>ENA-OPVG01000407-OPVG01000407.1-human-gut-metagenome-genome-assembly--contig:-NODE-407-length-38123-cov-8.893664_pt1 | contig 38123 bp, 37 predicted proteins | sample MGYA00241093_ERZ501975 | MGnify/ENA primary metagenome ERZ501975 (study PRJEB25962, sample SAMEA2042993) | human gut metagenome | biome: human gut; feature: human-associated habitat; material: faeces... | reverse complement strand
TGTGAGGAGAGCGCAAAGGAGGCCGGCTGCCGGTTCCATACCGGCATTGCCAGAAGTCATGACTGCTTGTACCGGGATGACAATCCGGTTATTTATGAGGAATGGGCAAAGAAAGGCGTGCTGGCGTCTGACATGGAAACTGCGGCACTTTTTGTGGTTGGCAGGATACGTGGTATGAGGACAGCATCTATTTTAAATGTAGTGGCAGCCTGCAAGGGCAATGTAGCTGAAAACATCGGACGATACGTGGATGGTGAGACATTGACTGCCCAGGGCGAGGAATATGAGATCTTGACAGCGTTTGCAGCGTTAACAAGACAGTAATGCAGCAAAAAATACAGCTTCTGAAACTGGAGCGATCAAATGGGAAAGGATGTATGTTATGAAGAATTTATTCAAAACTAAATTTGATGTGGCAGTAATCGTATTGATTCCGGCCTGCATCGGTATTAACTATCTTGGAAAGCTGTTTGCCAGCGTGTTAAAGCTTCCGTTGTGGCTGGATTCCATTGGAACCTGTATCGGTGGATGCCTGGGTGGTCCCATTATCGGAGCAATCTGCGGAGCAGCTAATAACCTGATCTACGGATTTTCCGCAGGTGATAATATTACGTTGATTTATGCACTGACCAGTCTTGGTATTGGCGCGGCGGCAGGAATCATGGCACGTCTGGGCTTTATGAAGACCTTCCCGAAGGCTATCATCACTGCCTGTGTGGCAGGTTTTGTGGCTGTAGCTATTTCAACTCCGTTGAATGTTCTGTTCTGGGGCGGCACTACTGGTAACGTGTGGGGTGATGCTGTATTTGCAGCAACCCAGGCAGCTAATATGCCGGTATTCTTGGGTTCTTTATTAGATGAGGTCGTAGTGGATGTACCGGACAAGTTGATCACGCTGATCATGGTATTCTTTATCTTAAAGGGTCTTCCGAATAAGCTGACCACACTGTACGAGGCAAATTCCGAGATCGAGACTCTGGACTAATCAGATTTAGAAAAGGAAATGCAGCTGTTCTTCGGAGCAGCTGCCGGGAAACAAATATATGAAAAGTATCAGCCTGTTTGTAGATAACGGGACATATCTGACGAAGGTGCATCCCTTTACAAAACTGATGTATATCGCTGCCGCCATCAGCATTCCGCTGATCACCGGGAAGCTTTGGATGTTTGGTGTGTTTATCGCAGTCAGTCTCTGTGTTCTGGCCAGCGGAAAGATCCTGAAAAAGACGGATGCCAATGGAATTGAAAGCAGTTACAGTTATGATGATGGAGGAAAAGGCGGAGAACAAAATGGCTGGGTAAATGAATATCTTGTAAGAAAGATCAAAACGGAAGTGGATTATCAGGAGCTGGATGCTGCCGGACTGGTGAAATTTTTGAAAACAAACAAGGAAAAAGAAGAAACATTTACGATCGCCAGTATCGAGTACAATGAAAACGATGATGTCATCTCTGAGACCGAAGAAAACGGAGATATAACAAGCAGTGAGTATGAGGATGAGAAAAATCCATATCTTCCAACAAGCGAAACTACAACGAATGGAAATGACTTTATTTCACAGACTGTTTATGAATATGATCCCAAAGGGAATGTAATATCAGAAACAGATAAAGGCGAAAATAAAAAAGAAGAAACCAAAACAGTTACATCCTATGATGATCACGGACAGCCAACAACAGTCACGACAACAAAGGAAGGAGCCCCTGATTCTGTAGAACAAACGACATGTCAGGATACTGTACAGGGAACGACACGGACAACAACAACGACACAGGGAGAAGAGAAAGAGACATCTGTGACAAAAACAGATGCCATGGGACGTGAAACAGAAAATACCAGTAAGGACAGGAAAGGAAATATCTTAAGCAGTACGGAAACATCGTATGATTTCATGGGAAGAGCGATACAGACGAAAGTAACATCCGATGGCGTGACACAGACAGAATCCAAAACATATGATGATAACGGAACTGTGGCAACAGAAACCAGTGCATCAGGAATAAAGACAGCGTATCGTTATGATTCACTAAACCGCGTGATCAAAGCAACAGAATCAGCAGATGGGACAGATACCGTCACGGAAACTGCCTATGGATATGAAGATGCACAGATCCATACGTTGAATGGAACGAAAAACTATCAGAATCTGAGCGTTCAGACAACAAAGACCAATGGACGTGTCAGTAAAAAGTCATGGACAGATGCAGCGGGGCAGACCGTCAGAAGTTTCAGCCATGGATTATATACGGATCATGTGTTCACCAGTGACGGAAAAGAGATCGCAACGATCAGTCTTGGAACAAAGACTTCCGGAGATGGAAAGATTGCCTTGCAGTTATATGACAAAGAAGGAAAACAGACAGCTGCGATCCAAAATCCAGAGATTACAAAAGGGACTTCTGATGCCACAGTAAAGGTTGGAAACAGTTCCATCTTACAGAAAACAGAGTATGACACAAAGGGAAATGAGACAACAAAAACCGATGGCAATGGAGATCAGATATCTTATGCTTATGATGACCAGAATCGTGTAACCGAGATCACACAGGGAGGACAGAAGACAAAAGTTTCCTATCAGGTGAATTCAGACGGATCAACGACAACAAGCGTTACAGATGCGAATGGACATGTCAAGCAGGAAACAGCCAGTGCATCCGGATCAGTGACAACAACATCGGATCTTGGAGACGGCAGTGAATCCATTACAACAAAGTATACCTATGATGACCGTGGAAATAAGATTTCAGAAGTCTATGCCAACGGGGCGAAAAAGACCTATGAATATAACAGCCGGAATCTTGTTGTAAAAACACAATCTTATGACAAAGAAGGAACAAAAACACTGATCAGCCGGTATCGTTATGATGATTATGGGCAGTTGCTGGAGATGACAGATTACAGGGTATCATCTGAAACAGAGACTGCGTATCGTTATACAGAATATACTTATGATCAAAGAGGAAGGATCACAGCATTTGCAGAGATCAGTCAGAACGCCCAGCCAACGGCAGATGATATCAAAGCCCATCAGATCCGGTATACTTATAATGAGAATGGAAATCTCAGTAAGGTATCCTATCCGACCACCAAAGATGGAATCCAGTCATTATCTTATATTTATGATGAAAACGGATGGCTGCAGGAGATCAAAGGAGAACTGCATTCCAAGGGGCAGACAACAGAGAAAGTCCTCAGAAGTTACAGTTACGATGCGTATGGAAAGGTCAAAGAGATCAAGGACTACAGAAATCGGTTAAAGAACGGTGCTCAGGCAGTTCAAAAAATCTATACCTATGACAGTTTTGACCGTGTCAAAGAGATGATCTACACAGATCTTGAAACAGGAAAAGTGATGGAATCTTATCAGTACAGCTATGATAAGAACTCTAATATCACAAAGAAAACGCAGGTCAATAACTATCCGAAGGAAGATGCAGACAAAGTTAATGAGACAAAATCTTATACTTATGATACACTTGGACGACTGACAAAGACTGTAACAACAGATCATAACAAGGATGATAAGACAAAGACGGTCACATATACCTATGATAATGTTGGAAACCGGCTCAAAGAAGATGACGGAACAACGACAACATCGTATACTTATAACGGACTGGATCAGTTAAAGACATCCACAAAAGAAAAAAGAACTGCAGTTGATGAAGTCCGCCAGTACAGCTATGATGCCAATGGGAATCAGACAGATGTCAAAAACACAAAGACTGGACAGACAGAATCCTATACTTATGATGCAGAGAACCGCTTAAGCAAAGTAGCGGTAACTGACAAAGATGGAAAGACAGCTGTGATCCAGCAGAACCGTTATAACGGAGAAGGACAGAGGATCCAGAAAGTGGAAGGAAGCAAAACGACGAACTATTACTATCAGGACGGAGTAGTTTCTTACACAACCGATGGAGAGAACAGCCAGACATCCCAGAACCTGATCGGAACCGACGGAAATATCCTTGCAACACAGAGATATGGAAGTGACCATACGGACTATCTGTTGTATAATAAAGATATCCAGGGAAGTAGCACAAGTCTTGTAAAAGAAAATGGAAGTGCCGATGCAACGTACCAGTATACAGACTTTGGAGAGACAACGATCAACGGAGATAACAAAGTAGAGAATGAAGTTTGTTATACTGGAGGAATCTATGACCAGAGTACAGGATTGTATTATCTGAATGCAAGGTATTATAATCCGGAAGATGGAAGGTTTGTGACAGAGGATACTTATCGAGGAGAAACAAATGAGCCTGATACACAGAATCTGTATGTTTATTGTGCAGATAATCCGGTGAATTATGTGGATCCTAGTGGACATTGGATTGATACGGTACTTGATGTTGCAAGTTTAGGTTATAGTATTAAGGAGTTTATGTCAAATCCATCTTGGAGCAAGTTTGGTTATTTGTTATGGGATGTAGGAGCAACTTTTATTCCATTTGTACCAGGTTCCTATTCGAGAAAAGGAGCTAAAATTACTTTAAAGATAGCAGACAAAGTACATGAATTGAATAAAGGGAAAAAAGGTTTAACAATAGGAAAATATAAATCTTTATGTAAAACAATAAAAAAGAGAAAAAAGCTGAAAATAGAAATACATCATATAATAGAAAAAAGATTTGGAAAGTTAAAATTAAAAGGAAATGATTATCCAGCAATACCGATAAGTAAAGACTTACATAGAGTAATAACAAATCGATGGAGAAAGGAAATACCATATGGAACTGATTATAAAAAATTAAATAAAAAGACTTTAATAAAAGCAGCTAATCAAGTATATAAAGATATGCCAGAACTAAGAAAAGTAGCAATAAAAATAATAGAAAAATATTATTCTAAATAATAAGTAGTATGTTTGGAGAATTTTTGTGGTAGGGAGGACTTTGGTAACAACATACATCAAGATATTAATGTAAATGTATTATGTATGATAATTAAGAGACGGTAGTATTACATACAGATTCAATGATATCTGCCGTCTTTTAAGTTATAGTTTGGTTTATTACAATGTTCTATAGATATGTTTATATTGCATTAAGTAAGAGATTTGGATAGTCAATATTTATTTAATAAAGGGAGTTAATATGTGTATAAAAGTAAAATTTACATTTTCATGTGATGATGAAAGTGTAAATAAAACAAATTTAGAGTTATGTCAATTAAAACAACTTTTAAAAGATTATAAAATGAAAGAGCAATGGGTCGGCGATGACATATATGAAATTAACCAGAATACAGAATTATATCAAAAAGTAACTAATTTTGTAAAAAATAATTTAGACGAAACAATAGAATTCATTATATTTTCTTTTAAAGTAACGATGAATAAAGAAGAATGGAATGATGCGGTAGCATTTAAAATTTGTTTTCCAAAGCATTATTGTCAAGAATATGATGACATTGATAATGAATACAATGAATGTTCAATATGTTATAGTAAAGAAAAAACAGATGAGTTGTTTTTTGCACAACCGAAAGGATATATTAAAAAGCATCAAGATGATCTTGGAATTGCTATTTTAGATGGAACTGTGGAGCTGGTAATGTTGCCAAGATTAGTAGAAAAATTAAAAGAAGCAGGAGTAGATCAAAAATATTTTCAACCAATTATAAGTAAGAGAAAGAAAATACTCGGATATATTTTTGTTACAGATAATATTTTACCCGTAAAGAGTTACATAGATGAAAATTCTAAGTTTGAAAATCAATGTCCAAGTTGTCAAAGGATTAATATGACAGAAAATAAAGAAGAGTTATATTATAAACAGAAACAGCTTAGCAAGGAAGGAATAAAAGCATTAAAAGATGTAAACAAAACATATGAATTTTATGATAGATATAGGGAAATTATTGTGAGTAAGAAGGTAGCACAAGTAATCAGAGAGAATGTTCCGGATGTTGAATTTTATCCTGTTTTTAAGAGGTCTAAGGGATACCCTGAAAACGTATAAAAGAATAATAAATTATTTAAAGCTGGAGTGAATAAGATGAAATTTTTTAAGATGGAAAGTGGGGTAAAATTTCATTTTCTATTGCGATCATTTGTTCTATTTTTTCTATTTTTTCAATAATTATTGTAGCTTATGTTGTTAAAATTTCAAAAGAATCATGGAATTATAGAATAAATGAAACAGAATGTGATAAAAAAGAAGGAACAATACAAGAAGTTCAAAGTGGAAAAAAGATTCAAAATGGTAAAGTTCTTAAATTTATAAAGATTCAAAATGGCGATAATATTTGTATATTGAGAAAAGATGGAGAATGGGATGAATATCCTAGTATTTCACAGAAAGCTCTTAAATCTATAAGAAAAGGGGAAAAGATTAGATATTTAAAAGATCAAAAAAATGAAATAAATAATTACAATTTAGCCTATGAATTACAGATAAATAAAAAGATATATATTCCAATTAAACAAATGAAAAAAATAGAAAGAAGGAATTATATTAAGGATGTTGGGTTAATAATTTTTGTAACAGTATTGTCAGTTTCAATGATTGGGCTTACCATTTATTTTTACTGGATTGCTGAGACAGAAGATACGTATATTAGATGATAAAATCCTCGGATAGTGTTAAATTATTCGAGGATCAAAGGAATTTCTAAAATAATGGATGAATTAAGATATGATTTGTAGAACAATAAATATAATAATATACATCATAGCCATGCACGTGCTCAAGTGCCTATAGAACTTATGAAGTCAGAAAACAGGAACAAAGACCTATAAGGATCTTCAGGTACAGACAACCAAAGTCAATGGAACCGTGACAGACAAGACATGGATCGCAGCGGTTACCCTTGGAAGCAGCACCGATGGAGAAGGAAAGATCTCCCTGGCGTTATACAATAAGGAAGGGAAAACAACCCATACGATCAGCCAGCCGGTAATTGATGGAGACAGTATCACCACAGGAAAAGATACGATCATCAATGAGACTGCATATGATATCAATGGAAATGAGAGTGCTGTGACCGATGGAAACGGAAATGTCACAACCTATACTTATGATGACCAGAACCGTGTCACAGGTGTGAGCAGAAAGAATGGAAACGAAACAATCAGCAACAGCATTTCTTATGATATGGGAGCGGATGGAAAGACCACGACCAGTGTCAAAGATGCCAACGGACATGTCAACAAAGAAGTGACAAATGAAGCAGGACTGACAGAAAGCACCACGGATCTTGGAGACGGGGAAGAACAGATCACAACAGCCTACAGTTATGACACAAACGGAAACAAGATCAGGGAAACCTATGCAGACGGCGGCTATAAGACATTTGATTATGACAGGAAGAACCGCCTGATCAAGACAGAATCTTATGAAGCAGGGGAAGCAGGAGAAAGTATCGGAGAGAAGACCTTAAAGACGGTCTACAGCTATGATATCAACGACAGACTGTTGGAAAGTATTGACTATCAGATCGACGGAGCAGAAGAAACAACTGTACGTTACACAGAATATCAGTATGACCGCAGAGGACAGACAACAGGATATGCAGAATTAAGTCAGGAAAACGCACCGACAGCGGATGAAATCAAAGAACACCAGATCAGATACCATTATGACAGTGATGGAAAGCTTACAAAGGTTACCTATCCAACGACAAAGAACGGAGTTCAGGCTTTAGCATATGAATATGACCAGAACGGATGGCTGACAAAGATCAAAGGAGAAGTTCAGTCAGCAGACACCAGTACAGAAAAGACGGTACGAAGCTATACTTATGACAGCTATGGTAAAGTCAAAGAGATCAAAGACTACAGAGATCTGTTAAACAGCAGTGATCAGGCAGTGAAGAAAGCCTACACTTATGACAGCCTTGACCGTGTCAAAGAGATGACTTACACAGACCTTGAGACAGGCAAAGTGATGGAATCTTACCGCTACAGTTATGACAAGAATTCCAATATCACAGAGAAAACAGAAGTCAACAACTATCCAAAAGAAGAGAAAGACAAAGTCAATGAGACAAAAGCCTATACTTATGATGCACTCGGACGACTGACAAAGACTGTGACAACCGATCATAAGAATGATGACAGGACAAAGACCGTTACCTATACTTATGACAAAGCTGGAAACAGAACCAAAGAAGATGATGGAACCACACAGACAGCGTATACCTATAACGGACTGGATCAGTTACAGACAGCAACAAAAGAAAAAGGAACCGCAGTTGACGAAGTCCGCCAGTACAGCTATGATGCCAATGGAAACCAGACGGATGTCAAAAACACAAAGACAGGACAGACGGAATCTTATACTTATGATGCAGAGAACCGCTTAAGCAAAGTATCTGTGACCGACAAAGACGGAAAGACAGCTGTGATCCAGCAGAACCATTATAACGGAGACGGACAGAGAATCCAGAAAGTGGAAGGAAGCAAAACGACGAACTATTACTATCAGGACGGAGTAGTTTCTTACACAACCGATGGAGAGAACAGCCAGACATCCCAGAACCTGATCGGAACCGACGGAAATATCCTTGCAACACAGAGATATGGAAGTGACCATACGGACTATCTGTTGTATCATAAAGATATCCAGGGAAGTACCACAAGTCTTGTAAAAGAAGATGGAAGTGCTGATGCAACATACCGGTATACAGACTTTGGAGAGACAACGATCAACGGAGATAACAAAGCAGAGAATGAGGTTTGTTATACTGGAGGAATCTATGATCATAGTACAGGGCTTTATTATCTGAATGCAAGGTATTATAATCCAGAAGATGGACGGTTTGTGACAGAGGATACTTATCGAGGAGAGACTGCTAAACCAGAGACAGGACATTTATATGCTTATTGTGCGAATAATCCGGTGAATTATGTGGATCCTAGTGGACATAAATATGATAAGCATGCTGCTGCAAATTATGCACTTCGTTGGGGAATGAGTTTTAATCCTGAATATGCTAATCATACAGGGCAGGGTGACTGTACTAATTTTGTATCACAATGTGTACATGCAGGTGGTGTTCCGATGCGAAGACCACGTAGTGTATATGCACGTCCTGATATATATAGAACAAATATGTATTGGTATTCAGTAAGATATAAAAATTACAGGAATGCATATAGGTGGAAAGAAACAACTGCTTGGACAACTGTAAAGGGATTTTTTGCACATTGGAAATTTAAGAAAAACACAAAGATTATTAAATGCAAAAATCTAGAAGAATTAAAGAAAAAAGTAGATCTAGGAGATATTGTACAATTACATAGTAGAAAGGAAGGCTGGCATCATTCAATTATAATTTCAGTTAAAGAAAGTTCGAAAATTTGTTATGCAGGGCATTCAAAACGACATAAATGGGCCAATATAAATAAGATAAAAAAAGGTCAAGATAAATATAGAATTATTAGATTCAAATAAAATTGAATTATTGTACGTATTTAGATATTTGGTTCGCTTAAGATAATCAAAAACTAACTAAGAATAAATAACAAATACACTAAGTGAACCAAATATCAATATAAGAATAGTTATATTAAAAAATAAGAAGATGAAAAATCTTAATATTTAAAAAGTGTTGAAATATTTTGAAACGGAGGGCAAGTATGAAAAAACGTAATATTGCAATTTTTTTAATAATCAGTATATTGGTTATTTTAGGGATAGTTAAAAAAATTCAAAATATATATGAATTTCCTTATCTGTATGTGATAAGTGATGATAAAAAATGGAAAGCATATGCATATCCAGCATATGAAGGTGGTCAGTGGACTGGTGAAATGTTTTTTTTAGGAAATAAGGAAGGAGATGTGGGAAAAATTCAGTATTCAGTTAAATACAATGGAAAAGAAAATTATTATAATGGAGAGATTAAACCTACGAAGTACGATATTCATAATACGGAGACAGATGAAAAAATTATAAAAGAAAAAAGAAATAAGGTTTATGAATTATGGGAATTTGCGGAATTTGATGAAAATGAAAATAATAAAATAGAAATAAGAGTTAATTGGAAAGAATCAAATAAACAACATAGTCAAGTATTAAAGTTAAAAATGTATTATGGAAGGACTAATTACATATTAAGAAGAGTAAAAAGATTTTTATTATAATGCAATACCTTTAATATTTTACTTGGCTATATATAAACATGATAACGACAAAGGATATTGGAAAAAACAACAAACAGAGGAGCGAGGAATATGAAAAAAATATGGATCCTGACCCCAAAAGCCGTCTTGCCATGGAAGAATTCTCCGGGGCTACAACGATCTCTGTCTTTCAGGAATTTTATATCGGTCTCCTTTTTTCCAATCTGTCTTCCCTGGTGAAAAATCAGGCAGATGAGGAGATCCAGTCCACCTACAAACGAACGAATCAATACCGTTATCAGGCAAACCGTTCTTTCATTATTGGCCACTTAAAATCGTTGTTTCCTAAAATATTGTGCTGCTTATTGGAACTGTCCGCAATTGACCATTTATATAAGGAAGCCCTTCGGTGTAAATCTCAGATCATACCGGAACGATCATTTCCACGGAAGAAAAATAAAGCGATTGGACGAACGCATTTTAGGAATAAAAAAGTATCTTTTTAATCTTTTGCATTTCAAAAAATAGTATGATTTATATAGCTTTATTAAAGTGTGCCTTCTTTTCAGATTTTGCTTCCTTTTTATTTTTTTAGTTGAAAAATACTTCTACTTTTTTACAAATTTCCTTAAGTTGACCACATTGTATAAGACCCTTGGGGTCAGGCACCCTTAAGAAATTCGAACAAAATACACATTTAATTTGACTCGTGGAGGTGATAGCAAGAAAAAAACTTAGAGCATAGAAGTTGTAGAAAAATTGCAAAAGATAACAAGGCGGTATGGAATTTGAAGCTTATACAATAATGAGGAGTGAGAATATGAAAAAAATATGGATCGTAGCCATGACTATGTGCATTTTGTTAACGGGTTGTGGAAGTAAAAAACAGGTAAAAAAAGCAGATTGGAAAACAGACAAGATCCTTGCAACAACGAGTTATCATCAGCAGACAGGATGGGCAGATTCAATTATAGAAAACAAAAAATATGTTATTTATACAAGAAAAGATCGAAAAATTATTCGATATGACAAAGAAACAGGCGAAAAGAAAAAGCTGTTTCAGTTAGATAAAAAGCAGGATATAGAAGATATGGTGACAGCATTAGAGATATATCAAAATAAGTTATACTATTTAAATGCGAACCGTTTATATGAATCTAACATAGATGGCAGCGATAGAAAACTGGTTGCAGATGCAGATAAACTGAAAGGATTTGAAGATGAAATAAAATGGATCGGAAATTTCCAGCATTATAAAAACAAAATATATCTGGTAATCGGCGGCTCAGATATCTATGAATTAGAAGAAAACAACAAAATAAAACGAATCGTAGAAGGTGCAGTTCAGAGCTGTTTTTATAAAGGAAGTTTATATTATAAAAACTCCTATGATCCAGCAATTTATAAAATGGATCTGAAAACAAAGAAATCAAAACTGGTAAGAGGACAGGAAGCACCAGAAGATGATGATCAATATGATAAGATCATGAAATATAATGATTTTTATATGATTGATGGGAATTTTTACTATGGTGCAATCGTAAATAATGTACCAGAGAAAACTGGACTTTATAAATATAATACAAATGGAAAAGATCAGTTGGAAATAAAAGATAAAAAGGGATATGCTGCATATTCAGCACAAAAAGGTGTGTATATCAATAAGGAAACGGATAAAGACGACGATCTTACATTGATGCTGTATGCTAATAACAAAAAGAAACAGTTACTAGAGAAATTTGATGCTCAAAATGATATGACAATCATAGATGGTTATTTATTGTATTTGGAAGACGAAAGAGAAGATAAAGTGTATAGTATGATAAAATTACCATAGATAAAAGTCATAAATTGAAGGAAAATCAAAAGGCATGGGCATCACAAAGTCAAGAAATTTTGAAATATCTGAAAAAGCATGGAGGTGATAGTAAGAAAAAGGATTCAGAGGGTAGAAGTTGTAAGAAAATTGCAAAAGATAACAAGGCGGTATGGAATTTGGAACTTATACAATAAAAAGAAAGCATTTCTAAAGCAAAATTGGAAAATCCTTTCACAATCCAATACAAGGATGTGATATAAATGATAAGGAAAAGAATATTTCAAGTATTGAAAATTATTTTTGTATTAATAGTAACTCAACTTTCCCAGCTAATATCGCTAAATAAAGCCTGAATAAATGTGGCTTGAGATGCAATCCATTCACTTACTTTACATTTTATAATAGATGTGATATCAGCGGATAATGTTAAAATGTGTTCCACAAACAGAGCCATAAGGCTCCGCAGTGCATTGGTTAGATCCATGTCCTGAATATCATCACAGAACATGAAGAATAATTCGCCATACGTTTTCTGGTCATTTTGGTTTCTTCGGATCCATTCCAGAATAATAAATTTAAGTGCTCGAATAAATTTAAGTGCTCGTAGACCATATGAAGTCAGAAAACAAGGAAAAAGAGATGCAATAAAACACGAAAACGTAGTGAAATCAGAAAAGTAAGTAGAAAAATCATAATAAACCAAATAATATAAAAAATATCAGATTTCATAAGGGCTACGGTACCTTAAGTATGTTACACAGAGAGAAAATCGAGAGCATGGAACGATAATAAAAAGGGAAAAAAGTAAAAAGGGATATTATATGACAGACAATTGGTATTTCTATAAATATGATAGAAATGTAAGAAAAATATTACAAGAATATCCAACTATTTATTCAATGGCTGATTGGATAGATATATATATTTTATATCAGAAAATAAAATTATTCTAAAAACAATCGTACATGAAGAGATATGTTATGGGACAGCCAAGTTATTTAGAAGTTTGAAAACTCAATAGTTAGCTAGATGCTAGTGTTTTACTTCCATCATTTACTAGATGAATGAAAATGCTAATACTACAATTGTAGAGGAGTACAATGAGAGCAAAAAGACGTACCGAACAGGAACAGTATGAGATCATGATGGAATGCAGACAGAGCGGACTTTCTGATCACCAGTGGTGTCTGGAACATGACATCAATCCAGGAACTTTTTTTACTAGGTCTGTCGTTTTCGCAAGCAGGCTTGTGAATTTCCAGAACTAGCAGAAAAAGACAGGTTTCAGGCGATCCATCAGGAAATTGTAAAAATGGAGAGCATTCCAGACCAGTCAACCGATCTTTATGAATAGTCTTCAATGGAACTTCAGATCGGACAGGCTGTTCTTCGGATCAGTAATCAGACCGATTCACGGTTACTGGAACAGACATTAAAACTTATAGGAGCCTTCTTATTTTGTGGAAAGAGTAAGAAGGATGATCCCGCAGTCTTTTGGCTGTGGGATTTTTAAAAAAATATTCTTTTGGTGCAAAGAGATTAATTTTATTGCACAAAAATAAAATTAATGATAAACTGTAAATGAACTGATTATGGTTCATCTGATAATTTATACGTTTATTTAACAAACAAATAATAAGGAATCTCTTACTTCTAGGTGTAAACATAGGTAGGAGAGGAATTATCAAAAAGAAATGAAACGGCAGTAGTGGGAGAAGAGAAATCGCTATTACTTACTGACATGAGGTCACGAACAACGTCGGTATTTCCGACATGTTGGACTCTGTGGAATTACCAACCGTGGATTGAAACAAATAACCAATAAAAACAGTCACATTTCCAAATGTTATGGCAGTGTGACTCTTTTATTGCAATGATATAAAGGAGTCTATTGATAATGTTGCGTACAATCGAAATGTACACAAATGAATATAAAGATACAACACAAAAGGAAATCCGAAAGAAAAAAGGACAGTTTTTTACACCGGCAGAGGTTTCAATGAGAATGGCTGCTGTAGAAAATAAATATCCGAAGAATCAATTGATAAGGGTATTAGATCCAGGAGCAGGAAACGGTATTTTATCTTTTGCTGTGATTGATAAATTACTAAGAAGTGGGTATAAACGGCTTGATATTACACTGATTGAAACAGATAAAGAGATTTTGCCAGTCTTAGAATATACAATCACCAAAATTAGACAAATCTGTGAATCATATCATGCAGAATGTACTATCCATTATATTGATCAAAATTTCGTGTTATGGGAATCCTCCTGTTTATATGATATCGTCATATGCAATCCTCCATATATGAAAGTAAGAAAAGATTCTGTAGAAGCAACGGCAATGAAGACATATGTATATGGACAGCCTAATCTGTATGGATTGTTTATGGCGAAAGCAATTGAATTGTTATGCGATAATGGACAGTACATTTTTATTACTCCTCGTTCATGGACTTCTGGAAAATATTTTACAAAAGTAAGGAATTTCTTACAAAAAGAATTGAACATAAAAGAAATCGACCTTTTTTCAAGTCGTGATGAAGTTTTTCAGGGAGAGAAAGTTCTTCAGGAGACAATGATCTTATATGGAGAAAAAGGACAGATTCAAAATGAGAAAATTAAAATTAATATTCTTAAAGACGGAACTTTAGATATAGGAAACAGTTTTTGGGCAGCAGCAGATCAAATTAAGTTTAAAGGATCAGAACAATATCTGCTTTTACCAGAAAATGAAAATGATCTTAAAATTATAGATATAATGTCTGATATGACAGATTCTTTTGAGTCCAGTGGATATCATTTCAAAACGGGACCAGTTGTAGAATTTCGAAATTTAGAGCATATTCATGCACAAACCCATATATAAAAATTGAGATAAAGACGGGAAAGGTTTATTTGATGATTACTATCAGAAATAGTTCAACTGTGCTTATAGAGGATTATGAAAAAACATAATGACCAAAAAACAGGATAAAAAAATCATGGTATAGGACTTAGAAATGTGCGTGAAATAGTGTGTCGAAATAATGGAAGATTTTCTCTAGAAGGTAATGGAGAAGAAGTATCTACAAAGGTAATATTAAATTTAAAATCGACCGTTGACGGAGTTATAGTGGAAAATATGCAGAATTATGATATTCTCTTATTAAAGGAGGGTATTTTTTATGATTGCATGTTTGGTTACTAGTAATTCAAAAATCAAAATACAATCGTCAGACTCAAAAAATATCAAAGAAATAACAAAAGTAGACTTAGATGAAATTCTTGCGAGTCATTCTACGGAATGGGTATATATAGGGCGACCATTGAGATGAAGTTGCCCATTGAGGCTAGTGATGATGATGGGATATTGACTAAGAATGGAACAATGATATATGGTAAAGAAGATGATGCAGTAACAATAGGTGTGCAACCGCTAAAAGATGAAACTGGTAATGTTTCTTTTGAGGGAGTAAGGACACTTATTACTATTAATGAATCTACAGCATCTAAAGAATATACTTTTGCTTATGATCTACCAGAGGGATATTCATTGATAACTGCAAAAGATTATTATTGTGATATAATTGACAATGAAGCGGTAAATGAAAATGATTATGATACAGGTGAAGTTTACATTGTTAATAAAGATAACGTAATAGATACAGTTATTGATGCAGCATGGGCTGTTGATGCAAATGGGAATGATGTGGATACCTACTATGTTGTCAACGAAAATATTTTAACACAGGTTGTTAATTTTGATGAAAAAACGACATTTCCTGTTATTGCAGATCCATCTGCATGGAAAATTGCAAAATGTGCAGCTGCAATCGGTTTGATCGTTGCGGGTACAGTTATTGCGGCAGCGAAAGTTGCAAAAGTAGTAAAATACATTAAGACCCTAGGCGGAGTTAAAAAGGCTGCAAAATTGGTTGTGTTGGCTTATGCCGCAGGTGATGCGAAGAAGTATGCTCGGCATATAGGAGGCTCATTTAAAAATCTGTGTGAAATTATACTTGGAATAGATACCATTAAATCGCAATGTAAATTTTAGAAGGAGTTTATGGAATGTTTAGGATTTTAGAGAGTTTTCTATTGTTGGTTTTCGGAATTGGAATTTTATGTGAACAGTATACCCAATATCGAAACAACGTATCTAAAAAGAATTTATTCTTGTTTATAACAGCAATTATATTGATGATTTGTGTTGAAGCGAGGTATGCCTGTGAGAAACAGGTGCTGGAGAAGGCTGTCGTTAACGGCAGCCAAGTAAATGATTTAAAGTATGTGCGATACCATCTTCATTATTTGTAAGTGTTACTTCATCAGCAGCATCTTTTAAAGCATCGCATGCATTTCCCATAGCGACACCATGACCTGCAAACTGGATCATTTCCAGATCATTTTCTGCATCACCAAAAGCAATGACCTCAGATGAATCAATGCCAAGACCTTTGCATACATTGGAAAGACCAGAAGCTTTGCTGGTACCCACAGGAATTGCTTCAATATAATAAGGAGCAGTACGGACAAAAGTGACCTGATCTCTAAATGGCATTCCGATCGTTTCTAAAACATCATAAGTTTTTTGAGGATCGACAGCAGTAAGGATCTTATTTAAATGAAAATCAAGATGTTCTGTCAAGGAAGGAACCTCAACATACTCCATAGAATCATTCAATGCCTCTTCTTTGACGCGATATCCATTCTTGTCTGTGACATAAAGAACTTTCCCATCATCAATGATCGGATTTACAGGATAATCTTTCAAATGTTCTAAAAGCTCCATTGCGAGATCATCTGGGATGTACTTATCATATAAAACTTCATTTGTAGTAGTATCTACAACCTTTCCGCCATTGTAAGCAACGAGCATTCCATGATGTTCATTTAGTTTCAATAAATCTCTGGCATGAAAAAGACCAGGGAGAGGACGACCAGAAGCAAGAGCAATGCGGATACCCATTTCCTGAGCTTTAATCATGGTATTTAAAGTATCAGAAGTAATTTTGAGTTGGTCGTTATAAAGAGTTCCATCTAAGTCAACGGCGATTAGTTTGTATTTCATAAATTGTGTCCTTTCTATATGTTTTAATCCGTTCTTGTTGTTTGGTTCGTCATTGAATATAAATTGTTTATTTGTGTAGAAACAAACGGAATTTATACTAGTGACACTTATAATATATTATAACTAGAAAGAAAGTAGGTTGTAAAGTGTCAAAAATGGACGAGTACTGTATACAACATACAAGTTTAAAAATATCTATAAGGATATAATAGAAATCTATATATTAAAAATTAAGAAAAACTTAAATAAAAAGTAATTCTTTTGCAACATATACTGTATACAAAAGGAGTATAATGCCAATAATCAGTTCAAGAAAGTTTTTGAAATCGTTCAATGATTTTAAACACAGTATGTGAAAAGGAGAACTTTAAAATGATGAGAATAAAAGAAAATTATTATATAAAAAAATATTATGGAGATTTTGTATTACTAAAACGAGCAAAGAATAAAGAAAATTGCAAAAAAGTATTGGAAAAAGTTGGAGTATATGGTACTCTAAGAGAGGTAAAAGAAGCGATCATCAAAGAGATGATCAAAGATGAAGTTAACCATCGTAAGACGGAACCACTTTATAAACTGATTCCTTTGATGCGACAGATGTATAACAGATTTTACGAAGAGAATATGGAGTGTTGTTTCGTCGGATAGTCAGGAAGAACATGTCTTTGTTGGCATATTCGAATAATAAACAACCGAAAGAGCAGAAGGTTTATGGAGTGCCTTCTGCTTTTTCAATTTTTAAAAAAATTTTAAAAATGTTGTAAAAACAACGGATTTCCCAAATCATATCTATTATACTAACGATACAGTAAAGAATATGAGATCAAGAAAAGGAGAATAGATATGATTCGTAGAATTATTGAAATTGATGAAGATAAATGTAATGGATGTGGACTGTGTGCAGATGCATGTCACGAAGATGCGATCGGGATAGTTGATGGAAAGGCAAAATTATTAAGAGATGATTATTGTGACGGCTTAGGAGACTGTCTGCCAAATTGTCCAACAGGAGCGATCAGTTTCGTAGAGCGTGAGGCAGCTGCGTATGACAGAGAAGCGGTAGAAGCAAACATGAAGAAGAAAGCTGAAATGACAGCAAAAGATAAAATAGAAGAAAAGCCGGTATTCCACGGGTGTCCTGGAACAAGAATGAAGATCATGGATCATAAGGCAGAAGAGGTAGCGACAGAGCAGACAGCAACTGTATCTTCTCAGCTGTCTCAGTGGCCGGTGCAGATTAAATTAGTACCTGTTAATGCCCCATATTTTAAGGATGCGAATCTATTGATCGCGGCAGATTGTACAGCTTATGCTTATGGAAATTTTCATCAGAAATTTATCAAAAATAAAGTGACATTGATCGGCTGTCCAAAACTTGATGAAGGAGATTACAGTGAGAAACTGACACAGATCATTGCGAACAATGACATTAAGAGTGTAACGATCGTTAGAATGGAAGTTCCTTGTTGTGGCGGGCTGGAAAATGCGGCGAAGAAAGCGATTCAGGATTCCGGCAAATTCCTTCCATGGCAGGTTCACACAATTTCCATTGATGGAAAGATCTTAGAAGCATAAATTCATCATAAATACAGTTTGCGTATTAAGAAGATAGCGATGAAAGAGAGTTCCGAAAGACGACGGGATTCTCTTTTTTCTTGTATTCCAGCTTTTTGTATGATACACTAATTAATTGATATGTTATGAATACGAAATAAAAATATAAGATAGAAAGAGAAAGGAAATACAGTGTCATGGGATGGAATAAAATTACAATTGATACATTGACATCAGCAGAAGACATGATCAGTTATGAACTTACAGAACTTGGTGCAACTGGTGTGGAAGTTGAAGACCATGTATCATTGACAGAAGAAGAGATGAAAGTCATGTATGTGGATCTATTGCCAGATGATATCGCACCAGACGATGGAAAAGCAAAGATCAGCTGTTATTTTGATGAGAATGAAAATTTAGAGCACATTACAATGCAGATTCAGGCAATGCTTGAAAGACTTCGTGGATTTATGGATATCGGTGCTGGAACAATTTCATTTGATAAGACGAAAGAAGAAGACTGGGTCAATAACTGGAAGAAATTCTTTAAACCGATTCGTCTGGATGAACAGATCGTGATCAAACCAACATGGGAGACATTAGAAGATCAGACAGAAGATATGATTGTTGTAGAGATCGATCCGGGAACAGCATTTGGAACAGGTTCTCATGAGACAACAAAACTTTGTATTGAAGGAATGAAACCATATATTAAGGAAGATACAAAGATTTTGGATGTTGGATGCGGAAGTGGAATTTTGTCGATCATCGGACTGAAACTTGGGGCAGGTCATGCGGTTCTTACAGATATCGATCCACATGCGATCTCAGCTTCTGAGGAGAACTTTGAAGTAAACCATATCAGCAAAGATCAGTTTGAAGTATATCAGGGAAATGTTTTAGATGATAAAGAGTTTGCAGCATCCTTAGGATCAAAATGTTATCCGGTTGTTGTTGCTAATATTTTAGCAGATGTTATCTCACCACTGATCGAGATCGTAGATCAGTTTTTGGCAGAAGATGGTGTTTTTGTAATCTCTGGTATCATTGATACAAAAGAAAAAGAAATCGCAGACAAATTAAATGCATATGGATTTGATGTCATTGAGACAAGAAGAATGAAAGACTGGGTTTCTATGACAGCGAAGATGAGGTAAGAGATGTACCGTTTTTTTATAAAAGAAGAACAGATTCATGACGGAATGATCGAGATTTGTGGAAGTGATGTCAATCATATTAAGAACGTTCTCCGCATGAAAACAGGAGATAAAGTTTATTTAAGTAACGGATCAGATTTAGAATATGAATGCAGTCTTTTGGAATGGACGGACGATACGATCCTTGCGAAGATCGAAGATGTTCATGGCATGGAAACAGAACTCCCAGTAAAGATCACGCTGTATCAGGGACTGCCAAAAGGTGATAAGATGGAGATGATCGTTCAAAAAGCGGTGGAACTTGGAGTGGCAGAGATCGTTCCAGTTGCCATGAAACGTTGTGTTGTGAAACTTGATGCGAAGAAGGCAGCAAAGAAGGTAAGCCGTTGGAATACGATCGCATTAAGCGCAGCAAAACAGGCAAAACGAGGGATCATTCCAGAAGTTCGTGAAGTGAGAAATTTCAAAGATATTTTAGAAGAAGTACAAGATATAGAATTCATGCTTGTTCCATATGAAGAGGCAAAAGGGATGCAGGCATCCAAAGAACTGATCAGTCAGGCAAAAGGGAAGAAATCAATCGGGATCATCATCGGACCAGAAGGCGGTTTTGAAAAGGAAGAGATCGAACAGCTTAAGGCAGCAGGCGGTCAGACAATGAGCCTTGGAAAGCGTATCTTAAGAACTGAGACAGCAGGAATGACAGTTTTATCTATTTTGATGTTTACGATAGAAGAATAGAGGGAGAAAGTGACATGATTTATTTTGATAATGCAGCGACAACCTGCGTATTTCCAGAAGTTGTAGAAGCAATGCAGGATGCAATGCAGGTCACATATGGGAATCCATCTGCAAAACATATGAAAGGTATTGAAGCAGAGAATAAAGTAAAAGCTGCACAAGAATTAATTGCGAAGACATTAAGAGCAAAACCCAAAGAAATCTTATTTACATCTGGGGGAACAGAATCAAACAATACAGCGATCATTGGAACAGCAATGGCAAATCGCCGCAAAGGAAAGCACATTATTACGACAAAGGTAGAACATGCTTCTGTATATGAACCAATGTATCATCTGGAAGAAGAAGGATATGAAGTGACATATCTTGATGTAGATTCAGAAGGAATCGTAGATCTTGATCAGTTAGAAGAAAGTATCCGAGAAGATACGATCCTTGTATCCTGCATGATGGTAAATAACGAGATTGGAGCCATTGAACCAATTGAAGAGATCGCAAAGATCATCAAAGCAAAGAATCCGAATACGATTTTCCATGTCGATGCGATTCAGGCATATGGAAAACTTCCGATCGTTCCAAAGAATATGGGAATTGACTTATTATCCACAAGTGGTCATAAGATCCATGGACCAAAAGGAATCGGATTTTTATATATCAAGGAAGGAACGAAGATCTCTCCGATCATTTTCGGAGGCGGACAGCAGAAAGGAATGCGTTCTGGAACGGAAAATGTACCAGGAATCGTAGGATTAGCTGTCGCATGTGAAAAGATGATCGGTAAAAACTATGAAAATGCTGAGAAGATCCGTGAAGTCAAAGAATATTTTCAGGAAAGGATCAAAGAGATTGAGGATATCAAAGACAATTCTGGAAAAGCACCACACGTGGCAAGTATCAGCTTTAAGAAGTTAAGAAGTGAAGTACTGTTACATGCCTTGGAAGACAGAGAAATCTATGTATCTTCAGGATCCGCATGTTCATCGAACAAAAAACAGGCAGTCAGTGGAACATTAAATGCGATCGCATTAAGTGATGAATTTAAAGATGGAACACTTCGTTTCAGTTTCTCAATTGAGAATACAAAAGAAGAAGTTGATGAAACGATCAAAGCATTAAAAGAATTAGTACCAATGCTTCGAAGATTTGTAAGAAAATAAAGACCACAAGAAAAGAAACAGTAAGAAAATAAAGGAGAATACTATGAAAGTAACCGCATTTTTGATCAAATACGGTGAGATTGCCATCAAAGGTAAGAACCGTTATATGTTTGAAGACGCATTAATGAAACAGATCCGCCATGCAATGGCACCCGTTGGGGATTTTAAAGTAAGAAAAGAATCTGGACGTATGTTTGTCGAAGCACAGGATGAGTTCGATTATGATGAAGCTGTGGAAGCACTGCAGAGAGTCTTTGGAATCGTTGGAATCTGTCCAATGATCATCGAAGAAAATAAAGATATGGAACATTTGACAGAGACAGTTATCAAATTTATTGATGAACAGTATCCAGTCAAGGATTTTACATTCAAGGTTCATGCAAGAAGAGGAGATAAACAGTTCCCTCTGGATTCCATGGCGATCAATATGGAAATCGGTGGGCAGTTACTAGATGCATTTGAAGGGATCAAAGTAGATGTGCACCATCCACAGGTAATGGTGAATATCGAAGTGAGAAAATACATCTATATCTATTCTCAGGAAATCAAAGGACCAGGTGGAATGCCAGTCGGAACCAATGGAAAAGCGATGCTTTTATTATCCGGAGGAATCGACAGTCCAGTTGCAGGATATATGATCGCAAAACGTGGAGTACACATCGATGCAACATATTTCCATGCACCACCATACACAAGCGAGAGAGCAAAACAGAAGGTTATAGATCTTGCGAAGATCGTTGCAAAATATGCAGGACCGATTAATTTACATGTTGTAAACTTTACAGACATTCAGTTAGCAATCTATGAGAAATGCCCTCATGAAGAATTAACGATCATCATGAGAAGATATATGATGAAGATCGCAGAACATTTTGCAAATGAAGGTGGAAGCCTTGCACTGATCACTGGTGAAAGTATCGGACAGGTAGCAAGCCAGACGATCCATAACCTTGCAATCACAAATGAAGTATGTAATATGCCAGTATTCAGACCATGTATCGGTATGGATAAACAGGAAATCGTAGATATTGCAGAGAAGATCGGAACATTTGAGACATCCATTCAGCCATTTGAAGACTGCTGTACGATCTTTGTTGCAAAACATCCAGTTACAAAGGGTAATTTAAAGAGAATTAAGAAATCAGAAGAACATCTGGAAGATGTGATTGATGATTTAATGAAAGAAGCCATTGATTCTACAGAGATTATTCATGTAAAATAAATGGCTGAAGCTGAGACAGTATGTCAGAAGCCTCATCAGAATCAAACGAAAGCTCTAAAGGTTTCGAAAGATCGAGGCTTAGCATACTCATCAGTGATTTGGCATCCACGACATAGTCATTGGCAACGATCTCAAACGTGCCAGAATGCTTGTCAAGGATATCGACAAACGAGTATAAGTCTTTGATGGAATTTAGTTTGATCAATGCATCATACATGGGATAATACTCCTTCCAATTAACAAGGATAGTGTACTCGTATTTGCCATAAAAGTCAACAAGAAAGGAATCGTATGAATTTACAAGGAAAAAGAGCGGCCATTGTAACTCTTGGCTGCAAAGTAAATCAATATGAAACGGATGCCATGTATGGAATGCTTAAGGAAGCAGGCGTTATGATGGTCGATCCGAAAGAAGCAGCAGATATCTACATTGTGAATACATGTTCTGTGACAAATATGGCAGAACGTAAATCAAGACAGATGCTTCACCGCGCAAAGAAGAAGAATCCAGACGTTGTTGTAGTAGCAGTTGGATGTTATGCTCAAGTTGGAAAAGAAGAATTATCAAAAGATACAAATATTGATCTGATCATTGGGAATAATAAAAAGAAAGACTTAATCCATATTTTAGAAGAGCATATGGGAGAGAAGGAATCAGCCGCAGAATCGATCGAAGTTATTGATATTGCGCATGATCAGGAATATGAATCTTTGCATGTAGAACAGTTAAAAGAACATACCAGAGCATATATTAAAGTACAAGATGGATGCAATCAGTTTTGTTCTTACTGCATTATCCCTTATGCAAGAGGAAGAGTCAGAAGCCGTAAGATGGAAGAAGTGTTAGAAGAGATCACGAATCTGACAAAACATGGATGTCAGGAATTTGTGATCACAGGAATTCATGTTACATCGTATGGAAAAGATTTGGGAGATGTTACACTGATCGATCTGTTAGAAGAAATTGCCAAGATCCCGGAAGTAAAGAGAATCCGTTTGGGATCTTTGGAACCTGGATTTATCACAAAGGATACATTAGACCGCCTTTCTAAGATGGAAAGTTTTTGCCCGCATTTCCATCTGTCCCTGCAGAGTGGATGTGATTCTGTCTTAAAACGAATGAACCGTAAGTATACAACACAAGATATCAGAGAGAAATGTAAGGCAATTCGTGAACATTTCCAATATCCAGCATTGACAACAGATATTATCGTAGGTTTTCCAGGAGAGACAGAAGAAGAATTTGAAGAGACAAGAAAATTTTTAGAAGAGATCGATCTCTATGAAATGCATGTGTTCAAATATTCCATTCGAAAGGGAACGAAGGCAGCAGATATGAAGCCACAGATCAATGATCAGATTAAGGCAAAACGAAGTAATGTCTTATTAGAAATGTCAAAACAACACCAGAAGGAATTTGAGACAAAACAGCTAGGGATGGTCAAAGAAGTACTGATCGAAGAAAAGATGCATGGAAAAGATCATTATTATACAGGGCATACAAAGGAGTATATAAAAGTTGCACTTTACAGTGAAGAACCATTGGAAAATAAGATCGTGAAAGTAAAGCTAAGACAGATCTTAGATGATGGATATGTATTGGCAGAGTATTAAACAGATGTGAAATTTTATGATTTCCATTGCTATTTCATACATTTTATATTAAAATGGTTAATAAATGAAAGGGACGTGATAATTATGGATAATAATCAAACACAACATTTTTCCGTTGTTAGAGAGGAACTGGATGTACACATGATCTTAGAACGTGTATATGAGGCACTGCAGGAGAAAGGATATAACCCTGTCAATCAGATGGTAGGATATATTATGTCTGGAGATCCAACATACATTACCAGTCACAACAATGCAAGAAGCATCATCAATAAAGTCGAGCGTGACGATATCATTGAAGCACTGCTTGAGAACTATATTGAGACAAGATTAAAGTAGAGACCGTGGTATTATGAGAAGGATATTAGGGTTAGATTATGGGACGAAGACAGTCGGAGTGGCGTTAAGTGATGAGCTTCATATTACAGCACAGCCATTAGAGACGATTACAAGGAAAGATGCGAATAAGTTAAGAAAGACTTACGCAAGGATCGAAGAACTTGTGAAAGAATATAATGTTGAGAAGATTGTTTTAGGTCTCCCAAAGAATATGAATAATACAGTAGGTGAGCGCGGAGAAGATACTTTATCTTTCCGCGATGCCTTAGTGCGTCGTACAGGATTAGAAGTGATCTTGTGGGATGAGCGACTGACAACAGTAGCATCAGAGAAAGTTCTGATGGAAAGCGGTGTAAGACGCGAAAACAGAAAGAAAGTGATCGATCAGATCGCGGCGTCTATGATTTTACAGGGATATTTAGATTCCCTATAGGAGGAACAGACAATGAGCAAGAAAGACAGCAAGATTCTTTTTCTGGATGACGATGGCCAGGAAATCGAATTTAATGTCATAGAACAGACAACGATCGCAGGTCAGACTTACCTTTTGGTAGAAGACTGCGAAGCATCAAGTGAAGATGAGAGCGTTGTATTGATCATGAAAGAAGTGCAGTTAGAGGATGACTATGTATCCTATGAGATCGTTGAGGACGATAAAGAACTGGATATGATCTCAGATATTTTTAACGCACTGTTAGATGGACTTGAAGTGAGTTTATAAAATATATAAGAGTGTTTAAAACAATGGATTGTCAGACCTACGTAGATATGGAGGAAGAAAGTTGAAAGACAATCAAGTAAGACAGCAGGCAAGACCAAAACGAAATAATTATTATGCAAATGATAACAAGAAATCATACAATAAGAATAATTATCAGGCAAGGGGAAGAAGACCAATGCCTAGAAGAAAGCCTAGCTCAGTAAAGATCATTCCACTTGGCGGACTCGGCCAGATTGGAATGAACATCACAGCATTTGAATGCAATAACCAGATTTTGATCGTGGACTGTGGACTTGCGTTCCCAGATGAGGATATGTTAGGAATTGATTTAGTTATTCCAGATATCACATATTTAAAGGACAATGCAAGCAAGATTCGTGGACTGGTTATCACTCATGGTCATGAGGACCATATTGGAGCGATTCCTTATTTCGAGAAGGAATTGAACGTACCGATCTATGCGACAAAACTTACCATGGCATTGATCGAGAACAAATTAAAAGAGCACGGTATTTTAAATAACGTGGAGCGCCATGTTGTGACACATGGTGACAAAGTAAAACTTGGAATCTTTAATGTAGAATTTATTAAGACAAATCACAGTATTGCAGATGCAGCAGCACTTGCGATCACAACACCAGCAGGTGTGATCGTGCATACAGGTGACTTTAAGATCGACCATACGCCATTATTTGGGGAAGCGATCGATCTTGCAAGATTCGCAGAACTTGGAAGTAAGGGAGTTCTGGCATTGATGGCAGATAGTACGAATGTAGAACGACAAGGCTATACACCATCAGAGAAGAATGTAGGAAAACGTCTGGACAATCTGTTCGCAGAACATTTAAAAGGACGTATGATCATTGCAACATTTGCATCGAACGTGGATCGTGTACAGCATATCATCAATTCTGCACATAAGTACGGAAGAAAAGTTGCAGTAGAAGGACGAAGCATGGTAAATATCATTGCGACAGCGTCCGAATTAGGATACATCAAGATTCCAAAGAACACATTAATAGAAACTGATCAGATTAAGAATTATCCTGACGATCAGATTGTTTTAATCACAACGGGAAGCCAGGGAGAGACAATGGCAGCATTATCCCGTATGGCAAACTCAACTCACAGAAAAGTATCCATCGTACCAAGTGATACGATCATATTCAGCTCAAGTCCAATTCCAGGAAATGAGAAGAACATTTCAAAGATCATGAATGAGCTGGCATTAAAAGGTGCACAGATCGTATTTGAAGATACACATGTTTCCGGTCATGCATGCCGTGAAGAATTAAGACTTATTTATGCACTGACGAAGCCGAAGTATGCGATCCCTGTTCATGGAGAATACCGTCATCTGATGCGTCATCGTGAACTTGCCATCGAGATGGGAATTCCAAAGGAGAATGCATTTGTATTGGCAGAAGGTGATGTTCTGGAGCTCAATAAGAGACAAGGAAAGATCGCTGGAAAAGTACAGGCAGGAGGAATCCTCGTTGATGGACTTGGTGTCGGAGATGTTGGTAACATCGTATTGAATGACCGTAAGTTACTGTCTCAGAATGGATTGATCATTGCAACAGTTACTCTGCAGAAACATGGCAATATGATCCTGGCAGGTCCAGATATCGTATCTCGTGGATTTGTATATGTCAGAGAATCAGAATCTTTGATGGAGGGTGCAAGAGATGTTGCAAGAGATGCGGTAGAGGAATGCTTAGAACGTAATATCACAGACTGGGCAAGGATCAAGACGAAGATCAAAGACGAGCTTAGTAATTACATTTGGAAGAAGACAAAGCGTAATCCAATGATCTTGCCGATCATTACAGAGGTTTAAGATGAGTCTTTCAGAAGAGAAGAAGTTTTTTCATTCCGAAGGATGGCAACTGTTTTTTAGGACATTAAGCAGAGTATTTTTAATCTGTGCGATCTTCTGTATTTTCTATGGGGCGTATTTTGTGGCAGAACAGACATTTTCGAATCAGCCATATAATGCGCAAAGCCATAAGAAAGTAACGGTCATTGTTACACAGAATGAGTCAGATGAGAAAGTTGCCGAAACCCTTGTTTCAAAGAAGCTGATCTATGGAAAGACTAGATTTGTGATCCGCAAATATTTCTCAAAATACAAAGATAAGTCGTTTATTTCAGGGACATATGAATTTACACAGTCTCAGGGAATGGATGACATTATGGGTATTTTATGCGGAGATCATGTATCAGAGGAGATCATACAATGATAGTGGATTTAAATATCACAGAATATATCCGCTCATTGATGAAAGAAGAGAAGAACGATTTAAGCCATATTGAATCAGAGGCCAGAGTCAATCATGTTCCGATCGTCAAACCAGAGACGAAGGAACTCTTAAGGACTCTGGTCCTTTTAAAGAAACCGATGAAGATCTTAGAAGTCGGAGCAGCAGTGGGATTTTCTTCTCTTTATATGAACAGTTACCAGCCGGAAGGCGGAACGATCATCACGATTGAGCGAAATGAAAAAAGAATCAAGAAAGCAAAAGAGAACATCAAAAATCAGGGAAAAGAAGAACAGATCACCTTACTAGAAGGAGATGCGATTGAGATCTTAAAAGGACTTGATGGAAGTTTTGACCTTATTTTTGTAGATGCAGCCAAAGGACAGTATATTCATTTCCTTGATGATGTACTAAGACTTCTGGCACCAGAAGGTGTGCTGGTTTCAGATAACGTACTTCAAGACGGAGACGTTGCCAGATCACGTTATGCGATTGAGCGAAGAGACCGCACCATTCATAAACGAATGAGAGACTATTTATATACGATCAAGAATCACCCACAGTTAGAGACAACGATCCTTCCGGTAGGTGATGGCGTAGCAATCAGTATCAAGATGGGAGAAAGTAATGAGAGACGTTGAATTATTAATTCCGGCAAGTAACTTAGAAGTATTAAAAGTTGCTGTGTTATATGGAGCAGATGCCGTTTATATCGGTGGAGAGATGTATGGACTACGTGCCAAAGCAAAGAATTTCTCCATGGAAGATGTTAAAGAAGGAATTGAATTTGCACATAAACACGGAGTGAAAGTTTATATCACTGCTAATATCGTGGCACACAACGAAGATTTAGAAGGAATCCGCAAATATTTTGAAGAATTAAAAGAGATCAAACCAGATGCACTGATCATCTCAGATCCTGGAGTTTTTATGATCGCAAAAGAAGTTTGTCCAGATATTGACCGCCACATCAGTACACAGGCAAACAGTACCAACTATGCAACATACAAGTTCTGGTATGATCAGGGAGCGAGCCGTGTCGTATCTGCAAGAGAATTATCTCTGGAAGAGATCAAAGATATCCGTGCTCATATCCCAGATGATATGGAAATCGAATCATTTATTCATGGTGCTATGTGTATCTCTCATTCCGGAAGATGCCTGTTAAGTAACTACTTCACAGGAAGAAATGCAAATAGCGGAGAATGCACACATCCTTGCAGATGGAAATACTCTGTGATGGAACAGACGAGACCAGGAGAATATATGCCAGTGTATGAAAATGAACGTGGAACATATATTTTTAACTCCAAAGACTTAAATATGATCGAATATATCGATCAGATCTTAGATGCGGGAATCGACAGCTTGAAGATCGAAGGACGTATGAAGACAGCTCTTTATGTAGCAACGGTTGCAAGAACTTACAGAAAAGCGATCGATGACTGCAAGGAATCCGTAGAAAAATACAGAGCAAATATGGATTACTACAAAGAAGAGATCGCAAAATGCACATACCGTCAGTTTACAACAGGATTTTATTTTGGAAAGACAGACGAAACTTCTCAGATATATGACAGCAATACGTATATTAAGAACTGCACATACATCGGAATCGTTCAGGGACATAATGACAAAGGATATGCACTCTTAGAACAGAAGAATAAATTCTCTGTCGGAGAGACGATCGAAGTTATGATCCCAGACGGAACAAACAAAGAAGTTATAGTGAAAGCGATCGAAGATGAAGACGGAAGACCAATGGAATCCGCCCCACATCCAAAACAGATGATCTATGTTGATTTTGGAGAAGAGATCAAAGAAGGATATCTGCTTCGAAGAAGAGAAGAAGTCGAAGAAGAGAATTAAGATAAGATCGGCAAAAACTTCAGAATAGAAATGGAAAAGCACTTTTCTAAGCAAAGTATCATAGTATGATAAAAAGGCTTAGAAGGGTGCTTTTCTTTTGCAAGAGTTTTTACAACCTTTATTACCAGAGGAAGAACGTCATTATCTGATCCTAAGCCGCCAGGGAGACATGAATGCGAGAAATCTGTTAGTGGAACACAACCTTCGTTTGGTTGCACATATCGTAAAGAAATATCATAATCTGGACAGGGAAAAAGAAGATATGATATCGATCGGTGTGATCGGGCTGATCAAAGCGATCAATACGTATGATATCAGCAAAGGTCACCGGCTTGTTACGTATGCTGCAAGATGCATTGAAAATGAATTATTGATGATGCTTCGTCAGGAAAAGAAAACATCAAAGAACACATCCCTTTATGAGCCGATCGGGATAGATAAAGAAGGAAATGAGATCCATCTGTTAGACATTCTAGGAACACAGGAAACGGATTTGATCAAAAAGATCGAGCAGAAAGAAAATATCAAAAGAATCTATGAAGAATTAGAGAAAATGGAGATGAATAAGGAGAAGAAAACACTGATTATGCGTTATGGACTTTATGGAAGAGAACCAATGACACAAAAAGAAGTAGCAAAAAAACTTCATATTTCAAGATCCTATGTAAGCAGGATTGAAAAGAAAGCACTGATGTTATTAAAAAGTAAAATAAAGACATGACACACTTATATCTTAGATATTAAGAGAAAATGGTAGTTTTTCTTTTATTAATTTAATAAAGTGAAAAAATCTTCACTATACAAAGAAAATAATCATAAAAATCTTCGAAAACAAAGATGCCATATCAAAAAGTGAAAAATTTTTCATATCATTTCACCCACAAAACAGGTAATATAATTGCATACAAAACACACGGACCGATAAGGAGGATAAAAATATGGACGCAATGAAAATCGCAAATAGTATCCCAATGTGGCTTGCCTGTGCACTTCCAGTGGCATTTGTCATCTTACAGGCAGTCTTATTCGCAAGGGGTGCTTACAAATCAGGAAAGAAACTAGGACTTAACGATAAACAGATGAAAAAAGCAATGAAAAGCAGTGCGGTAACATCGATCGGACCATCCATCGTTGTATTAAGTGCGATGCTTTCTCTGTTAGTATCTGTAGGGGGACCAATCGGATGGATGAGATTATCTATGATAGGTTCCGTTATGTTTGAATCTATCGCAGCAGGACTTGGAACATCCGCTGTCGGGGTACAGCTTGGAACGGACACATTAACACCAGAAGCTTTAGGAATGGCAGTCTGGACCATGATCCTTTGCTCTATCGGATGGGCGTTATTCGCAACATTCTCTGCAAATAAGATGGATAAGATTGAAAAGAAAGTTTCCAGAGGAAATACAGGAACACTGACAACGATTGCTTCTTGTGCGATCATCGGTGTATTCTCAGCAATGTGCGCAAGCCATTTATCCAAACCATTTTATTCTATGATGATGAAAGCAGACCAGATCACAATGAGCGGAGCATGGAAGAATGCCTTAGCATGTGTGCTTGGAGCCGTGATCATGTTTGTACTTACCAAAGTTGCAAATAAAAAAGAGATCGGATGGTTAAAAGAATGGTCCCTGACGATCACAATTCTTGGAGCCATGATCATTACAGCATTAGTTTAAGCAGGAGGAAGATACGATGAACAATCAGGATTATTATAATAAAGAATATGTACCACAAGTCAATAAGATCGGTAAGATCACAGGATACCTTGGAGTTCTTCTTTCCTTTACTCCAGCACTTGTATTAGCTGTTGTCTATGGAATCTTACCAAAACCAGCTGCATTATTAACCGCATTTATCAGCGGAGCCAGTGCCTTTGGAGTGTTATGGTTTGTAGAACCGATCTCTTACTTTCCAGTCGTCGGAGCCGCTGGAACTTATATGGCATTCTTATCAGGAAATATCTCTAACATGAGAATCCCATGTGCAAGTATGGCACAGGTGGCAGCAGATGTAGAACCAGGAACAGAAAAAGGATCTGTTGTTGCAACCCTTGGAATGGCAGTATCTATCGTGATCAACGTATCTGTTCTTACAATTGGAGCAATTCTTGGAACTTCTGTATTATCCATGCTTCCAGATACGATCAAAGCCGCATTAAACTACTTGCTGCCAGCTTTATTTGGAGCTTTATTAGTACAATTTGGAATGAAAATGAAAAAACACAGCGTTATCATGGTTGTATTTGCGATCATCTTATATTTTATGATCGGAATGGGATACTTTAACTGGTTGCCAGGGGCATCCAACTGGCTTGGAACCTTAGGATGTGTCTTCGTAAGTATTGCTGTTGGAATGGCGACATTAAAGAATACAACAAAGGAATAGAAAGCAGGGGATAAAATGATCAAACAGGACGTTTATGATGAGGTGCAAGGGTTAGAGCCGTTGTGTCAGGAAATCTGTCATACTTTATGGAATCACCCAGAATTATCTGGAAATGAAAGAGAATCTGCCAATTTCTTAAGAAAAATCTTGAGTGAAGAAGGATTCACGATTGAGAACAATGAACATTTAGAACATGCGTTTATTGCAGAATACGGAAAAGGGAAACCAGTTATCGCAATTCTTGGAGAATACGATGCACTTCCTGGATTATCACAAAAAGCAGATATTAAAAAAGAAATGGTATCCGAAGATGGTGTCGGACACGGATGTGGACACCATATGTTAGGTGCCGCAGCTACAACTGCAGCCATTGCGATCAAACGTTTCTTAGAAAAAGGGAAACAAAAAGGAACAGTCAGATTCTATGGATGCCCAGAAGAAGAACTGTTAAGTGGAAAGGTAAAGATGGCATATTATCATATGTTTGATGGATGTGATGCAGCAGTGAGCTGGCATCCATCTGATACAAATATGGCACATGATCAAGCATATCTTGCGAATGCATCTGCACATTTTTATTTCCATGGAGTATCATCACATGCAGCATTTGCTCCGGAACAGGGAAGAAGTGCTTTAGACGCCGTGGAATTAATGAATGTTGGAGCAAACTATTTAAGAGAACATGTCATTGACCGCACAAGAATTCATTATTCTACAGACAGCGGTGGATTTGCACCCAATATCGTGCCAGACCAAGCAAGTGCATGGTATTTTGTCAGAGCACCACATATGAAGGATGTCAAAAGCACAATGGAACGATTAAAGAAAGTAGCAAAAGGTGCAGCGATGATGACAGAGACGACAGTGGATATTGAAATGGGATGTGGATGCTGTGAGTTATCCACAAACGAAGCATTTGCAGACCTTGCATATGCGAACCTGATTGAAGCAGATGGACCCAAATACACAAAAGAAGAACTACGATTTGCAAAAGAGTTGCAGAAAACCGTGGAACAAGGTATCATAGAGAAAGGAAAAAATCTTCACCAAGTTTATGATGAAGCAATGATCTTAGGTGTTTCGCCAAGAGATAAATGGAAAGAAGCAGAACTAAGTGCATCTTCTGATACAGGAGATGTCAGCAGGATCATGCCAACCGGTCTGTTTACAACTGCATGCTGGCCGATCGGATGCTCTCCACATACATGGCAGGCAACCGCAAGCGGAGGGACTTCCATCGGAGATAAAGGAGCCTTATATGCATCTAAAGTGGCAGCAGGAATCGTATATGATCTCTTTACAAAACCACAGGTCTTAGCGAAGATTACAAAAGAATTTAGGGAACGAAATAAAGAACCATACACACCGATGTATGAAGAATGATCGATATGCAAAGAAGCATCCGGTTCCTATGAGCAGTAGGAATCGGATTTTTTCTTATATATATGGATGTTTGATAGAAGATGAATGATTTATAGAAAAAACACGATAAAAATGGAGGAAATAAAGAATGGGAATCGCTGTCAAGGAACTACTGACACTAGAATACTTTAAAGACTATCACGTGATCGCAGGGAAATCAGGCTTACACAAAGAGATTCAGGGAACAACCCTCCTTGAAGCACCCGATGCCCTGCGCTGGGCAAAAGGAAAAGAGCTGGTCCTTTCCTCAGGATATGTATTAGCTCAGGAACCAGACTGCCTCGAAGAAGCATTTAAGTCAGGAAGCATGCAGGGAACCTCTGCCATGATGATCAAACGAGGCCGCTATCTTGACGAGATACCACAGCGATTAATAGATTTGTTTGACCAATACGAGATTCCACTGATCAGTATGCCATTTTCTGTTCCATGGATGGAATTGATGAGTCAGATCAATACCGCAGTGATGAACCGAACGATCCGAAGATTCAAAGTCCACAGCAATAATCATCTGCAAGTATCGGATCAATCCTACAAAGTCCAGAAGATCAATAAGATTCTAAGAGCCGTAGAAGTCGAGATGAAATTTCCGGCATTTATCTATGATCTTGCTGAAGAAAAAAGCTACTACAGTTCCCCGGATTTTAAACGAATCACAGAATCCTTCGGATTATCCGAAAGCGATTATTGGGAACCATCAATGCCCTATACGAAACATACCTTATGCGATTACATCAATATGGCAAGGATCCGCCTGATCAATCCTGGCAATTTAGAAGGACCACGTGTCAGCTGGATCATTATTCCGATCGTCATGGAAGATATCGTACAGGCATATTTTGTCGTAATGGAATCCAGAGAATTTATCGATTACTACGATGAATTTGCCATCCGTATCGCATTTTTAACATTGCAAGGAGTCTACGAACAGATCATGATCGCAGAAAATATGGGAAATATCGGATTTGAGAACTTCATTCATTTAGCCCTCGATTACACAGAAAAAGATGCCAAGAAACTCTTTTATCAGGCAAATATCCAAGGAATTTCCGTAAATACAGCTTATCAATACATTGTATTTCACCAATGCAATGAAGGATACAACGCACGAAATGAAAGAAACACATTTTTGGAAGCCTTCCAGCAAAGCAAGTTAGGGAAGATCGGAAAGATTGCCTTTCTGGATGAAAATGATGGCTTGATCTTATTAGAAGCAGAAAAGATCCACAACAGCACACCCTGGACCAAAGACACGACAACGGAACTATTAAAAGAATTCCAGAGATACATCGGATTAAAATTTGCCGATATGAGACTGGAATTTGGAATCTGTCAGGAAGAAAAGACACTGTTAGAAGTCAGAGAATGTGTCAAGAAATGCCAGAAAGTATTAAAGATGGGAAGCATTATCTTCCCTGAAAAGGATATCTGGGAATACGAAATGTTAGGACCTTTAACATGGATTGAGATTCCTGAGAATGAGTTAAAAGAAATGTTAAGGAAATATCGGGAGATGATGGAAGAAGAGAAGAATATTGAGTTGTTAAAGACATTAAAGATTTATCTGGAAAATAATATGAACTACAGCGTGACCGCGGAGAAGATGTATGTGCATATTAATACGATAAGAAAGAGAATTGATAAAGTGAATGATCTGGTGAAGATTGATTGGGAGGATCATGTGGATCGATTGAAGATGGAGATTTTATTGCAGTTTTTGGGATTGGAGGAGTGAAAATATTAATTTTTGTTGAGAAAGTATCGCACTTGCGATATAATAAAAATAAGAGGAAATAAAAATGGAGATGCACGCTTATTCTGAGGACTATTTGCTAACAGCACAAAGAATTCTAGGAGATATGTTAGACTATGCAGTAAATGAATATGAATTTGACCCAGACGAGTTTTATAAAATGTTTTTAGTATCCGATGTATCCAGACAATTTCAAGAAGGAAATCCAACATATATAGCAGGAAAAAATGGCTGTGAAATAGTAAAAGAAGTAATAAGATCAGCAGGACTTATAATGGAAGAAATTCCAGATGAAATGTATTTGGACAAATCACCAGAATATTGGGTTGGCTGGGCATTGGCGTACTATCAATGGTATACAGCAAGACCGTTTATGAAGATATACAAAGTAGTAACGATAGAAGATCTTCTAAAAATGTATTCCGTATATCATGAAATGGATATTATGAAATTCGTAGAAGCAATCAATGAAAAATGGGATCAATATTATACAGAAACAAATTTAAAACGTTTACGTAAAATTGCAGGATTGTCACAAAGAGAACTTGCAGATTTGTCCGGTGTTGCACTGAGACAGATTCAATTATTTGAGCAAAAAAAACGAAATATTAATCACACAAGAGCGATTGATGTATTGAAGATTGGGAAAGTTTTAGGATGTAAATCGGAAGACTTGTTAGAGATATAAAGTAAAAAGGGTAGATGTCATTTTGGCATCTATCTTTTTTATTGATATAATTAGCAAATCAATAAAGTTATATAAACGACTAAAAAATAAGTTGAATGAATGATTAAAATATGTTAATATAAAAATAACTAAAAAAGTTGTTTAAAGAGGTGGAGAATATGGAAAAATTAACAAATTTAGAAGAAATGATCATGAAATGTATTTGGGATTACGGAGAAGAGATTCCATTTTTACAAATTGGAAAAGAGTTAAAAGAACGGTTTGGCAAGGAATACAAGAGAACTAGTATACGAACTTATCTATTCCGTTTAGAAGATAAAGAATATTTGAAAGTGGATAAAAGGGGAAGAAATGCCTATGTTTATCCGATTATTTCGGAAAAAGAATATCGAAAAGAAAAAGCAGAAGATATACTGGACAATTGGTTTGATGGATCAGCAAAAGAATTATTTACTGCATTAAGTGAAAAATTAGCATATGTATAATGGTGAGTTTAATGGGGGTTTTTGTAAATGTAAATGCATCAGAAGATCAGGAAATGAGGAAGTAAATTATCTTGCAAGCTATCGTTTTATGATCAAAATAGGAAACGAATACGGAAAAGGAAAAACATATACATCTGTATCGAAAGCAGATATTCCCGGATTAACAGATACAAGTTATTCAAGAATCCGTTCAATGATGGCGAATCTACAAAAGAAGAGCTTTTTCAAAAATTATAGCAATGCAAATAAAAAAGCGTTTGTATTTGGAGTGGCAATGCATACTTCAACAGATACTTTTGCACATTCAACCTATCGTTATTACAATGGAACATGGTACAGTATAACGCATGCAATTAACGAAAAAAAAGGTCAGTATAAGAAAAATGAGGCAGACAATTCTAAGTTTGTACCAGAAAGATTTGATATGGCATATCGTGCAGAGAGAAATACATTATATCGTTATCAGGGAAAAAGATCTGATGTTGCAGTATGTCATGATTTCCATGCAGCAAATGATCCAGATAAATATTATCCATCAAATCCTGCGTTCAAAGTAAAACGAATTTCCAAATATGGAACACAGGTACATTTATCAGATGCTAATGTGATTGCACATTTTGCAACAATTAACTATAACTAAACCAATAAGGAGGTTGGTCATTATGAAACAAAAAAGATTTTACAGCTATGCACTTGCAACGAGTCTTTTGATTAGTTCATTCGGAGGCTTAGTGAATGTATCTGCAGCAACCTATCAGGATGCAGAAGAAGTTAAGGCACAAGAACATGTCAGCATCATGAAAATGGATGCATCAGCAAGTGATTTGTTCAAATTTTCAACAAAATCACAAAGTAAATGGATTCCAGTTTATCCACAGGCAGATGGTATTTTAGAAATTGGTGCAAATGTATCTGTATATGATAAGGATAAAAAGGCAGTAGCGACAATTCTTGATACAGAAGATCAACAAGTATTTGTACCAAATGTAAAGAAGGGAGAAGTATATTATCTAAAACTGGCAGATCAGATAAAAGATGAATTTGTAGCAACAATTTGTGTAAAAAAAGATAATGTGACACCACTTCAGACAAATATATTATATACACAGTCAGGGCAGGATAAAAATATTTATCAAGAATTCAAAACGGATAAGAGAAGCAGCCAAAGCATTTATCTCAAACCATCTAATTACAGTAATAAAAATGTTACATTCTACCTTCAAAAAAAGGAAAAAGGTGTATGGAAAACAATTACAAATAGGATGATAGCGGTTGCAAATGATCATAAAAGGGTAACCTTTGATACAGGACTAAAAAAAGGAGAATATCGTTTAGTATCCAATGCTGCAACAGGTCAGATTTATCAGATTGCACTTCAGAATCAGCCAGTCAGCAACAAATATCAGACAAAGAAAGCAAAAGCACAAACAATTAAAAAAGGAAAAACAGTACGGAATATTTATACAACATCAGAGAAAGCAGCCCGCTGGTATAAAGTAAAAGCAACAAAGAAGCAGAGCATAAAAATCAGTACAAATAATAATTCTGGTAAATTAGAAGTAAGCATTTACAAAAAAGGAAGAAAAAAAGTGCTGAAAAAACTTTCATTCAAAGGAGAGCAATCCAAGACATATCGTGTAAAGAAAGGTACCTATTACGTCAAAACTGCAAAATCAGGTGCGAAGATGAATGGAGAATACACGATCAGATGTAAATAGCCAATAATAACAAAGGTACATGGAAAAAGAAAGATGTCAATCAATTCATTTGTAATACTTTTGCTTCCCATTCCTATGATGTT
>ENA-OPVG01000398-OPVG01000398.1-human-gut-metagenome-genome-assembly--contig:-NODE-398-length-38499-cov-5.430210_pt1 | contig 38499 bp, 25 predicted proteins | sample MGYA00241093_ERZ501975 | MGnify/ENA primary metagenome ERZ501975 (study PRJEB25962, sample SAMEA2042993) | human gut metagenome | biome: human gut; feature: human-associated habitat; material: faeces... | reverse complement strand
ACAAATCCCTCAACTTCTTCGCTGACTTTCTTTGCAAAATCTTCACTTGTCGTGATCAGGATCGCAGATGCCAGCTCGTCGTGTTCTGCCTGGGATAACAAATCTGCAGCCACGTAACGTGGATTTGCAGTTTCGTCTGCAAGCACAAGAATTTCACTTGGACCAGCAACTGAGTCAATGCTGACATGTCCATATACCGTTTTCTTGGCAAGGGCAACAAAAATATTACCAGGCCCTACAATTTTATCTACTTTCGGAATTGATTCCGTTCCATAAGCGAGCGCTGCAATCGCCTGTGCACCGCCAACCTTTACAACTTCTGAGGCGCCGGCCAAATGAGCAGCTACCAAAGTGACCGGTGTCACTTTTCGTTTTTATGAAAAAGAAGGAGATACGGAATATTTGGATGACGCACGGACTTTATGTGAACGACTGAAAATCAAGCATATCTCCTACGACGTTCGCAATATGTTCCGAGAGACAATCATTGATTATTTTATCCGCGAATACATGGCCGGACATACCCCTGTGCCCTGCACGCTCTGTAACAATTACCTCAAATGGCCACTTCTGCAACAGCTGGCCGATGAATTGGGCATCTATCATTTTGCTACCGGTCACTATGTCCGCAAACGTTTCATCGACGGATTTTACCACATCACTGCCGGAGCAGACCCTGACAAAGACCAGTCGTTCTTTTTATGGGGGCTTCCACAAGATATTCTGCAACGGATGTTGCTCCCTATGGGTGAACTCACCAAAATCCGGGTTCGGGAAATTGCGGAAGAACGAGGTTTTTTAAAAGCTGCCCATAAACGTGACAGTCTGGGCGTTTGTTTTTGCCCGATGGACTATCGCACGTTTTTACGCCGCGAACTACCGGAGAACAGCATCCGCCCCGGAAAATTCTTCGATGAAACGGGAAACTTCATTGCATATCACGAAGGGTATCCTTTCTATACCATCGGCCAACGACGGGGGCTGGGAATCGATTTAAATCGTGCTGTCTTTGTAAAAGAGATATTTCCCGAAGAAAATAAAGTGATATTGAGTAATTTAAAAGCGTTGGAAAAAACAGAAATGACATTGAAAGACTGGAATATCACAAATCCTGACGCATTGCTCTGCAAGGACGATGTGATTGTGAAAATACGCTATCGCAAACAAGCCAATCGCTGCACAGTGACGCTGCAAGCGGACAATACACTCCATGTGCAATTGCACGAGCCGCTCACCGCCATTGCTACCGGACAGGCAGCCGCTTTTTATCGGGAAGACGTGGTGTTGGGAGGGGGAATTATCCAATAGGAGAAAAAGAAAGTTGATAAAAGCAGCCTTCACACAAAAGCCCTATGAGCAGGACGTTTCAGCACTTGTTATGTGTGAAAGGAGAGTAAGACAGAAAGGTCGTTAGATTCTGAATATCAGCCGAAATTGCAATATCGGAAAAATAAAGCACATATCTTTTGGGTGTTCCCGAAAGTATGCGTACTTTTGATTTCAAATAAAAAATGAATATGTCACGATTCGTCAATCCCTTTACCGACCTGGGGTTTAAGGTCATCTTCGGGCAACCTGCCAGTAAAGGGCTGCTCATCACCCTGCTGAATGAGTTGCTTGCGGGCGAACATCATATAGAGGATCTTTGTTTCCTTGACAAGGAAGACCATGCGGACAATGTGCATGACAAAGGCATCATTTATGACCTCTATTGTCGCACGGACAGTGGCGAGTATATCATTGTAGAGATGCAAAATCGTTGGCACAGCCATTTTCTGGACCGTACATTGTATTATGTATGCCGTGCCGTAGGCAGGCTGACCGAGCTTCCGCCTCCCGATACAATAAAGATACCCGTCGAGAAGGATACGGACGGCATGGTATGTGAAAGTAGTGTCCCGTATGGCTCCCGTTATAGACTGAGTACCGTATACGGCATCTTCCTGATGAATTTCAAGGAGGACGGACTGGATAAGAAATTCCGTACGGATATAGTGCTCGCCGACAGGGATACGGGACGAGTGGTCAACCCCCATCTACGCCAAATTTATCTGCAATTCCCTTATTTCAATAAGGAACTTGCTGAATGTGAGACATTGTATGAGAAATTAATGTATGCATTGAAGAATATGAATGACTGGAACAGAATGCCGGATGCACTGAAGGAACAAGTGTTTAAATACTTGGACCAATTGGCTGCTGTTGCCAATTTATCGGAAGAAAACAGAATAGCTTATGACAAAGCAGTGGATCGCTATCGGGTAAGCCGGATAGTGGAAGAAGACATTCGTAGGGAAGCTACAGAAGAAGGACGAGAAGAAGAACGACTTTCAAATGCACTGAAAATGAAAGCAAAAGGACTGGACTATGAAACCATTTCCGACATTACAGGCTTATCCATTCAGGAAATCGAAAAATTGGGAATTGACGACAGAAGAGACGAAGGGAAGTTGTAAATCTCAACAATAGGGAGTGTGCCAAAACTAAACCGGCCTATCCAGTTTCAGCTGTAGAGGCAGGGGGTGCCTGCCCGAAGACACAAAGCAAACCGTTTTCGGGCGAGCAAACCTCACTCCTACGAACGAAACAACAGCATTATCCACGTTTTGACACACCCCCAACTCTAATTAAAAAAGTTGACCAATCATGCCGAAAAGAAACCTGCATAGCAAACTGTTCATGCAGCATCCTCTCATATTGTAATGCCAAATCCGTTTTTTTTGTTAATTGTTTGCCTATTCCACACATTAAATTTATACCTTTGCATTTCTAATTGGATGAATTATGGAAAATAAACTAACCATTTACAATACATTAAGTCGCAGAAAGGAACTTTTTGTTCCGCTTCACGCGCCTCATGTAGGCATGTATGTGTGTGGTCCTACGGTATACGGCGATGCCCATTTGGGACATGCCCGTCCGGCCATCACCTTCGATATCCTGTTCCGTTATCTCACCCATCTGGGATACAAAGTGCGCTATGTGAGAAATATCACCGATGTAGGTCATTTGGAACATGATGCCGATGAAGGTGAAGACAAGATTGCAAAAAAAGCACGTCTTGAACAATTGGAACCGATGGAAGTGGTACAATATTACCTGAACCGTTACCACAAAGCAATGGAAGCCCTCAATGTACTTCCGCCCAGCATCGAGCCGCATGCTTCGGGACATATCATCGAGCAAATCCGCCTGGTGGAAGAAATCATGAAAAACGGATATGCTTACGAAAGTGAAGGTTCCGTGTATTTTGATGTAGCAAAATACAACAAGGATCATCATTACGGCAAACTATCGGGACGTAACCTGGACGATGTGCTGAATACCACCCGCGAACTGGACGGACAAAGCGAAAAGCATAATCCTGCCGACTTCGCTCTGTGGAAAGCAGCTCAACCGGAACATATCATGCGCTGGCCAAGCCCATGGAGCAACGGTTTCCCCGGATGGCACTGCGAATGCACTGCTATGGGCAAGAAATACCTGGGTGAACATTTCGACATTCACGGTGGAGGCATGGACTTGATTTTCCCACACCACGAATGTGAAATTGCACAGAGTGTGGCTTCGCAGGGAGACGATATGGTTCACTACTGGATGCACAATAACATGATTACCATCAACGGACAGAAGATGGGCAAGAGTTATGGCAACTTTATTAACCTGAGCGAGTTCTTTGAAGGCTCACACAAGTTGCTGACACAGGCATATAGTCCGATGACCATCCGTTTCTTCATCCTTCAAGCACACTATCGCAGCACGGTGGACTTCAGCAACGAAGCCCTGCAAGCTGCCGAAAAGGGATTGCAACGTCTGCAAGAAGCCGTAAAAGGGTTGGAACGCATCACTCCGGGTAAACAGACTACCGGTATAGACGGTATAAAAGAACTTCGTGCCAAATGCTATGAAGCGATGAATGATGACCTCAACTCACCGATTGTCATCGCTCATCTGTTTGACGGTGCACGAATGATTAATACGGTTCTCGACAAGAAAGCGACTATTTCGGAAGAAGACTTGGAAGAACTGAAAAGCTTATTCCCTCTTTTCATGTACGAAATTCTCGGTCTGAAAGAAGAAACTGCCAACAACGAAGCACGCGAAGAGGCTTACGGCAAAGTGGTAGACATGTTGCTGGAACAACGCATGCAGGCAAAAGCCAACAAAGACTGGGCTACCAGCGACAAGATTCGCGACGAGCTGGCCGCTTTGGGCTTTGAAGTAAAAGATACAAAAGACGGATTTACCTGGAAACTGAACAAGTAAAGTTTATATCTATATGGGGGTGTATCAAAACTAAAATAGCCTGTCAAACCCTCAACTGTAGGGGCAGGCAAACCCTGCCCCTACTAGCAAAACAACAGCATTATCAACGTTTTGATACATCCCCATGCAATATGCTTACGCAACTTGAATTACTTATATTTCCGCTATTCCCATACGTATCGACTCATCGAGCCGGAATCTCACAGTCAAGATATTCCAGCCCTTTCACTTCCGTATAATGGCAACCATCCCACAACACAGGCATACAACAAAACTGCCATTTACGCTGTCCGTTATCGCCTTTCCAATGTCCGAAGACCGTACGAACCAATATTTCGTTAACTCCTTTGCGCAACTTGATTTTCACAGGAGGACGGAAAAAATATCCTTCTTCCGTCAAAGGAACTTCAATACGCCCTTTCCCCCATCCTGTCCATGGGAGACTCTCAAAAGGCCAGCGAGAGGGTGGCAACACACGTATTCCATTCAGCCATACATCTCCTCCGCTAAAATCCCAACTGCCATGTTCCGGTGCACGCGCCGAACGATAACCTCCCGAGTGCCCCCACATTCCGTTCAACCCGAACATTAAATAAACCTCCTGGTTTTTCGGACTTTTGATACGCGTAAGCGCATAACAAGTTCCGTCTTTCTTACCTACCGATGAAGACATTACAGTCGGCAGAAAATCCAATCGATATTGGTTCCTATGCATGTTAAACATTGCGTAAAGGGTTCTGATTTGAATCTCGCCCCCATAAGCTACCGTATCATTCCAGGTGAGCGTATCTTTCCGAACGATATACTTCCCCTTAATCACCTTTTCGGGTTCAAAAGAAGTATCATTTATCCCATGATGATTGAAAGGTCCGATAAGCCTCCATTTCATTTCCGACTGTTTAACATAGGCAAACGGTATTGATTTAAAATACCGGTCACGATGATAAATAAGCCTATCTTCGAATTCATTAAAGGCTTCCCATGCTTTTGTACCTTTTGCCGGAAGATTAGCCACTAAATCACGCCTTTTTTCACGGCTTCCCCTCCAAATACGTTCGGAGAAAGTCAACATGGTAGGATAAAAAGGATATTGCAGAAGAATACGTTCATCAGAGCTGATTGCCCCATCTGTCCATACACACATCTCACTTCCTAAAGCCTTACCCCCAGCTTGCGGAACTTCACACGGGTACTGAAAAAATGTCTGCAAAACTCCTCCTTGCGAATCCATCCAATCCATATAAAAGCCATTGCAATCGATATACGGCGCCGACTTATCGAGCGAATAGCCCGCTTCATACTCTCCCCAACACATACGAACAGCATTACTGTCAGGTGCATAGCCCGGATACCAGACAACAACCTGCTTTCCTTTGCTGCGTACATATCGAATCATTTCAGGCATAAACTCTTTCATTTTAAAATGAACTTCATCCGACCCAATGTGAAAAAGAGAATCTTTGAATAATGGAATTATTTCATCCAAAGCTTCTTTCAACACTTGCATGCCTTCGGGCGTCTGCATATCTTTACCGATAGCTTTCCGGAAAGCCGCACTATGTCCCGGCATATCAATTTCGGGAATCACACGAATATTCAACGAATCACAAAAATCGCATATTGATTTTATATCCTCTTGTGTATAGAACTTCCCGGGTTGTCTGGTAGGCCAGAAAGAGGTTTCCACCGTCAGTTCCGGATATTTGTTAACCTCCACCCGCCACCCCGGATCATCACTCAGATGCAGATGCAGAACATTTATTTTATAATGCGACAACCTCCGTACCACAGACTTGAGAAACGGGACAGACATATAATTCCGCCCCACATCCAACATTAATCCTCTGACCGGAAATGCCGGCGCGTCTTTTATCCGGCAATAAGGCATACTATACTTTTTATTATCTTTACGTATCAGCTGACGGACAGTCTGTAGCGCATTGAAAAAACCGGAAAACTCCCCTGCAGAGATTTCCACTCCTTTCTCAGATACAATTAAAGTATAACCTTCTTTACTTTCCGCACTCGACAAAGGGGAGTTTATCTGACGAAATGTCACTAAAGGTTGTTTACCGCGCGAGCCTGCATCCATTTGCCAAAAACGACGAACATCTCCAAACTCAGCCACAATACGTTCTTTATCCCGAAGACTTGCCATAGAAAGTTCGTCAATTCTCAAAGAAGAAAAGGCCAAATCACCTTTCAGTCTCACAATCTCTTTCGGATAAGGAATTAAGGCCACCGGCAAGTCTGCTTCGGGGGTAGGAAGCGACCAATCCCTCTGCCGGGCAACTAAAAAAGGATAGGCCAATAAACAACAAAAGATAGATAATACTATTCGTCTAATCATAAATCATTTTTAAGAATTTATTTATACTCATATTTTCAGTCAGGTAATCACAATGCCATTATTTCTCTTGACCCTTGGGGATAACAATCCAGAAACAAGCCCTCTCTCCCTTTTTAGAATCTACGCCTTTACTCCTATCTGCTCCACTATGCTTTTACAGATACAAGATAAACATTATATCAGTCACTCAATCATCTTATCTCAAAAATAACTCCCTTGATGGGTAATTTTAACCCTATTCGTTTGCAAATAAGCAACAATATTTTTAATTTCGTCATACAACTGCATTACAAACCCTACAAATCCATGACGTAATGAAAAACAAAGTCCTGTTAATTTGCCTGTCATTACTGATATCCTTAGGGGTATCCGCACAGAAATACACGATTTATATCGATGATTTCAATAGCGAGATCAAAATTCCCAATAAAGTTCTCAGCACCATTCGGAATGTTGTACTGGACGGTATACAACAAACGAATCGTGTGAATATCATTGATGCTGTTTCCGTAGGTGCCAACCTTAATTTGAGCCCATTGGAAGATGCACGCCGTTTTCGGGCAGACTATCTGCTACGCGGAAATATAGTGTCACGCGAAGCTACTGACGACGGAAGTTCACATCCTCGTTACCACAGCCGCGAGAACAGTTTTAAAGAGAAGTTTAAACTACAGTTGGACTTGATTCGTACCAGTGACGGAACCACTATCGGTACAAGGATTTACGAAGAAACCGGTTCGTCTTCGGGCAAAGATGCAAGTCAGTTTGCAGCACTGGAACATTCACTGTTGGGTATGTCATATGAAATGAGAAATTTTATAGAGAATTACTTTAAGGTTTATGGCAGTATCTTGAAACTTGCCGGTGATAATGGAAAAAAAGCCAAAACGGTTTATATCAACCTGGGATATGATGATCCCATAAAGGAAGGTCAACGGTTTGATGTAATGGAAGATGGTATGATTGACGGTAATTATATGGAAGATAAAGTAGGAGAAGTGCGCATTGATAAAATCATGGGACCGAAAATTTCTCTATGCAAGGTTAATAAAGGAGGAGAGGATATCTTAAGGATAATCAATGAAGGGAAAATTACATTGAGACTGGTTTCCAGAAAAGCCAAACTCTTTGACGACTAAGACAAAAAGGTGTGTCAAAACTAAACCGGTCTATCAAATCATTAACTGTAGAGACAGGGTTTACCTGCCCGAACCGACGGTAACGACCTTGGGAAGAATACACAAAGCAAACTGTTTTCGGGCGAGCAAACCTCGCCCCTACTAACAAAATGACAGTATTATCAACATTTGGACACAATCCCTTTTTTGAGTATAGAAAATTATTTCCTCGTATTATTATTTTAATGGACGACTAACTAACAAATAATCGCATAAACATAATCAGAAATTATATAAAAGCTGTTACCAGTTCCGGAAAGTGCCTCTTAATGAATTGACTGAACGAACAGTCGTTGAACCCGAATCGTCTTGCCAAAGACTTTACGCTTTCGGTAGTTGTACCGTAAAGATACATGGCTTCACTGTATTTCTCCATGCTGCGTTGTGAGACTGTTTTTCCACTATCCAACTTGACCATTCCCTGCTTGGCCACACAGTTCCGGCTCATGTCCTTTCAAGCAGAAACGGAAAGTTTCGGGATGTAAGCCAAACTCAGCGGCAACCTGGTCTGTAGGCAGTCCGCTTTCTTTCAGCCGACGGATAGCTTCGGCGTATTTTCCCTTGGGCCGGATTGTATTTCCTAACTTGGAACCAATCCACCGGCTGCCCTTCTTCATAGGAAATATTCTTCCGTTTGCATATCAAGTCGAGGTGCCATCTTTGCAGATGTTCGTAAAAGCCTTTTTTCGAAACAATGGGTGCGTAACTGCCGTCCCCAATTAGAGCCTTCCAAACTAAATTGTCGGGCAATCTGTGATACGTTCAATTCGATATATTCCATGCTTCTACAAGCTTCGATTGCATCCTTGTATTTGATCCGGGAAACAGGCTGTTGTCCTCGGAGCTGGTTTAATTTGATTTTATAAGCTGCTTCCTTATCACACAAGATATTGTTGCGTGCCAGCATCAGATCACGGTGATATTTGAATATATAACCCCTCAATCCGTTATTTGTCAGACCGCAAATTCGGCTGATTTCCGCAACAGACAAATCCGTCGAACGATAAAGTTCTATCGCTTGACGATACTTTGCTTCCGTTTCGGGTCTGACACCTCGGAAGCGGTTGCATTTCTTACTGCCTTTTTCGGATATGTTCATAGGCCTTTTTTAGGAGTCGTCATCCACATTAATCTTTCCTCTACCTGCTCGAATAAAGCATCTTTGAGTATGACCCGTTTTTCTGCATCAAGCAGGTAAAGGGTGGGCATCGCCTTGAGGTCGTACACCTGTTCGCGGGTCAGCCGCTGGCCGGCATCATAACCATCAATCCAGCCGGAAGGAAATTCAGTTTTCTCCCATCCGGGAGTTTTCCCTTCTACACACACGGAAAGCAGTTTCAAGCGCCCGGACTTCAGCAGCCCGTTCACAGCAGGTGACAGGGATAGCAATTCCTTCACACGGTGGCAGTCCTCGCAATCGGGGTCATTGAAATAGATAAGCACATAATCTGCCTGTATATCAGACAACCGTTTTTGCTTTCCGTCCCGACAGACAACGGTAAAATCCGCCGCCACGTCTCCCGGACGGTTTTTCAACGCCATTTCCAATTGATGACGTGGGCGCATCTTGTCCAACTCTCCCAAATCAGGATTGTTCACCAGCGCACGCAGGAAGAGAATATGCAGTTCTTCGTTGTGCATGGGCGAATTGGGTTCGTACAAGTATTTATCAGTCAGGGCAATGAAATGCTCTATCATTTCATTGCTGACCAAAGCACGGCAAAAGAGCGTATCAACGGCCGTCTGTGCTTTGGAGGAATAAGGCAAGACGCTGATGAAATCCACAAATACCTGTTCGGTAATTTCCGGACGGGATATAAGTGACGTATCCGCAAAATCGAAATGGTCCCAGTAATGAAGGGACAGGTAGTCGGCACGATCTTCCGGTGCCGTCAATGTAACAGGCACGTCGGGTAGATGAAATTCTTTTGTCTTCTTCTGCTGCTCCTGTGCATACGAGCAGGATGCCAATCCTATGCAGAAAAGACAAACAAAAATGGCAAGATGCTGTTTATTCATGCTTCTCGTGAATTATAAAAAACTCCGAACGTGAAAGCGCCCGGAGTTTCCGTTTGTATTATTCAATTTATTGTTTTTCCAAAGTGAGAACCACATTTCCTTGCCTGTCAAACAATTCCGCAAGGCTGTTGTAGGTACAACTGTAAACCGCACCGTTCACCTCGTAATGGAACTTCACGGGGTTGGTATTCCAGTTGAAAGAATACTCTTTGCGCAAACGCAATTCGTACCGGCCATTCGCTGCAATGGTTACAGAACCGATACGGCTACTGTTGCTGACACGCTCAAATGCAACGAATGCACTGGCCGGAATCGGCTGCTGATTGCCAGAACCATCGGTGTAATAGATGTTTCCGCTTATCGGACTGTTTATGATGCGGAACGTCTTGGAATAGAACACCACCTGTTCTTTGTTGGAAGAGATCGTGATATCGCCCGCACTCACGATGCTCTTTGTGGTGAAGTGCAGGGTCTTGCGCTCTCCCGACTGATTCACGGTTGTACCGGGGGTATTGTCCTTGTTGATGACCTCAGAATTCCGGAAATAAGTACGTTCCTTTTCACGGTCAGCATCTACCTTATAGACAAAGCGTCCCGGACTTACTTCGGAGAGTTTGCCGTTCAGATTAGGGTTACTGCCCAATTCTAGCATCGGAGCGTCAATGTACACTTCGAAGGCTTCTCCAAACGGATCTACCGACTTGCCGTCTGTTCCGGCAAAACTGGTTATGTCAATGGCAATATCCACTTGTTTTCCAGGTTCGTAAGGCCATTCCAACGATGTAAGGAGTTCAGGGACATCTGCAACAGGATTGCTTTCTCTATCCGGTTCCTCACCCTTCCAATCCGTATTGTCATGATTCAGTCTGGCTCCGAAACGGAACGGGTTGTAATTGGCCAGCTCGAAGGTGACACTTCTGTATGTATTTCCAGCATACGTTCCATCGGATAAAGCATCTTCCTTCAGCACAGCCTCAATACCGCTGCGGTTTGATGCTATACGAATCACCTCGGCACTCTTAGGCCGGTTGGATTTCATGTAGACGGAATATTTTCCGGTTTGGCCATCAGGCTTGTTGATTATATCTTTCCGGGGTTTGAACATCAACATACGACCTCCATTTGGATTGTTCTTCCTCCACCAGGCATCTGATGCATCCGTATAGAAGAGGCAATCAAACCGGTCTACTCCTGCCTGACCAATTTCCTCGTCAGTATAGAAATCCAGATACCGAGAATAAAGCATGAATTCATCTTGACTTTCTGCATTGAACGGGTCTCCCTTCTTATCTTCCGACACGTCATCACCTACCTTATCACGAAGCTGCAGGTCAAACTGGACATGGGCATTTTTTTTCTGAGGTACCAGACGATAGAGAATGAGTTCGTCATCGGGATATCCTTCTATGCCACCACCTATAGCATTATAAGCTTTCAGACCTTCTACAGTAATGGACTTACGTGATGCTGAGTACGTAAAAGTTCTCTGCATGGTTTCGAAATGTTTTGCCTCAATATGAAGCGTTCCCGTATAGCCTTCCTGCTGAGACAGGATATTCTCGAAATAGACACGCTGTACACCGGGCTGTTCCACCACATAGAGGTATTTGTAATCGGGTTCCGGTGTGATGTCTCCACTGCTATGCCAGTCATTGTCCCCTTCACGTACTACAGTTAGTTTCATACCGGATTCCGGACGGATATCCAGACCACCGACAGAGATATACACTTTCATCGGGAAGAGCTCTGCAGGGGTGGTTTCAGGAACGGTAAACATCACGGTCACGTGCGAGCGGTCTTTGGTAGGGTCTTGTTGGTTCATACCACCATAAATCTGTGTACCTACCCACGAAGGAGCGAATGACTGTTCCTTCACCAAAATGACCTTGACCTTACGTTGCAGCCGTCCGTGCTTCACCAGCAAGGTGCCTTCCAGTTTCTGGTTGTTACCCATCGGAAGTAGGGAAATAGTAACCGAACCTTCACCGACACCGTTTTTCACTACGAAATTATTTACTATATCCTGTCGGGCCACATCGTTATTTATCCAGGTTACTTCTGCCTTGTCAGTGGATGTAATGGATGCTTCGCCCTTTCCTTTGATTGTATAGGAAATCGTGTAGATATCGTTTGCGTGTTCTGCTCCCAATACATGGTCAGTCTGAGATACAGAGAGTACATATTTGTCATCCTCGACCTCGTTCACCTTGTCGGAAATGGAAATCCACACATTATTTGTAGCAGCCGCTTCCAATGCTTCGGCAAAGGTTGCCTGTCCGAAAGAGAGTTTCCCGGTAATGTTCAGCTGATACTGATGGTTCCGGCGAATTAGGATTTGATCTCCGTTATCGTTTACCAGCATGACGCGGTAATAGAGGTCTTCTGATTCTCCGTTGTTGTGTCCACGAAGAATGATGCTGACAGGATCATCCGCTCTGTTTTCACACTCAAATATATATTGTTCCGTATTTATGGTCACATCTGTAATGTCGCTCAATTTGGCATTATTCGACGGAAGCGTAACAAAGTCATCAGCCGTCCAGTCGTCCTCGGTAAAATTAAAGCCTTTCTCCGGATGGAACGGTGCTACCGTACCGAACGCACTAGTATTGTAAACGGCAAAGCCGGTTACAATAAAATGTCCGTTTTCTTTAGGATTGAGGACAGACACCTTGGCATGGTTGCGTAGCATCTTGATGCTGTTTCCTGCAGAGGTCATCTGGTCTGCAATGGATTTCTTCTTCATTTCTTCGTTGGTATTGTCACAAGCAAAACGTGCCCAGTAAATCATGCGTCCGGAAGAACCTTCGAGCAGAGCCATTACTTCCGATTCGGACTTGTTGCGGAAATGGTCCTGTTGAAACTCCGTCATCACCTGGTTGGCCACAAAATGCACAGTCCGGGTATTCTCGGGTACTTCAGCCTGGAAGACACCTGTGCTGACTGATGATGGGCTGACATCTGCCGTTACGGTCGTGATGAAAAGTCCGTAACTGTCGAAACAGAACAGCGTCATGTCTTGCACACCGCCACCGTCGGGGTCCACCGCACGGGTAGTCACTTTCTCCATAGCGGGAATATCCGCACTGAACCGCAGTGCCACGTAGCCTTCGCGGGCAACGGGTGACGGCTCGAACCATTCGTCCTGACGGCAAGAGACCAACAGGACCGCTATAGCAGCCATTGCCATAATCCTATGAATCAATCTTTGTATCATATTCTTATTCATATACGTCCTCCTTTCTATTTACCGGTTTTCTTGTCGTAGGCATCGCGGATGCAGCGGATTGTTTTAGCAGTTCCTGAGCCTTTATTATTATAGACTAAGCCGCTTGCACTCCAATAAGATGGTCCTGCCAAAACCTCATCCATTGCAGCATTTTCTTTATATTGAAATTCCATGATAATTTCCAATTCTGCTCGTGTTGGAAGACGCCAATCATCATAAACTGTTCCATCCTGAGCCACTTCCACATATTCTCGACAGTGACTTGCTGCCATTTCCTCATCACTGATAGAAAAAACAGCTCCCAACTGAGAAGCAATCATAAAAGAAGGAGATACCAGTTCTGCATTATCTTCTCCAGGATCAGTCTTGCCATTTGTAATACGAGGTTGGCCTAAAGTATAATCCCCAGAACTTGCCGTGATCTGAACATGATACATTCGGGCATTACCTGCATTCCAAATTTCATTGGTACTAAGTGAAGTTTGCCACCTATTATAATAATAGTATGATATAGAAGATTTTCCCCTATTGCTGCCGGTTTCAATTTCTTCCGCCACCTTTGAAGTAAATATATAATCATTTCCATATCTCGTAGCTGAATAGCTCCAAGTATCATTTCTGCTATCATAATTGTACGCACTAACTCGTTTTTGAGATGGATCACGATAATTTTCCCACGTCGTTCCTCCGAAATCAGAACGGTAAGAATACCACCCCTGAATATTGGTGATATACTCCAACGGATACTGCGCCACTTTGACTTCACGCTTGATACCTTCTTCGTTTTCAACCGTAAATATGATATATCTCACAGCATTGTTACCAGGTACATCCCCATGTACCTGAATTTTTCCAGTGATGTTTTCATCCGGTGTAATTTTAATAATGCAACGGTTTTTCCAATTCGGTCGATAATCAGAACCAATATTCTCTCCCCATTCATCCGCGCTGCCGTTTGTTATTTGGGTTAACTCCTTTTCCTGTCCGAACTTGTCGATATAATAGACTCTATCAATAGTAGCTGTCACTTCCGAGGAAGAGGCAAACTCCAGCGTAGTGTTATCATCTGCCATGTTGTGCATCTCCATCTCATACTCGTTCAGCGTGAGATAGGCCGGACGGTCAGTATCACCACCGACGTTAATCCGTTCTTCATCCCAATCACGTACAGAATAACTGATATCTTTTAAAAGAACCGGTTTTGAAGGGTTGCTTCCACCCGGCGCATCGACAGTCACATTAACTTCATAACAAGTGTTTCGATTCAGTTCTTTCTTTGTACTAACCGGAATCTGATAGTAACTGTTATCTAAAAATTTCCACTCCGTTGCGTTATCAGGGAGATAGTTCATCGGGATATTTACAATGAGCCGCACTTCTTTTTCCAGTGTACTTGCATTATCCCAAACATGCGCATAGGCATAGGCTGTCACTGTAATGACACTTGGTGTCCATTTGAAATATCCACCATTGTTCAATTCGGGTGTCATCAGCTCAGCGTCATCCTTGTCCATCATAGCCGGCTTGATAACAGATGTACTATAAGGCATGTTACGTAGATAATATCCGGCATGATATGTCTGCGGACCATTATCAAACTGTACATGCTCACCGCTTTTTATATTAACTACAATCTTGGCTGCTGCGCGGCGAAGCACGGTTTGTAATTCCGTATCGTTCGTTTTATCTCCACTGTTCAGTACCACCATCTTGACCGTTGCCGGTTCCTGTTCACCTTTCGGATAGGCTACGCCATCCATCAGAAAAGTCTGCGGTACACCGGTAGCAGATGCCAGGCCTGTCATGTGTATGTCCTTATCTTCCTGCTTTAGTGCATTGAGGCTGGTTAATGTGAAATTTTCATCTTCGAAAATACTCACATCCGCAGTACTGTTGGCGATAAGATATACCCAATACGATTCATTTTCATCAAAGGTGCTTCTTTGAGCAGATAAGGTTATCTTATCTTTACCGTCTTTTATTCCATCTACACGTTCGTGCCAGACTTTTGTTCCGTCCTGGTTGAAAATCAGCACGTCAAGATGACTAACAGCAATTTCAGCTCCGTTAGCTTCCACGTTTGCACGGGTTAAAGGCAGTTTACCGGATGCAAGATTTAAAATGATACTGTTGCCGTCACCTTCCGTCTCTGTCTGACGAAATATATCCTCATGGTCGCATGCAGTAAAACAACATGCTGCCAGGCAACAGAAAACAATATAATGCAATAGCTGTTTCATAGCTTATCAATTTTTAGGTATGTCTACTTGTTTGATAACGATAGTTTCCGCCAGCGTACTTCCTTGCCATTTCAGGTCATTGGTCAGTCCATTGATCAACAGCAAGGAGGTGTTGTCTGGTAGCAATGCAGGTGTATAGGCAATGCCCAACCCCACCGTCTTATTCACTTGACCCTCACCATCCGGTGAACTAGTCAGATAATCTCTTTCTTTTGCCCGGATGCGAATTTCGTAAGGATCTGCTGATGTCGCATATGACTGGTTGTTGTCTCCCAATCGAAAACCTTTCTGATAAACCTCTACGGAAAAATCATCTATATTTCTGTCATATAGTACAGGTTTCCATACTTTATTGTCTCCTTGCGGAGCAGTGATGGAAAATGTAAAGGAATAACTTCCATCAGGAGAACTTGAATCCGGATTGTAGTAAACCGTCGGCTGGTCATACTTGCCTCCTTCAGGAAGCGAAGTGCCATCTGCCGGAGTGATGGGATTCGTATAAGAGGGATAGTCAAACTCTCCCAGGTCATCCGTGCCTCCGTCATCCCAATCGGCCACCGTATATTCAACGGTTATCTTACCGTCGTTATGCATCAGGCAGCATACAGCGTAGAAATTATTTCTTTGAATACGGGGCAGGTAAACCAATCCTCTACGCGCATCTCCTTCACCGAAAGAATAATCTATCTGAAGGACATTGCCTCCTTCGTCACCTTGGGCATTCCATGAATGGCTTCCCCAGGGATTTTCAAACGGATAGAAAGGTCTGTTCAACACTGGGGTATAGTTGTCAGGATTCTGTCTTTCTGTATCAGAAAGGTTTGGAGATATAGTCTTGTCCACATCCTTATTGATAACATCAAGCGGAATATCTCCCTTGATTCCTGTAATGCCTTGCAATATTTCATCACTTTGTGGCATGAGGTAATTATGTGTGCGCGTACCCGAGGCCAGCATGGTCAGTCCGGTAATTCGCAGATTACCGCTTTCGCCTTCAGGCTTGGCTGCATACACACCGAGCTTTCCCATAGGGCGCCTCAGGTTGAAAGTCAAGTTTTTGCTCAAACCGTCTTTATTCAATTCTACCGGAACGTCTGACCTGTAAAACATAGGCAGTCCATCCCGGGTAATATCTGTTGTCAGTGTTGTAAACCTAAAACGGTTCAAATCGCTTTCGGTTGTAGATTCCGTAAAAGGCTTGTCATCACCTGGAGTCGACATCGCTTTTTCATTGGCCACCACGTAAAAATTCACGTTTTGTGTGCCTTTCTGATAGAATGTGATGTCCATATTAAAGGAATGAGGAGTCTGTAAGACTTGATCCGCATAATAATATCCAACCAGACGGCCGTCTTTTGGATCATTCGGAATATTCGCAAAGGCATAAACCCGAAGGGTATGGATATTGCTTTCCTCTGTCGTCGGTGCCGTACCTGTATTATCAGCCCCCGCTCTCACCTTTAACTGCAAACTCATGCCTTGTCCGTGTTCAGGGACTTGAACTCCGTCCTCTTCCTGCACACAACTGAAAGGCAACAGGCAGCAGCCTACCGCTGCCACCATCCAGCAAAATCTATTTCTTATCATATACAGATTCATGATCATCTTGATTTAAATTATACATCTTAAAGCAAGGTTACTGAAATTCCGGTGTGATGAAGTTATTGATCCAGTTATCCACCGTCACCGTGAGATTATCCAGCTGCATGACACCGTACTTCAAGGTAATGCCGATATTCAGCTGCATACCGCGACGGATGCCGTCTGCCAACTTACCAGACTGATTCAAGTCAACTGTTTTTTCATTATTATCGGGCCAATTGGCGGTCAGTGTATAGCTGCTGCCTTTAGCCGGATAAACGTAAAGTGATGTTACGGAAGCTTTGCCCGGGTCACCTCCGAACGTGCCGGCCGGCACTGTCAAAGATGAAGGGCTGAAACTTATGTTACCGGCATTTGCCTCTGCGTCTGGTGCACTATCTTCTGAATTGAAATCCTGCGGAAAGAGTTTTCCGGTATTTACCTTAAGATTCGGTATCCGGATGTCTTCTACAGTCTGTTCCGTTTCGATTTCATTGGTGAAAATAACACCTATCTTTGCCACGGGAAACTCCAACGGTACAGAGTGTTCCTGTATTCCAGGTTTAGGCAGAATCTTTTTCTGATTCTTCTTGGCCTGAGGCAAGGGGAGTGCATTGCCATTAAAATCAATCGTAATATCACGATTATAAAGGGCGTCCAAGTCTATGTCCTTGCCAGCCAATGGTTCACTTTCTAAGAGAAAGGATGATTCGTTGGCTATCGCATAGAAATTGAAGTCGGTGCCTCCTTCTTTCACAGGCACATCCTGAAAGGTAACCGTTTTGGTTCCGTTCTGCAGATTGTCATAAAAGACATTATAGAGGATTTCGTGGGTCTCGGCATTTTCCATAATGACACGCAAGGTCTGCATGCGTTCCCGTTCTTCCAGTGCAGAAACACTTCCGGTCTGGGCTCCGGCCCGTGTGGTAAAGGTCATCTTCACGGTCGCTTTTCCCGTCTCCGGGTTTTCATCCTCCGAACAGGAAGAGACTGCCGAGAGCAGGAACAGAGACATGAAAGCAGCCAGGATATGCCGTGAGGCTATTATATGATGTAATCGTTTATTCATTTCAATATTCTCCTTTTAGTTTATTAAGAATGACTCCATTCCGGGTCGATGTCTTCGATATACCAGGACGGTACTTCAATCGTAACGCTTACCGGAGTAAATTTGATACTGATGGGGAGGAAAGCTTCCTGCTTCGTCACATCAATGTATTTCGCATTATCCTTCAGATAATCGCTGAGAGGAAAAGATACAAGCACGTTGCCGTCTCGATCTTCCAGTTGGACCTGATGGTGGCAGAGCGATTCGATGACACTGCCTTCGCTATCCATGCGGAAAAGTGCCATATCGGTTGTCTGATAAGTCTGTGTAGCCGAATCGAAGTGTAAATCCTGTGCCACGGTAGTCCACTGTCCGGGCTGAACCTGATTCAGCAGATTGGTTTGCGCATTGGCATTGGAAATGGAAATGCGGTAGGCTGGAGCTGTAGCCTCTCCGCTGCGTACGGGCGGCTGCAGGCCGTGAACTTCCACATAAGCATCTATGTGCGCACTGAAAAGTTGAATGGTAACTTCTTGTAAGGTATGATAGTCTGGTATTTGCAGGTCACAGCGTCCCAAATAGTTATGGTCTTGACCAGAAAGTGCAGCCGAGTTCTGCCATTGGGGATGCTGGATAAAAATCTGCTCCAAACTACTTCCGCCCGTCTTTACTTCTGTTTTGTCATAGGCATTGGCAACCGCCACCAGACTGTAGTTTCCGGCGGGGAGCTGAATTTGTTTGAAACGCTTCTCGTTCGTCAAGTATTCCTTGCCGACAGGTATGCGGCTATGAATACTTCCATTGGTGGTAAAGGTATAGAGGTTGATGTCATGGATATAATTTTGCAGCACGTTGTCTTGTCCATCAGCATTGTATTGGAAGCAGACTGCAACGTTCATACAATCATCCATGTCCTCCTTGATACAACCGGTGAACAGAGCAGGCACCAGCATCAAGCCTATTATTTTTTGTATCAGTTTCATTGTCATTTTATCATGTTGATGGATTTTCCAAGTGATGCTTTCCCGTTTACCGGGAAATGTTAATCAAACAGTCGGGACCGCTCTGGCAGTACCGTTATCGGTTTACCTGACGAGTCCCGGCTGTTTTTACTTAGTGATGAATCTGTTGCCCTAACGATTTAATGGATAGGGTAACAGACTGGTAGATTTACTGTTCCTCCCATTGACCGGTAATAGTTTCTATACTCCACTGGGCTTCCTTTACAGTAACATCTACACCATACAGAGTGTTACCTTCTTCGTCACCGATAATGTTCTTGTCATCCAATTTTACGTCAGTAATGCGATAGATTTTACCAGCTACAAACTTGAAGTTTGAATCTCCGTTGTAACTCTTGATGACAGCATAACGCGGCTCGCTTACAGGGTTCTGTGCATCAGAAGCTTCAGCTTTTTCGAAATAGATCTTTACAAGAGGTTGTTGACTTTCACTTGGATAGAAGTTGTAAGCATAAACTTTACCAGATTCTGCACTTGGCCAAACTTTAGCCAAATCCATGAAATTATTACCCGGTTCAGTAATCTCATCTCTCAGAATAGGTAATGGGGCACCACCTTCAACAGCCGGCCATGAATAATCAACAGCTTCACCACCTAAGGTAGTAGAAACCTTGTCCAAATATATTCCGTCAATGGTCAAAACAGAATATTTACAACCTTTATCAGGCTCTGCAAGGTGCACGTGCTTAATACCCGAAATTTCCAAACGAGCTACAGGAATCTTCAAATCTACGCTAGTTGCGTACATTTCATATGTCTTTCCGTCAGTGGTTTCAGTTGTTCCAGTCAAGTTAAACTTATCATTTGAGCCATAAGCAGGAATAGACTTAGCAACTATTTGCATGTCAGAAATATTTGTTTCGCCCATACCTTTTGTGTCACCGTCATTAATCCAGGCTTCAATTTTTGATGGCTTTTGTACGTTGTAGAATTTCACAGTGTAAACTCCTCCATCTGCAGTAACCTTTTTCGTATCACCACCTTGGTCTGCTGTCAACTTCACATAGATATCTCCCTCTACTGTGACTTTATTATCAGTGGAAGCATCCGGAGTTTCGAGAGCACGTGACTGCGGAGCGACAATCTTCACCTCTACCACACCGTTACCAGAGAGGTTGTTACCCATCTCATCATCATTACTACATGCGGTCATGGCCAAACCAGCCATTGCCAGCATAAAAAACTTATTAAGCTTCATAAGAATTAAGTATTAAAAATTGAACAAATGTTTGATTATATCTCCTGGTGATTACAATTGATCCATAACCTGTAGCATTTCCTTCAGATTATGCCGGGCCGGTTCAGAACCCAACTCAGAAGCACGACGGAAAGCATCCTCTGCCTTTTCATATTGCCCAACTCCGGCATAAGCTACACCCAGAGTGGTCAACAGTTCGGCAGACTGTGCAGCGACTTCAGACCTTTCGAGCAGTTGCACCGCCTTGTCATATTCCTTGCGCGAGATGGCATTCACAGCATTCTCGTTGAGTGCGGCAGGCGATGTCGGGAAGTAACGTACCGCTGTAGCCATTACCTTATCATATTCGGGTGTGCCTTTTCCATAGGAATCAGCCACCTTGTACATTTCTGTCAGGCTCAACAAGTCCGGTCGTTCATTGACCATGCGGCGTGCCTCTTCGAGGTTGAAGTTGCGCACGTTGTATTCAATGCGATATTCGTTGCGACGAAGTGCAGGATAAATCTCATCGAGCAATCTCCGGTAGATGGTCGGCGGAACGAGTTTCTGAAGCTGCAACTCGCAAAAGTCACGTTTGTCCGGGTATCGCTTAATAATCTCATATATCTCGTCACGTTTCAACAACTTCGGATAGTTACCGAGTACACGGACTAAGCCTTCCCAGTCTTCACCCTTCCAGTCCACATGGAGCATGTCAGGGGATATGGCATCGTGACGGCGGATATAATCAGCCAGTGCCTTAGCACGATTTTCTGACAAGGTAAGGTTGTGAGCCTCACTACCTTCAGGCGAAGCGTAACCGGTGATGTAAATACCGATAATCTTGACATCCGTATTTTTCTTCACCAAATCAATGGAGTTGGAAACGGTATCCAGTTCGGAGCGATTATCCTTAAGTCCGGGCAGAATCTTATAACTGTCCTGCCGGAATTGCAGGCGAGCCGTGCGTGTTTCTGCACGTACCTTTATCGGTTCAGGTTCCGGCGCGATGGTATGAAGACGATAATCAGGAATATAGGTAGGTAAAACTCCATTCAGCAAGTCCTGCTCTGACTTTCCCTCTCCACAATTGGTACAGCCGTGTACCTCTTCGCGAATCTCCACCCGTCCGTCGAGCATCCATCGCCGGTAGGGTACGGTAGCCGCATAATCATACTGTTGGTTCTTGCTGCTATGGCATATAATCACCTGTGCAGAATCATTATGATAAGGGGGAAGCTCTACACTTTCGAGACGTTGTGCCCGCAAGTAAACCTTGTGGCGTGTTTTTCCGTCAATGACAATCGGCGGAAAGGCTATTTCCCGGTTTCCATCCGCTGAGACGAGTACAGGTGTCAGTGCTACGGTATGCTGTGTGCGAATTCTGGCATTGCTCAAATCTACAGACATTTTCAGTTCAACCATGCGATCCTGCTTGGCTACACCTCCCTGACGAATAGCGATGGAGGGAAGGTAACCGGTTTCGTTTTCAGCAAGCAACATAATCGGCCTGCATGCCAGCATCAGTAATAATATAATGTATATGTGTCTCATAGTTTTTCCATTGTTATTTGATTATATATATCAGAGAGATACCCGCTTTGGTCGGGCCAAAGTAGTGTTTATTCCGGCTACCTTTGAATTTGCCGCAGGTAGCACATTCGTATTTGTCATAGTTCGAATAGATGTAACCTAAACCGATAGTTGCTTCGATATTCCACCGTTTGCCTAGAATCCACGAATAACCATAGGAAAGACCGGCTCCCGTAGCCCAACCCTGATAACGGTGATTCTTGGTTGATTTATCCTGAAACAGAACTCTCACACCACTGATGTTATAAAAGACATAACCGCTGTGCAAACCAAAGAAATGACCATTATAACGCTCACAGAGCCAGTAACGAAACTCCGGCATCACCAGCCAGTGCTTTATCTTCTTGTTACTATCCTTATTCAGCGTCCAGGGATTGTAAGCTCCTGTGAGGTCGAGGGTCGTGCGTTTACCCAGCCCAAATTCAAAACTCAAATTGGGCGTCGTACTTGACCAATACAACAAATTGGTCTTTGCTGCTATATCCTGCGCATTTGCAGTGCCTGTACACCAGCAAACGGCAAGGAAAACACCGAGGATTAATTTTTTCATATTTTCCTTCTTAATTATTCCATTCGTACCGGCAAGCCGGCATGCTGTTATCAGTAGATTGGGTAGCACCCGTGTTTTCATTTTTTATAAGAGAGAATATCACACACTATACATTTCTCCCTGTAAGAGATTTACAAAGCCTTTTTATAAGTCATATTTACCTGATTATTAGCAATATATCGTTTAATAGGCAATTCAAAAAGTTCAACGATTGTTATGAGGAAAAATAAAATGCAAATAACTGAAAAAAAATATGGTTGATTTTATTGCCCTATAAGGGATTTTTTTATATGTTTATAACATAATTAAATCTCTTACAGGGAGAAACATGTTTTCATTTAACAATTTTCCTATTCTTCCGAAACCTTTTTCACCTACTCTTTTTTCTGTCTTATTCGTCATTTTCGTTGAGATGGCTATGAAAAAAAGCATTTTGAAGGAAGGCTATAAAATAAGAATTGCGCTTCCTGCAATCAGTTATGCACGAAAACGCATTGGATAAATAGATCCATCCAAAAGATATAAAAAGACTGAAGCCAAATTGTTGAACAATAATTTTCAGGACATATTATATGCCATAAACCGAACTTGGATAAAGTATCGATTTATGGCCTTGTAACAGATGTCATTAGCGGCTTGTATGTTACAGTGATTTTAGAATCAGACTGTTCGCCTTGTCCACTACTGTGGTATCGAGTGATGCGAGATAAATACGGGTTGTATGCTCGGAATCGTGCCCCATGGCTTCACTGATGGTAGCAACAGGAATATTCTTACTTTTGGCGATGCTTGCCCAACTGTGGCGGGCAACATAGCTTGTTAAAGAAATAGTCAATCCTAACTGTTTGCCGATTTTCTTTAAACTCTGATTTACCCGGTAAGACTCACATTTGTACTGCTTTCTATTGTCTGCCTCCATGTCTCGGATAATCGGCAATAAAAAGGGAGTGCCGGATGTATCGTATTTGTCAACAATTTCCTGCATAGGCTTCTCCCACCGGATAAAGAGCTGCTGTCCCGTTTTCTGACGGCGATATGACAACACTCCATTCTGCAGATTTTTCTTTTTCAGATAAGCCATATCGACAAACGACATTCCTCTGGTATAGAAAGAAAAAAGGAACAAATCTTTTGCGTAATCCAGTTCAGGGGTGAGTGTCAAATCAAGCTCACGTATCTGACGGATTATTTTCAGCGGAACAGCACGTTTGACTGTTTTATCAATCCCGGTATAAACATGCTTGAAAGGATTTCGTTGCACAACCAGTTCTTTTTCTACCGCCCGGTTATAGACAGCACGTAAGCAGCGCATATAAAAGGAAATACTGTTTGGACATATCCCATTGGATTTCAGAAAAGTTTCATATTCTACCATAAGGCTTGACTCAACCAAATCAAGAGGTATGTCATTGCGTTCCGCCATGAAGCGCTTAAAACTGTTTAGCGTGGTTGCATATCTCTCTGCAGTACATTGTCTGCCGGTTCGCTTCAACTCTGCAATCAGGGATTCGGTAAAGGAAACAAATCCTTTGGTTTCCGACGGTGAACGATACAATCTCAACACATCATCAGCCCGATAGTCCTTGCCTGTATGTTCAAGTTTCACAATGATGCTTTTCAGCATGTTTATATCCACGATTAGCTTTGCCTGTAATGCAGCCAAGTAATTACGACGACCTTCCGTACATTTCGGAGGAAAATCCACAGTCGAATACAGCATGTTCCATTCCTGTGGATATAGTTTGTAACCGGTAGAGACTTGTCTTGTCTGTCGCTTGTGAATCACTTGATAAACCAAGGTGCCTTCTTTGTTTTCAACGGTAGAGGCACGAAATCGAATTTTAACTGTTGCCATAATTATATTTTATTAGGGTTATAGTTTCAGTTTATGGCAGACAAAAGCTGTCAGCCCAATGCAGAGCAGGAGAAATCCTGCCACACAACCGAGCATTTTCCACAGCATGGTGTTGTGGATGAACTGTGCGTTGACCATACAGGTGCAGATGAAAGTCGCCAAAAGAAAAACGACCGTTTCCACCATGCACCAAAAAACAACCGTGGAGACGATTGTCCTGTCTCTCATGGACAGGCGGTCCATCAGCTTCTTGCCTTCCTTGCCAATCATTTCGGTCGTCTTCCGGCAAATGGCATCTCCTTCCTGTTCAAGCACACAGAAAAGGCCAACGTTGCCAAAACGGATTTCCAGTCCTCGCCGACAGTCACCCTGCTTGCCTTATGAAAGGAAGAGACAGTCTCGTCCGGTGCGGACAGGGCTTCCGCAAGTCTGTTTTCAAGCTTTTCCACCTTCTCATTAAGAATGCCGACGACCTTGCAGTTGTTCTCCAATACAACGGCTGTCCGATCTTCCTGCTGCATCTTTTCAGCAGCCGGAATTGCCACATCTATTTCTAAAAAATCAAATCTGTCTTTGTTCATCGTTTTCTATCATTTAAGTCCTGTCTTGGGTTTACGCCCGGTCATCCTCGTCCTCACGCCCCCAGGGAAGGTCGCTGGAACTGCCTCCGCCTTCGGAAGGGACTGCCGGAACATCGAGCATCCCGACAAAGAGAGCCACTGCCATGTCCGTAAGGTCACGGCTGTTGGCTGTCTCCCGGTAGTCAAATTCATCGTTGAACACGTCCAGCCCCGTTTCAGGGCCACCCGTTCGGCTGCACGCTGTGCCCGGATGTGGATGTCATGGTCGTTATTGATACAACCGTTTTTATCCATACGGCAGTATGCACCGTGAAAAAACGGTACTCAGCTTCGGGATTCCAGATACAGCCATACCGTCCCCTTGCTGCCTCTGAGGTTGGTCTTCGGGGAGTAGGTCCTTCCATTCTTGTCGTGCAGTTTGATACTGTCGAACTCTCGGATGAAGTCATCCCACAGCCTTTGCCGGCCGGATGACGGAGTTCCTGACCCGCTTGAAGCTTGTCAGCGTCAAGACACATGGAATCCTATGGAGGCGTGTCGTAATGCACGATGCACCTTCTTTTTTTCGTTGACTATAAAAATCGGTTCATTTTTTTAAGTTGCGATATTTTGGATACTTCTTTGATTTGTTTGTTCCCAACATCTAAAAATAGCAGTTGTAAGCTTATAAAACAGTTTCATCAGCCAATTCATACCTTCTTTTATCATTTTTGCACACATTTTCTTTATATTGAAGGCAATGGCCAAGAAGGAAAAATCCATGAAGACCTTATCCTTTCCAAATGGCGGAAACGTTTGTAGTTCATATTGTATTTTATTTGTCCGAACACTACTTCCGGTTCTATACATCTCTGTCCTCCGTGTTTCAGTCCTTTCTTGGAACACAACAACTCTTTGGTTTTCTACCTGTATCTTCTAAGTCTGTGATTAATTCTATCGTTCTGTTTCCCTTTGCCTTAAAACATCGACATCTTAGCGGACAGCCTTCACATCTGACGGCTCTGTATCCGGCATTTTCGCTGACATATCCGAATGCAGTTTTCACAGTTTAATCCCGGCCACTGTTCCATGTGAAAGTAGTTGTACTTGACGTAGGCTTCCATACCGTTCTCTGACATGAAGCGGTAATTCTCCTCAGATCCATAACCGGAATCAGCAACCACCGTACCGGCCAATCTGTCATATCTGCTTGAGAAGGATTGCAGGAAAGGTATCAGGGTCAGTGTATCCGTAGGGTTCGGGAAGAGTGCAAAATCGGTGATGAACTGATTTTCGGTGCCGATTTGAAGGTTGTAACCGGGCTTCGTCTGTCCGTTGCGCATGGCATCCTCCTTCATTCTCATGAAAGTAGCATCCTTGTCTGTCTTGGAATAGGAGTTCCAGTCCTGCAGAGTGTCCGGATGGTTGTCGTATTCCTGCAGCTTATCCCTGTGCTCTTCCAACACCTCGCCCCATTCTACCCGCTCCTTCAGCTGTTTGCGTTTCTTTTTCAACGCAGTCTTTTCCTCTTTCGTGGAGGGTTCAGGAACCTGTTCGAGTGCTTGACGCAATTCTCCTGCCATTTCAGTCAGCATGGCCGGAGTGAACTCAATCTCCTCATTGCTTTCCGATGAGTTCTCCTGGGCGATGACATTGTCTATCTGCCCTAGCAGGATATGTATCTTCTTCATCAGGCGTTCACGGTTCCGCTCAACCGTTTTCCGCCAGACGAAAGTATACTTATTGGCTTTGGACTCAATCTTTGTCCCGTCAATGTATTCCACATTCAAGCTGATGAAGCCTTTGGAAGAGAGAAGGAGTACGGTTTGGGTAAACACCTCGTTGATTTCATTCTTCACCCGGTTGCGGAAACGGTTGATGGTGATGAAATCCGGTTTCTCATATCCGGCCAGCCAGATATAATGGATGTCACGGTGAAGGAGCTTTTCAATTTTCCGGCAGGAGTAGATGTTGTTCATATAGGCATACAGAATGACCTTGAGCATCATCCTGGGGTGGTAAGGGCTGCGCCCGCATTCCTTATACAGCTTTCTGAAACTTTCAAGATTCAAGCCCTCAACCAGGGCGTCAACCATGCGCACCGGATCGTTTTCTGCAATATCCTCATCAATTCTTTGAGGAAAAAGAACGGTTTGGTTGGGATTGTAAGAACGAAAATGTATCTTTGTCATAGTGAAATTCTTATTACCTAAAGATACAAAATCTTTAGGTAATAACAAAGCCCCAGCTTGTGAAAGTCGGGGCTTTGTGCGTAAAAAACAGAAGGTGTGCATTTTGACACACCTTCTTTTATAGAAAAGTTAATATGAGAATTATTAAATATTAGGCATTGGATTATTATCCTCTTCGCCAATACCATTATTATCTTGAATTTCTTTTCTTGGAATCAAAATTCTAAAGATATCATCTTCAGCCGGAAAATCGTATTGTGCATCCAAATTGTGATTGGTTCCTTCATATTTACGAATAATAGGCTTCTTTAAGCGTTTCAAATCGAACCATGCAATGCCTTCACCCCAAAATTCGATACGACGCTGTAACCAACAGGCATCTTGTATTCCTTTTGCATCTGTTGCATCACATACATAATCCGGTTGACGGGTTTTCACAAATTCTTCTAATAATGATTTACCACCGGCAATATTACCTCCCATAGCCAAAGCTTCTGCTTCAATCAACCACATCTCTTCAGCACGCATATAACACAGATCGTTGCAATTATTACCTTCCAAATCATACCACATATACTTCAAATTAGCATATTTAGGTAAAGCTACACTTCCCATCGGCCCTCCTTCATAAGTAAAGTCCTTATCCGCAAACCATCCTTTACGAATATCATTGTCAGCTATTTTACTGTATAATTCAGAACTAATATTCTTGAACATTCCTCCAGCCGTGACATAACCATAAGCGGTAGAACTGATGTGGGAGATAAAGTTAACAATACCTGTCTGAACAATCTCCGCATCCGTTGTAATATGTGAGGTAAACATCCAAGTATGATGTTTGTTCATATCGATATAACCCTCATCTATCAATTCAGCCTTATCGGCAGGTGCTCCATAAGAAGCACGAGCCTCTTTAGCATATTTGGCAGCATTAGTCCAATCTTCTTTTAACAGATACATACGTGCCAATAAACCAGAAATCACAGTTTGGTCGATATAAGTGCTGTTCAAACGTTGGTATGAAGATAAATCACTGTGTGCCTGCACTAAATCTTTTTCAATCAAATCATAAACCTCCTTTACACTTGCACGAGGATTATTGCTCAATACATCTGGCTCGGTAGTTTCTAGGACAATAGGTACCGCAGGAGCATTTTCATGACCTGCATAAGTATGCTGATACATCTGTACCAAAGTCAAATAAGCAAAAGCACGCATACCTAAAGCCTGTCCACGATCTTCTTTTTTAGAATCATCTGTAGTTGTTTTCAATACGTCATTAGCCGATTTTATTAATTTATACAAATAGTTCCAAAAATAGAACGTAGAAATATATTGGTATGCTCTAGAATTCTGATTAAATTGATAATCAGTATAATACCATCCATATTTAGAACTATACTGAATCATGTCCTGCCCCCACAAATCCGAACATAACAAAATATGATGATAACCATAATCGTAATGTTGAGCTTCATCACCATATCCCATTGTATCAAATTTATACAAATAGGCATACATACCGTTCAAACCTGCCACCGGATCAACTTCATCCATCTGATCACTAGTAATGATATCACCAGATTCAGCCTCAAAAAAACTATCAGAACAACTGCTAAACAATCCTACCATGGCTGCAAAAGCCGTATATTTTAAAATTTTTTTCATGCTTTCTTGTTTTATCAATTAAAATTTCATTGTTATACCACCAGAAATACTACGCAATGCCGAATAATTATAATTTGATTCGCCATTCCAATTTGTACGAGGGTCATAACCTTTACGAGCAGAAAGTAGTGCTACATTGTCTGCCACAAAATATACTCTTAAGCTCTCGCAACCCAATTTTGCAATCCAATTCTTCGGCAATGTATAACCTACAGAAATATTTTGCAAACTTAAATACGAAGTTGAAGTCAAGAAACGGGTAGAAGTAGAATTGTTATTACTTTCTTTTGCATTTAATTTTGGCACATCAGTATATTTATTTTCCGGTGTCCAAGCATTTAAAATATCATTATGATAATTTGTTCCTGCACCCTGAGCGCTATTCATCAAAGTTGCATAGGTATAATCATAGCCTTGTCCTCCTAATTGATAAGTAAGTGCAATACTAAAATCGAATCCATAAGCATTTAATGAAGTACTAATACCACCATACAAATCAGGCAAGGCACAACCTGCTTTATAATCCGTCGCCTCGCTATATGTCTTAGTTGTTTCTTTAGTCGTATTTCCATTCTTATCAGTAACATCTTTATACCACATAGCCTTTCCGTCTTCCGGATCTACACCAGCCCATTCTTTTATATAATAGTCGTAGTACGAACCTCCTTCAACCATTTTGAAAATACCATTCCAAATACCGGACTCTCTTTTTTCTTCCGGTAAAGTCAAAATTTTGTTTTTATAGGTAGTTGCATTAACAGAAATATTCCAATTAATCTTACTTGTGCGAATAATGTCCCCACTTAATTCTACTTCAAATCCGGTATTGCGCATATCACCAATATTATCCGGATAAGAATTAGAACCGGTACTAGCTGCTAAAGGACGGTTAAACAACAAATCTTTTGCATAGCGGGAGAAAAATTCAAAGCCTCCACTCAAACGTCCGTTTAATACGCTAAATTCAATACCTGTATTAAAATTATAGTTAGTTTCCCACTTTAATTTATCATTACCCTTATATGTTTGAGTAATTGCGGGTTGTCCGTTATTGTTGCTCACACTGAATTGATCCATATAAGCATAACGGTTACGCACCCCATTCAACAACAAGTAGTCATTACCTTGCGAACCATAGCTAACTTTAAACTTTAAGTTATCTAACCATTCAACGTCCTTCAAAAAATTTTCCTCTTTCAGTCTCCAACTAGCACCTACAGACCAAAAATTCCCCCAACGATAATCTGGATGAAATACTGAAGAAGCATCACGACGATAACTTCCCGAGAAGTAATATCTATCCTTATAATTATATTCCACACGTCCCAAGAAACCTTCAGTAGTATATTCTGTCACATAAGAACCAGCTTGCGGATTACTCACTGCATGATTCAATGAAGTTGACCCCCACAAAGCAAAGTTATTTTTTGATCCGTATAAATAATCATACTTATTCTGATAAGTTTCATGTCCAAGCAGTACATTTACCGAATGCTCTCCAAAAGTACGTTCCCATGTAAGCAATTCCTGCAAATTAATAGTCATATTGCGAGTGCTATAATGAGTTGCAATACCGTTTTGTGCAGTAAACTGTCCGTATTCACCATTTTGAAATACCATTTGACGAGTATTATCGTTTTCTATTCCGGCACGGAAAGTAAATTTAAAATCTTTCAAAAAGGAAATTTCGGCAAACATGTTTCCGCTGAAATAATCTTTTCCATTTTTACGATCATCCAAACTCTGACTACCTAATGCGTTTGAATTTCCTGATACAGGACGCTGCATACCCGGAGTATCTCCATAATCATACACTATGCGACCATGACTATCATACATAAAATTACCATTTTCATCACGTTTGTAGATAGGATAAATGGGAGCCATGGTACGTGATACGTAGAACATATTGGTGCCAGCAGTTTGGTCTTGTTCTTCTGTAGCTGAAGTGGCTACAGTAGAAGTATTGACATAAGCAAAATTACCACCCATCTTAATATTCTTGTTAAACTGGTGTTCCAAACGCAAACGGGCAGAGTAACGTGTAAAACCGGATTTTACAATATAACCTTCATCATCCAAATAACCAAATGACAAATAATAACTAGTCTTTTCATTAGCCCCGTTCATGTTTACGTTATATTCTTGTCGTAAACCGCTGTGAAACATTTCCTTTTCCCAATTATCCGCATATTTAATTCTAGCATTAGGATTAAATGTTCCATCCGGTAATACCACTTCGTTATTACCTACAGTCGTAACATTGTAACTCAAGCCACTACCACTGTCGGTAATCAAAGCGTTCGAAGCTAATTGTCCGGGATTAGCCTCGCCATTAGCCTCATACATTCCTTTCAACTCTCGCCAATATGTAGTATAATAAGTAGCAGGATCTCTCATTACATCATACTCAGGTACACCACGACTATTAGATCCCCATTTAGCATCAACGGTTATAGTAGCTTTACCTATTTTACCTCTTTTAGTAGTAATCAAGACAACACCATTAGCACCACGTGCACCATATAATGCATTGGCAGCAGCATCTTTTAATACAGTCATAGATTCAACATCTTGACTATTAATCATACTCAAATCTCCATCAAAAGGAGAACCGTCCACAACAATAAGAGGTTCACTGGAAGCGTTAATAGAACCAAGGCCACGTACACGAATACTTGTACCAGAACCAGGGGCACCTGAAGCTGTGGTAATTTGGACTCCCGACACTGCACCCGCTAATGCTTTGGTCACATCAGACGTTTGCATTTTTTCTATTTTGTCATTTTTAACAACAGCAGCAGATCCCGTAAACGAAGACTTTTTGGCAGTACCGTACGCCACAACCATTACTTCCTCAAGCTGTTCTGTATCAGACTTTAATACAATATTCAAGTTTGCTTTAACTGGCACTTCTTGTGTAGCCATTCCGATAAAGGAAACTACCAAAGTCTTTGCGGAACTAACAAAATATATAAAGTGTTTATAATCAAAAGATTAAAATTTGTCGATTCTATTTATTAACTCTGCGGGAATTACTTTAAACAAAGTTATGATAACCTTTTTTCTACTTTTGTTCTACCTCAGAATTACTTTATACGATAAAAAAGTCTAATTGCGATAAATCTCATTATGATAATTGTATTGTAATAAGATTATAATCTTTTTCTTAAAAAAATGCATGAAATAATGAAAGAGGAGATCCAAATTGGAATTTAGAAATGGAAGAGAGCAAAAAACGTCTGTTACTTTGGACGAAATACTTAGCTATCTAGGAAAAGCAGACAAAATCTGCCTAGTGGCGATTGACTAATTTCAAGTTATTGCTCAAGATCCGATTCGAGAAAGAACGTTAAAGCCATTTTGAGCATCGATATATAACATTGTACAATGCCCATTTTATATATTTAGGTTCACAATGTCATATGACGGGAGAAATTTTTATAAGTCTTCCGGCTTTTTATCAAAGTACTATGATTTTGGATCAACAATCTATCAGACTGAAAGAATATACAAAATTTGTTACACACCATTTCCAGAAAAGCGGGAAGTACATTAATAAAAATGTTATATCTGAAATATATCAACTGTTTGACGGCATAATATGCTATATCCGGTCTATGATCGTTTTTTTGAGTTTTGGCTGGGAAGAACATTAAAAAACTGATGAAAGATTCCGTGTGTAATCAGAATTTGACTTCCCGTCAGGAATTACAATCAGTTCATAAGGATTGATGGTGGTTTGTTGTGTTCCTTCCAAATATGTAACTAAATATTTAACATATATGTCTTTACAGGCACATTTATATAGTAATCGAATTTGAGTTAACAGATGTTTATCGATAATTTCCAAAGACCGATTTACTATATAGATTTACCCAAGTATACATTATTTTTGTATACTTGGGTAATAATCTATTGGATAATTAAGGAGAAAGCTTCATCTTTTCCTCATATCTTAAATCTAAATTATTTAGCAGGTAGGTAAAGTATTTCTTTAAATTCACCAAAACCACCAACATTGGGTACATCATGCGACAGCTTCACAGTAATAACTCCGTCTTCCAAAGCACCTTTGCCTGAAACAAAAACTTCTCCATAGGATGCGTGCTTCCATGCCGGCTGAGATTCTACAGTGACCTCATTGGCTTCATTAACTTTGAAGACAATGTTATATCCTTTTTCATATAAGTTCATAGCTTTATACCATGATATCTGGTCTGCTTTTTGAACTTCTACTTCCCAAGTTGTAAAATCTTCCCCTTCCTCTGCCATAGCCGCAGATTTAAATGTTCCAGTTCCTAATGAAGAAAAAGTATAATCCCTATAAACAGTTATGACTTTATCCGAAGTCTGGTCTATCGTAACCATTTCCTCCGGCAAAGATATCTTGACTTTATAATTCTGTCCAGGAGTTATATCTCCAACTGTAACATGAATATTGGTCTTAAATTCCCCTGCTGCGAATGAAACCGAGGAAGGTACGGTAATGGAGGCAGGGAGTTCCTGCTCTTTATCACCGACAACTAATGTTGCTGATAAATTAATTGTAGTAGCTTCCGAAGATTTCGCGCGTAAGACTTCCACATCAAAACCCTCATATCCTGTGGAAGGAAAGGAAACCGATTGTGTACCTGTGGCGAATGTCACCCCCATTGTTGTGCCATTGTATATATCTCCTTCATTGTCGGTGTTGCACGATACAAAAAGAGTTGCAGTGGCAACAAACATGCCGATTATATATTTATTTACTTTCATAATTTACTTGCTTACAGATTAATACTATTTATGATCACCTATCGGATTCTGATCTTTGCTAGGATCCATGTTCGGATTACCATCAAATTCCGTTTGAGGAATAGTTAATACCCATGCATACGACTCAGGATCTTCCGTATCTGTACCAGCAATTAAAGCACTGGATGGCCAGCCCATGTCTGCAGTACGTCTGAACCCTTGTTTCAGACGACGTATATCATAGATACGTCCAAATTCTCCCCAAAGTTCAATACGGCGTTGAATTATAATTTCTTCAAGTAAAGAACCGGTTTCATCCGAGGTGAGCTTACCTAATGCCGTTCCTGTTTTTTTGCAAGTGTAATCCTCATCACGTTTTTGCATTAAACTGTTCAACATCAGTCGTGCGCCTTTGTCATCATTTAAACGACAAGATGCTTCTGCTGCGGTTAAGAACATTTCCTCAATACGCATAAAAATATAGTCACCTGTCCATTTCGCATAATCTTTAAACTTGAATTTTTCTTGTTGGTAACCATTCTTTTCATTATTCTCGTCTTGTGGATTCCACCATTTTTTGCGGACATCATTTGTGCCTAGCTTTGCATAAAGCAGTTTGTTTATCTGTTTTCGAGCACTAGCTCCATATTTCCCTTGATCCGCATCCATGTGTGTAAAGAAACCTGCATACATTCCGGACTGGTCGGCTATGATTTCGGCCGCCCACATCACATTATTGGCAGTAGCATCATTCATTCCACCGGTTACCGCAGTTCCAGTGCCGACACTACACCCGCTTTTGCTTATTGCGGCATTCGCGGCATCCAAAGCGGTCTGCCAGTCTTCCATCACTAAAGCGACACGAGCCTTTATACCTGAGGCAACAGCCTCATTGATATGGCTGATATGTTTTCTTTTACCTGAGTTGCCTAGCATGGTAATTGCTTTGTCAAGATCCGAAGTGATTTGTTGATATACTTCTTCAATCGTTGCGCGCCCTTTACCTTCTGTTGCAATATCAGTCGGTTCTGTATAGAGTGGTACACAAGGTTCGCTTTCATGTCCTTTATAAGTGCGAGAAAACATTTGCGCCAGCATAAAATAACTGTAAGCACGTACAGCGTAGGCTTGTCCAAGCACATAATTCTTTTCGGTTTCACTTCCAGACATGGTTTCCTCTTCTGCCAAAATGTAATTGACATTAGAAATCCAAGTGTAATAGCCATTCCACATATCATAAGAACGCCATCCGGTAGAGGTATATCTTGATTTTACATTGTAAACGCAATCATACCAAAACCAGCCGCTACCTTGTCCGTTCATAATGCAATCTTCACCCATAACATCTGCCACCAGATTATAAGCTGTGATACCGAAGCATTGATGAGTGTTAGAGCTGTTTGAAACCCCTGCTGTATACATTGCTCGATATACACCATTCAATGATACTAATGCATTAGTTGCTGTTCCTAATAATTCGTTGCCAGAAACAGAAGATGAAGGACTGGTTTCCAAAGCATCCTCACTGCAAGCTACCACAGACATTGCAGCCATCCCGGCAAATATGTATTTAAATATTTTTTTCATACTTTCCTGTATTCTTTTAAATTGTTAGAAATTAATTTCAAAACCTACTGAATAAGTCTTGTTGGGAGCATAAGAATAGTCTGTTTCGCCCTTGAAGTTATACTGTGGGTCCATACCGTCCAAATGAGAAAATAAAGCGAGATTATCTACCGATCCGAATATGCGGACAGACTCTAGCCCGGCCTTCTTTAGCCATTGTTTGGGAATAGTGTAGCCCAAAGTGATATTTTTGATAGCAAAGTATGAAGCATCAACTAAAAAACGGTCTGAAGTTGTGTAGGAACCTCCAATTTGAATACGAGGTACATCTGTGATGTCACCAGGTTGTTGCCAACGTCTCAAAGCATGTTTGTTCCATGTATTGCCTGCATACATAACCTCCATAGAACCAGCGTATAATGAATCATAAACTTTACCTCCTATAGAATATGTACCCAATATTGACAAATCGAAATTCTTGTAAGAGAAATCGGTATTGATACTACCATATAAATCAGGTATACGGCTGCCGGAATAATATTTGCTGTTCGCAGCTTTTTGATAGTCACTGCTGATATATTCGTTAGTGATGTTGCCATTATCATCCTTATCATATACCCAATAGAGCTGCGCTCCTGTTGCAGGATCCACACCGGCAGATTTAGCCATATAATATGTATTAATAGGCATTCCCTCTTTAATACTGAAAACTCCCTTGATAATTTCAGGAGATTCCCCAGTCAGTTTCAGCACTTTATTGGTTACAGTAGAGCCCATCCAAGTTAAGTTCCATATAAAATCAGTGGTTTTGATAAGGGAACCACCTAAGCTAAATTCAAACCCGGTATTACGCATAGAACCGATATTCGCGTTGTATTCAGAGAATCCACTAGAAGTAGCCTTGGGGTATCCCAGCAACATATCCGTTGTTTTGCGGTTATAATATTCAGCACTGACATTCAAGCGTCCGTCAAACATACTTGCCTCAATACCGACATTTAAATTACCGCTTTTTTCCCATGAAAGTTTTTTGTTTTCCAAAGCACCGATCAGGCCTCCTACTTGATTCGCATTCGGATATTCCAATGGATAGAGTCCTTGCCAAGGATAATAATCTGGTACATATCCTCCTTCAAGACTATCATATCTTAACAGATTATCATTACCTTGTTCACCATAACTGATTTTAGCTGATAAATTAGAAATCCAAGTCAAATTCTGCATAAACTTTTCTTGTGAAATTCTCCAGTTGGCACCGACAGACCAGAAAGTACCCCAACGGTTATCTTTTTGGAAGCGTGAAGAACCGTCCGTACGGATAGAGGCTGAAAAATAATATTTTTCATTAAAGTTATAATTGAATCTCCCAAAGAAGGATTCCACACGATAATCTTCCGAATATGAATCCGCATTGTATAGATTTGTACCCGGACGCAATTCAAGAATACCATCTACTAAATTGGTTTTTCCGGCAGACAGAAATTCATATTTATATGCATAAAATTCATGACCAACCAAAAGATCGATGTTATGAAAGTTAAAAGAACGCCCCCATGTCAGTAACTGGTTAAAAGTATAAGATTGGGTTCTTCTGTTATATTTCATCAACAAACCGCCGGCAGCTGCCTGATTACCATGGTGCATATTCATATATGATTTTTGAGATTTGTTCCGGTAGTCCAGACCAAAGTTCAAAGTCAGCTTAATACCTTTAGCCCATCCGGCATCTTCCGAATCTGAGCCGAATGCCAAAAATGTGCGCAAACCAGCTACATCTGTTTTTATATCAGCCTTGTCATCTACCAAACCGCCTACGGGATTGAAATCACTATACTGTGGGCGTTGTACACTACCGTCACCGTAGTCCAGTTGGCGATTTCCATCAGCATCTAATACATCTTTACCATCTTCTCCCTTTATATACACCGGGTAAATCGGAGCCATAAATTGTGCAGAGTACCATACATTTGAATTAGATGAACCTTCGTAATCACTAAAATTTTGTGTGGAATTGGAAAGTGACACATTCAATCCAGTCTTCATCCATTTATTCACTTCAGTGTTTATGTTTGCACGGGCATTATAACGTTGGAAACCGGTATTAATCAAGATGCCATCTTCATTTAAATATCCCAAAGAGAACATATATTTGGTCTTTTCTGTACCTCCATTAACAGACAACTGGTGTTCATGACGAAATGCATTGTCTCTTTGTATTGCATCCATCCAAGATTCATTCCATGCGGATGTAGCATCACCCTGCACTCTACCTGTTGCAGGATCTATAATTGTTCCCCATGTGTAATTTTTAAATGGATTATATTGTTCTCCACCTAAAACGCCACCTAAATCTGCTGATGCTTGTCTACCGGCAGCTTCCCAGTTATATCCATTGTCAAAGATATATCCGTTGCGTAAACCTTCATACGTTAACTGTACAAATTCTTTTTGGTCAACCATGTCATAGGCTTTCAAGGAACGTGAAGACCAACCTGCCGTAGAACGCCAAGATACCTTAGTCTTGCCTTCTTTTCCTTGTTTGGTAGTAATCATAATTACACCATTTGCACCACGGGCTCCATAAAGGGCTCCGGCTGAAGCATCTTTTAAAACTGTCATGCTTTCAATATCGGCAGGATTGATAGAACTCATATCTCCACTAAAAGGTATTCCGTCAACTACATACAAAGGATCTTGTGAGGCATTGATGGAACCGTAACCGCGAATCACGATCTTGGCAGCTTCGCCAGGTTGACCTGAGCCTGAAGTTGTTAACAGACCTGTAGTCTGTCCTTCCAATCCTTTAGTAACATTACTTATAGGACGTAATTCCAGTTTCTTATTATTAATAACGGATGCTGATCCTGTAAAAGATTCCTTTTTTGCAGTGCCATATGCAACAACCATCACTTCTCCAAGCACTTTAGTATCAGATTTTAAAATGATGCTAACATTCTGTTTGATAGAAACCTCTTGACTAGCCATTCCGATAAAGGAAACTACCAAAGTCTTTGCGGAACTAATTATTTATGTAAAGAACTGACAATCAACACAAAAGTATTTCTTCGCTTTGCCTGCTTTTCTACTATATAAATTGTTTGAGAAGTATAAAAAAAATAATTTTCTACCTTTATTCTACTGAAATAAGTAAACCAATTTATATAAATTCGCTAAATTTGCCATTGTTCTATTTATTTATGAAATGAAATTCCATTTTATTTTAATCAAATAAACATTACAATAGTCATATCACAATATTTATTACTGGAATAAAACGAATGCTTGAAACAAAAACTAATTGTAAGAAAAGCTTTTTATTATCATGAAAAAGACACTATCAAAGGTATTTCTTTAAACTTTATAGTGAAATATAATTGTAGCTATAATTATAAAGGAGGTGTGTCGTAATGCACGATGCACCTCTTTTTTTGTTCATCACTATACAAATCTGTTCACTTTCTTTAAGCTGCGATCTTTTGAAGATTTCTTTGATTTATGTGTTCCCAGCATCTAAAAACAGCAGTTGTAAGCTCATAAAACAGTCTAATCAGCCAGTTCATACCCTTTTTTGTCAGTTTTGCACACATCTTTTTTATATTGAAGGCAATGGCTAGGAAGGCAAAGTCCATGAAGACCTTGTCCTTTCCAAAATGTCGGAAACGTTTGTA
>ENA-OPVG01000374-OPVG01000374.1-human-gut-metagenome-genome-assembly--contig:-NODE-374-length-39879-cov-5.650035_pt1 | contig 39879 bp, 57 predicted proteins | sample MGYA00241093_ERZ501975 | MGnify/ENA primary metagenome ERZ501975 (study PRJEB25962, sample SAMEA2042993) | human gut metagenome | biome: human gut; feature: human-associated habitat; material: faeces... | reverse complement strand
AGATGCAGAATCCGGATATCACAAAACCGGCAGGAGCAGGAGATGTACCGCTTGCTAACTACAAGATGATCGCAGCCCTTGCAGTTAAGAGAGGAGAGCTCGACCGTAAAGAGATCGGAGAGTTCCCGGCAAAACACGGACTTACAGGATGGGCACCGACACAGGGACATATCCCATCAGGAGTACCATATGTAGGATTTGCAAGAGAGGACATTCTGGAAGGAAAGATTAAAAATGCAATGATCATCGGAAAAGGAAGTCTGTTCCTTGGAAGAATGACAAACCTGTTCGATGGAGTATCTTTCGTGATCCATGGAAATACAAAGGCACAGGAAGAAGCTGCAGCCGGAGTATCTGAGGACGAAGTAAAGGGACTCATCGCTAAGGCAATGAAAGAATTCGCTGCTACTCTGATAGCAGAGTAAGGGGTGGTAAAGATGGCAAATGTAGAAAAGATGATCGCAGAAACATTCCTGGAGATGGCACAGGGTCTTGAGAGCGGAAGCTATGGAAAGAGACCAAAGATCGCATTAACCGGAATGGGAAGCGAACATGGAGAAGAGAATGCCATGGAAGCAGCCCTGATGGCAGCAAAAGATGGCGTTGATGTATATTATATCGGATCACTTGAGGCAGAGGGAGTTACAACTGTAAAAGTTGCAGATGACGAAGAAGGCCACAAGAAGATGGAAGAGATGCTTGCAAATGGAGAAGTAGACGGAGCAGTTACCATGCACTTCCCATTCCCGATCGGAGTATCTACAGTAGGACGAGTAGTGACACCGGCAAAGGGAAGAGAGATGTTCGTAGCAAATACAACAGGAACATCCAGTGCAGATCGTATCGAAGGTATGATCAAGAACACAATCTACGGAATCATTGCAGCAAAAACATGTGGAATTGCTAATCCGACAGTCGGAATCCTGAATGTAGACGGAGCACGTCAGACAGAGAAAGCGCTCAAAGAGCTTCAGGAGAACGGATATGATATCACATTCGCAGAGTCTGCAAGAGCAGACGGTGGATGCGTCATGAGAGGAAATGACGTACTTCAGGGAACACCGGATATCATGGTAACAGATTCCCTGACAGGAAACATCATGGTAAAAATGCTTTCATCCGCAGCAACAGGCGGAAGCTTTGAAGCAACTGGATACGGATACGGACCAGGAATCGGCGAAGGATATGAGCAGTTAGTCATGATCGTATCAAGAGCCAGTGGAGCACCTGTTATTGCAGGAGCGATCCGCTATGCGGCACAGCTTGTAAGAAACAAAGTATTTGAGGTAGCAAAAGCAGAATTTGCAGCAGCAAAGAAAGCAGGCTTAAAAGAGATCCTGGATGCAAGAAAAGCAGCAGCAAAACCGGCTGCAGCAGAGGAGGATGTAAAAGAACCGCCGAAGGAGATCGTAACAGCACAGATCGCAGGAATCGAAGTAATGGATCTTGAGGATGCCGTAAAAGCATTATGGAAGATCAATATTTATGCAGAGAGCGGAATGGGTTGTACAGGACCGATCATTCGTGTATCAGATGCAAACCTTGAGAAAGCTCATGAAGAGCTTAAGAAAGCCGGATACATTAACTAATTATAGTGAGAGGTCATATAGTTGGCAGCAACTTGAAAACAAGGAGAAAGCTTGGAGAAATCCGAGCTTTCTCTTTACTATAAAGATAGTAGCTGAATCGTATTTACAAAATGAATTAATGACAGAATATTTGCGAAAAAAGATAAAATATGATAAACTTATGGTAAACCATACTATATTAAAACGCATCTGAGTGAAATGAGATGTTAAGAAGGGAGACGGCAATCATGTGGGAGCTGGAAAAAGCAATATTGGTAACGAATAACGACAGAGTGTATGAGAAGTATAAGGATCAGATGAAAGTGATTCTTCTTGATGGGTATGAAGACGTTCTGATTAAGGTGAGAGATCTTGTCTATGATAAGCATGTGCTTCTGACACATCCGCAGGCATCCAGCCTGAAACCGAATCAGACACCATATCGATCGGTAGTTGTATATCCGAAGGGTGAAGAGGATAATATAAAAGATATCATGCTGATCGACAAATGCATTCAGGTTTATCAGGAGTGGCAGGATATCGCACCAAGTCCAAAGAGTTATCAGGAAAAGGTGGCGAATGATTTTAAGACAATCGATTTATCGGTGATTGACAATATTATTCCAAGAATTAGTTAGAAAAAGCAGGTAAGAAAAAGAATAGGCGGTGGAGCGATGCTGGATAATAAAGAAACAACACAGAATTACTTCAAAGGTTTAACGAGAAAAGATTATATTGAAAGAGTATGTAAAATTATGGAGAAAGATGGGGCTGAAGATCTTTCTATTCGTAGAATCGCGAAGGAGCTGGGCTGTTCGTCAGCTGCATTATACCGTTATTTTAACAGCAAGTCGGAACTGATGTATTATGTCAGCCTGAATACGCTGGAGGGATATATTATCCGCTTGAATCAGGCGGAAAAAACCTGGAGAGGAGTATGGGATATCTATGTGGGTGTATGGTACTGCTACAGTCAGGAGGCTTTCCGACATCCAAAAGATTATAATAGACTGTTTTTTGAACATACGAATGAATATCTGGGTGGAGCTATGAAAGAATTCTATCAGATGTTTCCTCAAAACATTAATGAGGCAAACCAATTCTTTTCAGAGATGCTTGGAACAGCAGATTTCTGGGGACGTGATTTTGAAATGTGTAAAAAATGCATGAAAGCAGGGGCAATTTCTGAGGAGAATGCGCTTATTTTAAATCGCATGTCCTGTATTTTGTATAAAGGATATTTTAAAGGAGTGATGGATGACGGGATTGAAGAAGATGAAATCGAAGAAAGAGTTCGTTTATTTATAGATGATCTCGATATAATCGTTAAGTCACTTGCGTCAGAATTGCAGGGATATGACGGATATTTTAAACAAAAACGCGAAAAGAATGATAAAAAATAGGCAATCTGCACAAAAATATTTATAGATATTTTGTATTAATGACGATATTTATAAAAGGGGGTTGCGCATTTAAAAAATGTGTGTATAATTAGAACTATCAAAAGCAATTACTTACATGAAAAAAGTTATCACGATTACATTTTTTGAAAGTAAACATAAAAAGCAAAAAAGATATTTTTTTACTTATATGTTATCATGATTACATTCCGCGCGCTTGAGGAATTTGTAAAAGAAAAATTGCCAGCTTTCGGAGATGAAAAACGTGATTATATTTTAAGTGTTAAGTTATCGCGATTACAAATCATAAGGAGGGAATTTGTATGAAACTAGAACTCGGCAAATTTGAGATCAAGGACATCCAGTTTGCAGACAAATCATATGTGGAAAATCACGTATTGTATGTAAACAAAGAAGAGGTGGAAGCACTTGTATTGGAGGACGACAAGCTGATCGGATGCCATTTGGAAATTGCAAAACCTGGTGAGGCAACAAGAATCACACCTGTTAAGGATGTCATTGAACCACGTGTGAAAGTGAGCGGCGGAGAGATTTTCCCAGGAATTATCGGAAAGGTATCACCACAGGTTGGATCTGGAAGAACACATGCTTTAGATGGCTGCTGTGTAGTTACAGTCGGAAGAATCGTTGGATTCCAGGAAGGTGTTATTGATATGAGCGGACCGGCTGCAGATTATTGCCCATTTTCAAAAACATATAACCTGTGCGTAGTCATTGAACCACAGGATGGATTAGAAACTCATGTATATGAGAAAGCAGGACGTATGGCAGGATTGAAAGTAGCTACATATCTTGGAGAGCTTGTAAGAAATCTTGAGCCAGATGTAATTGAGACATATGAGACAAAACCAGTATTTGAGCAGGCAGCACAGTATCCGGATCTGCCAAAGGTAGGATACATACATATGCTTCAGTCACAGGGACTTCTGCATGACACATATTATTATGGTGTAGATGCAAAACAGATCGTTCCGACATTCATGTATCCAACAGAGATTATGGATGGAGCAATCGTATCTGGTAACTGTGTGGCTCCATGTGATAAAGTTACAACATATCATCATTTCCACAATCCGGTTATTGATGAATGCTACAAACATCATGGAAAAGACATTAACTTTATGGGAGTTATCCTTACAAATGAGAATGTATTCCTTGCTGATAAAGAGAGACATTCCGATATGGTTGCAAAATTCTGTGAATGGCTGCAGTTAGACGGAGTTCTGATTACAGAGGAAGGTTATGGTAACCCGGATACAGACCTTATGATGAACTGTAAAAAGGTTGAGAGAGCAGGTACAAAGGTTTGCCTGATCACAGATGAGTTCCCAGGAAAAGATGGTAAATCAGCATCTCTGGCAGATACATGTGAAGAGGCAACAGCACTTGCATCATGTGGACAGGGAAATGCAACACTGATGTTCCCAGCTATGGATAGAGTAATTGGAACTCAGGAATTTATTGAAAGCCAGATTGGTGGATGGGCTGGATGTATCAACGAAGACGGATCTTTCGAGGCAGAGCTTCAGATTATCATCGCATCTACAATCGCAAATGGATTTAACAAACTGGCTGCAAGAGGATACTAAGAAGGGGGATTCAGAGTTATGGCAAAATATAAAATCGTTCATTATCTTAATCAGTTCTTCGGTGGAATTGGTGGAGAAGATAAAGCAGACTTCCAGCCGGAAGTAAGAGAAGAAATTATAGGACCTGGTATGGCACTGAATGACGGACTGGGCGATGATTATGAGATTGTTGCAACAGTTATCTGTGGTGACAACTATTTTGGAGAAAATCTTGATAAAGCAACAGATACAATCATTGAGATGGTAAAGAAATACGAGCCAGATATCTTTGTTGCAGGACCTGCATTTAATGCTGGACGTTATGGTGTTGCTTGCGGTACAATTTGTAAAGCGGTTGAAGAGCGACTCGGTATTCCGGTACTCTCTGGTATGTATGAAGAGAACCCTGGAGCTGATATGTTTAAACAGGATGTAATCCTTGTAAAGACAGGTAACTCTGCTGCAACTATGAAAAAAGCAGTTCCACAGTTTGTGACATTGATTAAGAAACTGGCTACAGGCGAGGAGATTCTTGGACCATCAATCGAAGGATATCTTGAGCGTGGTATCCGTGTGAACTATTTCGCAGAAGAAAGAGGAGCAACTCGTGGTCTTAAGATGCTGCTTAAGAAGATGGCAGGAGAGCCATTTGAGACAGATCTTCCAATGCCGAAATTCGATCGTGTAGAGCCAGGAAAAGCAATTGAAGATCTTAGTAAAGCGAAGATTGCAATCGTTACATCTGGTGGTATTGTACCAGTTGGTAATCCGGATCATATCGAGTCCTCCAATGCAACAAAATTTGGATGGTATACAATGGAAGGCATGGACAGAATGTCTAAAGATGACTATATGACAATCCATGGTGGTTATGACAGACAGTTCGTACTGGAAGATCCGAACCTTGTAATCCCACTTGATGCACTTCGTAAATTACAGAAAGAAGGCGTATTTGGAGAATTATATCCTTATTTTGCAAGTACAACCGGAACTGGAACAGCTACGAATTCTGCAGCTAAATTCGGTGATGAAATTGGTAAAAAATTAGTTGAAGAGCATGTAGATGCAGTTCTTCTTGTCAGCACTTGAGGTACCTGTACACGTTGCGGTGCAACGATGGTTAAAGGTATTGAAAAATACGGTATCCCAGTAGTTCATCTGTGTACAGTTGTTCCGATTTCCAGAACAATCGGTGCGAATAGAATTATCCCGGCTGTTGGTATTCCTTATCCACTTGGAGATCCAACTGAGGGTGAGGAAGAGTCCTACAAGATTCGTGAGAAACTTGTAAGAAGAGCATTCAAGGCTCTTCAGACTCCGATAACAGAGCAGACTGTTTTTGAAAAAGATGAGTGGTAAGTCATTGACATAAGTATACATTGAGCAATTACCGGCTTATATGCCGGTAAATTGCTCATAAGAAAAGAAATGAATGAAAAGGGGGCACATTATGGGTAGTGCGGAAAAGGTGAGTTGGAAACGAGTACTGATACTTGCGGGAGCAATCATTGCATTTACAATTGGATCCGGTTTTGCAACAGGTCAGGAAATCATTCAATATTATACAGCATATGGAGTAAAAGGATTACTTGTAATTTTGGTATTCCTGGTAGCTTTCCTTTATTACAATTTTAACTTTGCAAAAGCAGGTGCAGAGCAGAAGTTTGAAAAAGGAAATGATGTATACAAACATTTTTGTGGAAAGTATGTAGGAACTTTCTGTGATTATTACTCCACATTATTCTGTTACATGTCCTTCTTCGTTATGGTAGGAGGAGCATCCTCTACACTTCATCAGGAATATGGACTTCCGGCATGGGTAGGAGGAGTCGTTCTGACAGCACTGGCAGTGCTTACAGTTGTAGGTGGACTGAACTCCATGGTTGATGCCATCGGTGCTGTAGGACCGGTAATCGTAGTGCTTTGTATTGCCATTGGAGTTCTTACATTAATTCGTGATGGCGGTGATGTTGGAGCTGGATTGGATATTATTAAAAATGCAGCTTACGAAGGCGCAGCGAATGGGGAAACAATTAAGAGTGCAGGATCCAACTGGCTTGTTTCTGGTTTATCATATGCCGGTTTCGTGCTCCTGTGGTTCGCAAGCTTTACAGCAGCACTTGGTTCTAATAATAAGAAAAAAGAATTAAATTATGGTATTATCGGCGGAACAGTTGCAGTTTGTGTGGCAATTGCAGTAGTAATGTTCGCACAGGTTTCAAACATTAATACTCCGATGATTGGAAGTAGTGATACATTTGTATGGAATGCAGATATCCCAAATCTGATTCTTGCAGCTAAGATCTGGAAGCCATTCTCCGCTATCTTTGCAATTATTGTATTTGCAGGTATTTATACAACAGCGGTTCCACTCCTTTATAATCCAGCTTCTAGATTTGCAAAAGAGGGAACATCACAGTTCAAGATTCTCACTATTGTTCTTGGAGTTCTCGGTTTAATTGTAGGATTATTCCTTCCATTCAGAGTCTTGGTTAATATTATCTATGTATTAAATGGATATGTTGGAGCAGTTTTAATTCTCTTTATGATTTACAAGAACATCAAAGATCTGATGAATAAAAAGAAAGCAAATTAATATAGGAATTGTCGATAATAGGGGCGCTGAGAAATCAGCGCCCCCTTTGTTGCCTGGAATTAAAAAGTGATTGACCACAGAGAGATTAAAGAATATTTAGAGAAAATGAATAGAATAAGTCAATAATTAACTGTGAATTATAGAAAAAATCTAACAAAACGATTGACAATAAGCACGCTTACTGTTATAATCTTAACATAACCAATAAATAAGCGCGCTTATCAAAAATGTATCAATGCCATTCATAGAGCCTATCTATGAATCAGAAAAGGAGGACAATCACATGAGACTGGAGATTGGCAATTTCTATGTTAAGGATATCAAGTTTGGCGACAAGTTATCCTTTGATGACGGAGTGCTTACAATTAATAAAGAAAAAGCACTTGATTTTATCCGTGAAGATGAGAGAATCACGGAGGCAGATCTTTATATTGCAAAACCTGGAGATAAGATCCGTATGTGTCCGGTAAAGGAAGCAATCGAGCCTAGAGTAAGATTGGATGGAAGAGGACTTTTCCCTGGATATACAAGTGAACTTGCAAAGGCAGGAGATGGAGTTTTACATGCATTAAAGAACTGCAGCGTACTCGTAGTCGGAAAACACTGGGGAGGTTTCCAGGATGGATTGATCGACATGAGTGGTGAAGGGCAGAAATATACATACTTCGGTTATTTGAACAATATTGTACTCGTAGCAGATACGAATGAGGATTTTGAGAAGCATGAGCAACAGAAGAAGAATGATGCACTTAGAAGAGCAGGACATAAACTTGCAGAGTTCATCGGACAGTGTGTAAAAGAACTGACACCGGAAGACACAGAAGTTTATGATCTTGAGGCGATGATCAAACGTAGTCCGGAGATTGAAAAGCTTCCATCTGTTGTATATGTTATGCAGCCACAGTCTCAGATGGAAAATCTGGGATACAATGATCTGGCATATGGCTGGGATATGAACCGTATGCTTCCAACAGTAATGCATCCAAATGAGGTACTGGATGGCGCTATTATATCTGGAAGTTTCATGCCTGTATCATCAAAATGGTCAACATACGACTTCCAGAACACACCGAATATCAAGGCTCTTTACAGAGAGCATGGTAAGACAATTAATTTCCTCGGAGTAATTATGTCAAACCTGAATGTAGCTTTGGATCAGAAAGAACGTGCTGCACTTTATGTAGCACAGATTGCAAAGACACTCGGAGCAGATGGTGCGGTCGTCGCAGAAGAAGGTTATGGCAACCCGGATGCCGACTTTGTAGGATGTCTTGTTGCGCTTGAGGATGCCGGTGTTAAGACAATTGGAGTTACCAATGAATGTACAGGACGTAATGGTACATCTCAGCCACTTGTAACACTGGATGAGAAGTGTGATGCAATTGTATCCTGTGGAAATGTATCTGAATTAATTGAATTGCCTCCAATGGAAACAGTACTTGGAGAACTTCAGTCGTTAGCAAGAGACGGTCTGTCCGGTGGCTGGGCTGGAGATGAGATCTTAGGACCTTCAGTAAGAGAAGATGGATCCGTTATTATGGAGAATAACTCAATGTTCTGTGGTGATCAGGTAGTTGGATGGTCCCCGAAGACAATGAAAGAATTCTAAGGAGGGCAATAGCGATGAAAAAAGCAATCTTATATATTAATCAGTTTTTTGGTCAGATTGGTGGAGAAGAAAAAGCTGGTATTGAACCAGAAATCCACGAAGGTCAGATTGGACCAGCAATGCAGCTTGAAAAAGAGTTAAATGCAGAAGTTACCCATACAATTATCTGTGGTGACAACTATATTGGTACCAATACTGACGATGCAGTTGCAACAATTCTCGGAATGCTTGAAGATAAAGAGTTTGATATTTTCCTTGCAGGGCCAGCATTTCAGGCAGGACGTTATACCGTTGCATGTGGAACAATCTGCAAGGCAGTAAAAGAAAAATTTGGTGTACCTGTTGTAACATCTATGAACGAGGAGACGCCAGGTGTAGATATGTTTAAAAAAGATATGTATATCTTAAAAGGCGGTAATATTGCTTCAAAGATGAGACAGGATGTAAAAGCAATGGCAAAAGTTGCCAACAAGCTTCTTGCTGGTGAGCCGGTTGGCTCCGCGGATGAAGAAGGATATTTCCCGAGAGGCATCCGTCATCAGGTATGGCTTTCAGATGGAAAACCGGCATATGAGCGTATGGTAGATATGCTTGTTAAAAAATTAAATGGACAGCCATTTGAGACAGAGCTTCCGATTCCGAAGCTTGATCGAGTACCAATTGCTCCTGCTATCAAGGATTTGTCAAAAGCAAGAATCGCACTTTTGAATACCGGTGGTATTGTACCTGTAGATAATCCGGATCATATTCAGTCAGCATCTGCAACACGTTGGGGACGTTATGATGTGTCAAATATGGAACGGTTAAAAGGCGGAGAGTTCAAGACAATTCATGCTGGATTTGACCCTGCAGCAGCAGACGCAGATCCAAACGTTATTACTCCGATTGATGCACTGAAGGTATTAGAAAAAGAGGGAGTTTATGGAAGCCTCCATCCATATTTCTATACAACAGTCGGAACAGGAACAACTGAGGCAGAGGCTGCCAGAATGGCAAAAGAAATCATTCCATATCTTCAGGAAGATCATGTTGATGGTGTTATCATGGTTAGTACTTGAGGTACCTGTACACGTTGCGGTGCAACGATGGTAAAAGAGGTTGAGAAGGCTGGATTCCCAATCGTACAGATGTGTAATCTGGTGCCTGTAGCTAAGACAGTAGGAGCTAATAGAATCGTACCTACAATTTCTATTCCTTATCCACTTGGAGACCCTGATACTCCGAAGGAAGAGCAGTGGAAATTACGTTATCACAGAACAAAGGTTGCTCTGGAGGCTTTGGCAACAGATATTAAAGAGCAGACAGTATTTAAAGTATGATAACTGTTCGATGATTTAGAGTGAACGGGCAGATGGTTATGCATCTGCCCACTACTATATCTGGCTTAGTTTGATGAAGGAGAATTGAATATGGGAGAAAAGAAAGGTAAGAATACAGTTTTTTATGTATCACTGATTATCGTCGGCATTATAGCAGTCTGGTCAGTTGCATTTAATGATAGTTTTACGGTAGTAGCTAATGCGGCATTTAAAGTTTTGACCACAGATTTTGGATGGTTATATCTGATTTCTATGATTATATTCTTTGGCTTTATTGTATATTTTGCATTTGGAAAATATGGAAAAATTCGTTTAGGAAGCGATGATTCCAGACCGGAATACAGTAATATAACATGGTTCGGACTTCTATTTGGATGTGGAATGGGAGTTGGTCTTGTATTCTGGGGAGTAGCTGAGCCGCTTACTTATTATCTGAATCCGCCAGATGGAATTGAAGCAGCATCTCAGGCATCTGCAAACTTTGCATTTGAGAATTTCTTTATGCACTGGGGAATTCTTCCATGGGCAAACTATGCAGTTATCGGTCTTGCACTTGCATACTTTATGTTCCGTAAGAACAAAAAAGGTTTGTTAAGTGTTATGCTTGAACCGTTAATTGGTGAGAAGCTTGCAAATGGATGGCTTGGCAAGGTTGTTGATATTCTTGGTGTATTTGCGACAGTTGCAGGAGTTGTAACATCTCTTGGACTTGGAACATTGCAGATTAATGCCGGATTTAATTATTTATTTGGTGTCCCAATCAATTTAGTAGTAGAAATTATTATTATTATAATTGTATCATTTCTTTATATTGGATCCGCAGTATCCGGGCTGGATAAAGGAATTAAGATTATTTCTGATACAAACCTTTATGTTGCAATCGGACTTTTGGCAGTATGCTTTATAGTGGGACCAAAAGTAGAGACTTTGAATGCATTTGTAAATGGTATGGGTCAGTATATCGGTAATTTTATTCCAACTGCACTTAAGATTAATTCTTATAGTGACAACAGTTGGTTCGGAAGCTGGAGACTGTTTTACTGGGCATGGTTCATTGCATGGGCACCGTTCGTTGGAGTATTTGTAGCACGTATCTCTAAAGGACGGACTATTCGAGAATTTGTACTTGGTGTAGTACTTGTACCAACAATTGCTTCCTGTATTTGGGGTGCAGTATTTGGTAACCTTGGTATCAACCTTGGAGAAAAAGGTCTTATGGCGATTGAAAAGCTCCAGGAAGCGGTAGCAACACCGGAGGTTGGACTTTTCGTAGTGCTTGGACAATATCCGCTTGGATTTATTTTATCACTGGTAGCCTTGGTATCCTTGTGTGCATTCTTTGTAACATCTGCAAATTCAGGAGTTTATGTACTGTCTATGCTGTCAACGGACGGTGCAATCAATCCTCCAAATGGCAGAAAGATTCTCTGGGGAGTTATCCAGTCAGTTATGGCGATCGGACTTCTGATGGCTGGTGGATTGAAACCGCTTCAGACAATCTCACTTGTAGCAGCGTTCTTATTTATTTTTGTAATGCTTGGAACGATTGCAGCATTTATTAAAGTGTTGAAGGAAGAAAAGGCATAGTGAAAATGTTTTTTCAAAATAATTAAATACAAAAAGCTGAAGAAGGAATGTGTGGAGCATTCTTGGATATATCAGGTGAGAAAAAGAGCTGAAGAATTCGAATCCTTCAGCTCTTTTTATTAAACAATTCTGTAAAACGACAATGTTTGTATATAGGTTTTAATAAGTGTTTTTAATCTAAATCAATATTATAGGATGTAAGCGCTCTGCGGATAAACGAAACAGTTGTCGCAGTCGCTTCTTCAATTGTCAAATATTCAGAGTCTTCCCGTAATGTCTCTAACATACCACGATAAAGCATAATATTCATTGTTGCCAGATTGTGAATGTCTGATTCCGGGAGAAAAATATTCTCTTTATTCAAAGAATCAGTCAATGATAAAAATTCACGTTCTGAGAAATTAGCAGATGAAAGCATATTTTTGTAATTTGCAGCATCTTCACTCCAACTTTCAGGAAAAATATCATAATAAGCGTGAAAATAGTAGGAAAAATCCCAGTTCGTATCTGCATGCTTAAAGAATAGCAGCCAGAAAATGTCTGGATGTGAGAAGGAGTGGAGACAGAAGCATTCCCAAATTTTCAGATATCTTTCAAGTGGCCTTGTAACCGGTTCTAAGTAGGCTGGCAGATCCTTAGCATATTGATCCAGATATTTCATAGCTGAAAAAATTCTCAGTTCTTCAAAATCTGAAAAATAATGATAAAGAGTCGCACTGTTATAGCCGGCTTTTTCTGCAGTTTTCCGAATAGACAAGCTGTCGATACCTTCTTCTTCAATGATCTCCAATGCAGCATTGATGAAGTAGCCCATAGTTTGCTGTCTGTACATTTGTTTACGATCTTTTTGTTGCATAAAAAATCCCCCAATAAAAAGTACTAAGACAAGTCTGCCCTAGTCATGGTATTTATTATATATGAAATACACGAAAAAAGCGAGTAAAATTGTTTGAATTAGTGGAAAATAGTAGATGAGATATAGTAGATGAGATATAGTAGATATGTTAACAAAGAAAACGACGAACTCTGCCATGGTTTGTCGTTTCCTTTGCTTAATTAAAGAGTAATAGTGATTCAGATAGTATTGAAATTATTTGGCTGCTTTTTCGGCAAATGTAGTCGTTACCAGTTTATCGTACGGTGCACGTGTGTCAAGTTCTTCTGCGCTTTCCAGAATGTCCTGTAAAAGTTCAAAACTTTTTTTCTCAAATATGAGGTTATCTTTCCATGTGTCCTGTTCATAATAACGGCTCACAATTGTTTCTATTGTATTAAGATTTGTTTCTTTAAACTGAGGTGCAATTGCTTCTGCAATTTCCTTTGGTGTATGTTTCTGTACATAATCCATACCTTTCTGCAATGCATCTGTAAATCCTTGAATTACAGATGCATTCTTCTCGATATAACTTTTCTTTGCTGAAAATGCAGTATAAGGTACATAGCCGCTGTCTGTACCGAGAGAAGCAACTACATATCCCTTTTCCTCTTTTTCCAAATTTGTGGCTCCTGGTTCGAACTCAACTGTAAAATCAGCATTTCCTTCTGCAAATGCTGCTGCTGTAGAGCCAAAATCAATGCTCTGATCTATAATCAGATCTTTCGAAGGATCAATCCCATTTTGCCTTAAAATATACTCAAATACCATTTCTGGCATGCCACCTTTTCGTCCACCAAGTACTTTTTTATCTTTCAAATCAGTCCAATGAAAGTCGGGGATTTCTTCTCTTGCTACCAGAAAATTTCCTGCGCGTTGTGTAAGTTGTGCAAAGTTCACGACATAATCATTGGCTCCTTCATTGTAAGCATAAATTGAAGCTTCAGACCCCATAAATCCAATATCGGCGGTTCCGGATATGACTGCGGTCATGGTCTTATCAGCCCCAAATGGAACTCATTGGTTAGTGCAAGACTTATTATAAAAAATTCACTTCTTTCACAGTGGAGTCTTTCGCCACATGTATATCTGATACAATGGACCGCCAGAATGCTCTGCGGTTCTCCAAAGAGAGCTTTGCATACATAGAGCGAAAGTCTGACTGTATGATTTCATTTACATAAGAGACGTCTCGTTCTATTTCTGGCTGGATAGCCAACGTTTCTTTTAATTCGTATTCAATTCGAGAGTATTCCTTGTTATAATATTCCCATTCCACACGACCTTTTTGAAACAGGAGATTTAATCGTTCCAATTCTGATCGGAGCTTCTCCGGTGTCTTTATTTTCTTTTCTTTCTTCTGCTTTTCACGTATCTGTCCGGAACGGACGTGGTATCTCTGATATTCATCTTCCAAATGCTCCAAAAGATAAGACTCCACAAGATTCTGACTGAGCCTGTGCCGGTAATTGCAGTGATTATCCATGTAAGCTTTGTTGCACCGATAATAGCAGTACGTGCGTTTGGCACCGGTCTTCCGGTTAATAATAGAAGAACAACCGCAACCGGACAGGAGATTGTCACAATTTGGGCAGTAAATCAGTCCGGAAAACAGGTATACTCTATTGGAACGGTTGACTTTAATGTTTTTGTCGGAAATTTTTTGTAGTCTATCCCAGTCCTCAGTTGACAAGTAAGCAGGGCAGTATGGAGCTCCGCGGTAAGTACCTTTGTAGAATTCGCTGGACAGAAGCGTCCTCATGCTACTGTAACTGAAATCCGGATCATAATTCTCCTGGATATATTTCAATGCTCCGGTCTTGCTCTGGTGCTTGAAAAAGTATTGATAGAATGCGTTTACAGCCTCTTCGCGTTCAGGATCTTTAATCATACATTTGACTCCATTGACAGTACCGGACTTATAGCCGTATCCCATATTGGCATCACCGAAGATTAACTTACCTTGCCGGATAGAGGCTTCGTTGACGAACTTGATACGTTCACTGGTAGTATCAACTTCATTCTGGCCAATGGACAGAACGACGTTAAGCTGCAGTCTTCCATCTCTGGTCTCCATGTTGATGCCTGGCTCACTGGTAGAGATCCAACGTACATGGTATTCGTCCAAGATGTCCTGGACTTTGTAGAAGTCAGACAGATTACGGAACCACCGGTCAAGCCTCCAGAAGAGAATAACATCTATTTTCCCTGCTTTCACATCCTCCAATAATGCATGGATAGCTTTTCTCTTTTTCAATTCTTTCCGGGCAGTCTTACCTTCATCAGCATAGACTCCTGCAACAACCATGTTATGTTCGCTGGCATAAGCTTCCAAATATTCTCTTTGTGCTTCCAGGGATTTTCCGTGCATCATCTGCTCTGCGGTAGATACTCGGATATAGATAGCACAGCGTTCTAATTTCATGCGATCACCTTCCTTAAGTATATGTGCGACGTCGCACAAATTTGTGTATAAAAAATACACCTGTACAGGTGCCAAGGAAATGTGATACAATATTCTTGTTCAGGGAGTATTGTACGTGCCTCGGCACTGTATAGTATTCATTAAGCCGTTCCTGTTGGCACAGGGGCGGTTTTGATTATAATGCAAAAGACCTCGTATTTCTACGAGGTCTTAATGATTTTTGTACGCGTAAAGCGTAAAGTCTTAAAATTTGTGCGTGCTATGACGCTGAGTTTTTACAAAATCATTATATTATAATATATTGCCAGTGTCAATATATTATACCTCAAGAAATTATTTACCAAGATATAGTTGCTTTATGCGATTATCAATAGCATTGAGGCTTTCATCACTTAAACGAATTCCGCTTAAAGCATCTGTTGTTCGAGTTGGTTTTATAATCCGCATTTTACTAATGGAGGTAATTTGTGAGAGCAAGGCAATACTTCCTTTTTTCATGGAGTTAATTTCACTCATTACAGCCTGCATTTCAGTCTCGTCTATTCTGATTGAGATGGTAAAATTTTGCCCTACAGTAACAATTGGTGGATTAATTTCCGCCTCTTTGATGCAATTAGAAAAAGCAATTTGAGCCTTTTCATTAAGTTTTTGGTATATCTCATCGCCCAAATCTAATTTGTAAGGATTAATTTTAGTATTTTCTTTCTTGGATGATAGTGGAAGGACGGTAATGGTGCCAGATCCCATGTCGTTGTTTTTATCAAGAACAATGGCATAGTGAGGACCACCAACTTCATTTCCGAGACGATATCCAAAATTCACCATAATAATTTCGCCACGTTTATAATGTTTTAAAAATCTGGGATTAAAAGTTTCTTCTTGTTTTATAAAATTAGTATACTGGGAGAGCCAAGAAGCTATTTGTTTTCCACGTTTTGTTCCCCAATATCTGCCTAACATGTTGGAAATATCGTCCAGAGCTCTTTGCTTTGATCCCAAAGGTTTTTTATTCAAATGTATCATCTCCTTTATCTTATGTACAGGTATATTATAAGGATTAAGCATCTCGGTAAAGGCACCGAAATGGTAAATTTAAAATTTCCGTCTCAACTCTACAACTTTGCCAATAATCTTCACTGGCTTTTCTTCAATCTCTTCCCGGTTAAAATACATCGGTTCATAATTAGGATTCAATGAGATAAGAGCAATGCTGTCTGCATATTTCTTTAATCTTTTACACACTCCGTCATTCCCATTTACAAGAGCAATTACAATCTCATCAGATTCCGCATCATCCTGTCTTTTTACAATTACCGTGTCTCCATTATGAATATCCGGCTCCATAGAATCACCGCTGATCCGGAGTCCGAAGAACTCCCCGGTCCGTGCCAGTTCCTCGGGAATTTCTTCTTCGTCGATAACATCTTCAATTGCCTCCAGTGGAATGCCTGCAGCAACTCGACCATATATTTTAATTTTGATACCTTCAGATAAACTTGATTGATCAACTGAGGTTCCATCAAGTCCCATTAATATACCAGGAGCGGTATTTAAAACTTTTGCAAATGCAATAATTTTAGATTGAGGAAGATCTATGACGCCTTTCTCGATTTTAGCAATCATACTTTTATCGGCATAACCCATTTTAGAAGCCAAATCGGATTGAGTCATATTTAATTCAATTCTTCTTGATTTTATATTTTTATACAGTTGTAACATTCATTCACCTCATTTCATAATCCTACAATAGCATATGATTGAAAATAATTCAACATTTTTGTGCAAATAGGTTGACAGAAATGCAACAGAGTGATATAAAAGAGGTAGTTGAATTAAATGCAACTAGAAAGGAGTGGATAAAATGCCGGATATAAAGATGCTAAAGGATAAAATAACAGATAGTGGAATGACAGTAAAAGCAGTTGCTGAAAAATCAGGTATTTTGAGAGAAACATTATACAATCGACTTAAGGGAGTGGGCGAATTCACGGCTTCGGAAATAGTATCGTTGTCAAATGTTTTGAATTTATCTCAAACAGAACGAGATGATATTTTTTTAAAATAAAAGTTGAATAAAATGCAACTAAAATAGAGAAAGAGAGGTGAGTAAGGTGAGAGACGATAAAAAGAAACCGCCAAAGATAACGGCTTCAGACGTAGGAATAGCACTTTCAATATTTTTATTACTTTTCCAGATATTTTGCCATGCTATACTCCCAAGATTGACTTAACAAAATCAATTACTTCAGAGTGATGAATAGCAAATTCAGTAAAAGTACCGAACGCTGCAATGCCAATAGAAATCCAACCTTTAATATCAGCTTTCTTAGCTTCACTTAAGGCGATATTCGAACAAGTTTTTGCTGATTTGGCGATTTCTTTGGAATCAGTAGCAAGTTTATCGGCTGATTCAGCGATGGATTGAATTGATTTGACTTGTTCTTCAAGTGGAACTTTCACATCATCTGCCATTTGCTTGAAATGAGACTCTTCATAACTTGGTGGACGGCAGTTGGAAAGGAAAGAACTTTGTTCTTTGTCATAATCTTGAAGAATTTTAGGTATAGAATCTGTTGAATTGCTCATGAAATTTCTCCCGTATTGAATACTTGGCTCTGGCATGAGCCTGTACTAACAGGATAGGAGAAGCAAAGAAAAATGTCAATAAAATGCAACTTAAATAGAGAAAGAGAGGTGAGGAAGATGCGTGTGATAACAGTAGTCAGTACATGCATAGCAATATTTTTTGCGGTAAAAAGCTGGAGAACAGCGGTGATTCTTAGAGCAGTGTTTTACTTTATGGTGGATAAAGGATACACTGCTCCGACTCAGAGAGAGATAGAACAGTGTATTAGCATTGTTACTCAAAAAACAATAGAAGATTGGATTAAATAGGAATTTTGGAAATTTCAGCTGGGAGATATTTATTTGCAAGAGCAGTGGTGACACCTTCGGCAATAGCAGAAAGAGCTTTCAGGCTGGCACCACCGACTTTAGAAAAAATGGTTTGTGTCAGATTCCATTTTTCATCAGTCCTGGTGTTTGCAAGAAAATCATGACCGAAAGGTTCAAGACAACAATCAAAATTGGTATGTCCCCACGATTTAGTGCCACATACATCTGACAAAAGACCTGCTTTTATACAATATTGGACATGGTATAAGATTTGGTCAATATCATAAGAATCTAAGTAGTCTTTGTAGTAACTATATGGTTCCTCAGCAAAAGATACTGGATCGTAAATAGTTTCATATTTTTCGACAGTAAGAAGAATGGAGCGAACGCATGAGATATCTAATTTCATAAGAATCTCCTTTCATTAATACTCGGCATGGTAGTGCCTGTATCTAAAGTATAGGAGAGATTGAGGAAAGATGCAATAGAAGAGAGGTGGACGAAATGAAGCGGTTATGTCCAGTATGTTTTGCGGAATTACCCGCACAAGCAAATTACTGTCCGGTATGCGGAAAATGTATGAGAGAGCCGGTGGAGCAGACTTCACAGTATGTAGGAGGTGTGCCAATAACAACAGTAGTTGGAATAAAGGATTGTGCGATTCGCATTGGTAAGAAGAAACAGGAAGGTGAGTAGATGAAACTGAGAAAGATAATTGGCTGGATACTAGTTTTTACGCCATTGGCATTAATAGAAGCTATAAGTATTTTGCCTAATGCCATTGGAATGATGATATTAATTTTTTTATTATTTCTTGGCGTATTCACAATTGTGCGAAAAGGATTGCATCTCATAGCAACAAGTACAAACCGTACCACATAACTTATAGAAGAGGTGATGTATATGTCAAACAAACCGGATATGGAAAGAGTTATACAGGTACTTATATCCCTGCTGGAAGAGCAGGAGCATGTGGAAATTACATACACAATTGAGAAAGAAGAGGATAAAACCGCTTAGGCGGTAGGAAGGAGGACAAGCTTGAGAAAAAGAAAATCAACAAATATGGTACTGAGAGATGATGCACCATGGGAAGTCAGGCGTAGGGTTCACCAGTTGGAAAGAGAGCGATATGTTCTTTGCATCAAAAGTTTAATTATTCCAGATGTAATACTGGCACTGGCAGCAGTCTTTGTTATTATGTGCCGTATTTCGATTAGTTAGAGGAGGTATAAATCATGAATAATATCGCGAAAGAGGCATTGTTCCGAAGATGTGCAGATCAGTGTGATACGGTCGAAATGATGTCAAGAGACATGGTCGGGTATCAGACTGAATTTGAGGAGTTCCAAAGACTTCACAGAGAGATTGAAGATGCAGATCTTGAGGATGAGTACCAGGAGTGGAGAAAAGCTAACGGATACATAAAATGGGAGGAAATACGTGAAATCCCAAAGTTGTTGACGAAAGAAGAATTTGAGTCCGAGCTGGAGAACATTAAAAAGGCGTTGGAAGAACATAATTTCCGCTCACAGTCTTTCAAAATACATTATTTGATCGGTTGGATCACTGCTGGACCGACAATTCATACGCCAGATCAGTTGAACCAGATATTTGCTCTGGCAAATTAAAAATGAGTGCTCACAAAAGCCCGGCAAGGCTGGAGCACTCGGTAAAACAACCAATTTTATTATAGGAACAGAAAGGCGGTCAGTCAATGATTATAAGAAATTCTATGGCAGCAGCCCGCATTGAGGTGATCGTAAATGGCTAAAAAGCTGTGGAGCGTGTTCACGAAAGACATGACGCATTGCTATTTCACGGGGACACCGAGCTGTCACAGGCACCATATATTTTACGGACCATACAGAAAGAAGTCTGAACAATATGGTTTCATAATTCCCATAGCATACTATCTACATGAGCACGAAAAAGACAGCGTTCATGAGAATCCCAATCATGGATTAGATCTGCAGCTCAAGCAGATGGCACAGCGGTACTGGGAGGAACATTATGGAACCAGAGAGGAATTCATTCAGACTTTCGGAAAGAACAGATTGTAAAGAACATCTGATATAAAGTCAGAGTTTTTAATAAATTACATAGGAGGTATGTTAAGCAATGAGACACTTTAACCTGGAAACATTTGCGGGCGGTGAACTCAGCAGACAGATCAACCGAGATATTGAGGCGGTCATGAGAAATGTTGTTGATCCGAACACAGATGTGAAAGCCAAGCGAAAGATCACTGTCACGATTGAGTTCAAGCCAAATGAGCAGAGGAACTTTATCACGACTAATGTGAATTCGAAGCCAACACTCGCACCGGCGCTTGGAGCTGTAACAGCACTGGGCGTTCAGCAGGATCTGACGAGCGGAGCAATTGATGTGGCAGAAATCGGAAGTAAAATGCCTGAAGCAACTGTAAAGGTCGATGGTAAGACCGTGGATACAGAGACAGGCGAAATCATGGAAAAAGGCAGCAAAGTAGTAGATCTTAGAAAGAGAGAAGCATAAGGAGGACTTAAGATGATGGAAGGATTAAAAGAAGCATTACAGTATATTACAGGTCTGAAAGCAGAGAGCATGGAGCCGAAGTTATTGGAGATTAATGGTGAGACGTATTGTACCAAGGATCTCACCAGATATCACAGATTCCCGATGGCAAGTAATCTTTCTGTAAATACATTAACAGCATTAGTGGACTACATTAAAGGAAAGCCGGAAGAGTTAAGAGAATCTTCCATTCTTCATGTAGTGAGTCCAACAAAGGTCCTTCTGTTCTCAGGACTTATTGACGAGAGGAACAGAGAGACACTGATGGCAGCAGGCGCAATTGTGAATGAATTCCGGTTTGATGATTATTATGACCAGGAACGTTTCCTGATTGAGCTGCAGGCGAACTTTGTGGAGACAGAAGACTTGACTACAATCATGCGGGTAGCCGGCAATATCAAATCCGGAACAACGGCTAATTATTCCGATGATGGAGTATCTCAGAAGACAACCATCAAATCAGGTGTGGAACTGGCAGATGTGATCGTGCCGAATCCGGTCAAGCTCAGACCATACCGCACATTTGCAGAAATTGAGCAGCCAGAGAGTTCTTATGTGTTCCGTATCAAGGACAGCGAGAGAGGACCGGCATTCAAGCTGGTGGAAGCTGACGGCGGACTGTGGAAGAATGTGACCATGAAGAAGATTAAGGAATATCTGGAGTTCGAACTTGCAGAAGAATTAAAGGAGCATCACATTACTGTGATCGCGTAGGTAACAGCACCTTAGGTTTTTATTGTATCACGAATAACTCCCTGTACGGGCAGTGCAGGGAGAAAAGGAGAATAAGAAGTGTCAGGACGACCAAAACAGGGGATAGATTACGCTGGTTGGTCGGTTGATATATTTGACGGAGACAAGAAGATAGACAAGCTCTTGGACGCAAAAGGCTGGAAAGGTTTCGGGATATATTTCTTTTTATGTCAGAGAGCGTACAAGGTAAATGGATATTTCTATGAATGGGGCTATGACGACTGTGCAACGACTGCAAGGAAGATGGGCGGCGGCATCAGTTCCGGTACAGTGAAAGAAACTGTGGACTACTGCTTGCAGGTGGATCTCTTTGATAAGAGGTTATTTGACGAGTGGGGAGTGCTTACCAGTAGAGGTATCCAACGGCGTTTCTGGACGGTATTGTCAGAACGACGGAATAAAACTGTATATAGTGAATATTGGCTTTTGAAACCCGAAGAATGCAAAGGCTTAGTTAAAGTCAGCCTTTTTTCAAATGTGCAACCGACAAATGACCATTTGCAGGGTACAGATAATGATTCGCCCCCTATAAAGGAAAGTAAAGTAAATAAAAAAATATATATAGCGTTTCAGCCGGAAGTGGAACAGGCTTTTCAATTGTACCTGCTTGTCCGTGAAAATAATTATGGATCCATCATTCCGGAACAGGTGGAGGCTCTCAGAGAAGAACTTGTGTCATTAACGAGCGATCCGGGAAAGCAATTGACCATTGTAAAGAAAGCAACTTCATGGGGAACGAAAGGTTTTGAGGATACTGAGAAGAAAACGAAGAGCCGGAAACCTCAGAAGTCAAAATTCAACAATTATACCGGTCGTGATTATGACATGAACGCATTGGAGCTACAGATGCTAGGAGGAAACAATGAGTGAGATTGAGAAAAAGGAAGAGTGGTATCTGAATATTGATTATCGGGAAGCAAAAGAGATTATCCGGAATAAGCTGCAGGGCATGACACAGAACTTTATCGGAATCGGATTCTATCTCAGGCAGATTAAAGAGACAGAAGGATTTCAGAAAGACGGATATGCAAGTGTTTACGAATTTGCCGAAGACCAGTACGGCATCAAGAGATCTACAGCAGTCCGCTGGATGCAGATGAACGAGAAGTTCTCCCAGGGAGGATATAGTCCATTCCTAGATAGCGGTTATAAGGATTTTGGTAAGAGCCAGCTCCAGGAAATGTTATATCTGGACAGTGAGCAGTTGGAGGAAGTAAAGCCAGAAATGACAGTCCGGGAAATCAGAGAGATTCGAACACCGGATCCGGAACTCGAAGAGCAGCTTCCCGGTCAGATGAGCGTGGAAGATTTTCCGGAAGTTCTGCCGGAGCAGGAAGAACAGCAGGCAGAAGAGATAAAAGTAGAACTGCAGAAGCCAACAGAAAAAGTAAGAGAATACTTAGATGCATTTGCAAGACGATTTCTAAAAATTCATTGGAATTGGTTTTTGGAAAATCATCAGAACAGGGTTAGGGATGTGACTACAAGTCCCATACTGATCAGACAGGAATTCTGTGAAGGAAAAGACAGAACATATTATTTTGAAATTGAAGAAGAGACAGCAAGTATTAAGTTGTTTGATGACTATGTTCAGCTCTGGTCAGAGGATCATGAATACATGGGTGACTTCGACTGGTTTTACCTGGCAGCAGCCATTCAGTCCATGTGGAATGTAGTTTCGTTAGAAAAAGTGCAGCAGAAAACCGAGGAAGAACAGACGAACGAGGAAGTGTGCGACGTCGCACAACCGGAGAATATAGATTGCAAACCAGAACAGTCGAGCTGTCCTCCAGGGCAGACAAGTTGTCCGAGAGAGAACTGGGGAACATCAGATGAAGACCAGTTGCAAGGCTGGAGAGAATGTGCAGCTTGTTGGAATCATTACAAGAAATTGCATGAGCATGATGAAGAGATTCCAAAAGAGGAAAATGTGGGAATTGAAATCCCTCAGGACATTATGGAAGAAGTAACAGAGCCTGTGGAGGATTATCAGGAGATTCCGGAAGAAAACGAACCGGTTATTGTGGAGCAGCCGGAAGGTATTGCAATCGTTGATGTTCCATCAGAGCCAGAGTTGTACGAAGAAGTATCTGAGAAAACCGATATCGATATTGCAAGGGAAGAGAATGAAAAAGCCCGGATGTATCTGGAAATGCTCACAGAAGAGTTTAGTCAAAATGATATCAGAGTCCGGAAGCAGAAGATATTAGTTGCAGCACTGGCAGGATATATCCATGATCTGGATATGGTATTGAATCCTCCGGAAGAACCGGAACAGCTGGAACTTCCAAAACTGAGGAATAATGACCAACGGAAAGAGTGGCTAAATAACTATAAAGACTGGGGATTATGGTATCGGGACGAAAACATAGATGTGAATTATTACAAGTATGATTTCGAAGATGGCAGCAGGCTAGTGGTAGCAGAGTATCCTCAGAGAGAACAAGCTTGGAAATGTGTACCTCGTGATGAGCATTATTATCACCTATTGGAAAAAGGGAGAAGAAAAGCAGGTACCACAGATGAAATTTATGATCATCAGTATATACAATATGCAGACAGTGAAACGTATTTGGTGGAATTCCTTAAGAATTTGCAGAAGGGAGAGAAGTAGATGACTCCGGCAGAAAAACAGGAAGTAATCTGGATGTTTCTAGACCAAGGACTTACAAAGAAAGAGATTGCAGAAAGAACAGGTATTCCTTATGGAACAGTATATATGCATGCAAAACGGAAGCGAGAGCATGATGAGGCAGATATGACTGGAGATAACTCTGACCGTCATAAATGCAGGACATGTCAGTATCGCCATAGTGATGCAGGCGGTTGTGATTACTGTATCCATACCGGTAGGGAACGTGGTTGTGACGTGGAAGTATGTGATAAGGCAGTAGTAGGAGAAAGATTGACGAAGAAATAGGAGGAGCTGAGATAAATGAATAATCAACGAGCAATAGACAGAATTCCAGAAAATAAGAACAAATACAAGAACAACTGCCGGAAGGCTCATGCAGATTATTACAGAGATGACCGGAATAAGATGATTGAAGCAAGGAGGCTTAGAAAGAAATGTGGACCATTAAATCGGACGAACGTCTTGAATTATATGATGAAGAAGAGAACGAAGTAATTGCAATATTACTCTGGGACGAGAGATTCTTGAACTGGAAATTGTATTATAGGTATACAGGAGGGAGTGGATATGCCTATCTGGATTCCATGGAAGGATTTGGAAAGCTGGATATAGAAGCAGTAGAGATGGCAGCAGTCGAGAACATTATAGACTACTGCAAGGAAAAGGCAAACCTTTGGGAAGGACGTGCAGAGGATATGGAGGCGATGATGTGAAATGGATCCGGGAAAACATGAATCAGATAAATCTGGTAGAGGAAGGAAAAAAGATAGCATACATTGCCTACATTAACTGGGAATGGAAATTATTTGAAGGTGGCGAAGAGTGGTGTGTTGGTCTGAAGGTCTATAATTCGCATCAGGTAGAAGAGGCGCAGCGGGCAGCAGTCAATGAACTGATTCGATATCACACAGAAAAAGCAGAGTTGTTCCAGAAATATAAAATGGAGACAGCAGCATAAAGCGGAGGAGGTGAAAGCCGTTGGCGTACATGGAAAGTTATGAGCAGTTGGCATTTGCAATCGTGAAGTTAGCTGTAGAAGATTATCGCAGTGCATTAAAACGATTGAAAAGACATTCGAATGACCAGCAGGCATTATGGAGTAAAGCTGATTGCGAACGATTCTTCCGGAATGATATTGGAACATATTGTAATCTGGACGGAGAAAAGATTATGAGAGCTGTTCAGGAACAGGTGGGATATAATGATGGATAGAAAGCAGTTGAAAAAATATAAATCCAACAAAAGAAGAATAGCCGGAATCAAGAAAACAATCGACAGACTGGTGGAGCAGTTGGACAATGTTCCGGTAGTACCAGGCAAGGTCACAAAGTCAGGTGATGAATTTCCTTACATTGAGCAACATGTGAAAGTAGTAATGGAAGAACCGAAGGAAGCAACCAGGTTAAAAGAGCGCATCAGAGAGAAGCGGCAAGATCTTGGTAGATTGGAGCAGGAGAATGAAGAAGTGGAGAAGTATATATCACAGTTACCTGTAGGTATGAAGAAAGAGATATTTGAAATGGTGTATTTGGACGGAATGACACAGAAAGAAGCTGGTGAAAGTTTAGGGTATACTCAGGCAAGGGTATCACAGGTAATAAAAGATTTATAACATTTATATTTTAGATGTGTTATTGTTATAATGAACTTAGTGAAAAGCACATTTCATTATGGTTTCACAATCCCCTTACAAGGTATACAAAAGTCCTAGAAGGAACGGCTTGGCAACAGGTCGTTCTTTTCTTTTGCATAATATCAGATTTTGAGATATTATGAGAATAGGTTTTAAGATATGCGGAGGGATAAAATGGTTGAAAACAAACAAATGCTATTGTATAGCGCACAAAAGTCTGTAGATAATATTTCAAAATTAGCAATAGAAAATGCTGACGATGAAGAATGTTATTTGGTTATTGGAACAGCGCTCCATTGGGTAGTAGACTGCATTGATCGTATCCCTGAAAAGCAAATAAAAGAAGAACACAAGAAATTATTTTCTGGATTACGATTTGCTAATAATTGTTTAAAGCACAATATAACTTTTAAAAAAGCTCATAAAGTAGAAAATCACAGATATCCTCGCAGATATCCATATAGATATGGCACTTATTTTGAATGGGTGCCATTAGATAAAGTTGATATTGAAAAGAACAAAGAAAATCAAAGAATGAATTATAAAAATAATTTGGAAAGAAAAAATGTTTGCGCCACGATGTCGGACATAATGAATATTATAAAAGAATATTACGAAACTTTGTAAGGAGAAAATAGGGAAGAGTGTTTTGAATTAACAAGGTTTTATTGGGAAAGTGAATAAAGAAAAGGAGATAATGGCAGCAGTCAATTGATTGCTGCCATTTGTATGCAAGGAGAAAGTAGAATTGAAGAGAAATAGACCAGATAAAGATGGCACCCACCGCGGAGCCTTTGAAAAGAATAAGAAAAAGATTTATGCAACCCAGACTGTGTGTGGAATATGTGGCAAGCCTGTGGACTTCTCGCTCAAGTATCCGCATCCGTTGTCACCATGTATAGATCATATTATTCCGATTGCGAAAGGCGGACACCCATCTGACCTAGATAATATGCAGCTTGCACATTGGACCTGTAACAGACAGAAGAGCGACAAGCTGATAGACAGTAGAGGCGGAGGAAAACAAGAAGAATCAATTGGAAACAGGGTACTTCCTCATACATTTGATTGGAGTAATTATAGACCTAAATAATCTTGACGGATAGGGGGCATACCTCCCCCCACCGCGGGTGCGCGCGGACTTCACACCGTCACTGCGAAAAAAAACACACGCTGAGAGAAAAAGGCGTGGAAAGGAGAAATAAATGGCAGATTACAGGGGCATAGAATACCTAAGGAAAAAGTTGAATCGAAAGAGAAGCCGAGTATTAAGACGGTATAAATTCTATGAGATGAAAAATATAGCACGGGACATGGGAATTGCCACACCACCTAGCCTGCAATGGTTACAGGCAGTACTTGGATGGAATGCAAAAGCCGTAGATTCGATTGCGGACAGGCTAGAGTTCCGGGAGTTTCGCGATGACAATTTTGACATGACAGGGATATTTCGAATGAATAATCCGGATATATTATATGATTCCGCGGTACTGTCAGCATTGATTTCTTCCTGTTGTTTCATCTACATTTCAAAAGGTGAAGATGACTTCCCGAGATTGCAGGTAATTGATGGAGCAAATGCGACTGGGATTATCAATCCAATCACAAATCTGCTCACGGAAGGCTATGCAGTTCTGGAACGTGATGACAATGAGAAAGTGACTGTGGAGGCTTATTTTGTAGAAGGGTGGACAGTAATCTACAGAAACGGCGTACCTGTTCAGCTTTTTGAGGATAACGTACCAGCACCGCTACTGGTGCCAATCATATTCCGGCCAGATGCCAAGAGAGCATTTGGACATTCTAGAATCAGCCGGGCGTGTATGTCAATTACAGAATCAGCAATGAGAACTTTGAAGCGATCTGAGATAACTGCAGAGTTTTATTCATTTCCGCAAAAATATGTAGTTGGTCTGGATCCGGACGCAGAACAGATGGATAAATGGAAGGCTACTGTATCGAGCTTATTACAATTCGATAAAGATGAGGAGGGAGATTCGCCGACTTTAGGACAATTCCAGCAGCAGTCTATGGCACCACACTTAGATCAACTTAAAATGTTCGCCGCGTTGTTTGCCGGAGAGACCGGATTGACCCTTGATGACTTAGGATTTGCAACGGAGAATCCGGCTAGCCAGGAAGCAATCAAGGCATCACACGAGAATCTGAGACTGACAGCAAGAAAAGCACAGCGAGCGTTTGGCAGTGGATTCCTGAATGCTGGCTATCTGGCTGCATGTCTACGTGATGATTATCAATATTACCGAAATCAGGTATATATGACGACGCCAATCTGGGAACCAGTGTTTGAACCAGATGCAGCAATGCTGTCCAATATTGGAGATGGAGCAATTAAGATTAACCAGGCAGTGCCAGGATATTTCAATGCAGATAACTTAAGAGATTTAACTGGAATTAACATGAGCAATCTGCCAGTAACTCCGGAGGTGTAGCCTATGGAGGACATCGCACCAGGACTTTTGGAGAAGATACAGAAACAATTCTATCATGATATTGAAAAGAGCAGCATCATTAAAAACTTCAAGAAACAGGCACAGAGAGGTAAGATTTCATATAGCCAAGCAAACGAGGTAGCACAAGAGATTGGGAAAATCTTAGCGCAATCATATTCGGACAACTTATCATCTGATATATTGCCAGATGGAAAGATGTATTATAACATTGCTTCCAGAGTATTGGATCCGACGTTGAAGGAAGCTTATGAGATGGCGGCAGATAATGCAGCTATTGTACAGCAGATCATGAACGAAGCAGCAGGCATTGGAATTAAAACAATAAGAGCACAAATCCAACAGGATAATATAAATGGTATTGTAAATCGGATTTCAAGTGAGGAATATTTTGATGATGTGAAATGGATTCTCGATGCACCTGTACGGAATTTGGTTCAGAAAGCAATGGACGATACTGTTCAAAAAAATGCAGATTTTCATGCAAAAGCTGGATTGAGACCAAGGATCATACGGAGATCCTCCGGACATTGTTGCGAATGGTGTAATCAGGTAGCTGGAACATATGTATATCCAGATGTTCCTAAAGATGTGTTTCGGAGACATGATAATTGTGATTGCATTGTTGAGTATTATCCGGGAGACGGTAAAAAGCAAAATGTATGGACAAAAGAATGGAAATACGAAAAAGAATCTGATAAAATAGAGGAAAGAAAAGCAAGAGAAAAAAATGAATTAGCAATCAGGATAGCTGAACACCCAAAGATGTTTCAGGCATATACACCGGAAGGATTGAAAAAAGCATTGGAGAAAGCCGGATATGAAGTTAAACCATTAGGAAGAGGGAGCTTAAAAGGCATACCATTTGAAGAAGGCGGTGGATTTCGAGTCTCTTATGATGGGGACGGATATTTACAATATCATCCTGAAACCAATAGCCATCATGGAGAAGCCTATTATAAAACATCAAGTGGAAGAACAGGGACAAAGCGCTATAATCTGAATGGAGATGAGATAAATGACTAAGACGAGAGAAAGCGTTGAATATATTGAAAACAGATTGAGAAAAATATATGAAGAACGTAAAATCAATAATGAAGATTGGTTTATTTTACCGAATCAAGTAGCCATACATATTGATATTATAGAAAAAAAACGTCTCGTAATTGAATTCGCAGATAATGAGGAAAAAGCCAAAACACACATGGCTGATGATGGACAATCATATTATCTCGATGATTATACACTTGAAGAGATGTTCAATGAAATGATAAAAGAAATTGAAAATGAAATATGATTACCCGAGCAAAAAGAGGTGAAAAACATGACATATGATGAAGTAAAAAGATTTTTGCACAAAAAAATTATTGTGACAGATATAGACGGAAATCGTATAAAAGGGATATTCACCAATACAGTGTCAGAATACGACACATCGTCTGGAAAAGAAGAAATAGAACTAGATGCCGGGAAAGTATTTTATGGAATTCCGCTAGATGAAATAAAAGATATAATAGAGATTAAATAAGCTGCCAGATTGTTCTGACGGCTTATATTTTTGAGGAGGCTACATGGGAGAAGTAAGGAAGGGGCGGCAGACCCCGACGCAATCTGTCGTGCTGCCTTATTCTTCAACATATGGAGCTGAAGCAATAGACATTTACAATTCGACAGGAAGAACTGCACAGGAGTGGCAGGAGCTTCTACTGTCAGACATTTTGGCCGTAAACGAAGAGGGGTTATGGGTACATACCAAATTCGGGTATTCAGTCCCAAGGCGTAATGGAAAGAATGAAATTGTTGCAATAAGGGAGATGTATGGATTAAAGAAAAGCGAAAGAATCCTACATACAGCACATAGAACAACAACTACACATAGCGCATGGGAACGACTTTCGAATTTGCTAAAGAAAGCAAATATCGAGGTCGTTTCTTCATATAAGGCATTTGGAAAAGAACATTTGGAAGTTGCTGGAGGTGGAATTATCGAATTTCGAACCAGAACATCAAAAGGTGGTCTGGGAGAGGGATTTGATTTACTGATTATTGATGAGGCACAAGAGTACCAAGATGATCAGGAGAGCGCGTTAAAATATGTCGTTACAGATAGTAAGAATCCTCAGACAATATTTTGCGGAACACCACCAACTCCTGTAAGCTCCGGAACGGTTTTTACAAAATTCCGTAAGGCAACCTTGGAAGGACAAACGGTTAACTCTGGGTGGGCAGAATGGTCCGTGCCGGAGCAGACAGATATAAGAGATATAGACGCCTGGTATGAGACAAATCCATCTCTTGGAACAGTATTCACGGAAAGATCTGTAACTGATGAGATTGGTTCAGATCCGATCGATTTCAATATCCAGCGATTAGGATTATGGATTCGCTATAATCAGAAATCAGCTATCAGCGCAACAGAATGGAATGAATTAAAAACTGATATCCCGCCGGAGCTTACAGGAGATCTTTTTGTAGGAATCAAATACAGCAAAGATGGGAATGCGGCAATGGGAGTTGCGTCTAAAACGAAAGATGGAAAGATATTTTTAGAGTGCATCGATTGTCGTGAAGTACGTGCAGGTGATACATGGATACTAGCATATTTGAAAAACTGGAAAGCGAGAAAGGTGATTATAGATGGAGCATCAGGACAGCAGTTAATGGAAAATGAAATGAAAGATTGTGGTATAAAAAATTCACACCTTCCGACAGTGAAGGAAATCATTGCCGCGAATGCCTCGTTTGAACAAGGGCTATATCAAAAAAATATTATCCATTCCGGGCAGCCATCATTAGTACAGGTAGTAAGCAACTGTGAAAAAAGAACAATAGGAACTAATGGTGGATTTGGCTACAAGGCAATGAAAGAAGAGATGGAGATTGCGTTGCTTGACAGTATCATACTTGCATACTGGGCGTGCAGTGAAACGAAAACGAAGAAAAGAAAACAAAGAGTTAGTTGTTAAGAGACACCTTAGGGTGTCTTTTTACATATTACGCAACCCAGCGGTTAATGGAGAAAGGAGTAACAAAATGGCAGAATTTACACCAATTACAACACAGGAGCAGCTTGATAAAGTAATCGGAGAGCGCATTGCGGGAGTGAAAGCAAAATATGAAGGCTTTGATGGTTACAAGAAAAAAGCAGAAGATTATGATGCTCTAAAAGCAAAATCTGATGGTTTTGAACAGCAGATTGCAGCGTTGAACAAGGAAATCAACGGTGATGGAGAAAAGAACCTCGGATACAAGAAACAGCTTGAAGAGGCACAGGGCAAGATCAAGGGATACGAGACCAGTTCTCTCAAGATGAGAATTGCGCATGAAAATGGAATCCCATATGAACTTGCAGGTAGATTAAGTGGATCTGATGAAGAGGAAATCAAGAAAGATGCTGAGACAATGGCAAAATTCTTGAGAAAAAAAGATGTTCCTCCACTTGCAGGAGGAGATCCACAAAAAATTGATGACAAAAAGACAGCAATGAAAGGCATGCTGGCTAGTTTGAAAGGAGAATAAAAAAATATGGCAACATCAAAAGGAACAATGTTTGACCCTACGCTGGTCAAAGATCTTATTACAAAAGTAAAAGGAAAGTCAGCACTGGCTGCATTATGTGGTCAGACACCGATCCCATTCAATGGATTGAAAGAAATGACTTTTTCTATGGACAATGAAATTGATATTGTCGCAGAGAATGGAAAGAAAACCGAAGGCGGTATTGCTATCGCACCAGTTAAAATTGTACCGGTTAAGTTTGAATATGGTGCAAGAATCTCTGATGAATTTATGATTGCTACAGAAGAAGAGCAGTTGGATATTTTAACAGCGTTTAATGATGGATTTGCGAAGAAAGTAGCGAAAGGACTTGACCTTGCAGCTATGCATGGTATTAACCCAAGAACGGGAACAGCATCTGCTGTAATTGGAGACAATCATTTTGATGCGAAAGTTACGCAAACTGTAGATTATGCGTCAGCAACACCGGATGCAAATCTGGAAGATGCGATTGCGGTAGTAGATGGTTCTGAAGGAGATGTAACAGGACTCGCGCTTTCGAAGACGTTCGGATCAGCGATGGCAAAAGTCAAAGCGAATGGAATCAAGCAGTATCCGGAATTTGCATTTGGAGCATCACCTGCAACATTTAATGGAACCCCGACAAGCGTCAACAAAACTGTATCTAGCGGAACAACGAAAGACCACGGTATTATTGGAGACTTTCAGGGAGCGGTTAAATGGGGATATTCAAAGGAAATTCCTATGGAAATTATTCAGTATGGTGATCCGGACAACTCAGGAAAAGACTTAAAAGGATATGGTCAGATCTATATCCGTGCAGAAGTATATCTGGGATGGGGAATCTTGGTGCCAGAATGGTTTGCAAGAATTAAGGAGGCATAGTATGAAGTATAAAAATACAAAAACGGGCGCAATTATTGAGACAAGTACAAAGGTTTCCGGCGAAAACTGGAAACCTTTTACCGGCAAAGAATCCGAGGAGAAAAAAACGCCATCCAAAAAGCAGCAGGCTAACAAAGCGGAAGGCGATTCCAAAGACGATGCACAAGAGGGCACAGAATAATGGATCCATTCGCTACACTAGAAGATATATCTATCCTGTGGCGTGAACTTAAGGAATCCGAGTACAGCAAGGCGGAGAAGCTTCTGACAGTTGTCTCGGATTCTCTAAGATATGAAGCCAACAAGGTTGGAAAAGATTTGGATAATATGGTTGAACAGAATGAGGCGTTGCGGAATGTTGCGAAATCTGTGACTGTTGACGTGGTAGCGCGTACACTTATGACATCGACAGACACAGAGCCAATGACACAGATGTCTCAATCAGCGCTGGGCTATTCAGTGACAGGAACATATCTGATTCCTGGAGGCGGTTTATTCATTAAGAAATCCGAGTTATCCAGACTAGGTCTTAGAAGACAGAGAGTTGGGGTGATGGATATTTATGGCATCGATGATCAAGGGAATTCCAGTAATACTGTATGAGAAGACAGTAATTGGAAAAGATGAATTTGAGCACCCGTTATACCGAGAGATACCAGTGACAATTGAGAATGTGCTTGTAGCTCCGGCATCGACCACGGAGATTCTGGACACATTAAATCTGACCGGAAAGAAAGCGGTATACAATATTGCAATTCCGAAAGGAGACAATCACACTTGGCAGGATTGCCGGGTGGATTTCTTCGGAATGTCTTGGCAAGTGATTGGGTTCCCACAACAAGGCATTGAAGAGAATATCCCGTTAGAATGGAATCAAAAATGGCAGGTGGCATTATATGGGTAAGACGAAGATTGTTTTGAACCGTGCTGGTGTTAGAGAGTTAATGCAGTCACCGGAAATGCAGGCAATCCTTGTGGAACATGCGAATAAGATAGCCAGTGCATCAGATACAGAAGCATATGTAGCACAGACAAGAGCAGTTGTAAAGGTATGTGGAGATGATGGTAATAACGGAGTATTGAAGGCGGTTGGAAAACATGGTGGAAAAAATCGTTAAGGATTATCTGCAGTCCAGTCTAGGGATACCGGTTAGATTGGAAGAAGAGGATAATCTCGGAAATGAATATGTATTGATTGAAAAGACTGGATCTGGAGGAGAAGACCATATCAAACGGGCAACTCTGGCTATCCAGTCTTATTCTACGTCCCTGTACGGGGCGGCATCGCTCAACGAGCGGGTAAAAGCAGCAATGGGAAAAATAATCGAATTGGACGATATCAGCAGATGTGAGCTTAATACAGATTACAACTATACCGATACTGCCAGAAAAAAATATCGGTATCAGGCAGTATATGATATCGTCCATTATTAGGAGGGATAGGATGAACACAGAATATGTAAGTGCAGGAAAGCCCAAAATTGGTGGAGCAATCTATCGAGCACCATTAGGAACCGAACTTCCAACCGATGCAAAAACGGAACTGAATGCAGCGTTTAAGGAACTGGGGTACTGTTCAGAAGATGGAATCACGAATTCTAATAGCCCTGAGACGGATAACGTGAAGGCGTGGGGCGGCGACACCGTTCTAGATTTGCAAACAAGCAAAGAAGACAGTTTTAAATATAAGTTGCTCGAAATCACAAATATCGAAGTTTTAAAGGCTGTATATGGAGACGAAAATGTAACTGGAACATTAGAAGAAGGGATCACAGTAAAAGCTAATAATAGCGAGGCGGAAGTGTGCGCCTGGGTAATTGACATGATTTTGAAGAAAGCGCTAAAACGAATTGTGATTCCATCGGCAGCAGTTACAGAGGTAGCAGATATTGTCTATAAAGACAGCGAAGCTATTGGATATGAGACAACACTCAAGGCTACACCAGATTCAAGCGGACAGACTCACTATGAGTATATCGTAAAGAAAGGGAAGTAAGATGAATACAGAAAAAAATGAAGTGGCAGCAATTACAGGAACAACAGAAAGCGGGTTTCGGTACACTTTACCGCCAGATGCTCTAGATGATTATGAATTATTGGAAAACCTGTGCGACATTGATAATGGAGATGTCTCTAAGATTACAGGGACTGCCAGACAACTCCTTGGAGATGCACAAATAGAAGCACTTAAGGACCACGTAAGAAAGGAAAATGGAAGAGTTCCAGCTTCAAAAATGATTGAAGAAATTATCCAAATATTCAAAGGATCTCAAGTAAAAAACTCTTAGCCCTCGCCCACATGATCAACGTAGATGAAGAGGCGTTGATTTGTGATTTTGCAGAAACATATCGCATTTATGACTATAAGTCCCTACCGTTACGGACGGTGGGGACTTTTGCGTGTGGGTTGAGGCCGGATTCAAGAATCGGAATGAGAATATCTGATTCAAAACTTACAACAGACCAAACACTATTGGCGCTGGTTGCTGATAATACGAGGGCAATTGCATGGCTGAATAGTTCAGACGGCGCAAAAGGAATTAATCGTCCAAAATCATTGGTAGAGGCGCTGATGGGAGAAAAGAAAACTACAGAAAGCGTAATCGAAACGTTTGATACAGGACAAGATTTCGACGATGAGTGGAGACGACTGACAGGAGGTGAGAAGTAGTGGCTATAGAACTTGCAAAAGCATATGTGCAGATTATTCCGTCTGCACAGGGAATCAGTGGAAAAATTCAACAGGCAATAGACCCAGAGGCAGAACCGGCAGGAGCTTCGTTTGGAGGTAAATTAGTCGGAAAGTTAAAAGGGATTATTGCTACTGCAGCAATTGGAAAAGCGTTAGGATCAGCAATCAGCGAGGGAGCAAATCTTGAGCAAAGTCTTGGTGGAATTGAGACACTATTCAAGGATAGCGCTGACAAGGTTAAGGCGAATGCTGCGGAAGCCTATAGGACAGCCGGTATGAGCGCGAACGATTACATGGAATTAACTACAAGCTTCTCAGCAAGCCTCCTGTCCAGCCTTAGCAATGATACATCTAAGGCGGCAGATGTAGCAGATATGGCTATGACCGATATGTCCGATAATGCTAATAAAATGGGAAGCAACATGGAAGACATTAAGAACGCCTATCAAGGATTTGCAAAACAAAATTATACCATGTTGGACAATTTAAAATTAGGTTACGGTGGTACTAAGACAGAGATGGAGCGCCTGCTTGCTGATGCTCAAAAAATTACTGGTGTAAAGTACGACATCAACAATTTGTCGGATGTATATTCGGCTATTCATGTAATTCAAGGGCAGTTGGATATTACCGGAACAACAGCTAAGGAAGCGGCAACAACCATATCCGGTTCTTTCGCCTCCATGAAGGCCGCAGCGCAAAATGTTATGGGTCAGATTGCTCTTGGAATGGACATAAAACCAGCTTTGTCAGCACTGGCAGAGACGATGACAACTTTTCTTGTTGGGAATTTACTTCCTGCAGTATGGAATGTAATTTCTGCACTTCCGGGGGCGTTAGTAACATTTATACAGACTGCTACACCACAGTTGGCAACTGCATTAATGCAATTTGTGCCAGAGATTGCAACACAAGTCCAAACCGCATTGCCACAGCTATACGAAATGGCAAACGGAATGCTGCTACAGATTACAACTGCAATCCAAGCAAATCTTCCAGGGCTATTACAACAAGGTGTTGAAATCGTAACTAATATTGCAAATGGAATATTGCAGAATATTCCTCAATTAATTTCGATGGCAGCAACACTGATGGCTAATTTTGAAAATGCGATATGGTCGGCATTACCACTTGTATTAGCAGCAGGAGGAAAACTAATCCTCAATCTAGTTAATGGAATTATTAATAATCTTCCACAGATTGCAATAGCTGCAGCTCAAGCAGTGGCAAAAATGACGGCAACAATCGGACAGAATCTACCGCAGGTTCTGCAGTCTGGTATTGAGATTATTGGAAAGCTGGCGGCTGGATTAATTCGAGCAATCCCGAGCCTTATAGCTCAGATTCCTCAAATTATTTCTGGAATTCGAAGCGCGTTTTCAAATGTTGATTGGGGGACTATTGGTCACAATATTATCCAGGGAATTACGAATGGACTTAGAAATGCAGGACATATGTTGTGGGAAGCTGTCAAGGGAGTGCTTGGAAGCTTTAAGGATAATGTACTGTCGTTCTTCGGAATCCATTCTCCTTCTCGTTGGGGTATATATGTCGGAGAGATGATTGACACTGGTTTTGCAAAATGAATTATAGGAGAGCTTCCTTCTATTACTTCAGCAGTCTCTAAATTACAGGACATTGCTACAAGCCCATTTACAAATACAAATCTGAATTATGATTTACAGGGAACAGCAAACAGCTCCAGAACATCAGGAAATGAGACGGCAAGTCGACTTGATACTTTAATTGCATTATTAAGAGCAATTATTGCGATTATAGATGGAAAACCAAGTGGAGATGTAAGCGAACGAGAGCTGATTCGAGCATTAAGAGATATGGGGGTTGTATTCGAATGATAGAAATCAAATATGTATGTTCTAATGGAAAAGAATACAATCTTGTGGGTGACCGGATGAGACCAACGTCCGGTTACTTCCACGATTATGAATGGAAACCAATGACTACAGATCAGGAAATTGGAGCAGATGTATACGGGTTTGAAAAAGAACCAAAAACATATCAAATCACATTAACATTCCGTGGACCACTGGAAGAACGCAAAGCCAAGATGGACGAGTTGACAAACTGCTTTGAGTATGACGTTGTAAATCTTACTCCAGGGCGCATATGGTTTGGAAACTATTATATTGATTGCTATATTAAGGATATGTCCAGCAAAGTGTCATCTACCCGGAACTGCTGGACAGACATGAAACTCGGTATCTACTGTCCATATCCTATGTGGGCAGAGGAAGAATCTAAGAGCTTCTATCCGGATAGCGCAGACAAGGGGGGAATTTATAACTTTTTAGATTATCCATATGATTATCAATACGACTATTCAAAACCATTATCCGGAACAGAGCATTGGTATGTAGATCATTACAGAAGTAGCAATTTTCAGATGACTATCTATGGCCCGTGTGCGAATCCAAGAATTACCATTGCCGGGCGGGTCTATCAAGTATACGATACGCTTGAAGCACATGAGTATATTGTTATTGATTCGCGTAAAAAAACAATCATAAAAAGACTTGCTAATGGTACAGAGCAGAACATTTTCTACAAGAAAGCAACCGGTAATTCTATATTTGCAGAAATTCCGGCAGGAGATATCTTAATAAGTTGGAGCGGAGAATTCGGTTTTGACATTGTGGTGTACAAAGAAAGGAGTGTACCGGAATGGATCTCATCAAAACAGATCAATACGGAAGGCAGATTGGCTATGTCCAGGGTGCAAATATAGATTTCGAAGTCGGAGCTGATGAAGCCGACAGTATTAATGATTTTGAGATTGAGCTTAAGCGTTGGAATTGGGATGGGTCTATTAGATATGGAACTAGAGTATTTTCACCGGATACTGAGTATGGCGGAATTGTCCGAGAAATCAGCACCGATACAAGCACCAATGTAATCCGTGCAAAAGGAGATACCTGGCGTGGAATGATGACCAAAAAGATTATACAGCCATTAAGTGGCCAAGATTACGCAACAGCATCTGGGGAACTTAATTCAATCATAAAATCCAAGATTGAAGCTGAGTACCCTGGACTCTTTTATGGCGTTACTGCAGATACGGGTGTTACAGTGAACAATTATCAATTTGACCGGTATTGTACCTTGCATGCTGGACTGGTTAAGATGTTGAAATCAGTAGGATATCGACTGGATATCAGATACCAAGAAGGTGATGTTGGTATGGCCGGATATGTGAAAGTGAGTGCTGTTCCAATCAACGATCTGTCATCAGAGTATGAGCTGACCAATGATAATAACATGAATTTCATAACTGACGATAACCGGCGCGGAATCAACCATCTGATTTGTCTTGGAAAAGGGGATTTAAAGGACAGGTTGGTTATACATCTATACGCTGATCAGAACGGTACAATTTCGCAGACTCAGCAATATTTTAAGGGAGCAGAGGAAATTGCGGCTATATATGATAGCAGCGGATCAGAAAGAGATGACCTGATTAAGAATGGAATTAAGGAACTGGAAAGCAAGAAGTCAAGTATGTCTTACAACATGACCATGACTAAGTTGGAAGGAAATATCGATCTAGGAGATATTGTTGGAGGAAAAGATTATCTGACCGGAATTAGCATGAAGAAACCGATTGGTCGAAAGATATGGACAATATCCTCCGGGAAAGAAAAAGTAGTGTATAAACTGGAAGGAGAGACATAATGGAAATAATTACAGGATATACAGGAAAGCCCCATGTAACATCAGAACAGGATAGAGATGTAAATATTGGAGTTGTGGGAGAAGGATCTTATGTACTGCAGACTGGAATGCAGTTGGCAGCAGAGGTATCTTCCAACAATGAAATTAAAATCAGAGACGGTGTGTTGATGCATCAAGGGTGCACAGCATCAATCAAGAAAAATACATATGACTCTCTTACTATCATCAATGGTAGTCAGGGAATGAAGCGTATTGACTTGATTGTTGCTAGATACGAAAAGAACCAAGACAATAGAACAGAAGGTCTTGACTTGAAAGTTATCCAGGGAACACCGGCGGAATCAAACCCGGTAGTTCCCGAATATACAGAGGGAGATATTCAGGCTGGTGATTATGTGGCAGACATGCCAATGTACCAAGTTATTATTGATGGACTTAATATTACAGAAGTCAAAAAAGTGTTTGAAGTCGCCCCAAGTATTGATGCTATGAAGAAAGAAATTGCTGAATTAAATAGCAATAAAAAAGTGGAATGCTTCAGCAAAACTGTAGCGACCGATACGAATATACTTGTTGACTTCTCACCAGAAGTAAATCAAATAATAAAAAACGGTGGAAAAATTATCTCTGCAATCCCTGGCACTACAACAAATTCTAACAATGCATTGGTGTACGGGAAAGTCGCAATCCAAGCATCGTCAAACTGGTCAGAAGTATATGTCAGGTGCAATAGCAATTATTATTCCGGATTGGGCGGAACAACTACACTTACATTATTAGTCGTCTATGAATAAGTCGGAACTCCATATATAGCTGTTACACGTCTGGCTGATAAATCTGGATGAGTGGAATTGAACCGATGTACAACATAATATGAAAGGATATTTATGTTAGTAGCAGTATTTATTGTTAACTTTATCCCAACTGTAACAATCTCACGTGAAGAACTGGCGTATCCATATCCAGTTAGATACGTATTTTTGCCTTTCCTGATTAGAATTGGTGATACGATACCATCTTCAGTTTCAATATATATCCAGCGAAAATTGTATATTGAATCTGATAGTTCCACATTTTGATTTATAATAGATCCGCTCCATAGTGTTTTATCAGTATTAAAATTTTTTATTTTGCTATTTTATTAAGTATTCCTCCTGGAAAGGAGTAACAATTGAAGATTATT
>ENA-OPVG01000364-OPVG01000364.1-human-gut-metagenome-genome-assembly--contig:-NODE-364-length-40211-cov-7.724226_pt1 | contig 40211 bp, 43 predicted proteins | sample MGYA00241093_ERZ501975 | MGnify/ENA primary metagenome ERZ501975 (study PRJEB25962, sample SAMEA2042993) | human gut metagenome | biome: human gut; feature: human-associated habitat; material: faeces... | reverse complement strand
AAGAATGGGAATAGTTGAGATACTAATGGAGCTTTCCAAAGCCGTCTGTCTGCTTGTAAAAAACAACACACAGTAAAGGGGGTGCATAGATTATGAACAATACTGATGTGCCTATCTGGGAAAAATATACACTGACGATTGAAGAAGCGTCTAAATACTTCCGCATTGGCGAAAAAAAATTGCGTAAATTAGCCGAAGAAAATATTGACGCTGGCTGGGTTATCGTGAACGGTAATCGTATTCAGATTAAGCGAAAACAATTTGAAAAAATCATAGATACATTGGACGAAATCTAATGTCATTGAGCCGTAGATATGGTATAATAAAGTATAGCGTATCACGGCTCATTCCATGACGGAAAGGAGCTTTACACTATGTCTAATGTAAAACGAAAAGACAGTAAAAATCGCAATTTGCGTAATGGAGAGAGCCAGCGAAAAGACGGAAGATACGTTTATAAATATACCGATATATACGGAAAGCCACAATTTATCTATTCTTGGAAACTTGTACCGACAGACAAGACACCTGCTGGAAAGCGTGATGATATTTCATTGAGGGAAAAAGAAGCACAGATAAAAAAAGACCTTAACGACGGTATCGACACAGTCGGCGGTAAAATGACAGTCTGCCAGCTCTACGACAAGAAGAACAGCCAAAGAAAGAACATCAAGAGGGCTACTGAAAAAGGACGACAGTATCTTATGAACGCTCTGAAAAATGACCCATTGGGTATGAGGGCGATTGATACTGTTAAGCAGTCGGACGCTAAAGAATGGGCTATCAGAATGAGTGAAAAAGGATATGCCTATACAACAATTGATAACTATAAGCGTTCCTTGAAAGCGTCATTTTACATGGCGATACAAGACGACTGTATCAGAAAGAACCCGTTTGAATTTAAGCTAAGTGATGTTCTGGAAGATGATACGGAGCAGAAAGTTATCCTTACACCAGAGCAGGAAGAACGCCTGCTTGCCTTTATGGAAAAGGATAAGATTTACAGCAAGTATTATGATGAGGTTGTGCTTCTGTTGGAAACGGGACTTCGTATTTCTGAATTTTGCGGACTGACGACGCATATTGATATGCAGAACAAAATACTCAATATAGACCACCAGTTATTGAAAGACAGCGAAATCGGCTACTATATTGAAACGCCAAAGACCAAAAACGGAAAACGGGAACTTCCATTGACAGAACGGGCTTATCAAGCAATCCAAAGAATACTAAAGAACAGAGGAAAGGCACAACCGCTGATTGTAGGTGGTTACAGCAATTTTCTATTCTTAAACCGTGAGGGCTTGCCTAAGGTTGCAGGAAACTATGAGGGTATGGTGCGAGGGCTGATTAAGAAGTATAACAAATATCACACGGACAAGTTACCGAACATCACACCACATTCATTCCGACATACTTATTGTACGAATATGGCAAACAGAGGAATGAACCCAAACACCCTGCAATATCTCATGGGACACGCCAACATAACCATGACACTTGGCTATTATGCACACGGTACATTTCAATCTGCAAAAGCAGAACTGGAAAGACTGGCTTGTTAATATCGGAGCGTATATTTACTACTCATTTACTACTTTTGGTTGCATTTTCATGCTGGTAAATGCCAGCTTATGCAAGGTATCTTCCGAAAAGAAAATACCGATAAAGCCCTAAAATACGGGATATATCGTCATTTACCAACTTATGAAAAGATAATCAGAAATTTAGTAAGTTTTTAATATAATAATGCCAGATTTAAAACCCAATAATATAAAATCTGTCATAAAATTCATACAGGATGACAAGTCGGTTGTTTCTCTGCGGAAGATGTTGAGTAATACTATCGGCAAAGGTGAAGAGGAAAGTAAGGAGTGGATGGGACAGTATATAAATAAGATGATTCATGCAGATCTTATTGCGCAAAAGAAGTCATCAGTGTTTCAATTCTTTGGAACCATACTGGGATTGATTCCTGGTATACCGTGGGTAGGAGCAGCAGGACTTGCAGGAGCTTCAACAGCAGGAGGAAATATTATAACATCTAAAAAATCAGACTATTATTGGTATTATGCATTGCAAAAATCATATAGAAACTGAATGACTTTTCTTTCATGTGTAGACAAAGATGCCGGTGAGTTGAAAAAAGAAATAAAGGAGATTAAAACTCCATTGGTAAGAAGATTTAATAGTGTATCGGTGTTGCAAAGCAGCCGCCTAAAAATGTCAAGGTACTCGCTATTTTGCGTTTACGGATTAATGTGAGTATTTGGAGGATGATATATGGGTTCTTTATTATTTGAAATCAAAGACAACAAGGATGAGCTACATAGAGTAGGGGTGTCAGATATAGGTTCAATTTTAACCATAAATGATGACTTTATGACAAAACAGGTGATGGCAAGGAAGGGTATAGAAAAAATTAAATATTGTTCGATTAAACCTAATGTTGAAAATTTGACATTAGTAATTAGGAATTATACTTTAACAGACACAATATATATAGAAAGTTTCTGGGATGTAAGATCAGATATCAATATATTTCAATCTATAGGAACTAATATTCATATGACGGAACAAAAAATTCAACATATGCAGGTAGATTGTGCAAGCGTTTTTGCAGCTGATTGCAGTGTGGAAAAAATGGAGATTGGTATATTTTCGGTTGTAAATCAGTATAAAAATTTGAGTGGCGCACAAGAAAATATTGCTTATAAAATGGATAAATTGGAATTACGTGACATGAATGTAGGTATATTGGATTTATATGCGGAATGCAAATATATTAATGTCCAGAGAAGCAGAATAAATGAATTTAACAATAATGGTAATATGCTGAAAAATGTTACATCTACAGTAGGTTGGATAAACATATGGCAAAATACACATATAGGGAAATTATCTATCGGAAATAAAATAGAAAAAATGACGGTGGATGATACTTCTATTGATAAAGTGGTTGCACGAGCTAAACTTTATATTGATACTTTAAAAATAAAAGATTCCAATATTGAAAATGCATATGGATTTGAGAAAAAACAATTTAACGATTTAACATATGATATTTGGGAATGGATTGGAAAATCAGCAGATAATAGTAGAAATGTGAGAGGACGAGCAGAAGCAAACTATCAAATGGCTAAGCTACTCTATAAAACAGAAAAAGGAACAGACAAGTTTATGAGTTCATTGTTCGATTTTTGTGCTGGATATGGATATAAACCTTTTAGAATTATAAGAACATCAGGTATCATGGTATTGGTAAATACATTTATGTTTTCATTTATAAAATTTGTGGAAATACTTTCAAAGATGTGGGCTATTCCACTTATTGGAGAATCATTTTGTAAAGGAGCAACTATTGTTTGGAATTATTTTCTGATTTCTATTGCTGCTTTAGCGGGCCAAAACAGTTTTGAGCTGAGAGAGGGATTACCATATTGGCTGTCAGTCATTGAATATTTATTAGGAGTTGTTTTGTTTGCGATGTTTGTTAATGCATTATATGCGAGATATAAAGAATAAATGATGATAGATGAGAGTGCAGGGACATAAAATTCTCTGTATTTTTATTAGTTTCTATACTAAGAATGGGGAGAACAGATCTTGGTAAAACTGTATAAAAATATTGAAAGTTCTGTCTTATTTTGTCGAAAGAGGTAAAATTATGCAGATTTAGTGTATCATAATAAATATATTATAATTTGCATGTTTTACGAAAGGAATATGAACGAAGTGTTTGGTATAATGATTAGTATGTTATATATTGGCGGGTATTTATATTTGATACAAAATAATTTGTTTAGAATAGGCGGATTACTTTTGGTAGCAATAGTTTATATATTTGCAATGAATCAGCACAAATATAATATGCCTTCATATAGAGAACCGTTGTACAGTAAAATTGTAGAATATCTTCAGAATGACGATATGTAATGAAAGTGGTATCTTAATCTCTACAACTTACATATAAGGATGATTTAAAAGCTATTGCAGGAAGCGAAAAAAGTTATGGGGAGACCTTCAGCTTTATGTAGGGATTGGATTTGATGGAAATAAGTTGAATAGTTACTAAAAATATGATAAAGTACAAATGAGAATACAAGTGGGCTAAGTGTTTAAATAACAAAAGAATTTGGGGTGGATATTAAGTGGGAGATAAAGAAGATATACGAGATGTTTTGCCTGAAGAATTAAGACTGGAAGATAATATCCCTGAAGAGTTATGTTATGATATTGTAGAGCAGGCAAGAGGTAATGAACATTATAGCTGTGTATATCGCGTCGCGAAGTGGGGCAAGATTGAAGAGAGAGCCTTTTTGAATACATATGGAGAGATTCAAGAAGGATATATTCCGGATGATGATGGAAAATATCCGAAAGACAATATAGGAACATATTCTACATCAGTCTATACTGAACGAAAAAATTGTGATAAATTTATTAATATGTTAAAGAAAAGTGTTCGGCTCAGAAAAGTATATCCTTTTCCGGTTATAATTGTAGGAAATACTTCGAATGGTTTGGTACAGAGAACAGCGGACCGAGACGTGAACTATCCAGATCCAACACACGTAGATTGGTGGTTGTTTTCAGGGAAAAAAGGAACAGTATTAAGCAATTTTGTATTATGCGAATAGGAGTGAGATTATGCCATATTTAGGAAATATTCCGGAAATTGGAGAATTAACGGAAGAAAAGATTCTGTTTGAGTTTGATAAGATACCAATTATTTTTGTATGTCATAATCAAACTCGTAAAAAATATCTTTGTGTATGTACAGATTGTATAGTGGGATATAGTTGGTTGCTTACAGAAATAACGAGAACTACATTAATTGAGTTGATAAAAGATAAGATATCTGTGTTGAAGGCATTTGAGATATCAAAAAATAAAATTTATAGTATTAATAGAGAAGAAAATCAATATTCGTATGAGAAATATAATTTTGCAGATATTCCGGAGGAAGAACTTCCGGATGCAGAGGAAAAGCTGGAAAATCCATTTTTGACAGATTATTTAGCCCAATTGGAGGTGGAAGATTCCGTTACAAATGTCCGGTGGGAAATGGAGGACATTTTAAAAGGATTTTTTATTGCTTCAAAACCGAAAACGGTAAATATGGAGATAAATATTTCGAACGATAGAGAAAATGATATTAATAAATATTCAGAATCAAAAGATTTTGGTATGGTTGAAAAGTCAGAGTTACCGTATATATGCGAGAATACTAATGATAATAAAATTTATATTCGAAAAGGCAAGCTTAATAGTTGTAGTTTGTTAATTTGAACAATGAGCAGGTGAATGAGTATGATTAAATGTGAAGAGGTATGCTTGTTTGAGGAAGCATTTAAAAGAAACTTGAATGATGTAGAAAAAAAAGACAATATTCCGGTAAAACTGGAAACTAATTTTGCACCGAATAAGAGTAAAGAAGTGCAAGATGCAAAGTTAGAATTATTGATGATTATCGGAGAGGAAAATGCTGAAAGATATGCATTTTACTATAAGATTAAGGTGGCAGGGATATTTAGCTGGTATGAGGAAAGAATGTCGATAGAAGAGGCTCAAAAAGAAATTGAATTAAAAGGAATGGAGATTTTGTACTCATTTATAAGAACATATTTTTATGACACATTAAAAAAAGCAGGTATGGATCCAATCGTATTACCACCTGTAAGGTTTAATTGAGCTTGGTTGTCAGGAGAAATTCCGTTTAGCGTGGAATTGCTACAATATAAACCAAAAATAATAGAAGAGATTTGACGGGGAGAAGAGAGAAAAAGAATAATGAGACAGGAGATAAGACAGAAGATGGGAAATTTTCTGTCTTATTTTGTCGAAGGATGTCAGTTTTTATTGGTTGAAGTGTATCATATAACAAGGGGGATTTGTAACCACATAGTAAACGGTGAATAGTAGGTACCACGATTTTTGCTAGTTTTCATGAGATAATTACTTTAAAAAATCTAAGGTTTTTTAGAGGGAGGATAATCTCATGGATAAAATAACTCATAAAGTCCGGTGTGAACAATGGACAAATATCATCAAAGAATGTCTTGCTAGTGGAATGCCTAAAACAACCTGGTGTCGAGAGCACGGTATTTCGGACAAATCCTTTTTTTACTGGCAACGAATTCTTCGTGAAGAAGCATACCTTACCACATTAGAGAATACCTTAACGCCTGCTGTCAAAGAGATTTCTGCTCCAACAACTACAGATTTCATTGAAATCAAAATGACTGATCAAGTAAGTTCGGAAGAAAGACTTACGCAGCGACAACTGGTTATAAAACCATTAGTTGATGCCTTATTTGCGTACCTTAAAAAGATGGAACCAACTGTTCCGGCAAGCGGACAGCTTCGTAAAGCTTATACATATATCTTAAATCAAGAAAAGTATTTACGTGTGTTTCTCGAAGATGGAGAAGTTCCTATTGATAATAATGCAAGCGAACGAGCAATACGAGGATTTTGTATTGGCAAGAAAAACTGGCAGATGATTGATACAATCAATGGAGCCCATTCTTCAGCAATCATTTATAGTATTGCTGAAACTGCAAAGGCAAATAGCTTAAAGCCATATGATTATTTTGTATATCTCCTGGAGGAGATTCCAAAACATATGGATCAAGAAGACCGAACCTTCCTTGAAGATTTATTGCCATGGTCTGAAAAACTTCCGGAAGAGATTCGAAAACAACCGTAACCAGGAACCGCCAATTACGGTGGTTCTTAATTTTTGATTGTACTCGCTATTGAGCGTTTACCGGTAAATGGCTAGTACCGTGTCTTTTCCCTAAAACCATGAGATAATCTCTTTATAAAACTATATGGATAAAATCGTAAACGGTAAATCTTGAGTACCTTTTTATACGTTCAGTTCATGACATAATTATACTCAACAAAAACTATAGAGTCAAAAAAGTTAAGTACTCAACTTTTTTGACCGACTATGCGAGGAGTGGTGATTATGGCTACACAAACTAGTCTGATTGCACAGAAGACTAGAATCCAGGAATGGGCGGAACAGATCCGTGACTGTCAAAGCAGACCAAAGGGAATGGACGTTGAAACATGGTGTGCTCAGAATAATCTTACAAAAGCGAACTATTATTATCGGCTTAGCCTCCTACTCGATTATAATTAATTTATGACAAAAAATAATAACATAATCTATTCTAACCCAAAGGGGCAGAGAAGAAGTTAAGCTTTTCAAGCGTAAAGGTAGCGAATTAGAATTTTATGGCCAGTTTCCATGTGACGACAATGGTGATCCGGTAATGAGGTGGATTGGGATTGATATTAGAAATCCTAAAAAAGTAGAATGCACTGATCATAATGGATTAGAATGTCATATGAAAGTAATGTTGGATCCTGATACAGTTATAAAGATATTGATGCATGAGCACGACGAAATCGGAAATGTAATAGAGGAAATTGATCCTGAATGGATTCAAATATATGTGGGACCTCAAATGATGAGTTTTAATTACATAATACTAAAAGAGAAAAGAATTGAGCTTGGATATACTCAGCAGGAAGTTGCTGAGTATATCCAAGCAAATGTTAGAACTTATCAGAAATGGGAAAACGGTGAAACTAAGCCGGATGGCTATTATTTATTACGCATATTAAATTGGCTTGATATAAATGACATTCAATCATTAACAGAATGGTTAAAATGATACTTTCTAAAATAGAAAAAATAATTATTGACAGCCTTGTATGAAAGTAGTATATTATTTTTAGAAAGTTAGAAAGAAATTTTCCAAGGAGCGACAACAATGCTTGAAAACTCAGAATACATAATAAATAATATATTAAAGGCAATGACTGACAAAGGATATAGCAAATCTGATCTGGCAACAAATCTTGGTTGGGCGCCTTCGAAGGTCTCAAAAATTTTCTCAAAAAATCAGGGACTGTCAGTTGATGATTTGATTTCAATCGGTATGGAATTAAAAGTCAACCCCGCTTCGTTTTTAGTTAATCGGGCTATGGAAATAGAGCAGCAGAATAAAGCTATTCGTGATATTTTTGTTTTAGCAAAAGAAGCAAAGGAAAATTATACAACCTTTATCGATGCTATGAAGGATGAGCTTCCGGGAATTATGAGTAGCTATCTTAATCTTGATAAGGAATCAACACATGTTTATGTGAGAATTCGAAAAAAAGGTGCACGTCGAGATCAGATTTGCGGAGTTGTTCCTTATTCTGCTCCAAGAGTAATTGTTTTTGACACTAGTGAAGGAAGTCTTTACGGCCAACAATTATCAATAGGATATTGGATTAAAGAGGATTTAACAGGAATATATCTTGCTATAAACTATAATGCTGATGAAGGCAAAGCTGCGAATGACCAGGAAACTATAAAAATGATATCTACTAATGCACGCGTTTTTAGAAGATGGGTTAACTTGCGCATTAGAATAAACAATAAACCGGTTCTTTCAAAAAATCCGGATGCACAAACATCGAGATACGAAGCTGGAATGGTCTATTTTAAATATTACAGTTTTGATGATATTCCTTCAGAAGGTGTCTTAAAGGATGATTTAATAACTTATTACAATCTGTACAAAAAAATGCTTGCAATGAGTGTTGATACGTACAGGCGAGTATATTCCATCGAGAAAACATTTGAAGCTGATAAAGCAATAAATTCAAGTGTCGAAGAACCGGAGAAAACAATAACGAAAAGGCTACGTCCGTTAAGGTGTTCTATAAATGCTATGGATAGAGAAAAATACTTGTGTGAAATTGATAAATCACATTCCACATTTATTTCAGCTCGTACAGGTAAACCGTATATTACAACACATTTTCTGGTTCCATTAAAGGCAGAGAATGACTTTAAGGTTTCAATACGAACAGAAGCTAATGTTGTATGTTTGTGTCCAAACTGTGCTGCAAAACTGGAATATGCATCTGATAAGGAAAGACAAGAAATGTTGATGCTATTGTATATGAAGCATAATGAGCAACTGAGAGAAATGGGGATTGATATTTCTTTAATGGAGTTATTTAAATATTATGGAATGAGCTAGGAGGTGAAGGAATGGTTGGACCTGGAGAAAATGAACTTAGAACTGATGAAAAAGGAATGCTGATGTTTACTTATAAAGAGCTTCCTGATAATGATTTTGATCTTATATGCCGTAAAGGGAATAAGGAAGATCATATGACTGTAAATGACATGCTAACTAAGATGTACGGAAGAAAGGTTCATGTCGTGTTGGTATAAATATTTATATGGTTGAGGCGTCACGATTCGTCTGGTATATGAATGATAACTTAATATGATATAACTCGGAGGAGCTGTCCATGTAATATAGATTACATTGAGAACAAGCCGGGGTTGATAAAAGTTTACAGTTTATTTTTGCTGCAGGTTTTTATCAACTCTGGCTTTTGTTATTTGCGGAAAGGATGATATAAATATGGAAGTAAATTTTGATATTGATACAACTGAAGAAGGAATCAAAGTTGTGATTGGCTTCAGTGTTGAATCCATTGGCGTTAATTTTCATGCTTACAAGGATAAGAGTAATAAGTTCAAAATTACCGCCTGTATGACAAAGTTGCTATGTGAAAATAATGATTAGAATTGTTTTTTGGCCTGCGTAATAATAGCGTCAATGGAATGAAGGTATGCTTCCTCTGGTAAACTTCCATTCTTATAAATCTTAAAGAGGTCAATAAGCTGATTTAAGACTTTATTTATGCGTATGTTTTCAGTAAGTGCATTACCAGAATAGCTGATTTCGGACATAAAATCGGAATAATCATCATCATTATCGAACGAAGTAGGGACTTCGTAGTAGTTAGGATAGAAGATAGCATTGTACTTACTTGAAGTAGTGTCAGTTCCGAGGACTCCTTTCTTCTTAACGAACTGACGGAATTGCATTCCATTTTCTCTATATATTTGTTCTTCATATATAGTCTCGATGTGATCAATCTCTTTGATGTCAAGCCTGTGTAGCTTGAAAAGAACAGCAAGAGCATCACAAGTGTCGTTAAATGCACTAGCTTTTCTTAGAGCACGAGTCCTTCTGTCATTGCCATCATCACTGGTGGCTGCGGAAGCATCTTTTGAAGAGCAGAGTGAATCTATGGATACATCAAAGTACTGAGCGATGCTATAAATCAAGTCAATAGAAATGGACTGTTTACCATTTAAGCATTTACTGATACTTGGCTGTCCTATATGTAAATCGTCAGCTAACTTAGGTTGGGTAACATCATGTTCTTTCATAAGTCTTTTGATATTCTCAATTAGAATATCTTTATCTAAATTATGCATATTGTAAATTCCTCCTTGGAATATTGCGTATTCTTGTTTGGAATAAATTATAACACGAACCCGTTTTTAAAGGAATAGGAATGTAGAGTACATGAATTAGCTTATGCAAGAATAAGGGCCTATACTTGTATTATGAAAAACAAAATAGTTGTAATTTCGAACTACATTATTTCAATTTTTCACGTTTTCGTTGTTCACGTTTGGCTACGCGGAGTGCACATTCATTACAACAGTAAGGCTTAATGTGTAGCGCATTGCAATGATGGATTTTTTTATATCGGTTAAATGGTCTCGTTCTTTGTGAACTAATGGAATTCGTTTAGTGAATTCATCTTTCTTAGATTCGAAGAATAGGTAATCGTTTCTGAAGTTTGCAAAGTTGAGTTCTGACATTATTAGCCCATATCGTGAACAGAAATCTAGGATTTCATTGTTATGCGAGATATTTATCTTGGCGAACTTAAAAGCAATGGAATCAGAGTCTTTTGTTACAACTTTATCTTCGGAATAAATAGTTACTAAGTCACCGACTTCGTCACAGACTATGGCTTCCGAATACAATGGATCCACATCATGGAAATCTGTTTTTTCAATAGGCACGATTTTATATTTACCATTTATGTTGGTAAATGAAAAACCAGGATTTGATACCAAATTATCACCTCATTTCACATATGTCATAGGGAGTGACCATACTCGATATGACAAAAACTAATATATACTAAAATAAGAAAAATTACAAGAGAGGGGGCCAAGGCCATGGACAATCTAATACCTATTTATTGTCAGGAACACTACGAAAGAAGGTGAGACTGGTGTCTAATCGAAAGAGTAAACCCGAAATATTTGAAGGGGTTAGAGCAGAAGAATATAAAAAATTAAGAAATAAGTGGATACGTTTAGCAGTAGTGGGTACTGGATTACCTTTTATTCTTGGAATTCTTATCAGTATATTTAATGACACATTTAGCATATTAGAGTTATTTGGAAATGGCGAGATTATCTTATTGCTATTTTCATTAAATCTCCCTATGGCATTCGATTTGTTTGATATAAAACATTGTGATGATGAAACATTGTCGTGGGCATTTTGGCTTTGCGTTATTATAATATGTCTTCAAATAGCTTTATATTGTTTAATTAGGACGAATAATTCTGAAAGTGGGAAGGTTAAAAGCATTATTGCTTCAATATGTATGATGGAAGCTTCCGGAATAACATGTGGCTTTTCAATAAAAGCAATATTTCAACATAGTATTACAGAAGATGGAGGTGAAGAAACCCGTGACTCAGAAAACATGTAAATATAAAACGTAAAAAAATTACATTTTAAAATATATTCTCTGAAAAAATATTGCATAGATTGTTAAAAATAGAATATAATGTGTATGTGATTTAAGATAGGAGGAAGGAATATATGCTTAAAAGTGTTGAACTTAGAAATTTTAAGTCTTTTCATAATAAAGTAAAGATTGATTTTGAGAAGACCAATTATAAGACATTATTGAACACAAATGTAAGTGGTAATCTTTTAAAAGGAGCATTATTTGTAGGTAAAAATGCATCTGGAAAGTCAAACGTTTTGAAAGCAATTCGATTTTTACTTGAATGTTTATTGGCCAAAAATGAAGTGAATTGGGTGGAATATATATGTTTATTTTCTGATACTCCGGTAATGGAATTAAAATATGTTTTTGAAATTGATAAATCTGAAATAATTTATGATATTTCTTATCAATGGGTAGATGTATTTTTGAGAGAAAAGTTGACTGTAGATGGTATTGAATTGTTGTCAAGGGAGGGAAGTACAGCAAATACAATACTGACAGAGGTAAAGAATTATACAGATATACCAAAACAGTTATTATTTTTGAGAGATATATTTTTTAATACAAGATTTCGAGGACAAGTAAAATTACAGAAATGGTTTGAGTTTTTGTCTAATTCTGTATATATGGATATGTGTTTAAAAAGTGCTACGCAGTATAAGGGAGTGGATTTATCACTAAGATCTTATATGGAAGAGTCTGGAACAAAACTCATTAATGATTTCTTTGAGCAATATCATTTTGAACAAAGGATTGAGTATAATAAAAAAGCAACTGGAAATATCGTGACTTTAGAGTCTCCGGAGAATCAGATATATTTTAGGCGAAATGGGATAAACGAACCAATCCCGTATGAAATGGAATCATTGGGAAATCAAACTCTAGTACAATTATTGCCTGCATTTTTTTATTGTATATCTAATAGCGGAATGTTGTTACTGGACGAATTTTCAAGTGGGTTTCACAATAGTCTGGAAGAACTGCTTGTAAGATATTTTATGAAGAATGCCGGAGAATCACAATTTATTTTTGTGTCACATTCAACCAATTTACTTTCTAATAGTTTATTGAGACCGGATCAGATTTATTCTGTTGATTTTGATAAAGGAGGAAGTGTGGTAAAAAGATTTTCGAGTGAAAAACCAAGAGAAGCACAGAATATAGAAAAAATGTACCTGGGTGGTGTGTTCAATGGAATCCCGCGATATGAACGTTAGGATTAATAAGGAAAAATCAATTGGCAAAGTCTTATATATTGTTGAAGGTAATAAGACAGAGGCACTAATCTTGTATTATATTTTTTGTAAGATTTATGATTATCAATTTGAGAGCATTTTAAGAGGTAAAGGTTATCATAAGTATAATTCAAAAGAAAATATAATGTCTCAAGTATTTGTTATAAATACAGAAGAAAGCAATATTAAAACGATAGATAAAGATAATGATTTCCTGAATAATTTATATATAACATTATTTGAACAGTATGATTTTAATGTAGATAATGCGGCAATTTATTATTTGTTTGACCGTGATTACCAGTCTAATACAGATGTTTTATTTATCAATAAGATGATTAGTACGTTGGGGAATGCAAGAGATAATGGAGGGTATGACAGACAAGGACTGTTGCTGTTGAGTTATCCGGCAATTGAAAGCTTTACGTTGAGTAATTTTGAGCATCATGTTTTTGAAGAGAGAAAAGAGACGGGAAAAGAACTTAAACAGTATCTTCATAGTAGACATATAAACCATCAAAATATAACCGAAGAGAGTTTAATGTGTGCTGTTAGAGAATTGTGGGAAGCATTACAAAAAATAGGAAAATTAAAATTAGATTTGGATGATTTCAGGGAAGTTAACAAGAAAATATTTGATTTTGAAGAGAAAGAAATGGAATCGAATAAGGCATATAGAATACTGAGCTTGTTGTGTGTTTCATTGCTTGATTTAGGGTTATTAGAGATAGAAGAGGAAACTTAAGAGAATTTTCCATTTTATTCAAAAAGAATGAGAAATATTGATTTGCCCCTTGATGATTAGTTTTTAAGGACTGGTTGTTTTTTATTTTTGCTGTGATATAATGAATCAATAGGATTGGTACTTGTAGAAATTTGACTCAGAAAATAGACGGAATTTGTTGATTTTCTGAGTTTTTTAGTTGCCGGGTATACGACGAAAGATTTAGCGTCTGTTTGGTTGTATTTAGAGCAAAGAATATACAAAAAAGAAAATAAAGGCAGGATAATTATGAAAATGAAATGTGTAGAGGTATATGAGAGATTATATCATCAGGAGCCGTTTGATGTGGCATTTTGCCCTTATCGAATAAGCCCATTAGGAGCGCATATCGATCACCAGTACGGTAAGATCAATGGTCTTGCGATTGATAAAGGAATACATATGGCTTACCATCCGAAGCAGAATGGTATCATTGAATTACAGTCTTTGAATTTTCCGAAGCGTGCGCAGTTTTTTGTAAATGCAGTGCCGGAGGAGAAGCAGGGAGATTGGGCGGATCATCTTCGTGGTGCAGCTAAGATGTTAGGAGAAAAGTATCGGTTGAAGATAGGATTGTCTGGTGTGATTGAAGGGAGTCTTCCGATTGGTGGACTGTCTTCCTCAGCGTCAGTTATTATCTGCTTTTTGTCAGCATTATGTAAGGTGAATGATATTCATCTGGAGCCGATGGAACTTATATTAACTGCAAAGGCAGCGGAGAATCAGTATGTAGGAGTGTCTTGCGGTAAGCTGGACCAGAGCTGTGAAGTGCTTTCTAAAAAGAATCATCTTCTGTATCTGGATACGAAGGATGACAGCTATGAGTTGATCCCGACCAGTCAGAGTATGAAGCCGTATAAGATTGCGATTTTCTTTTCTGGTCTGGAGCGTTCGCTGAAGAATTCAAAATATAACCTGCGTCAGGATGAATGTAAGGCGGCAGCGTATGCGTTGATGGGATATGCTGGCATGGATTATGGAACATTTGCAGATACAAGATTACGTGATGTGCCGTATGAAGTATTCGAGGCTTATAAGGATCATTTGCCAGAGCTATGGCGCAGACGTGCGGAACATTACTACAGCGAATTTGCACGGGCAGAAAAAGGAGCTGAGTTGTGGCGAAAAGGTGATTTGGAAGGTTATGGACAGCTTGTATTTGAAAGTGGAAAGTCTTCTATATACAGTTATGAATGTGGCTGTGATGAACTGAAAAAATTATATGAAATCATGCGGAATACAGATGGCATTTACGGTGGACGTTTCTCAGGGGCAGGATTCAAAGGATGTTGTATGGCTCTTGTTGATCCGGAAAAGGTAGAAGACATTAAAGTGAAAGTCACAGAAGAATATTTGAAAGCATTTCCAGAGTTAGAAGGAAGATATTCTGCATATGTATGTGAGAGCGCGGATGGAGTGAGACTTTAGTAGATATATATACGCAATTAAAGAAGCGAAGGATAGAATATTGAGCGAGGCAGGAAGTTGTATCACCTGCCTTATTATATGTGACAGAGTCTGTCAAACAATTAAGAAAAAGAGAAAAGAAACTTCTTGGATATAGAAAAAATATTATATATGTACTATAATGGAACAGTGACAAAAAATGCACATAGTGTGTGGGAAAGGTAATATCATGAAAGAAAAAAATGTGTCATTAGAGAATAAAGTGATTTTAGTAACCGGTGCTGCTGGATTTATTGGATCGAATCTTGTTATGGAGCTTTTGCGGGAGGTACATCCGGTACATATTGTAGGAATCGATAATATGAATGAATACTACGATGTGTCTATTAAAGAGTATCGTCTGAACCAGATAGAAGAACTGGTAGGAAAGCAGGAAGGTTCTACTTGGAAATTTATCAAAGGATCTATTGCAGACAAAGCGCTGATCGATCGGATATTTGCAGAGGATAAGCCGGCAGTTGTTGTAAATCTTGCAGCTCAGGCAGGGGTACGCTACTCAATTACAAATCCAGATGTATATATTGAGTCCAATCTGATCGGATTTTATAACATTTTGGAGGCTTGCCGTCATTCTTATGATGACGGAGCTAATGGAGTGGAGCATTTGGTTTATGCTTCATCCTCCTCTGTATATGGAAGCAACAAAAAGGTGCCATATGCGACAGAAGACAAAGTAGACAACCCGGTTTCTTTATATGCAGCTACAAAGAAATCCAATGAGTTGATGGCACATGCATATAGCAAGCTATATAACATCCCGTCGACAGGGCTTCGGTTCTTTACAGTTTACGGACCGGCAGGAAGACCGGATATGGCATATTTCGGATTTACAAATAAACTTCGCGCCGGAGATACGATTCAGATTTTTAACTATGGAAACTGCAAGCGCGATTTTACATATGTAGATGATATTGTAGAGGGAGTAAAGCGCGTAATGCAGGCAGCTCCGGAGAAGAAAAATGGCGAGGATGGGTTACCGATTCCGCCTTATGCAGTTTACAATATTGGAAACAGTCATCCGGAAAACTTACTGGAATTCGTAGACATTTTACAACAGGAACTGATCAGCGCAGGCGTACTTCCGGAAGATTATGATTTTGACGCGCACAAAAAATTAGTACCAATGCAGCCGGGAGATGTGCCGGTAACATACGCAGATACTACAGCATTAGAAGAAGACTTTGGATTTAAACCACAGACTAGCCTGCGAGAAGGCTTAAGAAAATTTGCACAGTGGTATGCGGAATTTTATAAATAGGGGGTCAGACCCTCTTAAGATTTTCTTAAAAAGAGGTTGAGTAATATTATGATAGCAATTGTTTTAGCAGCTGGGTATGCTACGAGATTGTACCCGTTGACAGAGAATTTTCCGAAGCCGCTGCTTCCGGTGAATGAGAAGCCGATTTTGAACTGGCTTTTAGATGACTTAGAAGAGCAGGAAGAGATTACGGGATATGTGATTGTAAGTAATCACAAATTTATTGGATATTTTGAAGGTTGGAAAGAGACTTTAAATTATAAAAAGCCGGTAATTCTTGTGGATGATGGTTCTACGGATAATGAGCACAGACTTGGGGCAGTGAAGGATATCCAGGTTGCGCTGGAGGCTATAAAAGGGAGAAGTGGAGAGAGTTTTCTTGTAATTGCGGGAGACAATCTTTTAGATTTCTCATTCCGTGAGTTCATTCAGTTTAGCCAGAAAAAGCAGGCACCGTGTGTGATGTGTCATGAGGAAAATGATTTGAAGCGGCAGCAGAAGACGGCAATTATTGTAAAAGATGCAGAAGACAAAATCATTTCTTATGAAGAAAAACCAGAGGTGCCGAAGGGGAATTTGGCAGTGCCGCCATTTTATTGTTATCGAGAAGAAGATGTGGCACGGATCGATGAGGCAATTAAAGCTGGTTGCAGTACAGATGCACCGGGAAGTTTCGCAGCATGGCTCAGCCATCAGACAGATGTCTATGCATGGACGATGAGCGGAAAGAGGCATGATATTGGAGACCGCGCCAGCTATGATGCGGTGCAGGAGATTATAAAGAACCAGGCATAGGTACATATTACCTGAGAAAAATATGAAAGGTATGTAAAAGGAGAAATAAAAGTCATGAAGATTGCAGTAGCAGGAACAGGATATGTAGGATTATCAATTGCGACATTATTGGCACAGCACAATGAGGTATGGGCAGTAGATATTATCCCGGAAAAGGTGGAATTGATCAATCAGAAGAAGTCACCGATTCAAGATGAGTATATTGAAAAATATCTGGCAGAGAAAGGTTTAAATCTGACAGCGACATTAGATGCGAAATCAGCATATAAAGATGCAGAATTTGTTGTAATCGCAGCACCGACAAATTACGATTCCAAAAAGAATTTCTTTGATACATCAGCGGTAGAAGCTGTTATTAAATTAGTTATTGAGTATAACCCGGATGCGATTATGGTGATCAAATCTACAATCCCAGTAGGTTATACGGCAAGTATTCGAGAAAAATTTCATTGCGATAATATTATTTTCAGCCCAGAGTTCTTAAGAGAGTCTAAGGCGCTCTATGATAATCTGTATCCATCACGTATCATTGTTGGAACAGATGTGGAGAATGCAAGACTTGTCAAAGCAGCGAACACATTTGCCGGATTATTACAGGAAGGTGCAATAAAAGAAGACATTGATACTCTGATTATGGGATTCACTGAGGCAGAGGCCGTGAAGTTGTTTGCCAATACATATCTGGCACTGCGTGTATCTTACTTTAATGAGCTGGATACTTATGCAGAGATGAAAGGGCTGGATACGAAGCAGATTATTGATGGTGTATGTCTGGATCCACGAATCGGAAGTCATTATAACAACCCGTCTTTTGGCTATGGTGGTTATTGTCTGCCGAAAGATACAAAGCAGCTTTTGGCAAATTATGAGGATGTTCCACAGAACATGATGACTGCAATCGTAGAATCTAACCGAACAAGAAAAGATTACATTGCAGAACATGTGTTAGAGATGACAGGTGCTTATGAGGCTAATGATGATTACGATGCAAGCAAAGAAAAAGAAGTAGTCGTAGGCGTTTACCGTCTTACAATGAAATCTAATTCCGATAACTTCCGTCAGTCATCTATTCAGGGAGTTATGAAGCGTATCAAAGCAAAAGGAGCAACGGTAATTATCTACGAGCCAACACTGGAAAATGGTACAACATTCTTCGGAAGTAAAGTAGTCAATGATCTGGAAGAATTTAAGAAACAAAGCCAGGCAATTGTCGCCAACAGATATGATAGTAGTCTGGACGATGTAAAAGAAAAAGTATACACACGAGATATCTTTAAAAGAGATTAAGGATTGAGTACAGGAATAAAATAAGAGTAGAGCAAGAGAAAAGAGGCAGAAATTGAAAAAATTCGGTCTCTTTTTGTATATTGAAAAGACAATAGAAATAGAAGAAGCGGTTGATAAAATGGTACAATAAAATTGGTAGCCAGAAATGCAAAATGAAATAAATCTCATTCAGCAAGTAGTTATGGAATCGCATGTTATAAAAAGAAATGTAAGGTTATGATGAAAAGAGAAGAATAAAATATGGAATATAATGAAAAGAATCTGCCGTTGGCAAAATGGCTAATCGATAAGACAAATACAAGGGACTATCGCATAGGAAATCTCTCAGGAATGAAGCACCCAAAGGTGGATGGGGATCTTTTGAAAATGGTGGGTGGCAGAGATGAACTGGTCAGACAGGCAAAAGTTTTAGAAAGAATTCCAGCATTAGGCGGAGAAGAATATCTGCATTTTGACTGGAGAGAAATGAATACAGATATCACGGAGATTGATTATCGGGTAGAAGTAATTCCTGGATTATGTGACTTAATTGGGGCCATTGATCCTAGAGAACGCCAGTTACAGGCAATAACAAGAGTGTGCAAACTGCAGGAGGATGTCTCCGGAAGCTGTCTGTTCGCTTATTGTAATCATGTGCTGGAACAGTTGAATAAAGGGAATACGAAAGAGTTATCCAAAGCGGAGGATGAAGCATTTCTTAAGTGCCTGAAAGCGTTAGCTGATCTGAAAGAACCGGAATGGAAGCGCGTGTTCAGCTCCAAAGTATTTGAAAAGAAAAATAATATCACGCCATCTAAAGTTTTCGAACGCAGTTATCAAGGTGCAGTTATCGAAGCTTTGAAATACTCTCCGCAATATGAAGAAGGCATGTCAGATGATGAGATACTGGCAGCACATGGAATATTAAGTTATTCCCAGACATTAGAATGGAAAGGTGCTGTGGAGTATTGCATGACAGATCGAAATGGCACAGCGATAGAGAAGAAAATCGACACTTCCTTGAATTATTATGGAACGGTAATTAATGCACAGACATTAGAGCATGCCGTACCAAACTTACGAAATAGTGTTGAGAAAATCATTGTGATTGAGAACAAAGCGAATTATGAAAGCATGGAATATGATCCAAAAGTTTTATATATCTTTTGTCATGGCTACTTTTCGCCAAAGGAAGCTCGCTTTTTGCAAATGTTAATGAAGACAGCACCGGAAGAAATCCAGTGTTATCATTGGGGAGATATGGATTACGGTGGAATACAGATTTTTTTGTATAATGAAAAGAATATTTTTCCAAATCTGATTCCGTGGAAGATGGACGTTCCCTCTTATAAGGCAGCGTTGGAAAAGGAAAAAGGAATTAAGTTATGCAGCAAAAAGCAGAAAAAGTTAGAAGCATTGAATGCCGGTAAATTAGAAGTACTGAAACAGTGTATATTGGAAAATAAGATGGAAATCGAGCAGGAGATGTTAATATAAAAACGTCTCGATCTCATCGACAGTCATCATATTATAGATACTCTGGCAAAGCAAATTCAATTCCTTCAATTACAATTACAAAGATAGATTTGAATCAGCTTCATCTCTTGCGCCAGCGCAGCTTCTATGGTATACTTACACGGATTGTAGAATTGACTATATAATGACAAATAAGAGAAATCCGGTCGCAAAAAAGCGTTTTTAGATACCGGATTTCGTATCGGGGCTCAAGAGGGAGTCTTGAAGTGTACATATACAAGAGACGCAGTGAAAGGAGTTATAGTATGTGTGGGATTGTAGGATTTACAGGTGATATGCAGGCAGCACCAATTCTGTTGGATGGTCTTTCTAAGCTGGAGTACCGAGGATATGATTCAGCAGGAATCGCAGTAAGAGATGGAGAGAAAGAGACAGAAGTCATAAAGGCAAAAGGTCGTCTGAAAGTTCTGGCTGAGAAGACGAATGGCGGAGAATCCGTACCTGGAACATGTGGTATCGGACATACAAGATGGGCGACTCATGGAGAGCCATCAGAGACAAATGCACATCCGCACATCAGTGATGATGGCAATGTTGTAGCAGTTCACAATGGTATTATAGAGAACTATCAGGAACTGAAAGATAAGCTGATCCGTAAAGGTTATTCTTTTTACTCAGCAACAGATACAGAAGTTGCTGTAAAATTAGTTGACTATTATTATAAGAAATATCTCGGTACACCGGTTGATGCAATCAATCATGCATTGATCCGTATTCGTGGTTCTTATGCACTGGCAATGATGTTTAAGGATTATCCGGGAGAGATTTATGTGGCAAGAAAAGACAGCCCGATGATACTTGGTGTAGATGGTGAGAATTCTTACATCGCATCTGATGTTCCGGCTATTCTGAAATATACAAGAAATGTGTATTACATCGGAAATCTTGAGATGGCCCGCGTAAGAAAAGGAGAGATTACATTTTATAATCTGGACGGAGACGAGATTCAGAAAGAGTTGAAGACGGTCGAGTGGGATGCAGAAGCAGCTGAAAAGGCTGGATTTGAGCATTTCATGATGAAAGAGATCCATGAGCAGCCAAAAGCAGTTTCTGACACTTTGAATTCTGTCCTGAAAAATGGAGCGATTGATTTATCGGAAGTAGGATTATCCGAAGAGGAGATGAAAGAGATCAGCCAGATTTATATCGTAGCATGCGGATCTGCTTATCATGTAGGTATGGCAGCACAGTATGTCATCGAAGACCTGGCAAGAATTCCGGTACGTGTGGAACTGGCAAGCGAATTCCGTTATCGTAATCCAATCTTAGATCCAAAAGGTCTGGTCATTATCATCAGCCAGTCCGGAGAGACGGCAGACAGCCTTGCAGCACTCCGCGAATCTAAGGAGATGGGAATTAAGACACTTGGTATTGTAAATGTGATCGGATCTTCTATCGCAAGAGAAGCAGACAACGTATTCTATACACTGGCAGGACCGGAGATTTCTGTAGCTACAACAAAAGCTTACAGCACACAGCTGATCGCAACTTATGCACTTGCAATTCAGTTTGCAAAGGTTCGTGGACAGATTACGGAAGAACAGTATACAGGATATATTGAAGAGCTGCAGACAATTCCGGATAAGATCAGTAAGATTATTGCAGATAAAGAGAGAATCCAGTGGTTCGCAGCAAAGCAGGCTAATGCAAAAGACGCATTTTTCGTAGGAAGAGGAATTGATTATGCAATCAGTCTGGAAGGCAGCCTGAAGATGAAAGAAATCAGTTATATCCATTCTGAGGCATATGCAGCAGGAGAATTGAAGCACGGAACCATTTCTCTGATTGAAGATGGAACACTGGTAATCGGAGTGCTGACACAGCCAGATCTCTATGAGAAGACAGTCAGCAATATGGTAGAATGTAAGAGCCGTGGAGCGTACCTTATGGGATTGACCACATTTGGTCATTACAATATTGAGGATACAGCAGATTTCACTGTTTATATTCCAAAGACAGATCCACATTTTGCAACATCACTTGCAGTTATTCCATTACAGTTGATGGGATATTATGTGAGCGTGGCAAAGGGATTAGACGTAGATAAGCCGAGAAACCTTGCAAAGAGTGTAACAGTGGAATAAGAATGTTAATTGAGGACATAGTGTTTATCTCAGTCGAGAAGACTCCCACCTTCAGGTGGTGAGTAGTAGCAAATTTGTCCCAGTGGGAGTCCGATCTCCGACTGAGATAAATGCTCCGCGAGGATGCGCAGTGATTCTGATAGGAATATGTCAGCTTTGCTGACCAGAATCATGCGCCAAGTCTCACGGATGTTCGACTTGAATTAAAATGCTATGTCCTCTTTATAAAAAAATGAAGCCTCCCACTTAAGGAGCCTTCATTTTTTATGAGTGTCTGACAAATTTCAATTATGATATTTGTTCAGATACAAAATGTTCAATTTGAAAATAATCCGATACTGGGATTACTCAGTCTCTTCACTATCTTCGTCATCAGCAATTGCAATATGTGATTCAGTTACAGTAACAACAGTTGTCTCAGGATCTGTAACCAAGTGGACATCTTTATCCTGTGCAAGTGACAGATCTTTTACTTTAATCGTATCGCCGACACGGAGTTCTGCTACATCAATCTCAACTTTGTCAACAAGTGCAGATGGAAGTGCTTTATAAGAAACTTCCTCTAACTGTTGCTGCAATACACCAGATTCAAGTTTGTCATGGTTTACAAGAACAATCTCTGCAACAGAGTGTACAACTTCACCTTTGACAAGAGCCTGGAAATCCATCTCATCTACTCTGCCTTTTAATGGGTTATAATCAACCTCTTTGATCAATACATTGTGGGATTCGCCGTCAATATCCAACATGATCTGGCTTCCTTTATTGCTCGTCTTAAGCAGGCGGTCAACTGCGGCAGCATCCATTTTTACTGGAATGGACTCTTTCATCTCTTTGCCGAATACGTTACCGGTAACATAGCCCTCTCTTCTTAATTTTTTTGCCTTTACGTCAAGTGTTCTTTTTTCAGCTTTTAAAGTATTCATTTATCTTTTCCTCCAAGTCTGAATAATTTTATGAGTTCTATTTGTTACAACTGTAGTATAGCACCTGCGAAATATTATGATTAACCAAAAAATATAAAAAACAGAGAAAAAGATTATACAAAATAGACAAAACAATAAGACCTGATGTTTCATGTATAACGGATGAAACAGATGAATAATGTTACCAGGTCGTTACCAGGTGACGTTAACGGGCAAGAAAGCATATATTGACAAATATTCATTTTTTAGTATAATTAATACAATGCTCTCGGAAGTGAGAGCGTTCTTTGATTATAGAAAAGGAGAGAGAACATGACAACAACAGTATCTATATTAATTGCATTTGGCGTCTATCTTTTGGGAATGATCGGAATTGGGATCTGGAGCATGAGACAGACGAAGGGGGCAGACGATTTCTTCCTCGGAGGACGAGGACTTTCCGCTCCGGTAGCTGCGATGTCTGCACAGGCATCTGACATGAGCGGCTGGTTGCTGATGGGACTTCCGGGCTCTGTATATGCACTTGGAACCGGGCAGGCATGGATCGCCGTAGGACTTGGACTTGGAACGATTGCTAACTGGCTTATTATCGCAAGACCACTTCGTGCATATACAATTGTAGCGGGAAATTCTATGACGCTTCCGGAATTTTTCGGAAACCGTTATCACGATGAAAAGAAGATTTTACTTGGTATTTCTTCAGTTATTATCGTCATTTTCTTTCTGGTATATACAGCTTCCGCGCTGGCAAGCGGAGGTAAGCTTTTTAACACTGTATTTGGATTGGATTATCATATAGCTTTATTTCTGGGTGCAGCAGTTATTCTGATCTACACATTTATGGGAGGATTTCTTGCAGTGTGTTCTACAGATTTCTTCCAGGGATTACTGATGTTGATTGCAATTCTTGCAGTACCGGTGCTGACATGGGGATTTGTAGGTGGTGATTTTCATAACATGCTTGCAAATACAGGAGTGAATCCGGACAATTACTTAAGTTTTACATATAATGGAGATCGTCCGATCACAGCGGTAGAGATTATTTCTAATATGGCATGGGGACTTGGATATTGTGGTATGCCACATATCCTGATTCGTTTTATGGCAATCCGCAGTGAGAAAGAACTGAAGAAATCTTCAGCAATTGCAATTGTGTGGGTTGTACTTTCCCTTGGATTTACGATTGCGATCGGACTGCTCGGACGTGCTTTTCTCTATCCAGAGATTCTAGGAGTAACAGAGGGAGCACCGTCAGCAGAGTCAGTATTTATTGAGATGATTCAGAAGATTTTCATCGAAAAGACTCCGATTCCATTTATTGCAGGATTATTTATCTGTGGAATTCTGGCAGCTGTAATGTCAACTGCAGATTCACAGCTTCTGGTATGTTCTTCTTCCGTATCTAAAGACATTTACCAGAACATTCTGAATCCGGAAGCTTCTGATAAGAAGGTATTAAACGTAGCACGTCTGACAACATTTGGCGTAGCTGTAGTAGCATTTTTCATTGCATGGGATCCGAACAGTTCTATCATGGACCTGGTATCTGATGCATGGGCAGGACTTGGTGCAGCATTTGGTCCGCTTGTCGTTATGAGCCTCTTCTGGCGCAGAACGAATCTTCCGGGAGCTGTGGCAGGACTGGTGTCCGGAGCAGCGACTGTGCTGATCTGGGATTATCTTCCAATTGTAAATGGACAGACGATTGGAAATGCAACAGGAATTTATTCTTTGTTAGTCGGATTTGTTATCAGCCTGTGCTTTATCGTAATCGTCAGTATGGTTACAAAAGCACCGGACGAGACAATTCTTGCGCAGTTTGATGAATATAAAAAATACGAAGAAAAAGATATGTAAGAATAGAAGTGTAAATAATAAGAAATGTAAGGATAAGGTCGCTATAGGGCTAATGTTAACTTCATGACATTGGCTGTATGGCGCCTTTTTCGTTGCCAAGCATACGACAAAAAGGTCCGGTGGACCTTTTTTAGTTACATAGCAGGAAATGTTAAATTATCTATATTTGATATAATATTAACTCAAATTGATGAAAAAAGTTTGTTTTTTAACTATCAATCGTATTATTTATAGAAAATTGCGAAAAATAGTAAAGTAATATTGAATTGAGTGTAAAAATGTGATATGGTACGTTATACAAGAAAAGGCTTACTGAAAGGAGAATGAAATATGGGATTTTTAACAGGCAAGACAGCGATCATCACAGGAGCGGGACGCGCGGTATTAAGTGATGGCAGATGTGGATCTATCGGATATGGAATTGCAACTGCATATGCAAAAGAGGGGGCAAATCTTGTTATTACAGGACGTAATGTGCAGAAACTGACAGATGCAAAAGAAGAATTAGAGAGACTGTACGGAATAAAAGTACTTCCGGTACAGGCAGACGTATCTGCAGGCGCAGACAATAAAGCAGTTGTTGACAATGTTGTGAAACAGGCAATCGATACATTTGGGCGAATCGATGTGCTGATCAACAATGCACAGGCTTCTGCATCCGGAGTTACACTGGCAGATCATACGCAGGAACAGTTCGATCTGGCAATGTATTCAGGATTGTATGCAGTATTTTATTATATGCAGGCATGCTACCCATACTTGAAAGAGACAAAAGGAAGCGTTATCAACTTTGCTTCCGGTGCGGGACTTTTCGGTAATTATGGTCAGTGTGCATATGCAGCGGCAAAAGAAGGAATCCGTGGACTGACAAGAGTTGCAGCAACTGAGTGGGGACCGGACGGAATCAATGTCAACATTGTATGCCCGCTTGCATGGACTGCACAGCTTGAAAAATTCGAGCAGGCTTATCCGGACGCATTTAAGGCAAATGTAAAGATGCCGCCGGCAGGTCACTATGCAGACGCAGAGAAAGAGATCGGAAGAGTGTGTGTACAGCTTGCATCTCCTGACTTCAAATATATGAGTGGTGAGACACTGACACTGGAAGGTGGAATGGGTCAGAGACCATAAATAAGAATTTATCAATAAAAAGATGCATGATCGCAGAAAAAAATTCTGCAGTCGTGCATCTTTTTTCTTTATAAGTATCCCCCGTCAAATGTGACGATCTGTCCGGTGAGATATTCTGGCGCGCAGATTAGTTTCCACACCATTTCAGCAACTTCTTCAGGGGTGGCGAAGCGTCCGGCAGGGATATCTTCCGCAAGTTCTGCCCGCTCTGCTTCGTCTAATTGTTTATTCATTTCGGTATCGATGACACCACATGCAAGAGCATTGACTGGAATTTTACTTCTTGCCAGTTCTTTGGCAAGTGCCTGGGTGAGCCCGCCGACACCGGCTTTGGAAGCAGAGTAAGCCGCTTCACAGGATGCACCGTTTACGCCCCACATGGAGGAAATGTTGATGATCCTTCCGCTTCCGTGTGACAGCATAGGAGGAATGGCAGCGCGGCAGCAGTAGAAGACGGAGGAGAGATTACTGGAAAGCACCTTGTCCCAGTCTTCATCAGTCATATCCATGAGAAGCCCGATGTGGGAAATCCCGGCATTGTTTACCAGTACATCCAGATGGTCACAGGTCTTGGCAATCGTATGGAAGATTTTCCGCACAGTATCAGGATTTCCAATGTCACCTGGCACCAGTGTACATGTGCCAATCTTTTCAATTTCTTGTCTGGTTTTTTCCAGTGCGTCAAAAGAGCGGGAACAGTTCAGGAAGATATGATAGCCCTCAGCCGCGAGTCGAAGGGCGATCGCACGTCCGATGCCACGGGAAGAGCCGGTAACAAATGCATATTTTTGTGTATATTCAGACATAATGACCTCCAGGAAAATGTTTTTATGCATTACAGTTGAGGCAAAAATCCACAACATCATCTTATAAATACATATTTATATTTATTATATACTGGAATGATTGATATTTGAAGAACGAGATGCTATTATTTAAATAATAGTTGATAGGCACGCTTGTAATATAGGACTTATCAATAAGACAGTTGACTGGCAGCGAATATGGGGATAAAATTTTGGACGAATTAGAAAAGAAAGGGCAGATGGTCGCTCGTGCGATTGCATTTGCTACAAAGGCACATGAGGGGCAGTTCCGAAAAGGGACGAAAAGACCGTATATTGTTCATCCATTGGAGGTGGGTGAGATTGTCGCAACACTGACTTTTGATGAGGAGATTATTAGTGCAGCGCTTTTGCATGATACAATCGAGGATTGCCAGGGAATTACACGGGAAGTACTGGCGCAGGAGTTTTCTGAGCGTGTGGCAGCGCTGGTGGCTCAGGAGAGCGAAGACAAGTCAAAAACATGGTTTGAGCGCAAGAGTCATACGATTGAGCATTTAAAATATGCACCGTATGAGGTGCGTATGATTGGTCTGGCAGACAAGCTTTCTAATATCCGTGATATCGACAGGGATTATCCGGTCATGGGAGAAGAGTTGTGGAATCGTTTCCGAATGAAAGAAAAGAACACGATTGGCTGGTATTACAAAGGATTGCGGGAATCTCTGCGCGAAGGATTTGAGCAGGAAGAAGCATTTCGCGAGTACAGTTATCTGGTAGATAAGAATTTTGGGATAGATGAGTCATCTCACATCTGATATAGCTGTGTAAAAAGGAGACGCTTCAGATTTATAGTAGAATCTGAAGCGTCTCCTTTTTGTTGTTGCCAAGTTAATTGAGGAACCGGGCGACCACAACGTTTGATTAAGTGCTGTTCGCACTTAAAATTTGGGTTGGGTAAAATTAATAATACAATAAAAATTTGATTAAATTATATTGCAAAATTATAATAATATCAAGACATTTTTGCAAAATAAAAAATTTTTTATAAGAAAATTTTTAACCGTAATTTTTAACCTAAAAATTTATAAGAGATTTTTTACATGCTCTTGGAAATTTCTTCGCAAGTTTTCATGGCTTCGATTACGGAGCTGCGGAAGCCTTTTTCTTCCAGGACACGGACAGCTTCAATAGTTGTTCCTGCCGGGGAACATACCATATCTTTTAACTCACCTGGATGCTTTCCGGTTTCCAGAACCATTTTCGCACTTCCAAGAACTGCCTGGGCAGCGAACTGGTAAGCCTGAGCTCTTGGCATACCACCGGAAACGGCTGCATCAGCCATAGCTTCGATAAACATAAATACATAAGCCGGGGAGCTTCCGCTAACAGAAACGACGGTGTCCATCAGGCGCTCTGGAATGATCTCAACGCGTCCGAAACTCTCCAGAAGTGTGAGGACATAAGCAATCTCTTCTTTTGTCATATATTCATTCGGGCATGCGGCAGTCATACCTGCGCCCACAAGCGCCGGAGTATTTGGCATTGTACGGACAATTTTTACATTTTTACCAAACTGTTCCTTTAACCACGCCAAAGTTTTGCCTGGTGCGATTGTGATAATGATCTGATCTTCACGAACATCATTTTTGATTTCGGCAATTATCTCTGCATAGAACTGCGGCTTTACAGATAAAATGACAATATCAGAACGATTGATAACTTCATGGTTGTCAGCAGTTACCTGAATTTTGAACTGCTCTTTTACACGCTCGCGTCCAGCTTCCATGACATCTGCTCCGATAATATCATTTGCAGGGATGATCTGATTCTTTATAATACCGCCCATAATAGCAGACGCCATATTTCCAGTGCCGATAAAACCTAATTTCATAGTGATTCCTTCTTTCTTATTATTTGCCTTGCCCATGTTCGTTCATTTCCGGGTGGAAAATGTGTAGTTTAGTCGTATTGCTAAGATTCGTTTGGTAATCATTTTCCAGGCATCTTAGGAAAATAATAGCATTCTGGAAAAATGAAGTCAATCCGAAGTTAAAGGAATCGCTCTTGCGCGTTTTGGCAGGGATGACATTGTGGGACTCGCTCTTGTAGGAAGTGACAGAGTTGGATATAATATACAAGAAATAATTTTTGCATTTGCATTTTTGAAATTAAGTGAAAATATATAGAAATTTGGTTAGGAAGTGACTGAATATGAAAAAAGAACTGGATTATTTTACAATAGAAGGGTGCTACGGAGGCAATCAGGACTGGTTCACGAATCTGGTTATGCATATGGGTGGCTGTGCTGCAGCGACCGCATGCGACAGTTGCATTTATTTCGGACTTCAGAATGAAAAGATGAAGCCGCTTTATCCATTCAATATAGAATGCCTTACAAAAGAAGATTATAAGGCATTCAGCCAGATCATGAAACCTTACCTCAAACCACGTGCTGGCGGTGTACGGAAGCTTAGCTGGTTCGTGGAAGGTCTTGGACGATATATTCAAGATGTGAATGAAGCGAAACACACGGATATTTCCATCAGGATGGAAGAATTCTGTGGTGATCATACATGGCAGGAAGCAGCTATATTTATTAAAGAACAACTAGATCAGGACATTCCTGTACCGTACCTGCTTTTGCGCCATCGGAACAAAGCCTACAAAGACTATATCTGGCATTGGTTCCTGCTCACCGGATACGAAGAAAAAGATGGAAAAATGTACATCAAAACAGCAACTTATGGGGAAAGCGACACCTTCGAACTCGAAGACTTCTGGAACACCGGCTGCGAAGAAAAAGGAGGCCTCATACGCCTTACACCACACTACAATTAATTAGGCAACGTGTTTGACCATCCAGCTTTCAGATATAGAATATATATATCAGTATCAGGAAATATTGACGATACACCTAACCTACGCTACAATATTACTCAGGATTTTCGAAAATTACCGGGAACAGAATGACTGCAAATTTCGATTCGCTTTTCGGGTGATTTCCAACAATCTGAGAAAAATTAAAATAAAAATATAGAAGAAAGAGGTATACAACATGGCAAACCCAATCGTAACATTTGAAATGGAAAACGGTGACATTATGAAAGCAGAATTATATCCGGAAATTGCTCCGAACACAGTGAACAACTTTATTTCACTGGTTCAGAACGGATTCTATGACGGACTCATCTTCCACAGAGTGATTCGTGGATTCATGATCCAGGGCGGATGCCCGGATGGAACAGGCATGGGCGGTCCGGGATACACGATCAAAGGCGAGTTCTCACAGAATGGTTTTGCAAATGATTTAAGACACACAGAGGGTGTTCTTTCTATGGCAAGAGCAATGCATCCGGATTCAGCAGGTTCCCAGTTCTTCATTATGCACAAGAATTCCCCGCATCTGGACGGAGCTTACGCTGCATTTGGTAAGATTACAGAAGGAATGGATATTGTAAATAAAATTGCTGAGACAGCAACCGATTACAGTGACAGACCACTGGAAGAGCAGAAGATGAAAAAAGTTACGGTAGACACAATGGGAGTAGAATACCCGGCTCCGGAGAGAGTTTAAGATAAAAGTAAACAGTTAAATTAGAGGAGGCACAAAAAGCCCATGGATATGATACAGACAGACAAGCTGGTATTTGAATATGACAAACGGGATGAAGATGGCAATATTATCGGCAAGTCCCGGGCAATCGATGAGGTGGATATCGATGTGAAAGAAGGGCAGTTTATTGCAATTCTTGGTCATAACGGTTCGGGAAAGTCCACATTTGCAAAACATATAAATGCGCTTCTTGTGCCAACGGATGGAACGATGTGGGTAGATGGCCGTGACACAAAAGATCCGAACGAGCTGTGGAATGTAAGACAGAGTGCGGGTATGGTTTTTCAGAATCCAGACAATCAGATTATCGGAACGGTCGTGGAGGAAGATGTTGGATTTGGCCCGGAGAATCTGGGCGTACCAACCGACGAAATCTGGAAACGTGTAGAAGACAGTTTGAAATCTGTTGGAATGATTTCTTACCGGCATCATTCACCAAATAAGCTTTCTGGTGGACAGAAGCAGCGTGTAGCAATTGCCGGGGTCATCGCTATGGAGCCGAAATGCATCGTTCTTGATGAGCCGACAGCTATGCTGGACCCGATGGGGAGAAAAGAAGTTTTAAAAACAGTGCAGAAGTTAAGAGAGCAGAAGAAAGTTACGGTTATACTGATCACACATTATATGGAAGAAGTGGTCGATGCAGACAAGATTTACGTTATGGATCACGGGCATGTAGTGATGGAAGGAACACCGAAAGAAATCTTCTCTCAGGTCGATACATTGAAGCACTACAGATTAGATGTTCCGCAGGTGACGATTCTTGCGGACGAGCTTAAGAAACGAGGACTTGACATTCCGGATGGAATTTTGACGAAGGAAGAACTGGTGGAGGCATTATGTCAATTAAAATAGAACATTTGAATTATGTATACAGTGAAGGCACAGCCTACGAAAAACATGCGTTAAAAGACATTTGCCTGGAGATTCCACATGGAGAATTTGTGGGGATCATCGGACATACAGGTTCCGGAAAGTCTACGCTGATCCAGCATCTGAATGGACTGATCAAAGGAACAAGCGGAGCCATCTATTATAATGGAGAGAACATTTACCAGGATGGGTACGATATGCGGGCACTCAGAAGCCAGGTGGGACTTGTGTTTCAATATCCGGAGCATCAGTTATTTGAAATAGATGTGCTGACGGATGTGTGTTTTGGACCGAAGAATCAGGGATTGTCACAGCAAGAGTGTGAGGCACGGGCGCTGGAGGCATTGAAGCTTGTAGGATTAAAAGAAAAATATTATAAATCATCACCATTTGAACTCTCAGGAGGGCAGAAGCGAAGAGTTGCAATTGCCGGGGTACTGGCAATGCGTCCGAAGGTGCTTGTACTGGACGAGCCGACTGCGGGATTAGATCCGAAGGGGCGCGACGAGATTCTGGATCAGATTGCATATCTGCACAAGAAATCGGATCTGACGGTTATTCTGGTTTCCCATAGTATGGAGGATATCGCCAGATATGCGGATCGGTTGATTGTGATGAACAGTGGTGAAGTGATGTATAACGATACCCCGAAAAATGTGTTCGCACATTATCAGGAACTGGAGAAGGTCGGACTTGCAGCACCGCAGGTGACATACATTATGCATGATCTGAAGATGAAAGGATTCCCGGTAGGTGTGACTGCTACAACTGTAGAAGAGGCAGCAGATGAGATTATGCACGCATTAGGAAGACAATAGCAAAAAAAAGATAAAAGGCTTGTAAATAGATATTGGAGATATAAAAAATGATTCGAGACATTACAATAGGACAATATTATCCGGCAAAAAGTATATTGCACAGACTGGATCCAAGAGTGAAGGTTGTATCCACACTTTTATTCTTGATTTCATTATTCCTGTTTCGGAGTATTCCAGGATACATCATTGCGACCGCATTTCTTGTGATGGTAGTACGTTTGTCAAAAGTACCGTTTGGTTATATTGTGAAAGGTCTGAAGCCGATTATCATGATTTTGATGTTGACGGTATTATTTCAGTTGTTCCTGACAAGAGGCGGTGACACATTAGTTCACTGGTGGATCTTTACAATCACAGAAGAAGGACTGGTAAATGCGGTGTATATGGCGATCCGATTGATTTATCTGATTATTGGATCATCATTAATGACATTTACAACGACGCCGAATGAGCTGACAGATGCTATTGAGAAGCTGCTTGGACCGTTGAACAAAATTCATATTCCGGTTCACGAGATCGCTATGACAATGTCTATAGCACTTCGCTTTATCCCGATTCTTCTGGAGGAGACGGACAAGATTATGAAGGCACAGATTGCCAGAGGTGCAGATTTTGAAAGTGGAAATATGCTTCAAAGAGCAAAAGCTATGATTCCAATCCTTGTACCGCTTTTTGTATCTGCGTTCCGCCATGCAAATGACCTTGCCATGGCGATGGAGGCAAGATGCTACCACGGAGGAGAAGGACGTACGAAGATGAAACCGCTTCGTTATGTGAGCCGTGACCATGTGGCCTATGCAATTGTGATTCTTTATGTGGCAGCAGTATTCGTGATTGGAAGATATGTACCGTTTCATATCTGGATTTTTTAACAGGAGGTTTTGAAGAGTGAGAAGAATTCGGATAGTAGTTGCCTATGACGGTACCAATTACTGTGGCTGGCAGATTCAGCCGAACGGTATTACAATAGAAGAAATCCTAAATAGACAGATCAGCAAACTGACCGGAGAAGATATCCGGATCATAGGTGCAAGCCGGACAGATTCCGGAGTACATGCACTTGGAAATGTAGCCGTTTTTGATACGGAATCCCGGATTCCGGGAGACCGGTTCGCATATGCACTGAATCAGAAGATGCCGGAAGATATTGTGATCGTAAGATCTGACGAAGTGCAGATAGATTGGCATCCGAGATATCAGAACGAGATATCCAAAACATATGAATATCACATTTATAACGCGAAGGTGAGAAATCCGCTGAAAAACCGGTACAGCACCTTCGTTTCTTTCGATTTAGATGTGGAAAAGATGAGACAAGGTGCGAAATACATTTTAGGGGAGCATGATTTTGCAAGCTTCTGCAATGTACGGACTAATGCGAAAGATACTGTGCGTACAGTGCATGAAATAACAATTAAAGAGATTCCGATGGATAAGTTCCGGGCTTCGAATTGGGGACAGGAAAATTCAAATTTAGAAAATGAAAAAGAAATCGTTATTCGTGTAACGGGAAACGGCTTCCTATATAATATGGTTCGTATCATTGCCGGAACGTTGATCCGTGTGGGGCGTGGATTCTATGAACCAGAAAAGATCAGAGATATTCTGGAGGCGAAGGAACATACTTCCGAGGGAATAACAGCACCGCCGAATGGACTGGTGCTTGTATCAATAGATTATCCACTGTAAATGCTTTCAACAGAAGAATATAAGAAAAATGTAAGAAAAAAATAAGAAATTTGTATTTTTTCTTTGAATTATTAAGAACTCTGTGATAAACTATCTAGGATATATAATTCTATGGAGGGATTGGACAATGGACAATTACATGTATCTGGTTCCGGTTGCGGCTGTAGTAGCTTTGTTATTTGCTGCATACCTTGCAAATAAAGTAAGCAAAATGGACGCTGGAACTGACAGAATGAAAGAGATTGCAGATGCAATCGCTGAAGGTGCTCGTGCATTCTTAGGTGCAGAGTACAAGATTCTTGTTATCTTCGTTGTAGTACTTTTCGTACTGATCGGAGTAGGAATTCAAAACTGGATTGAAGCTATTTGTTTCGTAGTTGGAGCGCTGTTCTCAACAATCGCAGGATACTGCGGAATGACAGTTGCTACAAAAGCTAACGTTAGAACAGCTAACGCTGCAAAAGAGCACGGAATGAACAAAGCTCTTTCAATTGCATTCTCAGGCGGAGCAGTTATGGGAATGTGTGTAGCAGGACTTGGTGCGCTTGGTGTCAGCCTTGTTTACATTTTTACTAAGAACACAGACGTATTATTTGGATTCAGTCTTGGTGCTTCATCTATCGCGCTTTTCGCACGTGTAGGTGGAGGAATCTATACAAAGGCAGCTGACGTTGGAGCTGACCTTGTAGGTAAAGTTGAGGCTGGGATTCCAGAGGATGACCCGCGTAACCCGGCAGTTATCGCTGACAACGTTGGAGATAACGTAGGTGACGTAGCAGGAATGGGTGCTGACCTGTTCGAGTCATATGTTGGATCATTAGTATCTGCTCTGACACTTGGTGTTGGTGTGGCAGCTGTAGAAGGAGTATTATTCCCACTGGCTATTTCCGGATGTGGACTGATCGCTTCTATCATTGCTACATTCTTTGTAAAAGGTGATGAGAACTCTAACCCGCAGAAAGCTCTTACAAGAGGAAGCTATGTATCTGCAGCATTAGTTATCATCGTATCTCTGGCACTTAGCTGGACATTATTTGGAAACATGAACGCAGCAATCGCAGTAATCGCTGGTCTGGTTGTCGGCGTTATCATTGGTAATATTACAGAGTACTACACATCTGCAGATTACAAACCGGTTCAGGGAATCGGAGAGCAGTCTGAGACAGGTGCAGCTACAACAATCATCAGTGGACTTGCAGTTGGTATGAAATCAACAGCTATCCCGCTTCTTCTGATCTGTGTAGCTATCTTTATTTCATATCAGACATTTGGACTTTACGGAATTGCTCTTGCAGCCGTAGGTATGCTTTCAACAACAGGTATCACTGTTGCAGTTGATGCTTATGGACCGATTGCTGACAATGCCGGTGGTATTGCAGAGATGTCTGGTCTTGAGGAGTCAGTTCGTGACATCACAGACAAACTTGACTCTGTTGGTAACACAACAGCAGCTATGGGTAAAGGATTCGCTATCGGATCTGCAGCTCTTACAGCACTTGCACTGTTTGTATCATACGCACAGGCAGTTAAACTTGATTCCATCAGTATCCTTGATTACAAAGTAATCATCGGTATCTTCATCGGTGGTATGCTTACATTCCTGTTCTCTGCATTTACAATGGAGTCAGTATCTAAAGCAGCTTACAAGATGATCGAGGAAGTTAGACGTCAGTTCCGTGAGAAACCGGGCATCATGAAAGGTGAGGAGAAACCTGACTACAAGTCATGTGTAGGAATTTCTACAACAGCAGCTCTTCACGAGATGCTTCTCCCAGGAGTTATGGCAGTAGCAGCCCCATTGGTTGTAGGTATCGTTCTTGGCGTTGAGGCTCTTGGCGGACTTCTTGCAGGAGCTCTTGTAACAGGAGTTCTTATGGCAATCTTCATGTCCAACGCAGGTGGAGCATGGGATAACGCTAAGAAGTACATCGAGACAGGACATCACGGTGGAAAAGGAAGCGAGGCTCACAAAGCAGCCGTTGTTGGTGATACAGTAGGAGATCCGTTCAAGGATACTTCAGGACCGTCAATCAACATCCTGATCAAACTTATGACAGTAGTATCTCTCGTATTCGCACCATTATTCTTATCAATTGGTGGATTACTGTAATACATATTATGAGATTAAAGAAACGAGGCATTGAAAAATGTCTCGTTTTTTACGCAATTGGGGCCGTAGTATTTCAATAAAATACTACGGCCCCATCATGGATTAGGGGTGTCCCCAATTAACAATATCGGTCTCTCTTTTTATGAAGCTGATTCTCTAATGGAACGATGCTGACATATTCTGCGTTGTTTTCTTCGATACATGTTCTGGCAGCTTCGATATCATCAGGATGTATCAGAAGTGCCATTCCGCAGGCGGCTTTGCCATCTGTCGCCCGAGGGGCCGGTGCGATACGATTCGGGATATCGTAATCGCACAGAAGCTCGTGGAGCATCATCCCCTGGGTGTGATTATCAAAGAGTATGTAATAGCGGATATGTTCGTTTTTATCTTCCATTATTTGCTTAACATCTCCACAAATGCACCGATTCTTGTACGGAGCTGTTCAGCATCCGTATCGGTGTAATCTGTTTCCAGAGAGAGAACCGGAATGTTCTTTTCTTTTAATGCTTCAGCAACTGCGCGTTTCTCTGTATCATACAGGCAGCAGAACATGAGGCTGCAGTCGATGACTCCATCTACCTGATATTCATCTACCATGCGGAGAATGTCATCGATACGTCCGGTGTTCGGTGTGAAGCAAGCACAGTTTGTCTTCATGTAACGTCTGGACAGATTCATGAACTGCTCGTCCAGTGTCTCGCCAGATTCATCCACAAGGTTTTCGAAGTATCTTGTTCCGGTACACATCTCTTCACAGACAACAGCAGCGCCGCTTGTCTCAATGATGTTGTGTAATTTCCAGTTTGGAACTGCAAGAGGTGTTCCTGTGATCAGGATACGTTTTGTTCCTTCCGGAACGACAGATACACCATCTTTGATGCGCTGCTCCAGTTCGTCAGCCAGGCGGTTACACATCTGAGCACAACGTACCGGATCATCAAAGAAGGAAATCTGAGTCATAAGCAGAGCATCACGTCCGGAGATTGGCAGACATTTTGATTTTCTGCAATCATAAATTCTCTGCATTGCTTTTCGTTTTTCGTTACAGATTTTGATTGCCTCTGCAAGTTTCTCCGGTGTTACTTTGTTACCAGTGAAATCTTCTACAATTTTTGCAAAATCAGCAATTTCATCTTTCCATTTTACAATATCTTTTTCGCGTTTCATCTGAGGAACATCCATAATATGCATCGGAACGTCTTTTCCAAGAATCTCATAAGCTTTCTTTTTGCCATCACATGTAGTTTCTCCGACATACATGTCTGCAATACGGAAGAATGGGCAGGTACGTCCAAGTCTTGCACCAACAGAAGCTTTTACAAGCGGGCACATATTTTTTGGCAGGACTTTTTCACCGTCCGGAACCCAGAACTGGGAACCACCACAGAGTCCGGTCACAATACCATTAGCAGCGATGACAACTTCATCTGGTACATATACGCAAAATGTTCCGAATACTTTGCGCCCTTTTTTCTGCTCCTCAATTAATTCAGCCGGGCGGATACCATGTACCTCAGCAATGACCATATCCCAGAAATCCATTGCTTTTGGTCGGTTCTCCTGTGTCATAAATACATCCCCAACTGCTGTTGGAAGAACCTGACAGAGATTGTCGTGATTATTGATATCCATTCCAAGGTCTTCCCACATTTTTACATAATCAGCCATGTTATTATTCCTCCTCTTTGACATTGACTCTTTGATTATTAGAATCAAACATACATTGCGATTAATCCTATGTGATTATTGTAAGAAATAACGAATAGGTTAGTCAATGCATACGCAAGATTGTGCAAAATAACTATAAATGATGAACTCTCATAGAAAAAATAAATAGGTTAGTTTTGGCTTACATAGCCTTGAAACACAACATTTTTTGTGTTAATATAAAAAACGGAACATATTTTTGTATTTAATATCGAAGAGAGGTAATAAACGTGACAAAAGTTGACATTATATCTGGATTCCTTGGAGCCGGAAAGACTACATTTATTAAAGAACTGATTGAAAAAGTTTTCGCAGGCGAGAAGCTTGTGCTGATTGAAAATGAATTTGGTGAGATTGGTATTGACGGCGGATTTCTTCAGGATGCAGGAATCGAGATTACTGAAATGAACTCAGGCTGCATCTGCTGTACACTGGTCGGAGATTTTAGTGTAGCACTTAAAAAAGTACTGGATGAGTATCACCCGGATCACGTAATTATTGAGCCATCAGGAGTCGGCAAACTTTCTGATGTTGCAGCAGCGATTGAAAATGTAAAAGAAGATGCAGACATTGAAATAGAAGGAAGAATTACAGTTGTAGATGGAAAGAAAGCGAAAATGTACCTGGACAACTTTGGAGAGTTTTTCGAGAACCAGGTGGAGCATGCATCGACAATCGTAATCAGCAGAACTCAGAATATGACAGACGAGAAGATAGAGGCTTGTGTACATCTTTTAAGAGAGAAGAATGACAAGGCTACAATCATTTCCACACCGTGGGATCAGCTGAGCGGAGACGCAATCCGTCACGCTCTCGAGCACGGTGCAGAGATTGAAGGATTATTTGAGCATCATCATGACCATGACGAGGAGTGCGGATGCGGCCACCACCATGAGCATCACCATGACCATGACGAGGAGTGTGGATGCGGCCATCACCATGAGCATCATCACGACCATGACGAGGAGTGTGGATGCGGCCACCACCATCATCACCATGCGGATGAAGTGTTCACAAGCTGGGGTAAGGAAACTGCGCACAAGTACACAGAGGAAGAGCTGGATTACTTATTGAAAGCATTGTCTGAGACAGATGCTTATGGAACAATCCTTCGTTCCAAAGGAATTATCCAGATGACAGACGGTAACTGGAAGCAGTTTGATCTTGTCCCGCAGGAGTATGAGGTCAGAGATGGAAATGCTGATTATGCAGGACGTATGGTTGTAATTGGAACAGATCTTAAAGAAGACGAACTGGCTAAATTATTCCATGTACAATAGTAAAGATATAAAGGAGCAGCAAAAACAATGATGGAACCAACACCAGTATATATATGTACCGGATTTCTGGACAGTGGAAAGACGTTGCTTGTCAAAGATACTTTGATGGAGCAGGAATGGATCGAACCGGGACTTACACTTCTGATTCTTTGTGAAGAAGGTGAGGAAGAATATTCCAAGGAATATCTGGAAGAAAATGATATGGTGCTTTTAAAGATAGATAAATTTGAGCAGTTAAATGCAGCATTTTTTACAAACTGCGAGAAGAACTATCATCCGGCGCAGGTTGTCATTGAATACAATGGAATGTGGAAGCTGGAAGATTTGTTACAGCTTAAGTACCCACGCAAATGGCAGATTCAGGGAATTTATTCTACTGTTAATGGAACGACACTGGATATGTACCTGAAAAACATGAGAAATATGTTGATGGAGCAGCTTACCGAGTCAGAGCTTATCATTATCAACCGTTGCCCGGAAGGTGTGGATCGTTCCGGATTCAGACGTGCACTTAAGGTACAGAATCCAATGGCACAGTTGATATTTGAAGGAATGGACGGCAAGATCATTCAGCCGACAGCTGAAGACCTTCCATTTGATATTAAGGAAAATCCAATTAAAGTTGAAGATGAAGACTTTGGAATCTGGTATGTAGATGCATATGATCATCCAGACCAGTATATGGATAAAGAGATTGAGTTTGTCGCACAGGCATTTCGTCCGAAAGGAATGAAGAATGATATGTTCGTTCCTGTCAGAAAAATTATGACCTGCTGTGCAGATGATGTCCGTCTGTATGGATATCCGTGTAAGATTCCAAAAGTTACAAATATCCAGATGCAGAAATGGTATCGTGTTCGTGTAAGATATTCCTTTGAGCCGACAGAGCCATTTGCACCAGAGCAGCCGGTACTGTATCTGATGCACATTGAACCGGCCGAGGCACCGGAACAGGATTATGTATATCTTGGATAAATGTATTACACAATCTACTTGACAAAGCATGTCAAATCAGTTAGCATAACAGCAGGGTAAAGAAAATATAACCAATATGCAAAGGCAATGAAGGGAAGAAGTAGTGGTGGATACACCCGTACAGAGAGCGGCCGGCAGGTGAGAGGCGCACGAAGGAAGAGACTACGAATACATCCCAAAGCTGCACACCGAAATCCAGAACCATGCAGAATGAGGAGACGTACAATCAAAAAGAACGTAAGAGAAATGTATTCTGAGGCAGGGACGAGTAGGCTGTGACGAGAAGCACCCGTTAACGTGCTTAAGCTGTGAATGCGGCTTAACGAGGCTGGCAGGCGTAAGCTGTCAGTAAAATAAGGTGGTACCACGATATATGTCGTCCTTGTCCGGTAGCGGA
>ENA-OPVG01000335-OPVG01000335.1-human-gut-metagenome-genome-assembly--contig:-NODE-335-length-41503-cov-4.159501_pt1 | contig 41503 bp, 69 predicted proteins | sample MGYA00241093_ERZ501975 | MGnify/ENA primary metagenome ERZ501975 (study PRJEB25962, sample SAMEA2042993) | human gut metagenome | biome: human gut; feature: human-associated habitat; material: faeces... | reverse complement strand
CTGGTGTTATTGGTATGGGTAACAACCCAATGGTTGGAGCTACTGTAGCTGTTGCCGTTGCTATCGAAGAAGCTTGTAAATAATTTACAAATTCATATCAAAAAGTCTTGATTTTATCAAGGCTTTTTTATTTTATAGGCTATTTTGTATAAATAAATTATTACACTTTGAGTACTTCTATTTTTAGGGCTGTTTTACATTTGACACCTTTTCGACACCTTTTCGACACCCTAGCGTTTTTTTGAACTATACAATTTTAGCTTATTTTTATTAAAAATTAGTGTTTAGGGTGTCGAAAATATAAGCAAATTTCTGTTTGTTTTACTCATGTGGAAAGACATAAAAAAAGAACCTACCCAAAATTAATTGAGTAGGTCTTTCTGTTCAGTTAATAAATAAAGTTGTTGAAACATTTTTTGAAGAATAGATAATATTACATTTTGCTTTTTCTATTAACTAATACAATGAATGTGCATATATATTATACATCAATTTACACCTTTTTTAAATAGTCTCCACTTACCCATCCGCTAGGTGTTCTCGCAAAACCATTTTTCCATTCATAAACAGTTACACGCGTTCCTCTTTCAAGGCATCCATCTTTATCTTTATCATGTTTTTGGCCATCTTTAGTTAATTCATTATGAGTTTTTCTTCGATAATTAGTTCCAGGACCAGTTCTTACTGATAAATCACTGGCAGTAACTTCATATGTTCCTGTTGGTCTTGAATTTGATGAAGTTGATTGTGATGGTTTAGTAGCAGCTGGTGCAGGTGCTGTAGCAACAGTTCCATTTACAATTGCATCAAATGGAAAATTAGTACCAGGACAATTTGTTGAACAAACATCTTTATGTTTTTGTACTTTAGAAATTCCATATTTTTTCTTTAAATAAGCTACTAATTCTCTACCTGCATTGATTTGAGCTTCATTCATTGTTTCTGTCATATATGAACCTTCAAAGCAAATTCCAATTGAATCGCTGTTTGAACCTTTAGCATGGCTTCCAACAACGCCTTCAGGTCTGCCTCTATAAATAGATCCATCTTTTCTTACAAAAAAATGATACCCAATACCTGCCCATCCATTTGCTAAATGCCATCTATGAATATCATCTGCAGTACATGATTTTGATTCAGCGTGGTGTAAAATAATTCTCTTTGTTGAAGTTCTATTTTTTAAACTACCATTCCAGTTATATGTTTTTTCAATAATATTCATTTTTTATTTCCTCCTTAATTTTCTTCTACAAAAGTCCAATCTTCTGATAACATATCACTTTGACTTGCTAACCATCCTAACTGCACACCGCTTGTGCCATGAAAAGCAATTGCTTTGTTTCCCATATCTACGTGATCTACATTAATAACTTCATCATTAGGTGTTTTGAATGATACATTTGTAGCAAGTTCAATGTATTGGTCTTTACCGTTCCATCCTTTACGTTTCACTTTCATTCCACGTTTTAAATACTTAATAGCTTCATCAAACCCAAAAGTGACCACTCCACCTAATTCAGGACAATTTTCTTCATCAGCAAGAACCCATCCATCATCAAGAATATTAGATAACGTATAAATAACTCTTTCAGTTTCTCTAATATCCATTTCTTTTCCATCTTTGGTATGCATGATTACAGTTTGTTTTTCATCATCCCAATACCAATAACCACCCCAACTTGGAAGTTTGATTTTTGCTCCACTTTGCATAAGTTTAAATGCTCTTTCAAATTTCATTTTTATAATCTCCTTTGTTCACTAATTCCGTTTTTCTACCGTTTCAAAACTGTTTAACAACCATTTTTTTCAATTTTTGGTCGTTATTTAAAATGAAAGAGCAGCCCTTTTCGACTACTCTATTTCTTTTAGATCTTCTTCATTGTTTAACTGTTCTAACGCAGTTTTGATTTTATTTGGAATTGGAACACCTAGATTAGAAATGTTTTCTAATAGGCTAATTCCTTCATTCGCAATATAGAAATACGCTACAAGCGTTCTAAATACCCAAGTGCCCCCATTTCCAAGCATACGATCTAATTCCACTCCTACAATAAGAACGGCTAGAATCATGCATTTTTTAATTAATCCTCTAAAGCCGACCTCACTATTAAGTGTTTTAATTACATAAGCATAAATTACACCTGTCACATAATCTAACACCATGAATGTAATTAAAATCTTTAAAGCTAAATCCCAGCCACCAAATAGATACGTAAAAAAAGTAGCTAAGATAGCTACTGCTGTGTTGAATACTTTTTCCATATTATTCATTTTCCTCACCTTCTACTTAAGAAATACAACACTGTATCCTTTTTCTAAGCCTGCAAATGTATCATTAATTGTATTAACAGTTAACATTGTATTTGCTCCCGTATAACTATCATTTTGTTGCTCATCTTTAACAACTACTCTAAATAACACATAATCTCCTGCTTTTAAATCCTTTGTATCAGTAATATAGAATTTATTAGCTTGTACATCATTAAATGTCTTTTCACTTACATCTAAGGTGTATACGTTTGTTTTGTTATCCATATTTTGTCTCCTTTTTTTAAGTTGTTTTGATATATTTCAATATTGCATAGCCTGTTGCATTTTGAAAACCATTTGATTTTCCAACTTGCAATATTAAATTTGTTTTAGTTATTTGAATAGAAATACCATCATGATCGTCATCTTTATGTGCACGCGGCATCATGTGGTTTGTTCCATCACTTGTTTTTATAAATAAATCACAACTCAATACTCTGTTTAAATCTGATATATTATGTGGTACATATTTATCCTCGCTATCAAACCCAGTTACGAGTATTACTTTGCAATATATTTTTTTACCATCTATCCAATATAATCCCGTTTCTTGTTCTTCTAAAGAAAAGTTAAGATTTAATAATGTATTTCCATTTGCATTAACAAATTGAGACATAAGTTCCTATTTGCTAGCAATCAGTATCCTATTACTTGATATATTGTTCCTTCAACTGCAGTTATATACGTACCACCAATGACTTTAGTACATCCGCTTAATGTAACATTTTTACCACTGAAAACAAGAGTCATTTCATATACTGTAACAGAAGAACCATTAGTTGTATGAACATCTGATAAATGTACTCTTGCACCTGCTTTTAATGACATTCTAGTACTTTTAGGATTTATCCAGTTATGACTTCTATAAAAGATTTCTAAATAGTCATAATTAGATATATCATCAGTTAATGTAAAATCACTTTGAGTTGCACCATCAAAAAGGACAGTACCAATTAGAATTTTAGTTCCATCATTTTTAACAAACTTTCCCATATCATGAGAATAGCTTTTATCTATGGCTAATATCTTCCAATAACTTTTGTAACAGTTGTACCTTGATTGTTAGATGAATTTGTCCATCTGCAATTATCAATGTGTAACAGTTTTGATGATTGAGTATATTTAAAGGACATATTAGTAACAGTCCAGTTGTTAACAACACCAGAATATATGATCTCTTCATCAATGATTGGTGCAATAACTGCGCTATTATCACTAATTATGATTAACTCTTTAAATTTCAAAGCATCATCATTTAATATTAAATCGTGACCATAGCCGAAATGACTACCACTCCAAAGAACAACATCAGCATTGATTTCATCTCCGCTAGAATTAACAAATTTAGCCATAAATAACACCTCTCTTTAAAGAAGCACAGCTATTCAACTGCACCTCCTTTTTTAGAGATAATAGGTAAAAGGATACTGTTTTTACTATTGCTAGTAAACAGTACCCCCCCCCACGAATTTTTTAATTTTTGACATTTGTATGATCCTCTCTTTCTTTAATTCTTTTAATAAAAATCAAATAAGAAAAGATACTAGTGCCTTTATTTTTTTGTGTAACGAATAATTGCTTTAAATTTATAATTTGCCCAACTGTAATTGTTAGCAAAACGAATGTTATCTACATTCAAAATGAAATACGTCACATAAAATGTTCCTGTATTACCACCAGAATAATAAACAACAGGAAATCTATAGAAATCTTCTCCATTGGAACATGTGACTTCATAATCAATAAACTCGTTTAAATTACTGATTGAATGATTGATTGTGCTTACTCCAACGTTCAATCCGGTCCACGTAATGATTTTTTCATAAATCTTTTTACCATCAATCCAGTACTTTCCTATCCAGTGCTCATCAGTTGACATTTGTAAATTAAGCAATTCATTCCCATCTTTATCAATAAGTTTTGGCATGTTGACATTCAGATTAAAACTAATCTAAATGCTTGTCACCACCAATCTTTTTAAAGAATGAGAAAAGGCACTTTGATGTACCTTCTCTAATTTGTGTAAGTCGTGTGTGTGTGTGTGTGTACAACGCACTCACGTGTTTCAAAATCTCTCATATTTTTCTCCTTCCAAAGAAAAAGAGTAGAAATCAATCTACTCTTTGTAATATACTGCATTGTCTAATTTTTTATTTTGTTCAGCATCAACATCAATCAATTGATTGACTGCTTTATACAATGCAATTATTTCATCTTGTAACTTTTTTATATCCGCAGGATCTGACATTGTAATATCACTTGGAACCGTTAATTTTGATGGGATATCAGCCAATCAAATCACTCCATTTGAATTTGTTTTTCAATGAATTCCATGTCATTTGTTTCTTCAACCAGTCCCATGTAATGATATCAACTGAAATTGTCAGTCTTTCTCCTGCGCTTACATTTTGCTTTGATAATGCAACATTGTATATTCTATATCCCATTATCTCACCTCAATTTCAAATTTATTTTTAATGACTTCATCTGCAATAACATAAGTAATAATCATTTTGTAATTTCCACTTTCTTCGATGCCTAATAGAAAAATAAGATCATGCTCATCGATTTCACATTCAATCGTTTGTGTCAAATCACCATAGAGATAGATTTCAGCTTTTGCATTTCTAATGATAAAAGTATCTTCTGGCTTTTTTCTTGAATGAACAAAAAGACGTATCTTTCTTTTTTCTCCTGCATACATTCTTATTAAATTCTGCATGTTAGCACCTCCTTGATTTCACAAATATAATCATTACAAAGACTGATACAGCTTTGATAATTGATGATTTCAAGATGGAAGCACAAGTTAGAAGTATCTACAGTAAACATTGCTGTTGCCATATAGCCTACATTTCCCGCATCGTCGTAAGCGAATAAATCCATGATATATTCGCCTGCGACGTTTGCAGGAACTAACGCATTCCATCTTGTTTCATCTATTCGCTCAAAGATTACAGTAAACGTATCAGTTTTTCCTATAACCTTTACAACCATAACTAGTCAGTTACAGATACAGCAATGACAAATGTCTTACCACCATCAACTGGATTTGGTGTGATTGAAACATCAGTGATTGTTGGTGCTTTTGTATCTAATGTAACTTTTCTAGTAACTGTAGTAGCTTTACCTGCACTATCTGTTGCTACAACTGTGATTGTATTTGAACCTTCAGTTAATGTAACTGTAGTTGAGAAGTTACCAGAAGCATCTACTGTAACTGCAGTTTCATTTACTTTAACAGTAACTGGTGATGAAGTTGCATCGTTTGTAGTACCTTTAACAGTAACTGTTGCATTATTAGTAACTAAACCTTCAGCAGGACTAGTAACGTTTAATGTTGGTGGTACAGTATCAACTTTGAATGTAACTGATTTTTGAGTAGCTGCATTGCCATCATTATCAGATGCATTGAATTTAACTGTATGTGATCCATCGCTTAAAGCTGTGGCTGAAGTGTATGAACATTCATATCCACCAGTAGTAGCTGTTTTAGTGATTCCAGATGTGATTTTTGAGCCACTATCGATTGTGATTCCAATAGTATTTGAATCAACTCCAGAATCATCATCAGTAACTTTCCATTTAAATGTCGGTTTGTTGTTTGTAGTTGTTGCTGATGCAGTTGGATAAGTAACTGTAATTGTTGGTGCAACTTTTTCTTTTACAACTAATTTTAATTTGCTTCCTAAAGTTGCATCAGTTGCATCTTTAGATGTACTGTTTCCTGCTGTATCAGTTGCTTTAACTGTTACATTGTAATATCCACCGCTTTGATTGTAACTGGATTTTGCCGGTGCTGTAATCGTAGCTTCATACTTTCCAGTTGATGAATTTAAAGTAAGAGTAGTAGGTACTCCATTGATTGTAACTTGTACTGTTTTAATTGCCATAATATTTTTCCTTTCTATTTACTATTTTTTTAATCCTTATAAAAAACTGCATTTGCTAGAACAGGCATGACTTTAGCTGAAACTGAATCAATAGTCATCGTTGTTTCATTGATCAATAATGTAGCTAATTTTTCTTGAATAGTTGTTCCATTGTTTACCAAAGTCGGTTCAACAGGATTAGCAGATGAATAAGTTCCATTTACAACTCTAATCTTAGCTACATCATCACCCGTTCCATTTCCATTTTTAATGTATTCTGCAATAATGATATCTTTTCTTTTTTGTCCTAAAGTACCACTTGTAATTGTGATGTCTTCATAGTTTTCGATTCTTATTAGGACACCATTAGACATCATATACATTCCATCCATGATTCTTATTTTATTGTCTGACTGTTTAGATATTTCCATTTTTGAACCGACATTTAAAATTCCATTCATTCCAAAAATAGCACTAAACAAAAGAGCATGATCACTTGCATCAACATGCCCTGCATCAGTAGTATTGATTGTAATTCCCTTTTGTGACAAATTACTCACCTACCTTGTATTCAATTTTTTTTATTCCATTTTCAATTGTTAAAATCTTTCTAGTGATTTCTGTTTCAATAGAAAGTCCCGTGATATCGTCAACGCTTGTAATGATATCACCTAATTCTAATTCTTTTTTTAATGAAGTAACACCTAAATTGATTTCTTTTGTTTCCAGATGATTTTTAAATTCTTCAATCGCTTTTTCTACTAAATCATCATCACTTTCACATGATTTATAATCATAGACATACATTGATGAATCGATATTTCCTATTTCATCTTTTGACAAGTCTGTAATCTTTTCAAATACATCATTTCCATCTTCATCGATAGAATGCTTAATCAAAACGATTTTTCTATCGTGCAGGTCTCCTTTTCCTAAAGCAATCATTGTATCCACTGAGTTAGTAGAATCAATACTTGAAGTGATTTCTATACTGTAATCTCTGTTATATACATCATCAATAGTATTTTTTTCAACTGCTTCAACGACAATATTTCTATCATCGTAGTCATAAGTATGATAGACTTTCAACCTCATATTTTTTTCATCAAGAATATTGATGATCTTATCATAGAGATAATCATATCTTGATGAAACAGTCGTATTGATTTGAGTATCCTTATCACTTACTCTATAGAGTTTTAAAAAAGCACTATAGAAAACATTATTGAATAATATTTCAAGAGCTTTATGGATTTCTTCATTATCAATAGTTAAATAATCATCCCTTGCTTTATAATTGCTGTTATATTTTGGAAATATAACAAAACGATGTAAGAAATATCTCCAATTAACTCCCGTAATTTTGACAGTTGAATCATCTGCGTTCTGTATCTTTTTAGCAAATCCACCAAATTCACTGTTAGGAATATAAATCAAGTCATTTTTTTGAATATCCATTTTTTTAAAATATTCTTTTGATAATTCAATATAGAAATCATTATCATCTAGCGATGCTTTCTTTCCTATGATGAATTCAGCTTTTTTAAACTTTGCAATAACTGGCATTTCTTTTAAATATAGATCATCACTTCGTGTTGATGAATCAATTCTAGCGTGCATTATTTCCATTCTGGAGTCCCTCTTTCGTAATAAAGAATCACTCTTACAGAAAATTGAGTCGTCTGCTCAAAAAGATTCAAACCAATTGGAATCAATTCAAAAATACTTGATTTTTTATATCGAGCATCCATCACATCGATTGCTACACCATCCGCAGTATACTTAAGAACTGTTTTTTCAAAGGGATCAATTTCTATTCTCTCTTCTTTTAAAAGTTCCGTATTAACTGCATAAATGTTATCAGCAATTGAAATTCTCGGATTCTTACAAGGTCCATAGAAAATAATCTTTGCTTTTGAAGAAGCAAAATGTGTATTGTTAACAAATCTATCTTTTTTTACCGCTCTGTATGAAAAAGGATAAGAAAAAGGATATTTCATGCCAGATGATGAAGTGATATCATCATTCATATTGAAGTCAATCACTGTTTCTTTTATCCATTTTGAACAGAATCTAACAGTATATGTTAGCATTTCTAAATTACTGTATTTAGCAAAATAATTAGGTTTAGGCTTAATAAAATAACAATAAGCATAGTAATCATTTATATAAAGCTTACCTGCTTTAACAATCTCACAATCATATCCAAAAATATAATCAAGATCATTAATCAATTCTTCTTTGTTTTTTCTATAGACTTGGATTTCTATATCCTTTTCAGTTCCATTAAAATAAAAGCTGTCTATATCGTTACGATTGTCAAGCTGATAAGAAGTAGAATTGAAACTAATTTCACTTTCAAATAGTGTTTCGATATTTTTGATAAGATAAGGAGCAGTATTTAAATCTACTGTCCCCTTGTTACCAACATATCTAATATCGTATTTTTTCATCAGTACACCTCACTTCTTATCAACTTTCCTAGTTCGCGTCTATCAAGCTTAATTGATAATCCTGCTCTAACAAGCGCATTTACAAAGACATCTGCAAGTCTTTGATAATCAATCAATTCTTGTTTATTAGAACCACCAGAATCAGTTAATGGAGTTACTCTTGTTTGAGTTCCCATTTGAGTCAACAACTCTGCACCTCGTTCTCCTACGATGGCACTTCCTTTTAATAAGTTACCACCAGTTGCAAGTGCAGGAATCTTTCCTAAATGACTTAAGCTCAATCCAAAGCTCTTACCACCGAGTGCAGGAACCCAATCGGGAATATCAAAATGAAGCGTATTCAATCCATCAATCATTTTATTGATTCCACTGATTGCTCCATTCAAACATCCTATAACTGCATTGATTGGTGCCCTACATACGTTTCTTATCGTATTGAAAATCGCACCAAAGATATCAATGACACCTTCCCACGCTTCTCCAGTCACCCGTAAACACTCCAGTAATGAAATATATCAATCCTCGAATAGCTTGAATTGCTGCATCGATTATTCCAGATACACTTGATAAAAATGAACCTAACAATCCTGCTGAACTTGTTACAAAAGCAACGATGACTGTCAATAACCCTTGGATCAATGGAATAACAATTATTTCTATTAATGAAACAATTGCATTGATAATAGGACTGATTCCATCGAACAGCCATGAAATCAATGTAACGATGTTTGCTATGACAATTTGGAAATTTTCCCATAAAGGAACTAATGCTTCTTGCCAAATTGCAAGAAGTGCAATTTTCAATGTGTCAAGTATAGGCTGAACAACGACCGCCAGATTTTGAAGTATCGACATGACTTGAGATGCAATATCGACAACAGCATTTCTAAATCCCTCATTTGTATTCCACAAATTAACAAGTGCAGCTACTGTTGCTACAACAAGTGCAATGATTGCAAGTACTGGTCCACTCAGTGCACTGACTACTGTACCTATTGCTCCTGCTGATTCAGTTGTTCCAAATAATGCCAATTTGAATTTTCCAAACAAGGATATCGCGGTGGATATTGGTCCTGCAAGCGTTCCAATAACAACTAATAATGGTCCAATTGCAGCTACAACAGTTCCAATGATTACAATGGTATTGGTTATTTCATCATCCAAACCATTGAGCCAAGAAAATAAATCAGTAATTGCTTCTACAATGTCGCGTAATGCTGGTTCTAACACTTCTGATACTTTGATTCCTACACCTTCTAATGCAGAAGATAGAGTAGTCAAATCACCTTGCAAGTTATCTTGCATCGTATCAGCCATATCTTTAGCAGCACCATCTGCATTCTTGATATTTTCATATAAAGAATTGAAATCACTGTCACTTGCATTGATGATTGCAAGCATTCCAGACATCGATTCTTTTCCAAAAATTGTACTTGCAGCGGCTGACTGTTGTGCACTGCTTAATTTTCCAAATTTAGTTCTTAATTCTTCTAGGATTGTAATCAATGGTTTTACTGATCCATTCGTATCAGTAATTGAGATGCCTAATTTTTTCATCTGTTCTTTCATTGAATCGGTTGGACTTGCCAAATTAGCAATAGCTGTTTTCAAAGCAGTACCTGCTTGTGAACCTTTAATACCAGCATTTGCCATCAAACCAACTGCAAGAGCAGTATCTTCAACACTGAATCCTAATGTTCCTGCTAATGGTGCAACATATTTAAATGTTTCTCCCATCAAGGAAACATTCGTATTTGCGCTTGATGATGTTTTTGCGAGAACATCGGCAAAGTGTGACGAATCTTCCGCTTTCAATCCAAAAGCAGTTAATGCGTCCGTTACGATATCACTTGTATTTGCTAAGCTTTCACCAGAAGCAGCAGCAAGATTTAAGATACCTGGCAATCCGTCTATCATCTGTTGCGTGTTCCATCCTGCCATTGCCATGTAGTTCATAGCTTCGGCAGCTTCACTTGCACTAAATTTAGTGGATGCCCCCATTTCCTTTGCTTTATCTTTTAAAGCTTCTAAATCTTTTCCAGTTGCTCCAGAAACAGCAGATACTTCACTCATTCCTGCTGAAAAGTCACTACCTACTTTTACAGCTGCAACTTCTAATCCAGCAATAGGAGCAGTAACATTTTTAGTTAATCCATTTCCTATTTCTTTTGTCTTGTTTCCAAAAGCTTCAACCTTTTTAGCATACTCTTCTATTTGAGCTTGACCGCTTTCTAAAGCAGCGTTTACTTCATAAAGTTGTTTCTTATATTTATTCAAACTTGACTCTGCATTATTCAATTGTTGCTTTTTATTGGCAATAGCCTTTTCATCTTTGTTTTCTGCATTTTCAAGTTCTTCTAGTTGACTTTTTAATGCATAAACTTTTGATGAATAAGTTTCTGTTTGCTTTGTCAAATATGACTGTGTATCTTTTAGCTTTGTCAATGATGATGTTGATTTATCCCATTGACTTTTAGCCAAAGAAAAAGCACTGTAGTTTTCCCTAGTCAGTGCGTTGATTGTTTTTAATGATTTTGTAAAATCAGCTGTTCCATCAGCCTTGAACACAAGACCGACTCTTTTTAGATCATCAGCCATGTTCTATTTTACTCCTTTCAAATTCAACATGAGTTTCTAATAATTCATCAAAAGTAATTGGGCTCATATGCCAAAAATCATCTTCTGATAAATTAAGCTGTGTCAAAGCAAGATAAAGATTCATCGTGAAATCTATTTCTTGTTCTTCACAAAGTTCTTCATATTGTCTTTTTTTTTGAGAATTTTCATTTTATTTTCAAACTGCTTGATTATATTTACAATCGCATCCGGTTCAATTGGACATAATGCCAATGCATCTTCAAATTCAACCTTTTCACGATTAGATCGTAAAATTACATAAATCATTTTTGCAGCCATATAGAATTGTTTATCTTCTATTTTTTCATGCAATTTTTTAGCAGCAACAGATGATTTATCATCCATCTTTTCATATTTATCAGTCATCCTATTTAATGCATTTGTTTCTTTATCAAGATTATTGTTTTTAATCAGATAAAGAGTTAAAAAGCTGACTTGAATTTCTATGACCCTGCCATCCGTTAACTTGATGTCTTGTTTATCCATCACTAATCACCTGCAATTACTTTTTTTAGATCTTCATCGGATGTGATAACTTGATTAAAGAATTTTTCTTCTGTTAATCCAGTTGCAGTTTTTACAGCAGTATCAAATTCAACAGCAATTTGTCCCTTATCATTAAACTGATAGGCTCTAATTGTGACTGTATCATTTTGCTCACTGAATGATTCTTCTTTTGTATTTGTATCATCAGTATCAGCTGTTAATTTGCATTTTGGATACCATCTGAATTTTTTTCTGTTTTGGCGATAGAAAACAGTTTGACCGAATGCAAAAAATGGTCGTTCGCTCGAACCACCTTTTAAAATCAATCCACTTTCTGTAATTTCATCTCCTCGCATTTTTGCTAAATCAGTAGGATCAAATGCAACCACTTCCACTTCACTATCAACGGATGAAGTATCAGAAACTGTATCATAATCTCTTCCAGATGCGTATACCGGTGTCGTATCTCCGTTTTCGGTACGTTTGATGCTTTTAACAACGTTTGAAACAGCAACCTCCTCCTCATATTTACCCGAGAAAATTTGAGGATCTACTTCATTTGTTGTAGCAAAACAATATCTCAACCCACCAACCGATTCTTTGACCGATGGTCTTTTTTCTTTTTGTGACATCTTTCTACCTCCTAGTTTCTATAAGTTGTTTCTTTTTTTAAAACTATCTATATATCTTTTTGAATTTCTATCCCATAAAGGAACTAAATGAGGATGACTACTTCTCATCTTGACTGTTCCCCTTTCAACCATAGGACCATAATATTTACCCCATCCTATCTCTATTTCCATTGATTTTTTTCTATAAGAAAAAGTGGATACCAAATGTGTATATCCACTTTTAGAAATCTTTGATTTAGGACTGGGCAGTTTCAATAAGTCTTTGACAAAATCTTGTGCTATCTTTTCTTCCTCTTCCAATACATTATCAGATACTTTTGCATATTCTTCTAATGCTTTTGAAAAATCAAGAAGTCCATCAAATTCACTTGTATCACTCATCATTATCAACTTCTAACTCTACCGAAAAGTAAGAATGATAATAATTTCTATCTTTGCTTTTTTCTTCTACATATTCATGATAGATCGTAGGATGCAATCCTAATTTTCGCATCATGTCTCTCAATTCAAGTAATTTATCATGTCTAGATGTTCTAGAAAAGAATGATACTTGAATCGTTTCAATAGTGATATAGACATCATCACTTGCTAGCTTGTCATCCCATGCAATTTCCCAAAAAACGATTCTAGGATATTTACTTGCATTATTGACAGAGCTTTGACCTTCGTTGATTGGAATATCTAACTCACTTAATGCATTGACAAAATCCGTTTTCTTCATCATATTCTCCTTCCCAATTCACAAGAGTTATATCAGATTGTTTAAATCCATTACTATCAACAAAGTGATAAATGTTATAAACCTTATAATAATGTTCATCGATTTTCAAAACACTCATTGAATCGATAAATCCTTTGACATATGGAACTCTAATTTTTAGTTGAATATCAATATCATGAGAGTCTAAATCGCTTCTTAATCGGTCTGATATTCCTAATTCTTGATACGTCATAGAAATATCTTTTGATTGCAATGAAGTATTTGCTTGAACGCTATCATCTTCTATGATTTCAAAAACTTCAAAAAGCCCATCATTATAAATGGGCATATGAATTCTACTAGTTTTCTTCATCATTTTTTATCAAAGGAACTTTGTCCATTTGCCAAGACAAAATCTCATCACTGTAATTTTCAAAGAATTCATCTGTTCTACTATTATATGCATAAAGCACATAGTTTTTTAATAGCGCTCTGGCAGTCAAATCTTCATCATAATCAATAGTTCCAACTAGTTTTGTTAAGCGATAATTTCCCTCACGTATATTATTTTTAATAGATGAATTTTCATAATAAAAAGGAATAAATTTTTCTTTTCTAATTTCATCTATCAAATTATCAATAACTTTTTTATCCATTTTTTCAATTATTCAGTTGCTTGTGTTTGTGCATTAGTTTGGAAATATTTAGGAACATATTCAACTAATTTTGTTGGGTCAAAGTAGAAACATACATCATCATCTACTGCTCTACCATTTCCATAAGCTTTTGCAATAATGACATCTGCATCATCCATTGCTTTTGTTTGATCATATTCTTTAACTTCAATTGCTGATAATCCCATTGTGTAATAAACCGGTTTATCAATAAATAATCCTGCATCACCTTTTTCACAATTTGCTGTAGGGATTACTCTAATTTTATCTTTTGATACTTGCACATATCCACCTGTTAATGCTTGTACATATAATGCAGGATCTACATAAGCAGCTTCATCACTAGGATTACATACTAATGCAATACCAGAAATACTTCTTTTTCCGTCATGTGATAATTGAGTCTTCGCAGTTGCTAATCCTTTAGGAGTAAATTCAGTTAATTTTGAATCTTTAGTTTTCTTTTTGTGTTCCCCATTTGATTCAACTTCACTGACTTTACGGAAAACACCAATAGGTTGATTAATACCTGTTCCATATAAAAATGCATATTCTAATCCATCATTCATTGTTTCAGCTAGAACCGCCATAAAATATTTATCAACGAATTCATTTGCTAAATCTCTGATTGCTTTTGGAATAACTAAAAATGCACTAAGTTTACCTAGTTCAAGATTTAATGATTCAAATGCAATATTTAATTCACTTTTGATTTTATCAGTTAATTCACCCCATGCATAAGTACCTGTTTTTGATGCTGAAATCCACTTTTTAACATCCGATGGGGCAAAAGATGCTAATGATAATAAATCACTTGCTTTTTTTACATCAACTAAAGTGTTATCAATGATTGTTGTTGGAATCAAGTCAATTTGTTTTCCATCGATAGCTTGTTTAACATCTGTTTTTAAAGCATCATAGAACTTATTTTCTTCATCAGTTAATTGTCTCAATCCTAACTTATTGAAGTTTTGAACTTTTGCATTTGCATTTGTTGATTCTTTTAAGATTTGTTCAATCAAATCCTTATTAGCAGTTTCATTGATTAATTCTACTGCTTCTAAAATTGCTTGAGATTTATCTTCTGCTTTTTCTAAAATCTCTTTTGCTTTTTCTAATGTAGCTTTATCTACTTTATTAAATTTCATTTTTTTCTCTTTCCTTTCTATTTTTTTGTATTAAAAAAAGCATTCCAACCCGTTAATGGCTCTTCATTTTTAGCCTTTTCAAGTTTCAATGCTTCTTTTACCTCATTCAATTCTTTTTCTAAATCCTTATTCAACATAACTTGATGGTTCAAGTACATTTCATTGATTGATTGCTGTGCATCATCATCTTCTTTGATTGATGTAGCAAATCCCATTTCTAAAGCTTCTTCTGCAGTAATCCATGTTTCATTGTCCATTAATTCAACTATTTCATCTCTTGAAAGATTTGAATTTTTTTCATAAATAACAATCGATGGCTCTGTGATTTTATCTAGATCATCTGCTTGCTTTCTTAACTCTTTAGCATTACCGCTTGCCCAAGTCCACGCATGATGAATCATCAGCAATGAACCTTTATGCATGACTCTTTCTTTTCCTGCCATAAAGATGACACTTGCAATCGAACATGCAAAAGAATCACATACAGTAGTTACATTTCCTTTGAATTCTTTAATCATATTATGAATTGCAAGACCTTCACTTACAGAACCACCATATGAATTGATATGAACTGTTAAGTTATCTGTATCGACATCATTTAATTCTTTTAAAAAGTCATAGGCACCTACATCACTTTCATCCCATTTGTATGAGGTGATGTCTCCGTAGATGTAAAGATCAGTCATTTCTTCATTTGATTTTTTGAATTCGTAGAACTTTTCATGTCCTTTCTTCATTATTCATCACCCCCTTTCGTATTCCCATCCATGCCTGTAGCATAGTTTTTAGTAAATCTTCTGGCATTTGCCCAATCTTCATCGATTGGTGGTTTACCACGTAATTTTAAAATATCGTTGTGGGACCAGCCATTAGAATATAATTTATCAAGATTAGATGCTTGCTCGATAACATCAATATGCTTGATTGCATCCGTATTGATTAAAATCCTATCCCCTCTTTCCCATTCTAGCTGAGAAAGCCAACATCCATTCATCCCATCATTTAACTCTTGAATAATTGGATCAGCAGCATACGTAATAAATTCATTGTTAGCATCACTTTTTTCAGTAACTTCACCATAGAAAACACTTTTTGGAATTCCTAAAGCAATTGCTACATTTGTAAATACTTCATCTTTTAATGCTTTGACATCACTTGCAGTCATTGTTGACTTGCTATCAATCGCACTTACGTCGAGTCCGTTTCTAGAAAAGATGACTCTTATATCATCACTTGAAAGGTCCTTTCTAATTTTTTCTGTATACTCATTTTCAGTTATTGGTTGTCGGGTTTTTTCACTATACACTTGCATATTTCCCGACATTTGAATTTTAAATTTTGAAAGTTTTGACTTTACCCCTTTTATAGCAACACTCCAAGCAATCGCATTTTCTTGATTGATTTCATTTAGATAAGCTAACAACTTTTCATTTTTATACTTAAATAAGACTGCATCATTCGATGTAAATATCCTATCTAGTTTATAAGTCCTATCCCCGCTTCTAATAACTACATTTGAAAATGTTCTAGGATATAGCACATCATCTGACTGTGTAAAGTTTTCAGCTCTATAAATATTTCCATCACTCATCTGTACAACTAAACATCCATCACTACTTGTACACATTTTCATAACAACTTGTTTCCAAAAATCAGTTGCAAACTCATTTGGGTTTGGTCTAACGTTTAAACAATATTCAGTTTTGATTGCATCGCTATCTGTTGAGTAGACATCAATAGGACATTTCGATATCAAATCAGCAATCTTATTAAATCCAATTTCTAATGCCAACTGCGAAAGTCTATTTTTTTCAGCCATCATATCGATATAGTAATCAACTAGTTGACCATCCTTATTAAACAATTTCTTTACAAATTGAAACATTGATTCACCTCCTCATTTTTTCTATATATAAATAATCGTTTCATCTAACATATCTTCTCCAGAAATACTACATACAAATGCCATGAAACCATCATTCTTTCTTAATTTTGGTTCTATTTTTCCATATGATTTATTTCCATACTTATCCATTTTGACAGCAGTATTATTGGTATACCATCGCATGATGGCGCTATTCCCAAAGTTAATATTTCCATCTACAAATGCTTTTTCTATTAAAGGTGCTACATATGCATTGATTGCACCTTGATTTCTAATCATTCTTACAAGCCCAGCTGGATTTTTCTTATCTTCTATAGTAATTCCTTTTCGTTCAAATACTTCTCTAAACAACTTAAATCTATACGTATCCATGATGATTTTAACTACATTGTATTTTTGCATTTGCTCAATACACCATTCGACAATCGCATTTATACTTAAACTTTCTGAGTTGACTATTTCATAATCATTGAATCCCTCTAATCCTATATTGTTTTCTATAGGAAATTTAATTGATTCAAAAAATGGGCTGTTCCTGCAAATCCATGTCTTTTGTCTCCAAACATAAACACCATCTATTTTAAAAAGCAAACCAGCAGATGCAAAATCTCGGATATCTGCATAGTCAATTCCTATAATGCAAGGATGATAGTTTATATCATCTGGAATCGCTCTTTCTATCTTATTTTCTACATCACTATAACAAGCTTTTAAAATATCTTCCCATTTGGCTACTGTTATTTCTTCATTTCTCGCAGGTAGATTCATTCTTTTAGTTAAAAATTCTGTCATCATCGATGGTAATTTTTGTGCTTCTTTAAAATCTCTTAAAATTTGTATTTTTAAATCTGGAAGAAATTCCATCGATGGATTTGCTAAGACAAAATATTTAGGATCATTAGCTTGCTCTTTTGAGTTGATTTTACAAAAAAAGGGAAAATAACCTAAATCATTTTCTCCTGTTTTTAATATATCATTGCATAATTGAATTAAATCATCTAAAGGACCATCTCGAACGTTCCCATTTGTAGTAATAATAAATTTTCTTGCGTGCTTTATTTTTCCTAATTGAGAATTAAATACTTTTATTTGATCATAATTTTCATATCCATGATATTCATTAAAAAGAATAGCTCCCGATTTCTTACCATCCTTCGTCTTAGCGTTAGAAGTATTATAACGTAACTCAGCTCGTGTCTTTCTATTCTTGATAAGCTCTTTTGTTTTATAGAATTTACTTCTAAATTTATTCCATTGGGCATCTAACATTTCGTAAACAACATTGAAGCTATCTTTTGCTTGCTGTTCATTATTTGCGATGATATCAATGTGATAATTTTTAATTCCATATAATGGTGTCTGAAAAAAATTCATCAGTGGCATAATAAAACCATCTTTTCCATTTCCACGTCCCATCAATATAATGATTGTTGTGAAAAGTGGAACGTCATCGACATACATAAAAACGAATGCGTAGATGAATTTTTGATAAGGAAACAAAGGATAATAGTTGTTTTCGCAATATTTTAAACAATTTTGATATGTTTTTTCATCAAAAAAAACATCATTTCTAGCCAATGTAGGCATAACGATGTTCTTTATCAGCAGTTTTCTTTCTTTGTTTATCTTATCTGGATTCTTTTTTACATAGTCGATATAATCGTTGATTTCTTGACATTCAATCAATAATAATCATCATCCGAATTATCAGAGGTGTTAATTGGATTTTGTAAACCTAATTCATCAAGGATTTTCAACATAGTTGTTGTTATTTTCATTAGATTTTGCACGGATTCATTAGGCTTTTCGCTTTTAAAACCATTTCCAGAAACTACTTCATAGCGCAATCCTTTTTCTTTGATATCTCTTTGACATTTTCTTTTAAGATCATAATATTTCATATAATCTTCTATCAAATCAAGATAGTAATTTTGATACTTCCCTTGAGCTTCTAACTGTTCAAGCAAGTCATCTTTGATTTCTTTTTTTGTCATAACAACACCCCTTTCAATATTTTTTCTAATCAACCACCCGTTATCACACACGCGCGAATATTTCTGAAAAGTTAGGACCACATGCCCGTTCTCCGTGTTTCAAATTCGCATGAGAATTTGACGGGGGGTATACTGAATTACCACATTTCTTTAGTCAATTTCTTTTTATACTTGAATTTTTTCCAAGTTCCATCTCTACCTTCAACTATCTCATGGCAGTCAAAGCATAGACTTACTAGGTTATCATCATCCAATGCTAATTCAAAACAATCTTTCATCGGTATGATGTGATGTACATACTTTGCTCGTTTGATTTTAATTCTCTTTATTGGTTTTGATTCAACAACATAATTACCTTTGCATCTTTGACATTCATAATGATCTCTATTAAGTATCTCTATGCGCTTATCTTTCCATTCACGTGATACATAGAATGCATGAACATCACCATCATTGACTAGCTGCTTTACTTCTTCTAGCGTTCTTCTTTTCTTCATCCACTTTTTTATTGTAATAGATATTCTTATATCCTTTGTCTTTTAGTTCCTGTAATGATTGGTTTATGTTTTCTGGAAACATATCCAATTGATAAAAGACTCCATTATATTCATAACCATAAATATAATCTTTATTTTGTGCTTTAACTTTTGTTTCTTTGATCAGCCATTCATCAGTCACTATTTTCTTTTGAATTCCATGATACATAATATCTACCTCCTTTTTTTGTAAAGAAAAAGAGATAGACATAATCTATCTCTTCGCTTTCAAGACAAAGCATTGATGTTGTTTTCATTTAAACCACATTACCATAATAACACATTTTTTACACAAAAAATTATCAAATAATTATCAATTTTCTTTTTCAGCTTTTAAAATCTTTTCTACATCCCTATTTTTTAAAGCTAAAACTTCATCTAAAATATCAAATGCTTCATCAGCAATTCTATAAAAAGTTGCTTGTGAATATCCTTTTTTAACAGCTTCATTTATTCTTTCAATACTGTTATTAGGATAGTTAGAATATATTATAATTACTTCCCTTTGCTTTTCGTTTAGCAATTTAGTAATAGATTCTTCTAAAAAGTCGACAACAGTATCATACATCTTTATATGTTCGTCATATCTATCAAGATTTTCAATAAGTTTATTATATTTTTCATAAATTGTTTTGTGTGATCCTCCCGGCAGTTCATTTGAATATGATATAGCTTGTGTAGTATTTTCTAATTCTTTTTTTGTTTCTTTTAATAGAATTGCAGTTGCTTTCCATCTTTTCCAATTCAACACTTGATATTTAGATTCTTTCATATGCTACTCCTTTCACTTCTAATTGATGTTATCATTTTCGATATACTCAATAGTCCTATTTCCTTTGCTATCAACAAAGAAAGCAAATTCACCAGAGAACTTATCATTCATTTCTAATACATGATTTTTTAATGCATTAGATTTCTTTTTTAGCTTTTTATTTAATTTATTAGCTTTAATTGTATCAAATGTTCCAAAGTTATCTCTAACTTGTTTTCTTGCTTTATCAAGCTCTTCAACTAGAAGATAATACTTTCTATCTTGAATGGAAGCACGATATATTTTTTTGCATGAAGGACAATAGAAATAAATTAGATCAAACTTCAATCCTTTTACTTCCATCTTTTCTTTCATTATCGATTCTTCCTTTATTACAAATTCATGATTGCATTTATCACATGTAACAGATGCATCCATGATTTTTTTCATTTGTTCTTTAATATCCATTATTTTCACCTCTTTTTTTTGTAATATGATATGCTTTTTGATAATATTCAACTTCATCTTCGATACGTTTCAATAAACTTTTTTCTCTTGCTAAATCTTTCTCATTGACATTTGGTCTAGAAATGTAATACTGCAAGGCATGTTTTATAATCTGCAGGTTTCTATATGTGCTTCTCATTATTATCTCCTATGATTGGAATAATAATTGGATAAAATCTATTCTCTTCAAAATTACACCATTCACAATTCGAATCTCTATTGCTCATTGGATATCTAATAATCATCATTTGATTATCAACAGTAAATTCTTCAATATAAATACAACATTTATTTTTTACATCATAAACCCACATATTTTCATGAAGTTCTTCAAACTTAAGAGATTGAGGACTGAAATGTTCTTCAATTAATCTATCAAAAGTATCAAATGCAGATAACGGAATATTAATTCCACCATACATTTTGATAGCATTGAGAGCTTGCAAACAATCATCTTTATTTATTATTTTCATCTTCAACCACCTCACAACTATTTAATATTTTGTTTACCAAAAGAGGTTCATCACCCCATTTAATGAAGCAAAATGTATCTTTAAATAACATTATACATGTCTCCGTTCCACGATCTATCCAGCTATCGTAAGTTTTATGTGGCTTTATTTCATAGACAAAAATATACCCATCTTTATCTCTACATATCCATTTGTATTCTCTTTGATTACAATATTTTAAAATTTCATATTCTAAATTATTTAATATAAAGTGCTCTTTATTTATTACACTTATATCTTCTGCAAGATAATCACAAATAGCATCAATATCTTCATACTTAATATGCTTAATTGCGTTATTATTATTTCCTTGCTTCATATGTTGCAACATAGATATTAATTGATTTCTAGTTTTACTCATCTTCAACTCTCCAATCAATCGCTTGTCCGCAAAAATGACAATATTTTTGTCTTTCTACTAAAAGTGATTTACAAGAAGGACATACTAATGCTGTTTTTTGAACAATTGAACCATCAGCAGTAACGCCATCAGCAAATGCTATTAATGGTTTTTTAAGTGTTGCTTTATCAACCAGTTCTTGCAAAGTATTTTTTGAAGAATACGGTTGACAAAAAGAACCATCACTATGTCTATTTAACATTTCAATATTTTCAATCAAATAATTTAGTGCTTCTTGATATTTATTCATTTCTCTTATTCTCCTGTTTTTCAAAATAAAATACTAACGGTTTTGTGTTTTCAACAATTAAACTATGTTTTAATGCTAATTTATATTGAAATGTCTTTTGTAGGTTTCTCATTAAAACATCACTTAATCGCTCTCTAAAATCTTCTATGCTACAAGTTGACTTATAAAAATTGCATTGTCTACATGATGGCATTAAATTCCTGATTTCATTTATTTCATCTAATGTTTTTTCTTTTTTATAATCACAATGGACATAAACGGAATCAATATGATCCACTTGCATATCTTTATATTCAAGTTCGCAACCACAATATGCACAATGATGATTGTACTTTTCCCATACTTTAATCCTAATTTTCTTGGGTATTGATTTATGTTTTGACATCTTACCACCTCTTATTTTCTTGGTTGCAATTTAATCTTATAAATACTGCTTAAGAAATCTATTCCTTGTTGAGTTACATAATAGTAGTAATCATTTATGATTGTACTGGGTGTTTTTTTAGCATATCCTAGTTTAACGAGTTCTTCCCAAGTTTCTTTATCTTTTTCACCTGCACAAAAGTAGTTTCTATAATATTCATGCACTCTTTGATTTTTTCTAGTTTCAGTAGGCTCAAATCCTATAGCATGACACATCTTATCGATTTTCAATAAAGCATCATCCATTATAACCACCCCAATTCCTTACATTGTTGATATACCGCTTTTAATTCATCTACAGTTAAAGGTGCACAAGTTTGAATTCTTTTTTTGTCTAGATTGAAAACTATATGCTCATATCCACATGCTCATATCCACGCTTTTTCTTATATGATATGAAGTGGCTTGCTCCACCAAGAGTAAATGTGTCAAAACTGTATTTATATCCTAACTCTTCAAACATTTCTTGTGCTGTCATAATCAATACCCATTCTTAAGTCGTTCGTAATTTATTTTATTTTTGTTAAGATATTCTTGATATATTTCGTCAAATGAAAATCCTAACATTTCAGTTAGATCTAAAAGAGCATCTAGCTTTTCAAAATTACTTGCTACAGCACCGATAAAGTTGCCTAACGCACCTGTTACACCCATTCCAAATCGAATGATATAATAGCCATACTCTTTAATAATAAAATCTATATCATTATCACTTTGGTAAAGTTCTCATGTCATTACGAAATGATAAACATCAACCAATTCTTCTAATACTCTTTGACGATTGACAGGTGGTTGTGTTTTTTTCCACCAGCACCAAGCTCCTTTACATTCATGAGTTAACTCCCCTAATTCGTCGATAATAGCTAACTCTAGTTTCTCTTCTGTCATGCTATCTTCACCGAATTCTTTTAAAATGTTTTCATTCAAATCTTTTTGCATTTTAAACATTTCTCTTAATTTTCCTTTAATATTTAAATTTTCCATTTTAATAATCTCCTTTATTTAAAATAAAATAATACATAATATCCCGTGAATCCATTTTGAATATATTGAATGTTAATAATATTTGATTTGTGAATTATTCTCTTATTAACAAAATCTTCCAATTCTATAATGTTTTCAAAATTCTTATGTTTTAATTTTAATTTTTTAGCAAGATCATATTCATTTTCTTTTGATTTCATTTCATCAACTAAAAAAACTTTTAACTCTTCATCTTGAGTTTTCAATATATCATCAATAATTTTTGAATAGTCACATTCAAAAGATTTTGGATTTTTTTCATAATTACCACTCATTCTAATTTCTCCTATCATTTAATATTTAATAATTTTCTATATACAATAATTGCTTCTTTTAAAGTCATATCATCACTTACATTTTGAAAATAACCTTTATTTTTCATAATTGATAGTTCCCATATATTTGAAAATATTTCATTTTCTTCTAATACGTTATAGGCTATTGTTTCCAGTAAATCTAATTCAAATTTCATATTTTTTCTCCTTACATTGCCTATATAACTATGACGTATAACCTATTATTATACGACATCATTTAAACCTCTCTAAACCCTTATGTAGCAAGGGTTTCAAGAGATTTTACTTTTAAAAAACTTTTTACTGTTTTTTTAATGAATTTTTCATAATTGATTGTGCTATTTCATTACTAGTCATATGATCATACTTTTCATCAACTAGCTTATCTGATATCTTCTCTTGTATTTGTTTAGTAATATCTATATCTTGTCTTTTTTTTAATTCTTCTTTTTTTAATTCCAATTTAATTTCCCAATTTTCTGGTACAATATCTTTATTAAAAAAGCTGCACATAAAGCTGCATAAACATCCTTTACATTCATCGTGATTTTTACAAAAGTTCTTGATAGTTGATAATGTTTCATATTCTGCAATGTTATCTACTATGATCATCTTCTATCCCTCCTAAAGAAATAATTTATTGATTATCAAAGCTAATAAAACACATAATAATAATTTCATATTTAGCTTCTATTTCCTTTCTTAGAATCCATTCCAAATACTTTTATTTTTATATTGAAACGATTCTTTGTCGCAACAATCTTCTTGTTTTAAATTTCTAATTCTTTTTCGTGATTTAGAAATATATAGTTTTGATCTAATTTTTGTATTTGGTTGTTCTCTTTCTAACATTTCATCAAATTCAATGATTGATGAATAGTTATCTGGGTGATTATCTTTCATGAATTCAAAAAAATAATTAGTATGAAAAGGGCAAATATTACAGGCACTTGCTTTGGTATCAAGCCCCCATTCTTCTAAAATATATTTGTAGTTGTCAGCTCTTGTTAAGTTCATTTCTACAAGAGGAAACTTGTTAACAAACATCTTATGTTTATTCTCTTTGCATCTCTTACTTTCTTCCAAAGAAAAGCCCAAATGCATTTCATGAGTTTTAAAATCTTGCTGATTCAATCTTTGATACTTTTGATAGCCTAGCAAATGATATTTAACAAACTTTATAATTTCATTAATTTTGTAATCCAACGTGCAATTACGCATCATCTTTCCTTTTTTTCCATTTTCATCAACACTCCAAAAAGGAATTGAAACTACTCTTTTCTTTCCAAAATTATCCATATAATCTTTATAAAGATGTGTATCTAATACATAAAATGGTATTTTAACTTCATCACAAGCTTTTTTGATAAAATTAACTTGTTCATAAACCCAATTAGGCTCATTTCCTAAATCACAAAATATCACAGCATCATATATTGGAACTTCATGGTATTTAATGCCATATTTTTTATTTTCGCACGACATCAGTGCAAGTGCAGTTGATTGCATCCCTGCACCGCAACTTAATATTTTTAATCCCATTTCTGTTATCCCTTCTTGATGATTATTTTTAAATAATTTCCTTTTTCATCACTTTCAGCATCAATCATCAATACTTTTTTACTGTAATATTTGCAATTGATTTCCTCTGGTCCTTTCTTTTCTTCTAAAATGTCATTGTATTTATCACATAATTTAATTCTTGTATTTAAACCAATACGATTCATCAATTTATTAAATCTCATATTTTTTATTTTTAAAATAAGCTTAATTGCTCATTTTCTTTCCTTTCTTCAAAATAACTACATCCCATTTCACTTAGTTCTTTCTCTCTACTGATCCAACCGCATATGTATCCATCACATCTTGAATTGCATCCATATCTCTTTGAATGTGTTTCTTGACTGTTTAATTTTCTTGACTTATCCAAATATTTGCATTCAAAACAACTTCTCATAAATTATTATTCTTCCTCTTTGATAAGATAGATTCTATAATTACTTTTTGATGAATCACCTCTACTTACATAGCTGTAAAATGTGCCTATTGTTATTCCTAATTTTTCTGTTATTTCTGCACTATTTCCAACCATAATCAAATTTTCTTCTTTATCATAAACAACATACTGATTACTTCTTTTGTTATTCATCAAATCCACCTCAAATCATGTTTAGGATCTTTAACTGCGTTGTAGTAATAATCGATAACAGTTTGATAAGAAATGCATAAGTCTTTCGATGCATCCCATGCTGATGAATATTTTTTAAACAACTGATTATTTATAAATTTTCCAACTTTTTTCTGTTCCTTCTTTCTAGAGATGCTTCTATATTCTTTTTGAGAAATGATTTCTAAATTTTCAACTGATATATTTTCCCAATTGCCATCTTTTAATATAACAAAGTCACTTTTATTCATTTCTTTAATAAATAATGATGCAATTAGATTTTTAGCATATCTTTCTTTTCTATTGAATCTTATTACCGCAATCGTTTCATTTCCTCTTTTTTTAGGAAAAGGATAGAGTTCAGTTATACATCCACTAGCCCATTTGATGTAGAATCTACCATCACGTGTTGCATAATATTTTTTGGCTTTTTTTCCAGTTACTTCTCCTATCAATATGCCATCCTTTTCATCATCTTCTACTAGGATGTATTTTCCTCTAAAAATACCTTGATTATTTAAAAAGCTAACTAACTGATATTCTTTAAAATCCAATTCTTTTAATAATTCTTTTTTTGAAATCTTTCCATATGACTTTGTAATATCATCTTTATCTAACATCAGATAATTCATTTCTTTTTACCTTTGCTAGAAAATTCATTATAGAGTTGATTCAATAAAAGAAATTCAATGCAGCCTAGACACAATAGAATAGCTAGAATATTAGCAACTCTACCCGTCCATAAAAGCAAACATCCAAAAAACATAACCGCTACAATCAACGCTTTCATCATGATCTTTTTCTTATTTGTCATTTTTTAGCTCCTTTCTCAATAAAAATAGTTCTTGTCTTAAACGTTTATTTTCATTTCTATATTCAACAGCCATTTCACGATATCTCAATCTTTCATTATCGCATTGCTCATATCTAGTTTCTTGATAATCAAGTTCAATTTTTTTATGATCAAACAATTCTTGTTGACGTTTTAATTCATTTTGAAGTTTTTTATTTTCATAAACTAAGGGCAAATGTTTTTCTTTTGTCCAATTGATTAAGAAATCTTCTAACTTTTCTCTTTTTGTTGGTTCTTTTTCTATTTCTTTTTTAATATCATTTGTCAAAATAAACTCACCTGCTCATATCCACGTCTCTTTTTATCTTTTTCATAAAATTCAACCAACTTACTATGTTCACTAGTGCCCCACGAATCATACCATTTGTCATCAATTTTATATGTGAAGCTATTAGCTTCTAATAATCCTTGATGTGGTATAAAGACATGTGTCCAGTCTTCTCTTCTTTCTATGTATACTGCATCTGGAAAAACTTTTTTTACATATTCATCTGCAGGTTCTAGATTATAATGATTCATTACTTTATCTTGATGTTCATAAAGAATGTTATTTATCCAGATAGCTTTCATAATTCAAACAATGTAGGTTGATTTAAAGAGCGCTCTAAGTTTTTAATAAAATTCAATCCCGTTTTAAAATAACTTTCTTTGATTTCACAACCTATTCCATTTCTATTTAATTTAACTGCTGAATAAGGAACTGACATAACTCCACCAAAGGGATCAAATACTGTTTCTTTTTCATTTGAATACCATTTGATAAGATGTTCTATCAAATCAAGTTGAAGTGGTGTCATGTGCTTTTCATCTTTTTCTTCCTTGGCAATTTTAGTGTTTAAGACATTTGTTCTTGATACTTTAGGTGATTCTTTACCAATTCCCCAGCAAGGACTAGCTAAACGTGTCCATTGATGAAACTCATCATCGATATTTTCGTGTATTACATGAACCCATTCATCTTCTCGCTCATGTTTTTGCATCAATATAACGTAATCCGGCATTCCCGTACGTGTGATTTCAGCAAACTTCTTATAAGAGTTCCACAAGATAGATGCTGATTTAGTTCTAGTAGCTTCAATTTGAGGATCCTTAAATACTGTGATTTCTCCGTGATAAGTCCATCCATGCTTTTGAAAAGCTTTGATGGTCATTCCTCTAAAATCTATCAAGCCCATTGTTCCATCTCTTCCTTTGAAAGTTGGAATCTGCATCACGTGTAATGCAATGATGCGCCCCGGTCTTGTTATTCTATAAAGTTCTGGAATCAAGTAATCCATTTGTTGAAAAAATTCATTTAAATCTTTTACATTGCTAAAATCTCTAGGATCATCACTGTAAGTATAAAGGTTAGCAAATGGAATCGATGTGATTGTTAAATCGATGCAATCATCTGGCAACTGTCTACATACATTTACGCAATCATCATTGTATAATTTGTAACTCATATAAATGCAGGTAAATCAATCTTTTGAGATTGGTGTACCTCTTCTACCTCACTTTCATTAAAATTCAATAACTGTATTTCTTGAACAGACATATCCATTTGATTTTTCAAATTATGCTGCAATTCTTTTTTCTTATTGACATTGTCCAAAATGTGAAGTTCAGTACTCCCTAAAACGATATAAGAAAAAACTGTATGCTTTTGTCCAAATCTATAGATACGTCGCAATGCTTGATGATAATTTTCATAAGAATAAGTCAATCCGCAAAAGATCACATTATGGCATTTTTGAAAATTCATTCCATAACCGAATATTTTAGGTTTTGAAATCAACACTCTTGTTTTTCCTTGTTTAAAATCCAATGCGCATTGTTCTTTTCTTTGAGGTTTATCGCTTCCTCTTACTTCAATTGCTTTTGGAATGTATTTTTTTAATAAATCAGCTTCTAAATTTGTATCACACCAAATCAAGTATTGATCATCATCTTTCATTACTATTTCAGCACATTTTTTAGCACGTATATCAGCAGTTCTATTTTTCTCTTTATGAAATGAAGTGGCTGATGTTCCAATGTCTCTAAATAGTCCATGTTCAAAGCTATCATCAATCACATCAATATCGATAATGATATTCTTTTCGATAAGCTTAGGTAAAACATAATAATCAGCATTAAATCCTAAGTCTTTTGGATTCTCGATATTGACTGACCATGAACAGCACCATCTATAAAAATCCTTTGTGGCATGACCTTTTAAGCGATATGTTCCTGTTTTCATATCATTTATGAAATAAGTTGCTAAAGCTTGTGCAGTAGTGATTATTCCTAAAAAATCAGCATGATTGAGCAATTCCATTAAATCATTTGGTGCAGGAGTTGCAGTACAACATAACTTGTATTCAGTATCTTTAAATAAATTAGTTAAGTTTACTCTTGTTTTACCAGTAAAATTTTTTAAGATACTTGATTCATCCAAAACTACACCAGAAAACAAAGAAGTATCGATGTTATCCAACTGCTCATAATTGGTAATATAAAGCCCGTTATCAATAGAAAAATCATCTCTTAATACGTGAACCTTATAACCTAATAATGGAGCTTCTTCATAGGCTGTTTGTACAGTTACACCGAGTGGCGCAACTATCAATACTGGCTTGTCAGTATAAATATTTACTTGATGTGCCCATTCCAATTGTTGCAATGTCTTTCCCATCCCGCATGCTTCAAAAAGACAAAATCTTTTCTTTTTGAGTGCTTTTTTAACGATGGCTTTTTGATAATCAAATAAAACGGAGTTTAGATCATCAACTTCAATATCAATTCCATTTGTTTCTTTGATTTTCTTTTTTGATTCCAAAAATTCTTGATAATTCATTTTTTCACTTCCTTTTCAAAGGATACATAATTAATAAAGCTCTATGCTTTTGTTCAGTTATCATCGTCAGACGATAACCAATCAAACTATATTGATCAGCATAATTCTTTCTAAATATTTCTTTCATATCCTCATAATCGATGCATTCAAAGATGGCTCTTTTGTATGTTTTTTGCATATTTTACCCCCTCAAACACCTATATAACTATGACGTATAACCTATAATTATACGACATCATTTAAACCTCTCTAAACCCTTATGTAGCAAGGGTTTAGAGAGATTTTGATATCAAAAAACTTTTTCTATTTTTTCTTCTACTTTTTTCATTTCCTGTATGATTTCTTCTATTTTTTCATTAGAATGAATAAACAATGGATTGAGTATTACTTTTGCATATTCACGTGTGATAATTTGACTTCTATAACTAATCTTTCATCATAATCATCGATAGCAAAGCCACTTACAGTTAAATTTAAGATTTTGTCTTTTATACAGTCCTTATATTTCTTATCCGTAGTGATTAATACATAATCTTCATCACTAGAAACTCTATTACTGTTAACAATACTGATTTTGTAATTTTCATTTTGAAAAGCTTCCAAAAATTCTTTTAATGTTTTCATTTCCATCACCTCTTTTTTAATATTTGATTCTTTCCACATTCTTTTTCTTTTCCTCAACAGAAGTATTTGCGTATATTTCAGTTGTTTTAATATCCGAGTGTCCTAGAATCCTAGCAAGCTCTGTTGAGTTGCCACCGGCTTTTAAAAACTGGATAGAAAACATATGTCTGAATGAATGCGGGTGTGCCTTTGCTAAATCAATACCTCTGCACATTCCACATATCTTTAAAATTCTTCTTTCGACTGTTCTTTCTGATATCATTGAACCATCATTCTTTTTTTCTGATGGAAATAACGTACCAGATTCAATCTTTTTATCTTTGGCATATGCAAGTAGCTCTCTTCTCAAATCTCCTCGCATGGGAACGCTACGTTCCTTACCTTTATTAAATACAGTTACATATTTTTTTGATTTGCTCTCTTTGATATTTTCAACTGTATAGTATTTAAGCTCAGAAACACGTATTCCCGTATATGCAAATATCTTCATGATCATGTAAGTTTCAACGTTTCCCGTCTTTTTCGCTTTTGAAAGCATACGTTTAAATTCTTCTGGTTTGATGACATTTTCAATTGATGTCTTTTCCTGCTCTTTGATAACTTTCAAACGATAGTCACTTACATATGTTTTTGCCTTTGTGGAGTTGTATTCCCCTTTTTCATTGAGTTCTACATATTTGACAAACTTATTGATTATGATGATGTAGTTATTGACTGTTTTAGTAGAAAAGTTTTCTACTATTTTTTTCTTGTAAGAAATCAAATCACTTTTTGCTACATCCTCCTTATCGAAAAAATCAACAAAATCACTTACGACTTTTCTATACTTGTTATAAGTAGATGATGCTTTTTCATCCATAACTTCATCTTCAATAAATTCATCTATGTATGATTTAAGCATCGATTTTGTCAATTTTATTTTCATCTCAGATGTTTCTCCTTACGTTCTTTTTTTCAGTAAAGTCTTTCTTTCTCATACGTACATAGATGTAGTACATATGATTGACTTTGTTATAGCGGATTTCATGATCAAGATAGGTTTTAGATTTATAATTGCTATTCATATAAACTGATACATTTGTATCATCAGCAATCATATTTCTAATCTTCTTCTTAGAAAAAGAAGTATAGCTTTTTCTTTCTTTTGGCTTTTTAAGACCTTTCGAGGATTTCCACCTCTTTTTTCCTTTTGGATCTTTTGACAAATAATTAGCAAGACCAGACAGTTCATATTCATCTGGTTCAAGTTCTTCGACTTTTGTTCTTATTCCATTTGTCCATAAGTCCTTCATCACTTTTCTATCGATACCTCCATCAATAATCAAATGATGATGAACCCTAATTTTCTTTTGAAGATCATACTCCGTCACATAGATATATTTGGCATTTTGAAGCTTCTTTTTCTTTCTTCTATAGTTGATTTTTCTAATCAACTTGTAAACTTCCTTTTCAGCATCTTCAATGCTTGGTGGAAGATTTTCATTTGAATAAGTCAAATGCATAATGTAATCATCTTTAGTGAAGTTGGAATTAATCAATCTAATGAATTGCTTTCTTGAATTTCTATCATTTAGATTTTTCTGCGCTTTCCTTGATTTTCTTTTTACCTTGAATTCTTGAAAATCCTTTTTATTGAAAATTGGATAAAGTTCAACCTCAAACATATTTCCAGCACTTATTGTTTTAGCAACATAATGATGATCAATGCTGTTTGTCCTTAGAAGATTTTCTATTTCCTTTTCTTCTAGCTGATTGATAGGTGTATCATACAAGGATTCATAGTCATATTCTTTATCTGTGTATTTCTTTTTCGTCGACTTGTTAGGACGCATTACAAGAGATACAAGGCATCATAGAAACTATATTTTTAATAGAATATATCTACTTTTTTTATAGAAATATGCTATAATAATTGTGTTAGGTTAATATAATTTCTAGATGCCATTGACCATTGGTTGATGGTTTCTTTTTTTATTGAAAATATTTATCTATGAAATCCTTGCTTTCTTGATACATCTCACCTTTTATGAGTTCATTCGCTTCCAAAAGCACTTTTCTTTTATTTTCTTGCTCATTCAAAATCGCACATAGCTTTCCAAAAATCATTACATCACTCAAATAATAATGCGCAGCCAATGTATCAAAATCATCACATACACCCGCATTTTCAAAATTTTTAATGTTTTTCAATACATAAATATTTAGAAAATCATTGTATGTATCTCTTTGCCCATCTTTTGATTCGATTGATGACAAATCAAGAAACAATTGAGTTGCTACTGGACTGCAGTATTTTTCAGTATCCATATATTTTCTCTCCTTTCAAAAAAATAAAAAGCTATTATCAAAACGTATTTATCACTTAAAAACATCGTATTTTTCTCTTTTTATGTTTGTAATCAAAATCATTTTGCAAATTTGGAGGCATGAGAATGATTGATAATAGCTTTTCAGAGGTTATTACCTCTTAGCAATCATAGAATTTTTGTAAAGGGACTTGTGTATCGATTGTAGTAATAGTCTCTATGATTGCTAACAGATAAGAACTATCTGTTATATTTAGAAAATGATTGACAATAGCGCATCAGCTATCATTGTTAGCAATTTTGCAAAAATCAAAAGAACAACTATGATTGTGATCAATCCTCTAGAAGAAAGTGTTTCAATTTTCATTTCTTTAGTTCTCCCATTTTTTAACCATGAAATTACTATTTTCATTTTTTAGTTCATCCATTTCTTCTAAAATACGTTCCTTTTCATTATGCATTTCTCTAACTTGATACTTTAAAGCACTTACTTTATTCGCTAATTGAAACCACATTTCTTCTAATTTTTTATAATCTTTTATTAAAAGCATGATTATAATTGCTTGAATCACATTGACTATAAATGAAATTAACAGAACCATATGAATTCTCCTTTCAATGTTAATATTAAAGTTTCTCAACTGAAAGGAACCTGCCATCTGAAGGAAGTTCAACAAATGAAACACATACGTACAAACAAATACTAGTAAATGGTATTTAATTTAATGACAAGTTCCTTTCAGCTGAGAAAATATTTTTATTAAACTTTATTTAAGATTTCTTCCATTTTTAGTGACAAATCTAATGTTCTCGCTGTTTCAATAGCATTAAATAAATAATGATATTCATCTTTGCTAATGATGTCTTGGAGATACATGGTTTCAACGTATGCATCTAACTTTCCGCTAAAATAATCTTTCAAATCTTCAGTTTTTAGAAGATCTAAAAAACATCTGTCAAATCTAATGATTAAAATAGTTTGCTTGTTTTTTACGACTTTCATTTTATAAATCCCCTTTCTATGTATTTAAAATTAGGTAATCTCGCTTTATAATTGAATTACAATGCTCCCCAGTATTGAAATCTCAATTAGAAAGCGAGGTGAATTAAAATGCAATTTGGAATAACTATTGCAATATCCGTTTTATCTTTATTAGTGTCGATTTGGGCCTGTCATCAAACTTCAAAAACTACTACACTTGCAAACAAAGCATCTATATCCATGTATCTTATTTTTATAAAGGATCGTACATATTTAAAAATTAAGAATTTTGGAAATAGCAATGCTTTAATCAAATCATTTCAAACTGATGTGGATGTTCAAAATTCAAAGAAAAATGATTTATTTCCATTCCCATATGTTGGTATAAAAAATATAAATATTGCTCCCGGCACATCAATGATTGCATTGCTAGATAGAAAATATATTGATAAAAACCATTGGATTTCTGTTGAATATTTTGATGAACTTACTAGAAAAAACTATTCATTTAAACTAGAGATAAATTCTTATCAAGAATACGCATGTGTTTATGAAGATAATTTCAATCTTATTGATTATTAGAAATTATGTTCAAAATTTCATACATGGTTTTATTTAGCTGAATAATGTTTTGATTTATCTCTTCTAGTTTTGAATCTCTACGTTCTTCAGCTTCTTCTTTCAGCATTATTTCAAATTCTTCATCATTCAAAATTCCACCATTTTCTAAAACTTTTCGTAATGAATGTTTTTTTATTTTCTTTTCAACTTTGTTTCCACTACAATAAACGTTCATATGTTTATACCTTTCTAGGAAGCTTCACGTTTAGCAGCTTCTTTAATTTCCTTTGCTGTTAATCCCATAAAATCTAACAGCCTGTTAACTAGAATTACATTAAAACAGTTTTCTAATCCTTCAGCTTCTATTTGATTTCTAATTTGATGATAAATCCTACTTGCTTTCGTACTTCCACATGGCACAAATTTAGCCACCTCACTGCATGTTAAATATCCTTTATTGATATATTGCAATCTGGTTTGATTGATTTTAGAGGTATCTATAATTTTTCTTGGCATTTTTAATCACTCCTTTTCTACTTTTGATGCTATCGTTTGAAATTCTTACTTCTTATTCCTTTGTTACCTCGAAGCAATGTACTTCCCAAAGAAAAAAGTATCAAAGAAACTGCGATTGAAAATTTTAAATCTAACATGAAGAGCTACTTAAACTCAAAATTTATACGTTTTATTAAGAAAAAGTTACCCATTTTCTTTGAATCGTTAATTTTTGGTTTGCTTCAATATTTAATATTCAACGCACTTGGCATGCATTAAGCATGTCTTTTCTTTTTTTGAAATACATTGCTTAGAGATAACAAATGAATTTTGATAGCTGTACATCTTGTTTGTCAAAATGACATTTTAGTATCACTTATTTGTTGTAGTATTTTCCATTTTCACGTGTCTCCTTTTTTTATTTTTAGTGGTAGTATTTTCCTAACTATGTTAAGCATTCTGAAATAATTCTTTTATATCTCCATTAAATTTGAGATAGTCAAGAATATGTTTACATTCTGATAAAGTAAATTCATTTTTTCCATTTAGTTTACAAGAAACTGTACTTGTTGAAATATCTAGCTCTTTCGCTAACATTTCCCTTGTAATCTTTTTTTTCTTCAATTCTCTTTCTAAAATGTAATACATTCCTTTTTCTCCTTCCTGATGTACGATATTTCGTTTATCTAACTCAAATATATATGTTATAACGTATATTGTCAACTAAATTCCGTATATTTTTACGCTTTTTCGTTTATTGTTGTTGAATTTCGTATATTTTTAATATAAAGTTAAGTTATAGAAAGGAATGATTAACATGTCTATTGAACAAGAACTAAAGCAGCTGATGATTGCTAAATCTTCTAGTGTTCGCCAATTTGCTATAGATGTAGAACTACCCTATACAACTATTATGTCAATGTTAAATAAAGGAATCGGAAATGCAGGAGTAAATAAGATCATTAAAATTTGTGATTATTTAAAAATTGATGTTGATGCACTTGCAGAAGGTAGGATAGAAGAAAAAATGAATCATGGTTCAAATCTTAGTTATTCAGAACAAGAACATATTGAAAAATATCGCTCTTTAAATAAGGATGGCAAAGAAATAGTCGATATTATTTTAGAAAGAGAATATCAGTTTTTAGAATATCGTAAAAAAATTGAAGATATTAAAGGAAGTGAAAAATAATTATGGGTAAATATTCTAGAAAGAGCAAAATTTTAATTACTGTTTTTGGTGGATGGTTTGGTCTGCATCATTATTTAAGCAAAAATTATAAAAAAGGTGTGCTTTATACCCTTACTTGTGGTGGCTTTTACATTGGCTGGATTATTGATATAGTTAAAGTTTTAAAAGATAAGACAACAAGTGAAGATGTACAAATGAAAGAAGAAACACCTATAAAAAATGAAGTAAATAACAATTCTATCAACGATAATGTAACAATCAATAATGAAGTCCCTGTTATTGATTTATCTGCTGAATATCAAAAAGTTAAAACATTGGATATGCCAAAAGATTATGTAACTATTGATGTTGAAACTACTGGTTTAGATTTTAACAATGATAGGATCATTGAAATTTCGGCTATTAAATATATAAATAATAGCGAATTCGATTCATTTTCTTATCTCGTTAATCCAAATATGAAATTAAGTGAAACAATTATAAGAATTACTGGTATAACAAATGAAGATTTAATAGATAAACCTACAATTGATGAAGTTTTACCTAAATTCATTCATTTTATTGAAGACTATACATTAGTTGCTCATAATGCTTCTTATGATTTCAAAATGATTACAGCTGAATGTAATAGATGTCATTTGGATGTGATTAAAAATAAAGTTGCTGATACGTTAGTTTTTGCTAAAAGATATTACTCAAAAAAGGAAGTTGAAAATTACAAACTAGAGACATTTAAAAAATATTTTAATTTAGACTATCAATCACACAGAGCACTTGCTGATTGCTATACGTGTGCGTATCTTTATCAACAATGTTTAGAAAAATATAAAGAATCAACGCCACAATTAAACGATGATGAAGTAAAAGCATTAGAAATAGTAAAAGATATTTTACAAAAAAATAATCTTGATACTTCTGCACTACGTGGATTTTTATTAAGTTCTAATGTATTATCAATATCTATTTTTTATAGCATTTTTAAAATAAAGTGTAGAGGAAAATTAAAATATATATTATTTGATAGCAACATAACCGAAGAATCATATGATTTTTCAAATTTTGAATTAGCTGCACCTAGTAAAAGTGAAAATTCAAATTTCAGAATTCTATATAGTGATGTAAATGAATTATATGAATTAGAAAAAATTATTGTAGACGAATATTTAAAAACAAAAAATAATGTAGACTATTATATTAGTGAGGTTTCTTCTGGCAAAAGAAATTTTGATGATTATTTATTAACTGGTTATAAAATATAAAAAAAATCAGTGGCTGGCACCACTGATCGTTACACATGAAAATGGAAAATACTACCACATATTTTCTTCAAAACATAAAAAAACTTTTTATGCTTTTTCCCTCATGAGCAAATTTATTTTACCATATCTGCTCATGAATTTAAAGTTACAAACAAAGAATCAGTAATTAGTATAAAATATATCATTAATTACGATTTAATATTAAAAAATACTTTATATTACTTAAAAGAAAGGATATGACTATTTATGTCAGTACATAAAGATGAAAAGACCGGCAAATGGTATTACACTGGTAAGTATCGTGATTTAGCAGGAAAGCGACATGATTATAAGAAAAGAGGTTTTAGAACCAAGAAAGAAGCAAAGACTGCAGAAGATGCATTTTTATTAAAAATTAAAGGCGGTCAAGGAAGAATTAAGATGAATGCTTTAATTGAGCTTTATCATCAAGAAATGAAAAGTGTTATTAAATATTCTACATTGAGAATGTATGAAATGATTGAACGATTACATATAATTCCTTTTTTTGGAGATAAGTATATTGATACAATAAAAACTGTTGATATTACTAAATGGAATAAAGAAAGAGCTTTGACTGGCAATAATGGTGGTCCTTATAGTCAAGAATATATTAATAATTTATATTTGCATATGTCGGGGCTTTTAACTTTCGCTGTTAATCATAAACTATTGGATGATAATCCTTGTAAGTATGCTAAGCCTTATAAAGATCCTAATGAAGTGAAGAAAGAAGAAAATGCCGTTGAAAATTTTTGGGAAGTAGATGAATTTAATAAATTTATAGCTACTGTTGAAAATATCGATAACAAAGAAACTTATGATACATTATTTTTAACTGGATTAAGGATTGGGGAACTTTGTGCGCTAAGATGGTGTGATTTAGATTTAGAACATAAGAAATTAAGTGTTAGAGGTTCATTTAGTACAGCATCAAGAAAAGTTACTTCTCCAAAAACGAAAACATCTATCAGGACAATAGATCTTCCTAATAGACTTGTTGAAGAATTAAAACAAAGATATGAAAGAAAGAAAAAATTAGATGGATTTAATGATCTTTATTATGTTTTTGGTGACATTGCTGTAACTTGGCCAGGAACATTCCGTTATCGTTTCAATAACGATTTAAAGAACGTGGATGTAAAACATATAACGATTCACGGGTTTAGACATAGTCATGCCAGTTATCTTCTTTCTAATCCTATGATTAGTGAGAGCTTAGTCGCTGAAAGATTAGGCCATTCTATTGATATGTTAAGAAGTACTTATGCTCATATTTATGAAAAAAGACGTACAGCTTTAGTTGAATATATAGAAAAATTATAAAATGTCGTCCATTTGTCGTCCACATATTATAAAAAGCCTCGTATAATCGAGGCTTTTTGTTAATTAATCTAAATCAGCACCGTTTGATTCGAATGCTTTTTTGATCCATTGATATGATTTTTTAGGAATACGTTTCATATCTCTTAAATCTTTATTTGTTCTATTTACATAAACAAATCCATAACGTTTATCCATGTTACACATACTTGCTAGAATATCAATTGGTCCCCAAGTAATATATCCTAAACAATCTACACCATCTTCAAAGATTGCATTTTCCATTTCTTTGATATGATCTCTATGATAATTAATACGATAATCATCTTCAATTGTACGACCTTCAGCTAACATTTGATCTACTTCTTCTTGACTCATATCTTCACGCCAACCAATACCATTTTCAAGAACGAATACTGGAAGACCTGTTCTATGATGTAAATCATTTAATGTCCATCTAAATCCAACTGGATCGATTTCCCAATCCCATTCATTTGCTTCACAATGAGGGTTTTTAATTTGTTTTTCATTTACACATTCATGAGCTGGTCTTTCATAATCAAATTCACCTGTTTTAACAGTGTTTGAACGATAATAAGAGAAAGCAATATAATCAACAGTATATTTTAATAATTCTTCGTCACCTTCTTCAAAAGTAGGCATCCATCCTCTGTTTTCAAGATAAGCATTCCAATAATCAGGATATTTACCTTGAGCAAATGTATCAACTAAGAAACCATTTAATAAATTATATCCTTTAGTAGCAAAGAAATTATTTTCTGGACTATTTTCATAAGCATAAATATTAGTAATAGCACCCATTCCACAGAATTTAGCATCTGGTTGCATTTGTCTTAAAGCACGAACAGCTTTACAGTGAGCCATCATAACATTGTGGTTTACTTGATATAAGTGTTTTGGATAACTAACGCCTTCAGGAATAACTTCAGCATTAGATACACGTAACATCATACTGTGTAAGTTTTGTTCATTGAATGACATCCAATGTTTAACACGATCTCCAAATCTTTCAATACAAACTTTAGCATATCTTTCAAAACAATCTACAACATAACGAGATGCAAATCCATTATATTCTTTTACTAAATGATAAGGCATATCAAAATGAACTAATGTAATCATTGGTTCGATACCAGCAGCTAATAACTTATCAATTAAATCACTATAGAATTTAACTCCTTCTTCATTAACTGGTTCATCTAATGTTCCATTAGGAATAATACGAGACCAACAAATAGAGAAACGATAAAAGTTGAATCCCATCCCTTTCATTAATGCAATATCTTCATCATAACGAGTATATTCATCAATAGCATCGTTCCAATCAGAAAATTCAGGATTCATAGGTCTTACATCATAAACACATAAACCTTTTCCTCCTTCATTTCTATGTCCTTCTGTTTGGAATGATGAAACTGATCCACCCCAATAAAAATCTTTTGGTAATTTTCTTTCCATAAAATGTTCTCCTTCTTTTATATCCACATAACATTTTAATCATCTCATCTCGAAAGTAAATATCTTCAACTTTCCTTTTTATAATGTTTCATATTTAATTCAAATAAAAGTCATTTCATGAAACTTTGTTTCATGTTATACTAAAAACGGTGATAAAAATGAGTATAATGACACAACTAGAATTTGAGCTTGATTTCTCCCATTCAGAAAAAGAAATCGCCCATTATATATTAAACGAGGGAGAAAAAGTTTTAAATCTTTCAATTAAAGAACTTGCTAAAAAAACCTATACTTCTCCAGCCACGATTGTAAGACTTTGCCATAAATTAGGATTAGAAGGCTATGGTGATTTTAAAATCAAATATTCTGCTGAATTACAATTTGATTTAGCTCATACAGATCGTATAGATGTTAATTTTCCCTTTAATGAAGAAGATAATGATTCCATGATTGCTTATAAACTAGCTAGTTTAAATCAAGAAGTCATCGCGGAAACCATCCAATTGATTGATTTTGAACAACTTCATCAAATAGTTGAACTACTTGATCAAAACAAAGATATTGATATTTATGGAACAGGAAATTCATTACTTGCAGCTATGTCTTTCCAACATAAAATGATGCGAATACAAAGAAACGTTAATCTCAAAATGCTTGCTGGAGAACAAGTCTTTATGTCTTATAATTCCAATGAAAACAAAATAGCAATGATTATTTCTTATTCAGGAGAAACTAATGAACTTATTAAAATAGCAAAAATATTAAAAGAAAAGAAAACACCTATCATTATTTTAACTTCAATTGGTGACAATCGTCTTTCTCATTATGCTAACTATATTTTAAATATTGGATCACGTGAAAAGATTTTTACCAAGATTGCCCCTTTTGCATCACAAACATCAATTGAATATATTTTAAATGTGATCTTTTCTTGTTTATTCAAAAAAGATTACCAAACAAACATCCAAAATAAAATAAGCTATGATAAAGAAAATGACGTTCGTCATCCTCTTCATAGCCCAGTTAATGATATTATCGATTAAAGCACACTATCTTTAATTCTCTATAATTAACATAAAATTAAAATACAAAAATAGCCAATGGTCTTTCCATTGGCTATAATTTGTTTATTTGTTTTTTCTTTTCTTCATCAGAACTTTTATAATTTTCTGGAAGAGATAGTTTCATAGATTGAACACCTAATAACTCCATTATAATATGTATATCCATACAACTTCTTAAACATCTTTCCTTATACATATTCCTTAAATCCTTAAAAGTCGTCTTAAAACCTAAAATATGTCCTATACGATCTAAACCTCTTTGTAACTTAGTAAAATCACTCACTACATCTTGACAAGAAGTTAAATAGCAATCTTTATCAACATAATCTAAATATTCTTGTAAATAAAAAAACAATTCCTTTGGAATTGTAATATCTCTTAAAATAGGCCATTCAACTTCATAAATATCATAAACAGTTTTAGATCCCTCTTCATCATTTTTAATCCTTTGTGTTCTTTTACTTATATGAATCAATTGTTTATCTAAATCTATATCACTTACTTTTAAAGCACACATTTCTCCTATCATCATACCTGTATCCATAGCAAGTAAGATACTTAAACATATATCATTCTTTTCTTTCATACAGTATTGATGTAATTGATTAAATTGTTTATCTGTTAGATATTCATTTTCTTTTTTATCTTGTTCTATTTTAACTAATGAAAAATTAATATGGTTTAAACCATATTGATCTTCATAGGTGATATAGATTGCTTTTAAGACATTCTTAATACTTTGTACAATACTTGATGACAATCCTTTATTAATGAGTTTCATCAAGTATTGTTTGATTATTTCTATATTTAATTGTTCTAATTCAAACATACACATGTGGAAGAAAGTATAAGTGTTGCGGTGACGCTTGAACA
>ENA-OPVG01000319-OPVG01000319.1-human-gut-metagenome-genome-assembly--contig:-NODE-319-length-42716-cov-5.934038_pt1 | contig 42716 bp, 55 predicted proteins | sample MGYA00241093_ERZ501975 | MGnify/ENA primary metagenome ERZ501975 (study PRJEB25962, sample SAMEA2042993) | human gut metagenome | biome: human gut; feature: human-associated habitat; material: faeces... | reverse complement strand
TCAAGCATTCGTTCTTCATAACTTTTTGTTGATTTTGCCATTATTACATTCTCCTTTCTTTTGCAAACATAAGTTCTCGGTTGCGTATCAGAAGAAGCACATGGTATAATCTTCTTGCGTGTAGGTATATCATGGCTTTGGTCTGATAGAACCTTTGGCGGTTTCTTTGGAAGCCGCCTTTTTAATTTGCCACAGTTCTTGTTACAGCTTTTACATTTCCTCTATCCCTCAAATCACGACCTTCATTAGCTTCCATAAACATTTCCAGAATATCGGTTTTAATCAGGACTTTGCGACCAACCTTTAATACTGGAAGTTTCTTCCATTCTACAAGCTGTCTTAAGGTGTTTCTGCCGATTCCCGTATAGTCAGCAGCTTCTTCGATGGATAATGCAATTTTTCTTTGCGTCATATAATCACCTCCTTACAAATTGCATTATGCAATTCTTGTGATGTAAGTATATCCTTTTCACATCTTTTTGTCAAGCGTTACGAAATGTTAAAAATAAACTTTATATTGCATATTGCAATTTCAGAAAAACAATGCTATAATTCATACATACCGAAAAAGGAGGCAGTCAGCATGAAAGATAAAGAATTACGCAAGCTGATAGGGAGCAGAGTAAAACAGCGCCGTCTGGAATTGAATCTGACACAGCCTTATGTCGCAGAAAAGATGGGTGTTACCGCTTCTACAATCCTGCGTTATGAGAATGGTTCGATTGACAATACGAAAAAAATGGTGTTGGAAGGTCTTTCGGAAGCACTCCATGTATCTGTGGAATGGCTCAAAGGGGAAACAGATGAATATGAAACCGATATTACGGATAAGAGAGAATTACAGATTCGTGATGCGATGGGAGATATTCTGGAACAGTTACCGCTTGCCCTTACCAAAGAAGAAGATGCTTTTTCAAAAGATTTATTACTGCTGATGTTAAAACAATATGGTCTGTTTTTGGATTCCTTTCAGTTCGCCTGCAAAAACTTTAAGGGGAATGATGGTCAGACGGATATTGCCAAAACAATAGGGTTTGAATCGAATGATGAATATAATGAGATTATGTTCTTAAGGGAAATCACTCACACCATCAATGCTTTTAATGAGATGGCAGACATCGTAAGGCTCTATTCCAAGAAACCCAAAACAGCAGAGCAAAGGCTTGCAAATCTTTTATCAGAAGTCTTATACGAAGATTCCGAATCGGTATAGTAAGACAGCCGGAGTTATGATATACTTACACGCACGAAGCATTTCATCAGTTCCGATTGTCTAATATCGAAAGGAGACATACGATTATGGCAAAAGGATCTGTAAGAAAAAAAGGAAAGAAATGGTACTACCGCTTCTATGTAGAGGACGCAAGCGGCAATCTTGTTCAGAAAGAATGCGTTGGAACAGAAAGCAAAAGTGAAACTGAAAAACTGCTCCGTCAGGCAATGGATGATTATGAGAAAAAGAAATTTGTTGCCAAAGCGGAAAATCTCACAGTCGGACAACTTTTGGATGTGTGGGCAGAGGAGGAATTAAAAACAGGTACGCTCAGCAATGGTACTGTGGAGAATTACCTCGGAACAATCCGAAATATTAAGAAACATCCGCTGGCAGAACGGAAATTAAAAAATGTAACCTCTGAGCATTTGCAATCCTTTTTTGATTTGCTTTCCTTCGGGGGAGTTCATCCCGACGGAAAAGAGAGAAAGGGTTACAGCAAAGATTACATCCATTCTTTTTCCGCAGTCATGCAGCAGTCCTTCCGCTTTGCAGTATTTCCAAAACAGTATATTACGTTTAATCCCATGCAGTATATTAAACTGCGGTATCAGACGGATGAAGTTGATTTGTTTTCAGACGAGGACATGGACGGAAATATCCAACCAATTTCACGAGAAGATTATGAAAGATTGCTTGCTTATCTGAAAAAAAAGAACCCAGCCGCAATACTTCCAATCCAGATAGCCTATTATGCCGGGCTTCGTATTGGAGAAGCCTGCGGTTTGGCGTGGCAGGACGTAAATCTGGAAGAACAATGCCTTACCATAAGACGTAGCATCCGATACGATGGCTCAAAGCGCAAATATATCATCGGACCAACCAAGCGGAAAAAAGTGAGGATTGTTGATTTTGGAGATACGCTGGTAGAGATTTTCCGTAATGCCCGGAAAGAGCAGTTAAAAAATCGAATGCAGTACGGAGAACTTTATCACACGAACTACTACAAAGCGGTCAAAGAGAAAAACAGAGTGTACTACGAATATTATTGCTTAGACAGAACAGAGGAAGTCCCGGCAGATTATAAAGAAATTTCTTTCGTCTGTTTAAGACCGGATGGTTGTCTGGAACTTCCAACTACTTTGGGGACTGTTTGCAGAAAGGTGGCAAAAACATTAGAGGGATTTGAAGGCTTTCATTTCCACCAGTTACGTCACACCTATACAAGCAACCTTTTAGCAAATGGAGCTGCCCCAAAAGATGTGCAGGAATTGTTGGGACACTCAGATGTCAGTACCACAATGAACGTCTATGCTCACTCCACAAGAGATGCGAAACGAAAATCGGTTCGGCTTCTTGATAAAGTGGTAGGCAATGACTAAAAAATTTCCCTTATTTCCCTTGTGATTATCTCATAAGGGCAAAAATAAGGGAAACTACATATCATTTCACTAATGAACAGGCGGGAAAGCCTGTAAAATAGGGAAAGTTAGAGGAATAATTATATAAATTCAAGTTTGTAATACATGCAAGAACGACTACAACGGTATTGACTAGTGACAATAAAATAACAATATTTTCGTCTTAGACTATATGCAAAAATACTAAAACAGTACAGAAATGAACTGCTAAATACAATAAATATCCTGCTTTATAAAGGAGTAAATTTTTGTGAGTAGGAGTTTGAATAGTAAAAAAAGAAACCATGGGCTTGAGGTTGTATCCTATTTGGTGCTACATGGTTTCTTTTTTGATTTCTTCAATGAATTACAGTACAAATATTTGCTAACTATTTCCTAAGAAATTCCCTCAACCTATCCGGATAATAATTCATTATTAATTCATTATCAACATTCATTGATTCTACCAATGGACCGCAGTGGTCGTAGTTGGCAATATCAGTTGTAAAGTGTGCATCACTTCCCATTATGAAAGGATGATTGTATTTCTTACAGTTTTCGATAATTAATTTCTGGTTTTCTTTTACATTTTTTCTATTTTTATCCCTAAGGGCATTATTATTTATTTCAAGAAGAACGTGATATTCTTTTGCAGCCTGAACAAGGGCTTCGTAATCAAGAGGACAACGGCCGTCGTCAGGATGGCTTATAATGTTTACATTAGGATTCTTAATGGCATTTATTATTGCAGCAGTGTTTTCTTCTTTTGAGCCGAACTTGTAGCATACAGAATGGATGCCGGCAATAACAAAATCAAGTCGATCAATATATTTCTGATCAAAATCAAGTGTGCCATTGTAGTCGATTATATTAATTTCTGCGCCAAGTCTTAAATCTAATCCAAAAAGGTCTCTTGGAACAACTCTTAGATTTTGAAAATAAATATCGGCACAAGTTCCGGGGATTCCTGAACTGTGTTCAGTGATTCCATAAATTTCAAGTCCTTTGTTTGCTGCTTCTTTACACATTTCTGTAAGTGTGGCATAAGCGTGACCGCTTGCAATGGTGTGAGTGTGCATATCTGCGAGAATTTTGTTCATAGATTTTTCCTCCTGTGTATTTCTTTTATTTATGATTACACGGATTGTTGCGTGTTTCACACTCCCACAATCCTTCCCCTCAATATTCGCATATTGTGGGCGTGTCTCAAAGTCATTATCTCTTTATTGTGTAAGCACAAGCGGGATAAGACTTTTTGACGTTGTAATCATTTAATATTGTATCACCATTGTATTGACAATGAAATAAGATAATTATATATTATATAAGGTTAGAAATACTAAACTTTTTGTTTAAAAATAACAAACTTAGCCTTAAAGTATGATTAAAGCTAAAAATAAAAAGGGATAATACTATGGATATAGGAAAAAAGATTAAAGAGTTAAGAATTTTGAAAGGACTTACTCAGGAGGAATTGGCTGATAGGGCAGAGTTGACTAAGGGATTTATTTCTCAGGTTGAGAGGAATCATACATCTCCGTCAATAGCAACTCTTGTGGATATTCTCCAGTGTCTGGGTACGGATTTGAAGAATTTTTTTGAAGATAATGAGGATAATCAGATTGTCTTTTCTAAGGAAGACTATTTTGAGAAGGAAGATAAAGAACTTAAAAATATGATTCAGTGGATTGTGCCAAATGCACAAAAAAATCTGATGGAACCTATTATGGTCACATTAGAGGCAGGCGGTTCAACTTACCCTGACAATCCTCACGAGGGTGAAGAGTTTGGCTATGTTTTGTCAGGAACGATTAAGGTCGTGCTTGGAAGCAAGACTTATAAAGTGAAAAAAGGTGAAACTTTTTATTATGAGGCAAAATATAAGCACTATCTTAAATCAGACAAGGGCGCAAAGGTGTTATGGATTAGTGGCCCCCCAAGTTTTTAAAACAGTTTAGGAGAAAGTTATGGAAAAGAAGATTATTGAATTAAAAAATATTAGCAAGAATTTTGAAGACCAGCAGGTTTTAAAGGGGATTGATTTAAACATATATGAAAACGAATTTCTTACATTACTTGGACCAAGCGGATGCGGTAAGACTACTTTGTTAAGAATTATCGGTGGTTTCGAGGAACCAAGTAATGGTCAGTTGATTTTTGACGGAAAGGATATTTCAAAGGTTCCGCCTTACAAAAGAGAAGTAAATACAGTATTTCAGAAGTACGCCCTGTTCCCTTTCTTAAATGTGGCAGATAATATTGCTTTTGGTCTTAATCTTAAGAAAATGGACAAAGACGTCATAGAGAAAAAGGTTAGCAGAATGCTTGAACTGGTAGGCCTTAAAGGCTTTGAAAAAAGAGATGTAACTTTACTTTCAGGAGGTCAGCAGCAGAGAGTTGCCATAGCAAGAGCCCTTGTTAACGAACCTAAGGTATTGCTTCTTGATGAGCCTTTGGGTGCGTTGGATGCCAAGCTTAGAAAAGATATGCAGACTGAGCTTAAAAAGATTCAGAAGGAAGTTGGAATTACATTTATTTTTGTTACTCACGACCAGGAAGAGGCACTTTCAATGTCAGATACAATCGTTGTTTTGAACGACGGTGTTATTCAGCAGATTGGAACTCCAATGGATATTTACAACGAGCCACAGAACAGATTTGTAGCTGAATTTATTGGTGAGTCAAATATTATTGAAGGTAATATGATTAAGGACTGTCTTGTTAATTTTGATGGCATAGACTGGGAATGTGTAGACAAGGGATTTAAGGATAATGAAGATATTGAAGTCGTTTTAAGACCTGAAGACATGGATGTTGTGGAACCGGAGGCAGGTAAGGTTTCAGGAACTATTATTTCAAAAGTTTTTATGGGTGTTCATTATGAATATCTCGTGGAAACTAAAAACAGAAATTATAAGGTTCATACAACAGAAAATTATGAAATTGGGAAAAAAGTAGGACTTACAATTGATCCTTTTGACATTCAGGTAATGCACAAAATGGAGAATTAAGGAGGAAAGAGATGCATCATTATAAAGGCTTAGTGAAACCTTATGTGTTATGGTCTTTTCTGCTAATAGTTTTGCCTTTGGCATTAATATTACTTTACTCCATTACAACAGGGGATAATTCACTTATAACAATACATTTTACATTAGATAATTTTAGAAAAATATCTGATCCTATTTACTTAAATGTTTTTATTAAATCTTTGCAAATGGGACTAATTACAACGGGAGTTTGCCTTGTTTTGGCATATCCAATGGCGTATATTATTTCAAAGTTTGATGAAAGTTCTCAGAATATTTTAATACTGTTAGTCACAATTCCAATGTGGATTAACACATTGCTTAGAACTTATGCATGGATAAGTCTTTTGTCAGACAACGGAATTATTAATTCATTATTTAAACTGTTAGGATTAAATCAGCAGACAATGATGTACACTAATTTTTCGGTTGTTATGGGCTTAGTATGTGATTTGTTGCCATTTATGGTTATTCCAATTCACACATCACTGGCAAAAATGGACCACTCACTTGTGGAAGCTGCAAGTGACCTTGGTGCCAACAGATTTCAGACTTTTACAAAGGTTATTTTGAAATTGTCACTTCCTGGCGTTATAAACGGTGTTTCAATGGTATTTCTTTTGTCTATTTCAAGTTTCGTTATACCACAGTTACTTGGCGGACATCAGTTTGTACTTATTGGTAACCTTATTGAAAATCAGTTTATTTCTGTAGGTGACTGGAATTTCGGAAGTTCCATTTCAGTTATTCTTGCAGTTATTATTTTAGTAATGATGGGATTTATGAAAAAAATAGATCCTGACGAGAATGGAGGTAACTAATGAATAAGAAGAAAATCTCCATAGGACCAAAATTATATATTACATTGTGTTTTATATTTTTCTATTTACCAATTGCAGTTACAATGTTTTTTTCATTTAACTCATCAAAATCCTTAACTAAGTTTACCGGATTTTCACTTAAATGGTATAAGAAACTTTTAACAGACAATGATATTATTGCAGCAGTTTATGTATCTATAAGTATTGCTGTTATTGCCACAATTATATCTACAGTTCTTGGTACAATTACGGCAATCGGACTTTCAAGAAGCAGAAAAATTCTTAGAGAATGGCTTTTGAATGTTAACAATATGCCTATTATGAACCCTGATATTGTTACGGCAATCGGACTTATGATTTTGTTTACGTCAATGAGACTTGAACGTGGATATCTTACAATGCTTTTAGCACATATTGCTTTTTGTACGCCATATGTTATAACAAGCGTTTATCCAAAGGTTCGAAGTATGGACCACAACCTTGCAAATGTTGCCATGGATCTTGGTGCCACACCGTTTCAGGCGTTAACTAAGGTTATTATTCCAATGTTAAAACCGGGAATTTTTGCAGGAATGCTTCTTGCATTTACAATGTCACTTGACGATTTTGTTGTTTCATATTTTGTAACAGGAAATGGTGTTTCCAACATTTCAATTGTTGTTTATAATATGACAAAGAGAACAAATCCTACAATTAACGCTTTGTCAACATTGCTTATTCTTGTGGTTGTTTTGATTTTGGTTGGTGTAAATGTTATACCGGCTCTTGCAAAAAAAAGACACAAAAAGGTTGAAATGTCAGCATCACACAATAGTCCCCTTAAAAAGATTGGTGTGGCTGTTGCAACTGTTGGAGTTTTGGCAGTGGCAGTATTTTGTGGGGCAAGATTTTCAGCCATTAGCAGTAAGCCGGTTCTTCGTGTGTATAATTCAGGGGAATATATGGATACTTCTCTTATTGAGGATTTCCAAAAAGAGTATAACTGCAAGGTTGTATATGAAACATTTGATTCTAACGAAACAATGTATACAAAGCTTCAAAGTGGGGCAGAATATGATGTGATAATACCGTCTGATTATATGATTGAACGACTTATATCAGAAGATTATTTGCAGCCAATTGACTGGAAACTTATAACTAACAAAGACAAGATTATTCCAAAGCTTTTGAAGAATGATTTTGATCCTGATAATAAATACACAGTACCTTATTATTGGGGAACTGTAGGGATTTTGTACGACAAAACAGTTGTAGATGAAAATGACTTAAAAGAAGGTTGGAATATTCTAAGGAATAAGAAATACAGCGGTCAGATTTATATGTATGATTCTGAAAGGGATTCTTTTATGGTGGCTTTGAAAGACCTTGGTTATTCAATGAATACAAGAAATAAAGATGAACTAAAACAGGCGTACAACTGGCTTATTGAACAGAATAATACAATGAAACCTGTATATGTTGGAGATGATGTTATGGACAACATGATTTCAGGTAATAAGGCAATGGCTGTAGTATATTCAGGAGATGGCTCATATGTTATTAATGAGAATGATAATATGGGATTTCTCGTGCCGGATCAGGGAAGTAATGTTTGGACTGACGGAATGGTTATTACCAAAAAGTGCAAAAATACTAAACTTGCTCATCAGTTTATTGATTATTTCTTAAGTTATGATGTGGCAGAGCAGAATACTGATTATATAGGATATGACAGCGCAGTAAAAAGTGTTTATGAATATTTTAAAAATGATGCTTATGCAGGAAATCCGGGCTGTGGACCTGACACGTCAAATCCTAAAAATGAAGTTTTTAAAGACCAGCCACAGGATATAAAGGCGTATAGTTCAAGTCTTTGGACAAAAGTTAAGTCACATTAGAATTTAAAAATTCAATCACACTAAAGTTTTTGGCTTAAAAATTAAAAGTAATTTAAATATATTAAATTGAAGTTTATGTTTTGAAATAAATGAGAGAGGGAATCATGGACAAAAATTTTTGGAGGGAATATTTTTCTATTCCTAATATAATGGGATATTTTAGAATAGCGTTGGCAATGTTATATATGTTGCTATTTTACAGGGCGTTAGATGGTGCTCCTTACTGGCCTGTAATTGTGACAATTGTAATCTCGGGAATAACAGATTTCTTTGATGGTAAAATTGCCAGAAGGTTTAATATGATAACAGACTGGGGAAAGATGCTTGATCCAATAGCCGACAAAATAACTTTGGGAGCTATTATTGTAAGCATGTCTTTCAAATATTCCATAGTTGTACCTATGGTTGTCTTTTATATAATAAAAGAAGGCTATATGGCGGTTGCAGGAATTATATCAATTAGAGCCGGACACAAAATCGAAGGTGCAATGTGGTATGGCAAAGTATGCACTTTTGCAACTTATATAATTCTGATTGTATTGCTTTTATTTCCTAATATGCCGGAAGTTATGGTTAATGTTTTGGTTATAGCTGATATGATTATAATGGCATTTACCCTGATAAAATATTTTATTTATCACAGAGGCTTGTGGGAAGAGTTAAGAGGTAAGTTGCCGAAAAACATCGAGAAATAATATGGTATACTACTAGTACAAAATAATTTTTATATAAGAGAAATTAAAAAAATCTTGACAAAAATATTTATATAGTGTAACATAACAGGGCGATAAGTCATAACGCAAATCGCCCAGTTAGCTCAGTTGGTAGAGCAGAGGACTGAAAATCCTCGTGTCTCTGGTTCGATTCCGGAACTGGGCACTATATAAATATGCGGGTGTAGTTCAGTGGTAGAACACCAGCCTTCCAAGCTGGATATGTGGGTTCGATTCCCATCACCCGCTCTATTTTTTTGCCCGAAAGGCTGCCGTGCTAAAGAAAGCACGGTGGCTTTTCTTTTTATATTCCCCTTGTTGTATCTTTGTTCTTTTGTGGTAAAATTAAAAAAGAATGTTGCGATTTTACGCAATGAAGAACGGAGGAATTAGATATGGCAGAAAAAGTTCAATTTACAAATTCACAGATGCTTAAATGGATGGAATATGTGGCAGATATGCAGGGAGTAAGTGCGGAGAAGATTAAGATGCTTAACACTTGCAGCAAGAGAAGAAATGTGTTAGCAACTATTGCAACACATAAGAGAGTTTTGATTTTTGCAGATTCTACATATCCTAACATGTTATATAAATGCTGGGAAGCAGGATATGGTGATTATGAAATGTACTTTGGTGAAGGGTACGAACCTTCTGAAATGAAGCATTGCAAAGTAAGCGATATGATGGACGGCAATTTAGAAGGACCAACGGTTATTTATATTGTTAATGAAAACACAAGAGAATCAATGATTTTCGGAATGAAGAATGATAATTTTTCATCAGGTATGGTTAAATATGTAGGTCATGAAATCCGTGCAGTTATTATGAATAAGCTTGAAATGGATGTAAGAGACACTGTTTTACTTGCAAATGCTGAGAGTATTGCAGTTGAAGCATCAATGGTAGCTTATGAAGGGGTTGTTATTGCAGCGGAAAGAGATGCAGGTTCACTTAGAACAATGGAAGAGAATGCTTCTAAGTTTGGTACCCATAATATTGAAATTATTCCTGAAATTACCGTTGAAGCATTGGAAAAACTTCCAACGCCAAGACTTGCTTTTATCGTGGCACAAAAAAGTACCATCGAAAATGATATAGTAACTTTATTAAAAGTAAATCCGAAGATTAAATTTATTATTTATACATTAGAATTAGATATTTTAGCAGATATTAAATACCTAATGAAGAAACATGGTGTAGACGTAACAGAAGTAATGCAGATAGCTGTGTCTAAGGTAGACAAGAATGGAGTATTTGTCGCACAGCCGGCACCATGGATGATTACATGTGAGGTAAAAGAGAAATAATATGAAGTTTTTGCTAGTTGCAATTAATGCAAAATACATACATTCAAATCTTGCAGTTTACAGCCTTAAGGCTTTTGCTGAAAAATATGGAAATAATAATAATGAAATAGAGATTGCAGAATATACTATTAACCAGTACAGTGATGATATTTTAAGAGATATTTATAAAAGAAAACCGGATGCAGTTGGTTTTTCATGCTATATCTGGAATATTGGAATGGTTAAGGAGATTGTTAGGGATTATAAGAAGATTTGCCCAAATGTGGATGTTTGGGTAGGTGGTCCTGAAGTTTCCTACAATGTGGAGCAGGTTCTTAGGGAGAATGAAGCCATTGATTATGTTATGTATGGGGAGGGCGAGCTTACTTTCAAAGAAGTAATGGACAAGTATACTTTTAATGGAATTGGTATTGATGACCTTAAGGATATACTTGGCATAGGATATAGAAAGTCTAAAAGTTTAGAACATCAGATATTCGAATCAGAAACAGGAATACTAGATTGTTCAAAAAAACAGAGAATCCAGATTATAATCAACAAACCTCAACAGCCTGTTGATATGTCGGACATTCCTTTTGTTTATAAGGAGATGAAGGACTTTGAAAACAAGATTATTTACTATGAAACAAGCAGAGGCTGCCCTTTTTCATGCAGTTATTGTCTTTCATCCATTGACAAAAGATTAAGGTTTAGAAGTCTTGATTTGGTTAAGAAGGAACTTCAGTTTTTCATAGACAATAATACTAATCAGGTTAAGTTTGTGGACAGAACTTTTAATTGCAACAAGAAGCATGCAATGGAAATTTGGTCATATATTAAGAAACACGATAATGGTGTAACAAATTTTCATTTTGAAATTGCAGCAGATCTTATGACGGATGAGGAGATTGCCTTAATAAGTGATATGCGACCGGGGTTGATTCAGTTAGAAATTGGCGTGCAGTCAACTAACGAGAAGACTTTGGAGGCAATTAATCGTAAAACGGACATTGAAAAAATAGCAGAGATTACGGAAAAGATACATCATGGCGGTAATATTCATCAGCATCTTGACCTTATAGCAGGGCTTCCATATGAGAATTATGAAAGCTTTAAGAGAAGTTTTGATCAGGTGTATGCAATGAAGCCTGACCAGTTTCAGTTGGGATTTTTGAAAGTTCTTTATGGCTCAATGATGAAGGAAAATAGTGAAAAATATGGTATGTCTTATAGTGGCAGGGCACCTTACGAAGTGCTTAAAACCAACTGGGTTAGTTTTGATGACATATTGAAACTAAAAGAAGTGGAGGCTGTTGTTGAGATATATTACAATAGTTTTCAGTTTGAAAATACAATAAGAAAGCTTAGTGAACTTTACGAATCACCATTTGAACTGTATGAACAACTGGGTAGTTTTTACCAGAGACACAGTGAAAACGGGGAGAAACATTCAAGAGTAAAGCGTTATGAATTACTTTTGAATTTTATTAAGAAGAGGAACTTTGAAGAGAATATTCAATGGGAGGAGCTTTTGACAAAAGATTTTTATTTGCGTGAAAATGCCAAAAGCCGTCCTGGATTTTCTAAAAACATTGAAAAATACAAGCATCAGATTAGAGAGTTTTTTAAAGGAGAAGAGGTTAGAACAATCCTTATGGATTATGAAGATTACGATTCCAAGCAGTTAGAAAAAATGACTCACGTTGAAGTGTTTGGAATAAATGAGGACAATCTTACATATATATTATTTGATTACAAACACAGAAATCCTTTGAATAAACAGGCTAAGCTGATTAACATAACAAAGCAGATAAAGAGATAGGAATTATGGTTAAAGATTATGTGTGTGTGGATATCGAAACATCCGGCATAAGAGTAAAGTGGGACAAAATAATAGAGATTGGAGCAGTTAAGGTAAGGGACGGTAAGGCAGTTGATACTTTTTCGGAGCTGATTAATCCGGGGCTGAAACTTAGTCCCTATATTACAGAACTTACGGGAATAACTGACGAAATGTTAAAGGATAAACCTTTTATAGAGGAAGTTCTGCCAAGATTTATTGAGTTTACCGGGGACGATGTGATTATGGGACACAATATTATGTTTGACTATAGCTTTTTGAAACAGAATGCAATTAACCAGAAACTTAAGTTTGACAAAATGGGAATTGATACATTAAAGATTGCAAGAAAGACTTTGAAGGGACTTGAAAGCAGAGGCTTGGAATATTTGTGCAATTATTATGGAATAGCAGATGAAAACCATCACAGGGCATTTAATGATGCAGAGGTTACATCTAAGTTATACAACGTGCTAATGGAAAAGTTTGGGACAGGGTGTCCGGGACTTTTTGAACCTTATCAGTTAGTATTTAAAGCGAAAAAAATGCAGCCTATTACTGACAGACAAAAGAAATATTTAAAAGATTTGATGGTATATCATAAGATTGAAATGAATTTTAATATAGATGAGCTTTCAAAGAATGAGGCGTCTAAAAAAATAGACAAAATTCTTTCAGAAAAAGGCAGAATTTTTGACTAGGACATTTTTGACAGTTATGGTATACTTTGTTAAAGAAAAAGTGGGTTATTAGACCACAGTTCACAATATTAACGTTTTTTATTAATATAATAAATGTTAAAATACCTAAAATTTGATTACACTGTAATCATTAGTTTATTGGGAAAAGGAGAATGGTATGAACTTTTTTTACAACAAGAAGAATCAGAGAATTATCGCAGGAGTAATAGCAGGCTTATTAATACTTGCAATGGTTGTTACAACAGTATTTAGTGTATAGAGAAGGACTTGAGGAGGCTAATTGTGAAGGGGATTAAGAAAGTAGTTTTATTAATCGCATGTGTTATTCTTACAATGGGAACAGTGTGTGTATGGGCTGCTTCTGAGGATGCAGAAGAAAAGATTAAAAAAGGCGTGTCAATTGACAGCGTTGATGTAAGTGGAATGACAGCAAGCGAAGCTACAAAAGCGTTGAAGACAGTTGTGTCAGACAAGACAGCTACAACGGTAACACTTGATGTTAATGGTAAGTCAGTTCAGACTACGTTAGGGAATTTAGGATACAAGTGGAGCAATAAGACAGTAGTTGATGAAGCTGTGAATACAGGAAAGATAGGTAACATTATAAAGAGATATAAGGATGGTCTTGATTTACAGCATAATGGCATGAAGTTTAATGTTGAAATGTCATTTAATAAAGATACCTTAAAAAAGAAGTTGCAAACTATTTGTGCTGAGTATGAAATAAAGGCGCAGAATGCATCTTTGGAGGCTACAGGTCATGGATTTAAGATTATAAAAGAGAAAGAAGGCGTGACTGTAGACTATGATAAGACTGTAGAACAGTTATATACATATGTAACAGAGAAGTGGAATAAGAAAGCTAACATAAAGTTAACTGCCACAACTACAGTTTCAAAACCTAAGTATACAACAGAGGATTGTGAAAAGGTTTCTAACGAACCAATGGGCAGTTATACAACAGAGTTTAGTGTAGGAAGTTCTTATGCTAATAGAAACTTAAACATACAGAATGGTGCTAAGTTAATTAACGGAGCAGTTGTTTATCCGGGAGAACAGTATTCATGTAATGAAAACTTATATCCGTGGACAGAGGATAACGGATGGCATCCTGCAGGTACATATGTTGATGGTGGCGTTCAGGACAGCTTAGGTGGTGGTATTTGTCAGGTTTCAAGTACACTTTACAATGCTTTGCTTAGAGCAGAGATTAAGGTTGTTAAGAGATTCCCGCATTCAATGGCAGTAGGATATGTTCCTTTGTCAGCAGATGCAGCTTTGGCAGGAGATTACAAGGATTTAGTATTTGAAAATGATACTGATGCGCCTATTTATGTTCAAGGTATTTATAATTCAGGCGGTTCAATTACTTTCAATATTTATGGACATGACACAAGAAAAGCAGGTCATTCAGTAAAATATGAAAGCAAGACTGTAAAGACTACACCTGTTAAAACACAGACTAAGAAGGATTCAAGTAAGCCTGTAGGCTATTCAGAAGTTGAATCTTCAGGTCATGTAGGGTATGTGGCTGAATTATGGAAGATTACATATGAAAACGGCAAGCAGGTTAGTAAGGAATTAATACATACAAGTACTTATGCAATGTCACCAACAATTGTTGTAAAGGGAACTAAGAAGGCTTCCACAACAACTAAGAAAGATGATAGTGATAAGGACGACAAGAAGAGTAGTGAAAAGACAACAAAAAAGTCGACTTCAAGTAAGAAATCAAAAAAATCAGAATAGTTAAATAAGGCGGTGAATTATGAATCCGGGAAAAGTTTCAGAAGTAACTTATAAAAGAGCTATTTTAAAGAATTTAAATTCCAAAAACGAAGGAGTTAAACCGGGAGTAAATGCTGCAAACATACAATTAGAAGACATTACGGCTGTAGTGTCTTCTAATTGTATATTAAAGACTTTTGACGGATGTGAAGAGTTTTATGTTCAGCGAAGTATTAACAGTATTTGCGAAAAGGGTGGCGTTCCAAAAAGTTTACAATTAAGCATTACAATGCCATTGGAATTTGAAGAAAAAGAAGTAAACAGAATGATTAAAAATTTTAGAAAGTCAGCAGACAGTCATAATGTGGAAATTAACCAGTGTAATGTTTATAGAGGAACCACTGAAGGTCCAATTATTAACATTTTTATGATTGGAACAACAGGCAATTTACTAAAAAGTGATAGCATAAAACCGGGAATGGATGTTATAATGGCAGGAACACTTGCTATTGGTGGAACATCTGTTATAGCAGAAAGATATAAAGATAAGTTAGAAGGCAAGTTTTCCGGAAGATTTATTTCAGAATGCTTGGAATTGAAAGATTACACTAGTACCGAGAAAGCTTCTGCAATAGCAATAGATGCAGGAGCTGTGTATATGCACGCTGTTTCTGAAGGAGGATTGTTTAGCGGATTATGGGAAGTGGCTTCATGTGTGGATAAAGGCATTCAGGTAGATATTAACAAGATTCCTATTTGGCAGCAGGTTATTGAAATAGCAGAATTTATGGATATTAACCCTTATTTGTTGGAAGGTTCAGGTTCGCTATTGATTGTAAGCCCTGATGGTTATAAAATAGAAGAGTCACTAAACGCTAACGGAATCTATGGAGAAGTAATCGGAAAGATAACTGACAATAAGAACAGAGTAGTTATAAATGGCGATGAAACAAGGTATTTGGAACCTCCAAGAGGTGATGAAATATACAAATTTATTTAAAAAAGGAGATTGGCAATGAGAGAAGAGATTTTACGTTTAATTGAAAAAAATAGCAGAATTGACATTCATGAAATGGCGATTCTTTTAGGAGCGAAGGAGGCGGAAGTTGCCAACGCCATAGCGGATATGGAAAATGAAGGTGTAATATGTGGATATTACACACTTATTGATTGGGATAAAACTAACGATGAAAAAGTAACAGCATTAATCGAAGTTCGTGTTACACCACAGCGTGGAAGCGGATTTGATGAAATTGCAGAGAGAATATATAAATTTGAAGAAGTTAAGGCAGTTTATCTTATGTCAGGTGGTTTTGACTTTACAGTTATACTTGAAGAAAAAACAATGAAAGAGATAGCTCAGTTTGTATCAAGTAAGCTTTCCACTTTAGATTCAATTTTGAATACAGCAACACATTTTGTATTGAAGAAGTATAAAGACTACGGAATGATTTTAGATGAAAAAGAAAAAGATGAAAGGATGTTAGTGACACCATAATGAGAGATCCATTATCAAAAGTAACAAAGGAAATTAAACCATCAGGCATTAGAAAGTTTTTTGACATTGTAAGCGAGATGAAAGATGCTATTTCACTTGGCGTAGGTGAGCCTGATTTCGATACCCCTTGGCATATTAGAGAAGAGGGGATATATAGTCTTGAGAAAGGACGTACTTTTTATACATCTAACTCAGGTCTTAAAGAGTTAAAGATGGAGGTATGCAATTACCTTAAAAGAAAATTAGATGTAGATTATGATTATAACGGCGAAGTAATGATTACTGTAGGTGGTAGTGAGGCCATTGATATTGCGATGAGAGCAATGCTTGATCCGGGTGATGAAGTCTTGATTCCACAGCCAAGCTACGTTTCATATGTTCCATGTGTTGAATTAACACATGCTGTTCCTGTCATTATTGAATTAAAGGAAGAGAACGAATTTCGCTTAACTAAGGAAGAAGTTTTAGAAAAGATAACTGACAAAACTAAGATTTTGGTTTTACCTTTCCCTAATAATCCAACAGGTTCTATTATGGAAAGAAAGGATTTGGAAGATATTGCTCAGGTTTGTATAGAAAAAGATATTTTTGTATTATCTGATGAAATTTATTCTGAATTATCTTACAAGGAAGACCATGTTTCAATAGCATGTATTCCGGGAATGAAGGAAAGAACAGTTTTGATTAACGGTTTTTCAAAGGCTTATGCAATGACAGGTTGGAGACTTGGTTATGCGTGTGCACCAAAGGTTATTATGGATCAGATGGTTAAAATCCATCAGTTTGCAATTATGTGTGCACCTACAACAAGCCAGTATGCAGCAGTTGAAGCATTAAGAAACGGTGATGATGATGTGGCAAGAATGAAGGAGTCATACAATCAGAGAAGAAATTATCTTGTTCACGAATTAAGAGATATGGGACTTGATTGTTTTGAACCATATGGAGCATTCTATGTATTCCCAAGCATTAAGAAGTTTGGACTCACATCAGAAGAGTTTGCTACAAGATTGCTAGAGGAAGAAAAGGTTGCCGTAGTTCCGGGAACAGCTTTCGGTGATTGCGGAGAAGGTTTTCTTAGAATATCATATGCATATTCACTTGATGATCTTAAGCTTGCCCTTGGCAGAGTTAGAAAGTTTGTCGAAAGACTGGAGCAGAAGTAGACTATAAGCTTACATGATTAGAAGATGTACATTAGTGTACAGTTTTGTAAGACAGAATGGAGATAGGTTATGAATGTTATATTATTAGAGCCTGAAATCCCGCAGAACACAGGTAACATAGGACGAACATGTTGTGCAACAGGCACAAAGCTTCATCTTATTGAGCCTATGGGATTTAGAATAAATGAGAAGAATCTTAAGCGTGCAGGAATGGACTATTGGGATGATTTGGACGTGACTATTTATGATAGTTTCAAAGATTTTATGGATCAGCATCCGGGAATAAAGATTTGGATGGCTACAACTAAGGCTCCACACAGATATACAGATGTAGAGTTTGGACCGGATGATTATATAATGTTTGGAAAAGAAAGCGCAGGAATACCGGAGGAGATTTTGGTAGATAATGAAGATACATGTATTAGAATCCCAATGAATCCGGAGATTAGATCATTAAATCTTGCCAATTCAGTTGCAATTGTACTTTATGAGGCATTAAGACAGAATGATTTCCATGGAATGCAGATGGAAGGTCACCTTCACAGACTGCAGTGGAAGGAATAATATAATCAGGCACAAATTGATTATAGAAATAAAAAATAAATTATAAAGCATTTAGACTATTAAGTAACAATGTAAAAAATAGCCTAAATGCTTTTATTTTTTTGTGCATTATAACGTTTTTAGAGATTGTGGTCGAAAAATCTTTAAACTTCTGCTAAAATGTTTTATCGAAAGTAAAAAAAGGAGGATTTGACAATGTCAAACAACGAAATTGGTAACTCAGCAGTATATGATGCCAGAGAGTTGGGAAAAGGAAAGATGTTTCTTTTAGGTTTCCAGCATATGTTCGCCATGTTTGGTGCAACAGTTTTGGTACCACTTTTAACAGGTCTTGATGTTCAGACAACATTACTTATGGCAGGTCTTGGAACTATTCTTTTCCATATTTTTACAAAATTACAGGTTCCGGCATTTCTTGGTTCATCTTTTGCATTCCTTGGTGGATATACAACAGTATCAGGAGCTTTTGGTGACTTTGGAGTAAAAGATTCAGCTCATATGCTTCCATATGCATGTTTAGGTGTAGCTTGCGCAGGACTATTATATTTAGTTTTAGCGTTGCTAATAAAGTTAGTAGGTGTTAAGAAGGTTATGAAGTTCTTCCCACCTGTTGTAACAGGTCCTATTATTATTGCTATTGGTCTTTGCCTTGCACCATCAGCACTTAATAACTGTGCAACATGTTGGCCACTTGCCGTCGTAGCGCTTGTTATCGTAATATTCTTTAATATCTGGGGAAGAGGAATGGCAAAGATTATTCCTATTCTTTTAGGTGTAATTGGAGCATATTTATTCGCCCTTATTTTCGGAAACGGATTAGGTTTATTAGGCGAAGCAGGTCAGGTTGATGTAAAAGCTATTGCTGATGCAGCATGGATTGGTCTTCCTGTTCATATGGACGAAACAATTTTTGCAATTGACTGGAACAACAGCTCAGCAATTATTTTTGCTATTACAACAATGGTTCCAATTGCCATTGCAACAATGATGGAACATATCGGTGACATTTGTGCCATCGGTGCTACAGTAGGAAAAGACTTTATTAACAGCCCAGGTCTTCACAGAACACTTTTAGGTGACGGACTTGCTACAACATTATCATCAATTTTTGGTGGTCCTGCTAACACAACATATGGTGAAAACACAGGTGTACTCGCTCTTTCAAGAGTATATGATCCAAGAGTAGTAAGAATTGCAGCTTATCTTGCAATGTTATTCTCATTCTCCCCTAAGTTTGCCATGATTATTCAGGCTATGCCATCAGGTATCGTTGGTGGTATTTCATTTATGCTTTATGGAATGATTGCAGCAATCGGTGTTCGTAATGTAGTAGAAGCACAGGTTGACTTTAAGAAGAGCAGAAACGTTATCGTTGCAGCTATTATCGTTGTATGTGCTTTAGGTATCAAGTTTAGTTCAGGAATGGGCGCAGATGTATTAAGCGGAGTTGACGGAGCAGTTTCATTCTCAATCGGAGGAGTAGTAATCAGCCTTTCAGGACTTGCAGTTGCATCAATTGCAGGAATTATCCTTAATGCAGTATTCCCAGACAAAGATGAAGTGAACGACGTAACAGAATCCAAATAAAACTTTGCGAGTATAAGCGGTTATTCGTATTACGCTTCGCTCCATACTCATATCGCGCTGGCGCGATATATAAATTATAAAAAAACAGGCTTTTATTGAGCAAGCTCATGAAAGCCTGTTTTTCTAATTTATGCACCGCTTATAGTAACGCGTAAAATAAGAAAATCAACGTGTTTGAGGGCATCCATTTTTTTGTGATACGACAAGTGGCAAATTATCTGTTAATGGTAACAATTCCTTTGTTAGTCTGTATCAATCCTTCATCTTTCATTTTCTTTAATTCTCTACTCATGGCACTTCTGTCAACTGAAAGATAGTCCGCAAGGGCAGTCATTGTGAAGGGAAGCTTGAAAGTATTGCTTCCGGATTTCGAAGACAAAATTTCAAAATAATTATTTAAACGGTCACGTATGGTTCGACCGCTTAAAACTTCAAGATGTTCACAGATAGATCTTGTCTTATCTGAAATTATAACAAGAATATTATTAACTAACTGGCTGTGATGTGGACAAGCTTTCGAGCATCTTTTTATAATGTGTTCATAATCAATAAAACGAACAACGCAGTCACATGTAGCTTCAAGAGAAATGCTTTCAGGACAGGCATAGTGATAAAAAAGCTGACCGAAAAGATCACCACGACATAATTGCTCAAGAATAGTCTGGGTCCCGTTAGGAAGAAAATGTATAACCCTTGCGCTACCTGACTCGATTATACCTACCCCTATATTGTTGTCGTCATAGAAGCAGATAACTTCTCCGGATTTATAAGTTCTGGTATACGTTTTAAAACAGTGCATCATTTCAGCCTGTTGCTGTTCTGAAATATTGTAAAACAAATCTGTTTTTGTTATTTCCATAAATAAACTCCAATCTATATTAATATAACTATTGTATAAAAATTTTTATCATGAATATGTTGCAAATGCAACAGAAAAATAAAAACAATCATCATATAATAAGAATGTAAAGAAAATATAGACCAGGATTGCACTTTATAAAGTGAAAAACGTTAAATTTTAAAAACGAAAATAATTCCTTCTTAACGTTGCAAAAAAAAAGATAAAGTGTTATATTAATCACAGTTAGTGAAAATTACTTTTATTGTGTCTAGTTGCGTCTTTTTGACAATTAAACACGGCACTGGCTAATATTTTTGAGAGGTGTATGATATGGATACAATAACATGCATTAAAACAAGAAGAAGTGTTAGAAAGTTTAAACAGGAATCAATATCTAAGGATATTATTGAAGATTTGGTTTTGGATGCTTCATATGCGCCTTCTTGGAAGAATACTCAGACAACACGATATATTGCAATAACAGATGCTGAGATTAAAGCTAAGCTTGCAGAGGAATGTTGTGCAGAGCATAACAGAGGAATTATTAATGGAGCACCACTTCTTATTGCTACATTAATAGTGGACAAGCGTTCAGGTTTTGAGAGAGATGGCAGTTATTCCACATCTCGAAAAGATTGTTGGCAGGCATTTGACAATGGCATTGCTACACAGACATTGTGTTTGGCAGCTAATGACAAAGGCTTGGGAACAGTAATAATGGGATTGTATGACATCGATAAAGCAGAAGAGATTATCGGGGTTCCCGAGGGACAGTTACTTATGGCACTTGTTGCTGTAGGTTATCCTGATGAAGAACCTGGTGTTCCAAAGAAGAAGACAGTAGATGATTTATTAAGCTATCGTTAGTCATTCACTATATTTTATGCTTTACATTTATTTTTAGGAGGAAAAACAAGATGAGAGAAGAATGGAAAGGATTTACTACAGGCGAATGGGCAAAAGAAGTCAACGTCAGAGATTTTATCCAGAAGAACTACACACCATATGATGGTGATGCAAGTTTCTTAGCAGGTCCTACACAGGCAACAACAGATTTATGGAATCAGGTACTTGATCTTCAGAAACAGGAAAGAGCAGCAGGCGGCGTACTTGATATGGATACAAAGGTTGTACAGACAATCACATCACACGGCGCAGGTTACTTAGATAAAGATAAAGAAACTATTGTTGGTTTCCAGACAGATAAGCCTTTCAAGAGAGGTCTTCAGGTTAACGGTGGTATCCGTATGGCAATGAAGGCTTGTAGTGACAATGGATACGAAGTAGATCCAGAAGTTGTAGATTTCTACACAAACTACAGAAAGACTCATAACGCTGGTGTATTTGATGCTTACACACCAGAAATCAGAACATGTAGAACAAACCACATCGTAACAGGTCTTCCAGATGCTTACGGACGTGGACGTATCATCGGCGACTACAGAAGAGTTGCATTATACGGTGTTGATACACTTATCACAGATAAGGAAGCTCAGAAAGCAGCTACACCTACAGAAATGAGACCAGAAGTTGTCCGTGATAGAGAAGAATACTCAGAACAGATTAGAGCTCTTAAAGAATTAAAAGAATTAGGTAAGATTTACGGATTTGATATTAGCAGACCAGCTCAGAACGTACAGGAAGCTATTCAGTGGATGTACTTCGGATACCTTGCAGCAGTTAAGGAACAGAACGGTGCAGCTATGTCATTAGGACGTACTTCAACATTCATCGATATCTATGCTGAAAGAGATTTAGCTAACGGAACATTTACAGAAGAACAGATTCAGGAATTCGTTGACCACTTCATTATGAAGTTAAGATGTGTTAAGTTCGCAAGAACACCTGAATACAACCAGATTTTCGCTGGTGATCCAGTTTGGGTTACAGAAGCAATCGGTGGTGTTGGTATTGACGGACGTCACATGGTTACAAAGATGTCATTCAGATATCTTCATACATTAGAAAACTTAGGTGCAGCTCCAGAACCAAACCTTACAGTTCTTTGGTCAACAAGACTTCCAAAGGACTTCAAGAAATACTGTGCTAAGCTTTCAATTGAATACTCATCAATGCAGTACGAAAGTGATGACTTAATGAGACCAATCAATGGTGATGACTATGGTATCGCTTGTTGTGTATCTTCAATGAGAATCGGTAAGGAAATGCAGTTCTTCGGAGCTAGAGCAAACCTTGCTAAATGTTTACTTTACGCTATCAACGGTGGTGTTGATGAAAAGACTAAGGTTCAGGTAGGACCTAAGTACAGACCAATTACATCAGAATATCTTGATTATGATGAAGTAATGGAAAGATATGAAGACATGATGAAATGGTTAGCAGACGTTTATGTTAACGCTCTTAACATCATTCACTACATGCATGATAAATATTCATATGAAAGAATCCAGATGGCTTTACATGATGCTCATGTAACAAGATGGTTCGCAACAGGTGTTGCAGGTCTTTCAGTAGTAGCTGACTCACTTTCAGCTATTAAGTATGCTAAGGTTAAAGCTATCAGAGATGAAGATGGAATCGTAGTTGACTATGAAACAGAAGGTGACTTCCCTAAATATGGTAACGATGATGACAGAGTTGACCAGCTCGCAGTTATGATCGTTAACAAGTTCATGGGTTACTTAAGACAGCACTTCACATACAGAGATAGTATTCCAACACAGTCAATCCTTACAATTACATCAAACGTAACATACGGAAAGAACACAGGTAACACACCTGACGGTAGAAAGATGGGACAGCCATTCGCACCAGGTGCTAACCCACTTCATGGTAGAGATACACACGGTGCTGTAGCATCACTTGCATCTGTAGCTAAGATTCCTTTCGAAAACGCTAGAGATGGTATCTCAGATACATTTACAGTAGTTCCAGATGCACTTGGAAAAGACTGTGACGTATTTACAGGTGACCTTGACGCTGATGCACTTGGTCTTGATATTGATGAAATCATCAAGCAGCAGCAGTTATAATAAATACAAATAAAAAGGAAAATCAGAATGTCAACAGGAATAATTCATTCAACAGAAAGTTGCGGAACAGTAGACGGACCGGGTGTAAGATTTGTAGTGTTCTTTAAAGGGTGTCCAATGAGATGTGCATATTGTCACAATCCGGACACGTGGTCAATGGAAGGCGGTACAGAAATGACCGTTGATGAATTGCTTAAGGAATATGAAACAAAGAAATTTTTCTACCAGAGCGGCGGTATTACTGCTACAGGTGGTGAGCCTATGGTTCAGATTGATTTCCTTACTGAACTGTTTACTGAAGCACATAAGCGAGGAATTCATACCTGTCTGGATACATCAGGTGTAACATTTAGACCTGATGATCCGGAAAACCTGATGAAAGTAGATAAATTACTTGAAGTAACCGATTTGGTTATGCTGGATATTAAACATATTAATCCGCAAGAACATTTAAAACTTTGCAAACAGCCTAATGACAATATTTTGGCTTTTGCAAAATATCTTGATAAAAAAGGTATTCAGATGTGGATAAGACATGTTGTTGTACCACATATAACTTTAAATAAAGAGTACTTATATGAATTAGGACTTTTCATTGGAAAGTTAAAGATGGTTAAGGCTTTGGATATATTGCCATATCATGATATGGCTAAGCCAAAGTACGAGAAACTTGGCATGGATTACCCATTGAAGGATATAGAGCCTGCTACCAAAGAAATGGCAGTAGCTGCTCGAAAAATAGTGTTGCAGGGATTTAAAGAATCCAGAATTAAGTTATTACAAGAGAATAAATAGGAGGTAATAAAAATGGCAGCAAGCGAAAAACAGATCGATAATTTAGTTTCTTTAATAGATGGATATGCACAGGAAGGTGGTTACCATCTTAATGTTAACGTATTAAACAGAGATACATTACTTGATGCTCAGAAGCATCCAGAAAAATATCCACAGCTTACAATCCGTGTATCAGGATACGCTGTAAACTTCATTAAGTTAACAAAAGAACAGCAGGATGACGTTATTCACAGAACATTCCACGGAAGTTTATAAGATAACGAAAAGAAATGATCCTTTATCGCCATATCGGGGTTTCCCGGTATGGCGATTTTTTCTTGCTAATTAATGAAAAGAGTTTATAATTATAAAAAGAGTGTCTTACTCAAATATATAGTAAAAGAGGCGAGAATTATGCATAATATAGTTTCAAAATTACTTATTTACGGAGATATGCCTAAAGATTCCATTCTTATGGAACTTAGTGACATTATTAGAGAATATAAAAGTGGTGACTATAAGAAAGATGAAATAATCACTAGGATATATAATCAGATTAAGAGAATTCTGGAAGTGTCAACAGATTATGCTTTCGATAAGAATTTGTGGCACAACTATCTTACATATTTATTAATAACAAATGAGAACCCATTTAGCTTAACATGTGAAAAGGTTGGGGCAAGTGTGGGAACAGTAAACAGTTTTGCAAAGAATGACTTTAAGCAGTTCAAGGCCTTATTTGATTATGACTTTAAGCCAATGGAAGAAGAGCTTGGTATTGACTGTTTTACAAAGATTGAAAATTATCAGGCAATTGGGAAACCTGAACTTATGTACAATAAGAATGTTAGTGAAAAGGTTAGAGATTTAAGCGAAAAGCTTGAAAGCGCTAAGGATGAAGAAGAATTTTTTGATCACGTAACACAGTTTTATAAAGATTATGGTGTTGGAATGTTTGGTCTTAATAAGGCGTTCAGAATTTCAGACAACAATGGCAAGGTTGAATTTCAGGCTATTAACAATATGGAAAAAGTTATGCTTGATGACCTGGTTGGATACGAAATTCAGAAAAAGAAACTTGTTGATAATACAGAAGCTTTTGTACAGGGAAGAAAGAGCAACAACTGCTTATTATTTGGTGACAGCGGTACAGGTAAATCTACAAGTATTAAGGCTATTGTTAACGAATACTATGATCAGGGACTTAGAATGATTGAAATATACAAGCACCAGTTTAAAGACCTTTCTAACGTTATAGCTATGATAAAGAATAGAAACTACAAGTTCATTATTTATATGGATGACCTTTCATTTGAAGAATTTGAAATTGAGTACAAGTTCTTAAAGGCAGTAATTGAGGGGGGCGTTGAAACAAAACCTGAGAATATTTTGATTTATGCAACATCTAACAGAAGACATCTTATTAAAGAAACATGGAATGACAGAAGTGATGTTCAGGTTGATAATGGAATGCATAAGTCAGATACTATGGAAGAAAAATTATCACTTGTACATAGATTTGGTGTTACAATTAACTACTCAAAACCTACACAGAAGGAATACTTTGATATTGCAATTGAATTGTGTAGAAGATTAGGCGTTGAACTTAGTGATGATGAAATCAAGGCTGAAGCAAATAAATGGGAATTAAGCCATGGTGGAATTTCAGGTAGAACAGCACAGCAGTTTGCAAACTATCTGGCAGGTCAACAGAAATAAAACATAGGACAGTATTGATGATAACTACACAATAATAGTTAATTCATGTGGATAATTGTTCAATAATAATCAACATATGTAGATAAATCTTGCAAGGTTGTTAACAAAATTAACCTTGCAAGATAAAAGAAAAATAAAAAAATAAAATTTTTTTCAAAAAAATTAAAAAAGTACTTGCATTGTTATGGTGACTGTGCTAGAATATTTTTTGTCGCGAGACATTGGCCCATCGCCAAATGGTAAGGCACTGGACTCTGACTCCAGCATTTTCAAGGTTCGAATCCTTGTGGGCCAGCTTTAAACCACTTCGTTATGAAGTGGTTTTTTTCTTTCTAAGATTATCAAAATTCATTTGTAAAGCTAAGAATATATTTATAGTCTGTAATCCTGTATCCTATTTTATACAACTGCTTGGATTGAAAGCATAGAAGTTCTTTTTGTCCATGTCTTCAGTTACCATTCGTAGAGCTTCGCCAAAACGTTGAAAATGAACAATTTCTCTTGCTCTTAAGAATTTAATAGGTTCTCGAACATCACTTTCTTTTACAAGAGTTAGGATATTATCGTATGTTTTTCTGGCTTTTTGTTCCGCAGCCATATCTTCTATAAGGTCTGCAATAGGATCACCACAAGATTGGAAGGTAGTAGCTGAGAAAGGAACACCTCCGGCAGACTGTGGCCATACGCCCAAAGTGTGGTCGACATAGTATTTCTCAAAGCCTGCAAGGTCAATATCATCACAAGGAAGGTCTTTTACAAGCTGGGAAACAATGGAGCCGACCATTTCGAGATGCCCAAGTTCTTCCACCGCAATATCGTTGATTAAACCTGCAACTTTAGGGTTTTTCATTGCAAATTTCTGTGACATATAACGCATTGCGGCCGCGGATTCTCCGTCAGGACCCCCATACTGCAAGAACGTATAACGGCTCAAATCCCGATAAATAAAGGGGTTCTAGTAATTGATAAAATAGTAAAGAGTGAATTTTTCCTCTTTTTTATTGAAAACTATCTTGTGAACGACACTGGTAAGTGCTTCGTGCTTTTGCGTTTCGCTTGTTTCATCAGATGCAATGATGTCATAAGCGGAACGTATTTTTTTTAGCAATAATGTTTGTTCTGCATTATCGTCTTTTAATTCTGATAACATCTGTTCAAGGTTAGCTTTTTCCTCGAACAGAATACGTTTGTTTTCCTTGTATTCTTCAATGGTGTCTATGCCATCACGGTAAGCCTGTTTAATTCTTGCTTCCTTAAATGAGATCTTCTTAATGTTGTCTTCAATTAATGCACGTTCGGAATCATCCTTTTTAGTGGCAGTAGCATTGTAAACAACATTGCCGGAAGATATTACATCCTTGAAAGATTCAAGTATTGCAGACTGAATAATACGTGCGTTAGTGCTGTGAGATTCAGAACAGGAAGCGTGATTGTAGTTGGTACATTGAAAGTATGTATTCCCTGACTTGTTTGTTCCAACACGTACAAGTTTGCCACCACAATTTGAACATACTAACATTCCTGATAGCCAATGTCTGTATGTGGAAACAGGACGTGAGCCACGTGGTCGTCTTGTAGCTTTGTCTCTCTCCTGTGCAGCTTCCCATAGTTCATGTGATATTATTCTTGGGTAATCAGCCTTAACAGAAATCCATTCAGAAGAATCCTTAAGCTTTCTGGTAGCTTTTTCAGTTTTGTTCCAAACAAGATTTTGATCATAAAATTCATTTCTTAAAATGTATGCAACAGTTCGGTTCTGAAAATTTCCACCACGTTTAGTTTTATAACCAAGTGAATTTAACTTTCCTGCAATATCATAGAAGGATAGCTTGTCATTAACAAAAAAGTCAAATATCTTCTTCACTATGATTGCCTGCTCTGGGACTATAACAGGAGAGCCATCCTCCATCTTGTAGCCAAGAGGTGGCGATACGTTACAACCGCCCTGACGTGCACGCTCTGACATACCGCGTAAAACTTCAACCCCCAAATTAATGGAATAGTATTCGTCCATCCATTCAAAGATACGTTCCACAAGCTGTCCTATAGCTCCATCAGGAAGAGGTTCGGATATTGACACAAGTTCAACACCTGCACGTTTAAGCAGATTCTTGTATACAATGGATTCTTCCTGATTACGTGCGAATCTTGAAAACTTCCAAACAAGAATAACCTCTATTGGATGTTCATTGCTCTTTGCAAGTGAAATTAATTGTTGAAAGGCAGGTCTGTTCTTGACCTTTCTTCCTGAAATTCCTTCGTCTACAAAGATGAAATCCTTTGGAATAACAATGCCGTTCTTCTTGGCATAGTCTAAGCCAAGCTTTTGTTGTGCAGCAGGTGAATATTCCAACTGATCATCTGTAGATACTCTAATATATAAAGCTCCTATTTTCATTTTGAAACTCCTTTTGTAAATTTATGAAAAAAACGGTAAAAAAATAACAACGTTTGCAAAGGCGCTCCAAAAATAGTATAATCATTCTTGTCTAGGGAGTGGTTAATACCATTCTTGGAGCCGGTCCTTTGTGGCCGGTTCTTTTTTTAATAAATATAGTAATTTTTATGAGGATGCTTATTGAACATAGAATCCCATAAAAAAACAGTTCCTTCATAAGGATCATATTGTAAAGGGCCAACTACATCTGATTGAATGCAAATTTTGTCACCAACTTTAACATCAGATAAATTTTGATTAGCAAACCAATACATTTCATTCCCAGAAGAGTCAGCTAAAAGAACTAAATATTTAGAAGAAGATGCAGCCTCATAAATTGAAGCACCATCATCAAGATTCTTTTTTATGAAGTTCTTTGTTAATTGATGAATATTTTTAACCTTTCCATATACAAGGGAAAAGGAATCATCAGTAACAGATCTATAATTATAATTTTCAATATTATAGTTAAATTTAGGAACACTAATGTTTGGAGAGATTATTTTACAATTTTTTATACAATCTATGTTAAATAAACCCTTAATAACAATGTTGTCACCTTGCTCAATAAATATATAACGTGTATCTGATTCCTCAAGATTTAATGTTAAAATTTTATTGTAAAAATAATCCGAATCACTAGCGTTGCTATCTTCGTCTAAATATTCGGAATATGTTTTTTGAGAAACAATACATAAGTTGCCAGATTCGTCATATAAAGCTTTTCCCCTTATAGTAATATCTGATTTATAAGATAGCTTATATTTAGTACAAATATCCTTATACAGAGAATCCTTTTTTTGCTGCAATTCATCTTTTGTTAAATATTTTGTCTTGGAATCAAAATCTTTAGCAATGGCCACTAGACTATTATCCAAATTATCAATTAAAAATTCAGAAGTACTATTAGAAGCTGATTCAACACCAGAGCTTGTCTCAACAGAAGAATTAATAATTGAATTAACGCTAGGAGTTTTTGAACAACCAGAAAGGAAGGCTACTGCAGTAGCTAAAAAAACTCCAAATCTTAATTTGCTATAATTCATAAAACCTCCTAAATGCTTGGTAAAAATTACCAAACAAAAAAAGTAAAAAAATACGATATAATATGTAGCATGGTAAAAATACTGCTATGGAAAAAAAGAATTGAAAAAGGCTTTTCATTGCGTAAATTAGCAAAGCTAAGCGGACTTTCAAAAACCACCATCAACGATATAGAGAACGGGAAGCACTCGCCAACAGTTGATGAGCTATATATGCTATCTATTCCACTTGAATGTAGAATAGAAGACTTATATACGTATTAGAATATCATTCTACATATTTAATGTACATACTATACAAGTATTTGTCCGAAATCACGGACAAATGAACATGAAGCATTGATTAATCGACTTTACAGATATAAGATAAATGTATCAAATATACGTAAGGGGGATCAATCAATGAAGAATACAAAAGAATTAATAATTAGAATGCTCAATCAAATGGATGAGCCAACACTAAAACATTTGTATCAATTGATTCAATATTATTTTTTAAGGAACCATTAATCAGGTTCCTTTTTTTCTTGTTCGGCTATTACATTTTTCATGTACTTAACAATAATAGCCCTTTCTTCCTTTGTTAATTTAATAAATTCAGTGATTATGGATTTATCATAATCGTCTAAGTCATATTCAAATGCAAGCTGATCAATAAGAACTGTTGGAAATTCCATAAATGGATTTCCTTTTCCTTCAGTAAGCCAAAAGTAGTCTACATTATATTCTCGGCAGATAGCCTTTATCATACTTTCAGGAATGCCCCCACCGCCATTCTCCCAACGACTTATAGAAGCTTTTTTGACACCTATCTTTTCACCAAAGGCATCCATAGAAAGACCTAAAAGATTTTTCCTTAAATCTTTTATTCTATCTCCAATTGTCATTATATTTCCTCCTTCCTTTTTCATTTATAAATACATATTAACATAGCTTTTTTTGAAATTCAATACAAAAAGTTTCAAATTGAAACAAAAAACAGTTGACAAAGTTTCGAATTGGAAGTATATTGTTTTAAAACGGAACAAAAAACTGCCAGGAGCACTATTCCTGACAGCTAAGTGCTAAAACGGGGCAAAGTCAAAAGTTTGGTCAAAGAAATCAGTTCCGTTTTTGCCCCTTTTAAGCAAGGATAAAGGAAAGGAGAAAGATAGTGAAATTAAAGAAGAAAGAAAAAAAGGAAAAATTAAAAGCCATCGAAAATTTACGGAGACTTGTTAATGAAGAATATCCAAACATTAAGATGAATTTAACATATGAAGCTAAAGAGGTAAAAAGATGAAACCAACGTTTTTTGAAGATGAGACAAACATAATTCAATATGGAGAGCTTTTAAAAGCAATGTATACCGAAGAGAATGATTCGGCAAAGAAGGATGCATTGCATTTTGCAATGGATACTATAGGAGTTATGGAAATAAAGAAATACAAAGAAATGATAAGAACACACGAATATGCCAACAAACGCTTTGATGATCAGTTAGCCATATTGAAAATAAAATGTGATGATATGAAAGAAAAAATATCAGCAATGCAGAAAAAGATAAAGGCACTGCTGATACTGGAAATTCTCACTGTATTAAGTTTGATATTGGCACAGTTTTTTTAGGAGATGAAATGACAGATGATAAAGAAAAATATGCAGCAGCAGTAATGTTGGATGGATATTTAAAAGCTAAAAGAGATGAATTACCAGAGCCAATGCAAAGATTTATTTATATAGGAATAAGGGAAATCATAAAAAACATTAGCCCGGGATTCAAGAAACAGAAAGAAGAAGAGTTGAAAGTAATTATTTCAACCGAATCGGATTGGATAAGGTTCCAATCGGTTCAGGAAGAGAGGAAAAATGAGTTTTAGCGAAGTAAGAGAAAAAATGACAAATATATATGAAAAGCTAAGTGATAAAACATTGGAAGCTTTGGAAAAAGAAAAAGGTAATCATATTAGCAGACGAACTGAAAAGATGATTACCTTATGCTACACATTATATGAAAAAATAATGCGTTAGATGATAATAGTTTAATTACTATTATTTTCACTTAATTGGACTAACTTATCATAAACTTTCTGCATAAAGTCAGCAACACCATCGCCGACAGGCTCATTTAAAGTATGTTCATTTTTAGATAATGCAGAAACTGTGATGTCTTTAGTCCATTCTAATAAAACATTTTTATTCATTTTAATTCTCCTTTCTTGGGTACTCGGTGCTGTAACACCTGTAAATATATTATACAAGCCCAAGAAGGGAAATTAAAGGCAGAAAGGAGAACGATATGTACCCAATAAAATTTCAGGAATACGTTGAACTTTTAAGAATTATACAGAGAATGCAAATAAGAATAAATTTAATGTTGCTTGGAGATTTAGTGGTTGTTCTGTATTTAATAATACGAGATGTACTTTAAGGAGGTGGCAAGTTATGTATGCAGCAGAAGAATTAAGAAAAGAAAATCAGGAACTAAAAGAAAGTACACAGTTGTACAAACAGTTGTCAAAGGAAGAAAAAAATAAGGTGGAAGGAATAATGCTGGGGCTTAAGTTGGCAAGAGAGCATAAATCAGCATAGGTGGAAGAGATGTCGAAGAAGTCAAGTGTTTTAACAGATGATATGGAGCATTGCTTTGTGTGTGGAAGTCCATATGCTGAATGCCATCACGTGTTTTTCGGTTCATATCAGAAAAAGTACGCAGATAAGTATAAGTTTTATTTGCCATTGTGCCCGGAACATCACAAGGGGAATAGTGGTCCACATATGAATAAAACTAAGGACATTGAGTACAAGAAGATGGCTCAACGCTATTATGAGGAGAACATATCAGACAGATCAGACTTTATGATGGATTTCGGCAAGAATTATCTTTGGGATGAAGAAGTACAACCAGTGTAGGCATAAGATGAATTAGAAAGAAGGTGGTAAAGATGAAAGTCGTATCTGTGGTGATTTATCAGGGTAAGGAATATCTATGGGATGAGTTACCGGAAGAAAAGAAGAAAGAGTTTACTAAGAAATTAAATAAGCAGACTGCAGACAGATTAGGTTACGTGGCAGCAAGGTAGCAGTCGGAATGTTCCACTATGCAGAGGGCATCTGTTATCCCCCCATCCGTGTATGTTTTTTTCACTAAGAAATTAGTTTTTTTTTACGGTTGCAGGTGTCCTTTGCATAGTGGAACAGGAAAAATACAAGGAAAAGAGGAAAGAGAATGATTGTTGTAGACGAAAAAAAGACAAGATTGGAAGGAAAAACAATAGATTTGTGTACAGAAATGGAAGACGCATTAATAGTATTTAGAAAAATGCTTTGTGATGATCTTGGAGAAACAGAAGGAATGAAAATATTTAACAGGTGCATAGAATTATCAAAAATGTCAGAAGAAGAAAGAGAGAATGAGATGAAAAAAGCAAAGCAGGAAGTGATGAATGATTTAAAGAAAATAATTAGAGAAATGTTTGATTTGAGGTAGTGCGAATGGAAGTAAGAGAAATAAAAAAAGAGCCTGAATGCTTAGAAGTACATTCAAGCCCAAAACGCTATAAGAGATTGTATCAGGAATACAGAAATAAAGCAACAATATTGGCAAAAAAACTATGGCACAAGAATGTTGTCATTAGTTTTTTAATAACCTACCTCCTATTTTCAAAGGGGTGGATAATTGTATCCACCCTATTTGGAACTGTGATGGTAGGAATAAGTTTAGTAATTCTCATTTATCAGATGTTAAAGGAATGGGACAACATGTAGAGGAGATGTATTAATTATGGCAGAGCACCTTGGAGCATCAAGCTCAAACAAATACTATAACACGATAGAAGTCAGATGCATTTATTCAGGTAATTCAAGGAAGTATACAATAACAAGTCCTGTATCGGACAGAGCAAAGGAAATATACCGGGACAAATTTATGAAGGAAGAATGTCAGTGTAAGTCCTGCATTGAGAGAAGAGAGCATAGGGCAAAGGTTATTAATGCTTTGAGAAGAAGTAATGCAACAAGGGAGTTAAGACTTTTAGGTGAACAGTGATGAAGGTAAAAACAGGAAGATATGTAGTTGAAGTTATGACTGAACGAATGGCAGAGCTGGAAGAAGAGATTGCCGGAATCGAAAAGCAACTAAAAGAAAAGAATCAGGAATATGCTCAAATTGTTCAATTTTTAGAAACACATGAAGTTTAGACCATATAGGAAAGGAAGGTAAATGTATATGGCAAAGGTAAATAAAATAATGGTAACTATTCCAACGGAGAAAATTCATCCACACCCACAGAATCCAAGAAAGAGTATTAAGAATGTGGACGAGCTGGCAGACAGCTTGAAAAAGAATGGAATCATGCAGAACTTAACTGTAGTTCCAAAGGAAGATGCAAAGGGAGAGTATCTTGTGCTTATAGGGCATAGAAGACTTGAAGCCTGTAAGAAAGCAGGAATAACGGAAGTACCTTGCAGAATTATTAAGGGACTAACTCTTGAAGAACAGGTTGGTCGAATGCTTGAAGAGAATATGCAGCGTGATGATTTGGAGATATGGGAACAGGCACAGGGCTTTCAGATGATGTTGGATTTGGGTTCAACAGAAGAGGAACTTGTGGAAAAGACAGGATTCAGTAAGCAAACCATCAGACACAGACTTAATCTTGCCAAGCTTGACGGTGAAGAACTTAAAAGCAAGGATGAAAGCATTCAGCTTACGTTGAAGGAATTGTACGAGCTTGAAAAGGTTAAGAATATTGATGATAGAAACGAGATATTGAAAAAGGCACAAAGGGCAGGGGACATCAGATTGCTTGTTGCAAGTTATCTTGAAGAGAAGGAACTGGAGAAGAAAGCAGGTGCAGCATATGAGGTACTTAAAGGTCGATTTCCTGAAATGGAAGTGATTCCAATATCAGATACATATAAAAGAGGAATGCATACATTACTTTACAGCAATTTAAGAGACATGACCATTGATGAAGTAAAGGAGAAAATGGAATCGGTGGAAATCCCGGGCAAGGCATATTACAGGATTAATTGTGGTTGGATATATTTGTATTCATATGAAGAACCAAAGGAAGAGAAGAAGACGGAAGAACAGTTAAAGAAGGAAGAAGAACGTAAGAAAAAGAAATCAATAGAAGATGAACTTGACAATATGTTTAAAGGAATAGTGAGCCAGGCAGAAAGTAAAATCAGAAAGATTATTCAAACTGAAGAATATCGAAGGAAGAATAATGAAGTATTGCTTGAACAGCTATGGAAAGTGGCTCTTAATCTGATGATTCAGTTAAGAGAAGACACAATGATTGATTATGCAATCGGAGATGAGGAAGAAACTGAAGAAAATGTAATGAATGCAAAGACATACATAGAAGGACTTGGAATTACAGGACAATTGTTAATATTAATAGCAGACGAGTTAGAAGATGCATATTCCTACATTATTAACTACAAATCCGAATATGACGAAAAAAACGGCAAAAGGATAATGGAAGTCTGCAGGTTCTTGGAGCAGTTCGGATTAAAGCTAAAAGAGGAAGAATATCAGGTGTTGGATGGAACACATGAAATGTTCGGAAAGGTGAAGTAGATGAGTTTAAAAGAAATGTGTTCGTTAAAGGATTGTACAGAATTACGTGAATTGATTATTAGAAATCCTGAATTGCCACTATTAGTTTTCTGCGGGGAAGAAAGTTGGAATGGAGAATATGCTTATTCACAAGCCGAATATAACGGTGTAAGAGTAGAAGAAGTGACACTATATAATGAGTATTGGCTAGAAAAAGATGATTATAAAGAGCAATTAGCATATGACCTAGCTGATGAAGTTGATGATTATTTATCAGATGAAGAATACGACAAGATGATTGCCGAAAAGGTCGGTAAAACAGAATTTGTAAAAGCAATAGTTTTATACATTGGATAAAGTGAGGTGAACGAAGAATGCGATTAATTGATGCCGATAAAGTAATCAAAGTATTAAATGATTATATAGAGCACAGAAATTCTTATGACAACGAAGATATTCAAAAGCAAAGAGAAACAAAAATAGGTAATAAAATGATAGAAGGATGTATAGGAACTATTAGAGAGCAACCAACAGCCTATGATGTGGATAAGGTTTTAGAACAATTGGAATATAGCAGAGTGCCTAATACTGGTATTGCAGGTTATCACAAAGTGGTCGAGATAGTAAAAGGCGGTGGAATTAAATGATACACAAAATTAAAATACTTGAGCAGTTTGCTGATGAAATACATTCAGAGTATGTATTTAAGTATTGTCCTAATTGCGGGGCAAAGATAAAGGCAGGTGTTTAAAATGCGATTAATAGATGCAGACTTATTCGAAAAGGAGATTAAAGCGGTGGCACAAGGACAAGCTACTTCTTTAATGCCGGATATGGTTGAGTTAAGTGTTGAAACAATAGTTGAAACTTTAGATGAAGTGCCAACAGCTTATGACATAGACAAGGTGATAGAGCAGTTGGAAGATAAAGTTAAAGAATACGATGAACGAATAGAGAGAAGAAAAGGTGCAAACTTCTTTGATGAAACTGAAAGAATAAAACAATTTGATGAAAGAGCTTGGGGTATTGAAAATGCAATTGAGATACTGAAAGGCGGTGGACGTGATTAGTTATGATGCTGACACCAAACTATCACTAGGACATAAATGCAAGAAGAAAGTTAATAGAGGAATTGAAAAGTGAGCAGAACGATTAATTATGATTTGTTTTTTAAGGGAAAATACATTGGAACGTATACAGCCAAGATGATAGCCAAGAAGCTTGACTTGAATTATGAATACGTTACATTGTCTGCCAGACAAGGCAAGACAATGAAGAAAAACTGGAAAGCAGTAAAGTCAGACAAGGAATTAACAAAAAAGAGACAGGCGGTGATTGACCATCAAAAAATAGTCAGAATGCAGAAAAGGTTAAAGGTTGTTGATTCTGTTCGACCGGAAAGAACATCAAGTGCAGGGAGAACATATAAGCTTCCTGTTTGGAGGTGCATGTAATGCTATACGAAAACGACATAAATGTAGATTCATTTTGTGAGGAATTGATTAAGAATGCAAGCATTAACTGGCCAGAGGCTTTTGTTCAAAAGTTGGAAGACTTGGTTGAATCAACTAAGGTCGGAAAAGGCTATGGCTTTGTGGCTGAAACAAATAATAAACTAAGGAGAATTGAAATGGGGTTTAAGGAATTGCAGGACGAAATTGCAGCAGACATTAAGGAACTGCAGGAATACAGAGCCACAGGATTAACACCGGACCAGATAAGAGAGATGGATAAGGAATATTCAGAGTTGGCGAAAAAGCTTAATGAAGAAAAGGAAATAACAAGGAGATTGAGAAGGGAGCTAAGTTATGAGTGAGACATACATAGGAGCTTGTGTCTACTGTGGACAGACACAGCAGATTATGGAACCCATTGGAACATCAGAGGAAGAGTTAAACAAGGTTGCAACAATGATGTGTACCTGTGATGAAGCAAGACTTTATCAGAAAATAAGCAATGCTGAAAGAAAGATAGACGGATTACTTCTTGAAAGATATCCAAAGGCAGCAGAGCTTAGCAAGATTGTTGTTGAAATGGTGGCAAGAGACGAGGTGGCAGATGTGACAATCAACACCGGAATGCAGATGAAAATAAAGATTTCAAGGAATACCAAGGGAGAAATAAAGGTTAAATGTACGGAAACGTACAACAGTGAAGTGAATGTGTAGGTGAGCAGATTGTTAATATATGTAAAGCTTGTGGTGATGTTCGTGGTAATGTTGCTTTTGACATTAAATTGGATGTTACTGCTTGGAAGGGAGAAAATGATGAAACAGCCGAGAAAACCGACAAGGGAGCAAAAAATACTTTTGGTTAAGAATGGATATGATCCTATGAAGTTTGGGATTGTAAGAGAAAAGAAAAATGAGGATTTCTTTAAGGCAATCAATGTTGAGACAAAGGAAATTATCAAGATAAACTACTAGAAATGTAAAGCTAAATAAGAGTTAGAAAACGTGGTCCAAGTGGCCACGTTCATAACTTGATATTCATATTATAGTTATGACGAAAGATAATAAATCAGGGAGTAGGATTAATGTACATCAAGAAAACATATCATTTTAAAAATTCAATAGAAGTGGAAAAAATGTACAGTGCACGTTATGGGAAAAAGGGAATGAAGCATAATGAAAAGACCAATCCTTCCCCGGAAGCCATGAAGAAGCATAACAGAAAGAAATGTGCTGATAATCTTAGAAGACTGATTAAGCTTAACTTTCAGGATGGCTGGCACATGACCTTGACATACAGAAAAGATGATAGACCGGACAGAGCATTGGCCAAGAGATACGTTAACAACTTTCTACGCAGAATGAAGTACTGGTTGAGCAAGGAAGGCGTGGAGCTTAAATACATTCTTGTGACAGAATATGAGAACAAGGCCATACATCACCACATCATAATCAATGACAGTCCAAATCTCATTAAGCTTGTTGGAAAGCAATGGCCACACGGACAGGCTAACTTTACTCTTTTGTATGTTGATGATGATGTTGCCACTCTTGCAGAATATTTAATCAAGGAAACTGACAAGACTTTCAGGGAAGACCCTGACTGTAAGCTTAGATACACTTGCTCACGAAATCTTGAAAAGCCCGAACCAAGAGTTGAAATCATTAAGGCTAACGAATTTAGGAAAGAGCCTAAGATACCAAAGGGTTACATTCTTGAAGCAGACAGCCTTGTTAACGGAGTAAGTTCTGCAACAGGTTATGAATATCAGAGTTACCGATTAACCAAAATCCCGGAGAAAGGAAAAAGGAATGAAAGACAGAAAAAACCATTACGAGGACACGGTAGTGGCGAAGTGTCCGTTTTATCGACGAAAGGAAAAACAAAAAATCGTGTGTGAAGGTCCCTATGATGACTGCCTGTCATTGATCCAAACCTTTGGGAGCAATGATAACAGAGACAAGCAGTTGGAGATATTCTGTGGGGACCGTTACAAAAACTGTGAGATATACAGAATGATAATGGAAAGCAAGTATGAATAATCACAAGGAAAAGACCGGATTATGCCTAAAAGTGGCAATAGTAGAAATGCGGTCTTATTTGAGTACACAATTCAATAAAAAAATAGCAAAAAAAATTAACCTTGTCAGGGGGAGTAGAATTCCCCTGATTTTTTTATGTAAAATTTTTGACAGAAGGAAGGTGTGGCAATGGCAAAAAAGAAACAGAAAAATTCGGAGGATATATTAAGTCTTATAAAGACTGAATATATTTCTGACCCCAAAACTTCATATCGAAAGCTCGCCGAGAAGTATAAATATCCGCTAAAGAAAATAGCTGCAGCAGGAAGAAAGGAAGGGTGGGGACAGCTTAGGGTACAAGTAAGGGACAAAACATTGAAAAAAACCATCAACAGAATTTCCACCGAAAAAGCAGACGAATTGGCAGACGTAATTACCAACGCAAACAAGGTGTTGAAAGTCATTGGAAAAGCGTTCGAAGATGATAAGCAATTCAATCGGCACATTGTAATAAACAACAAGATAACACAAGAAAAGGTTTACAAGAAAGTTGATACAAGGGCACTTAGGGACATAACAACCTGCCTAAAGGACATAGCAGCAGTTGGAGAGCTTATGAAGCAGGGAAATGAAGATAACGAAGGAAAGTCAATTGAAATAATTCTTGGAGATGGAGAAGGATATGATGTCTAATGTCAAAGTTAAACTGGGAAAGCCAAATCCCAAACAAGATAAATTCTTAAAGGCAAAGGCAAAGAATGTCGGATATGGCGGAGCACGTGGCGGAGGTAAAAGTTGGGCCGTAAGAGCAAAAGCTACAATATTGGCTACGAAATATGCAGGAATACGTCAGCTAATAGTCAGAAGAACATATGCAGAGCTTATGTCTAACCACGTTAAACCTTTAAAGGTAACATACGCAGAATTAATGAAAAAGAAATTAGTTAAATTCAATAAAACTGAAATGGAATTTACTTTCTGGAATGGTTCGACAATCAAATTTCAATATTGCGACAAAGAATCAGATACAGATGCTCTGCAAGGTTCGGAGTATGATGTGATATTCATTGATGAAGCTACACAGCTCTTAGAATCACAAATGAAGGACATAGTAGCCTGTTGCAGAGGTGTAAACAACTTTCCAAAAAGAATTTATTATACTTGTAATCCCGGAGGCAGAGGACACGCATACATTAAGCGCATATTCATCACGAAAAGTTACAATCCGGGAGAAAACCCCAATGATTATGAATTCATTCAGGCAGGGGTCCAAGATAACAAAGTACTTATGAAATATCAGCCCGACTACATAGCACAGCTTGAAGCGTTACCACCTGCAAGAAGAAAGGCTTGGCTTGAAGGTTCGTGGGACGTGTTCGAGGGACAGGTGTTTGAGGAGTTCAAGGATAATCCTGAAGGATATGAGAGCAGACAGTGGACTCACGTCATTAAGCCGTTTATACCGCCGAAGAGCTGGAAGATATACAGAAGCTATGACTTTGGATATGCAAAGCCTTTTAGCTGCGGTTGGTGGGCAGTGGACCATGACGGATGCATGTACAGAATACTTGAATATTATGGTTGTAGAAAAGGCGAGGAAAATGTGGGATTGAAGATTACGGCAGACCAACAGTTCAGGGAGATAGCAAGAATGGAGGATGAACATCCGTGGCTTAAGGGAAAGAAGATTGAAGGTGTGGCCGACCCTGCAATATGGGACACGTCAAGAGGAGAGAGCGTTGCAGAGACAGCAGAAAAATACAGGATATTCTTTGAGCGTGGCGATAATAAGCGAATAGCCGGATGGATGCAGTTACATTACAGACTACAGTTTGATGAAAACGGCTACCCAATGATGTATGTATTTGAGAATTGCAGGGATTTCATCAGAACAATTCCAAGTCTTGAATTTTCGACTACAAATCCAGAGGATGTTAACTCGGATATGGAAGACCACATAGCAGATGAGACAAGATATATGTGCATGATGCGCCCTATGTCACCAATAGAACCGGTAGCAAAGGAGATTCATCTTGAAGACCCATTGAATCAGTTTAAGCAAGGAGTATAAGAATGTTTGACAAGTTTAAAGCAAAAAGAATGTTAAGAAAGGCAGAAAAGCAGATGAAGGAAAGAGATTATGCGTCAGAAGACAGCTATACACCATCTTCCGATATGGTGCAGAGCGATAGAAGAATAGCAGATGCAGCAGTTAAGCCAATAGGCGAAAAGGAAATCATTGAAGCAACATCAATTATGTTGAAGTACAAGGAAGGTAAGGCGAACACAGAAAGAAGAATCATTGAAAATGAACAATGGTGGAAGAGAAGACACTGGGATTACATCAGAACATCAAAGCAGAAGGATGAGGTTGAGCCTACATCAGCGTGGCTGTTTAATTGTCTGATGTCAAAATATGCTGACTATATGGACGCATATCCCGAACCTAATGTTTTGCCAAGGGAAGAAGGGGATAAGACAGAAGCCAAGATGTTATCATCAATCATTCCTGTGATATTGGAACAGAACGGCTTCTATAAGGTGTATTCAAAGAAAGCGTGGAACATATTAAAGGCAGGTTCGGCAATCTATGGCATATTTTGGGATGGAAGCAAGCTTAACGGACTGGGTGACATATCAATCAAGAATGTTGACTTCCTAAACTTGTTTTGGGAACCTGGCATAACAGACATTCAGGATAGCGAAAATGTATTCCACACCAATCTTGTGTCTAATACAAAGCTTGTACAGATGTATCCACAGCTTGAAGGAAAACTTGGTGGTGGAGCTATAGCAAAGGCTGAATACTTTTATGAGGACAATGTTGACACCACGGATAAGAGCATGGTGGTTGAATGGTATTACAAGAAGTATCAGAACGGTAAACAGGTTCTCCACTACGTTAAGTATGTTAATGATGTTGTGATTTATGCATCTGAAAATGACACTGAAAGGCCAACAGAGGAAGTGGAGCAGGAAGTAGTTGACAAAAACACAGGAGAAACAATGGTAAATCCCGATACAGGAGAACCGGTATATGAAAAGGTGCAGCAGGAAACAGGAGAAGAAAGCATTGCTGAACGTGGATGGTATGACCACGGTCAATATCCGTTTGTGGTGGAGACAATGTTCCCGGTGGAAGGTTCACTTTGTGGATTTTCATACATAGACATCTGCAAGGAACCACAGAAGTACATTGACCTTTTAGATCAGGCAGTTTTGAAAAATGCATTGATGAATACAATCCCAAGATATTTAGTGGGGCAGAATTGTGGAATTAATGAAGATGAATTACTTGATTGGCGAAAACCTACGGTGCACGTTACAGGAAGCCTTGAAGAATTGAGATTGCAGAAATTAACACCACCGGACATGAATGGTTCGGCAATAACAAAGGTTAATGACAAGATAAATGAAATGAAGGAGACAACAGGTAACACGGACGTGGCAAGAGGTAACATAGGCGGCGGAATAACATCAGGTTCAGCAATCAGTGCCCTACAGGAAAGTGCCGGTAAGACATCAAGAAGTCAGAATAAGATGTCATATGACGCTTATGGTGATGTAATCACTATGGTAATAGAGCTTATAAGACAGTTCTATGATGCACCAAGACAGTTCAGAATTATGGGAAAGAAAGGCTATGAATACGTTACATACAGTAACGAGAACATTAAACCACAGGAACAGGAAAGGGACTTTGATTTGGATGTTGGATATAGATTACCTGTATTTGATGTAGAAGTGTCCGCACAGAAAGCAAATCCATATTCCAAGAACAGTCAGAATGAATTGGCATTACAGCTTTATGGAGCTAACTTCTTTAATCCTGAAAATGGAGATGTGGCACTTGCAGCTCTCGACATAATGGATTTTGCCCATAAGGAAGATGTCATTGCAAAGATTCAGACCAACGCCACTTTGTACAGAGAAAACAATGAATTAAAGCAGCAGATGATACAGCTTGCTTCCACTCTTGATCAGGAACACGGAACAAACATGGCTGAAGAGTTGGCACAGTCGTTTGACCAGAATCAGATGGGAACAGGAGAACCGGTACCGGATGTTAACCTATCGGAAGATAGTGAACACCCATTTAACGAAAGGGCAAGAGAGAACGCTAACGCAGCCACTCAGGTAAACGAATGATAAAAATAACATTAACAAAGAATAGCCTGTACATTACAGGGCACGCCCAATATGCTCCGTCAGGACAGGACATTGTGTGTGCAGCAGTCAGCATATTGGCATTTACATTTATGAATACATATCAGGTTCAGGTAAACAAATGCGGAAATAACATCATTGATTTAAGCTTTGATGAAGATGTTGACACGAAATTCATAAGAACAGGATTTAAGCTCATAGAAGAGGAATATCCAAATAATGTAAGAGTGTTTGAGGGGGGATAGAATTCCCCCCTTTTAGTAATTTAAATCAAATTATATATGTCTTTTTGACTATC
>ENA-OPVG01000302-OPVG01000302.1-human-gut-metagenome-genome-assembly--contig:-NODE-302-length-43511-cov-5.990749_pt1 | contig 43511 bp, 39 predicted proteins | sample MGYA00241093_ERZ501975 | MGnify/ENA primary metagenome ERZ501975 (study PRJEB25962, sample SAMEA2042993) | human gut metagenome | biome: human gut; feature: human-associated habitat; material: faeces... | reverse complement strand
GTAAGCGAGTATTCAAACCGCCGCGACTAAAGTCACAAATATAGGGAATAGGCTCTCTTTTCTGGCGTCTGTTTCACAGCCTTACAAATCAGAATTCAAAGTTTCATTCATACTGCCTGTTCTATATCCTGTTAAGTCCATTGTAACGTAAGTAAATCCATATTCTTTGAAAGATTTCGTAATCAGATTTCGGTTGGTTTCTTCCACTAATTTCGGAAATTCTTCTGGCAAGATTTCGATTCGTGCGATTGTTCCGTGGATTCTTACTCGCACCTGATGGAATCCCATATCGAGGAGTAACTGTTCTGCCTTGTCTACCATTATTAATTTTTCTTCGGAAATAGTTTCTCCATATACAAAACGCGAGGAAAGGCAGGCAAATGATTGTTTGTTCCAAGTTGGCAGTCCTAAATCTTTTGAGAGGGCACGAATATCATCTTTATTCAATTTGCTGGCTCTTAATGGACTTTTAATCCCTAATTCTGCGACTGCCTGTAAGCCTGGTCTGTAATCGCCGTTATCATCAAGGTTAGAACCTTCTGCGATTGCCACTACATGCTCCTCTTTTGCTATTTTCCATATTTTTTCGAAGAGTTCTTTTTTGCAGAGATAGCAGCGATTCTTTGGATTATGTCGGAAGCCTTCAATGTCTAATTCTTCGGATTCTACGACTAAATGACGGATACCTTCTTTTTCACAGAAAGCTTTTGCTTCTTTTAATTCTCGTTCTGGAAAAGAACAGGATTTTGCGGTAACTGCAATACATTTTTCTCCTAATGTATCATGTGCAGCTTTCAGTAAAAATGTAGAGTCTACTCCTCCGGAGAAAGCTACCGCAACACTACCGAGTTCTTTTAAATAATTCTCTAAATCTTCTTTCTTTTTATTTTGTTCTACTGATGCCATAATAAAATCCTCCAAATGTTATATTGTCTGCATAGTACAATTTTATTCCTACTTTGTCAATAGGTTTATATGTTGTTATGGATTCTATTTTTCACTTCCTGTAACAGAATATTATTCATGACATCCTCTTACTACTTTCTATGTATGAAAAATAGTGCTATAATTTAAGAAAATCTTTATTTTTCAGCATAGATCATATAGTAAATTTGCCAAAATAAATTTTTAATCTGGCTCTCATTTGATTCTAACTGTGAAATTATTAAAAGATTTTTAAACCTATTATAAAACCAGCACTAAAAAGGAGATTTTGACATGGATTACAGACGTTTTAAAGATACCATTTATCTCCGCCTTGACCCCGGCGAAGAAATTATAGAACAGATTGAAAAAGTAGCGAAAAAAGAAAATATTCAGCTCGCACAGATTAACGGATTAGGAGCACTTAATGACTTTACTACCGGTGTTTTTGACACGGTAGAAAAAAAGTTCCACCCTGTTCACTTTGAGGGAGCTTATGAAATTGTTTCCTTGACAGGAACTGTCACAAGACAGGACGGCGAAGTATATCTTCATCTTCATATGGCTGCCGGGGACAAAGATGGACATGTGTTTGGTGGGCATTTAAGTATGGCCTATGTCAGTGCTACAGCTGAAATCCAGATTCAGATTAGCGATGGAGTAATTGACAGAAAATACGATAAAAAAATCGGCCTCAATTTGTTCGATTTTACTATTTAATTCATTAGACAAAGCCATTGTCCCGAATAAGACATATTTATGATTTATTCAGGACAATGGCTTTGTCTGTAGCCTATTAAACCAAACTTTATTCTTATATATGTTTTGTGTGTTATTGTTTATTCGTGTGTGTTAACTTATGTGGTTTTAATGTGTGTTGTTGTTTATTTATATTTCTTTATGTTTACGTTCGTATTATTCGCCAAAAACAGCTTTGTAATCAGCCTGGAATTTTACAATACCCTGATCTGTTAATGGATGTTTTGTCATCTGCTCAATTACAGAGTAAGGAACTGTTGCAATATCAGCACCAGCTAAAGCACAGTCTGTTACATGGATAGGATTTCTTACAGAAGCTGCGATGATTTCTGTATCGTATGCATAAATGTCAAAGATCTCAGCAATCTGTCTGATTAAATCAATTCCTGGCTGGCTGATATCATCTAATCTTCCGAGGAATGGAGAAACATATGTAGCACCTGCGTTAGCAGCAAGGATTGCCTGGTTTGCAGAGAAGATTAATGTAACATTTGTCTTAATCCCTTCTTTAGAAAGAACTTTTACAGCCTTTAATCCTTCTACTGTCATAGGAATTTTAACAACCATGTTTGGATGGATAGAAGCGATTTCACGGCCTTCTTTGATCATGCCTTCTGCGTCTGTTGTCGTAGCTTTCACTTCGCCACTGATTGGTCCATCTACGATAGAAGTGATTTCTTTAATTACTTCTGTAAAGTCTCTTCCCTCTTTTGCAATTAAGGATGGATTTGTTGTTACACCACAGATTACTCCAAGATCATTAGCCTTTTTAATGTCTGCTACATTAGCAGTATCCACAAAAAATTTCATTTGTTTAACCTCCATTTGTTTTTGCTTTGTTTGATGATATGAATATAACACATTTTAAAAGGAAATGCAAGCTTAAAAGCAAGAAAAAATAAGTAAAAATAAGTAAACAAAGCTTTTTTCTTGTTTTTATCCTCGAATCTTAACTTTTTCTCTCTTTTCACTGGAATAATTTCACGATTCAGGGTATAATGAAACAACAATATATTGGGAGGAACCTACTATGATGCAATTAGAACGCCAGAAAAAGATTCTGGATTATCTGAATAAGAATAGAAAAGCAACTACAAAGGAATTAAGCCAGCTTCTTGATGTATCCACCACAACAATCCGTACTGACCTAAACCAGATGGATAGGGAAAATCTTATTACAAAAACACATGGCGGTGCCGTATATAATGATAGAAGCCTTGATAACATTGAATTAACGGGGAGAGCATATTTCTTTGATGAAAGGGCTTTGGAGAATCAAAAGGAAAAAGAAGCAATCGCAAATAAAGCGATAAAATTAATAAAAAATCATATGTGTATTTACTTAGATGCCAGCTCTACCTGCTACACACTTGGAATGAAGCTCTCTGGTTTTACCAAACTTACTGTCATTACAAATGGAATCAATCTTGCTATGGCATTAAAAGATATTCCCGGTATCACTGTTATTTTAACCGGAGGAATCGTAACTTCCGTATCCTCCTCTATCGAAGGATTACTCGGGGAAGATTTATTGAAAAAAATTCATACAGATATCGCATTTGTATCTGCCCGTGGTTTTTCTGTAGAAAATGGTCTCACTGACTTCAGTATCTATGAAGCGGACTTAAAACGAAGATGTGTAAAATCCTCTGCTAAGACCATTGCGTTAATCGATCATACGAAGTTTAACACAACTTCTATTTCTAGTTACGCATCATTAGATGACTTGAATATGGTCATTACTGACTTTGGCCTGTCAGAAAATACAAAAGATATTTATGAAAAAGCTGGAGTGAATCTGGTTATTGCCAAAGAAATGAACTAATCAAATAGGAATTTGCCGCAGGCAAAGAGACGCCCCCGAAGAGAATCTGGAGCGTCTATTTTCTCCTACAAATCAGAACTTTCATCAAACTCGTAATCATTTCCTGGAAGGATAATGTTTAAGAGAATCCCTGCGATGGCCGCAATGGATAATGCAGTAAGTGTGATAGATGTTCCTGCTACTGTGAAAGTTAATCCATCACCAAATCCAAGTCCACACACAAAGATAACACCTGTGATAATCAGATTTCTTGACTTTGTGAGGTCTACTTTATTCTCGACAACATTACGAACTCCGATAGCGGAAATCATACCGTAAAGCATAAAGCTGACACCACCAATAATGGCAGATGGCATCGTACTGATAATCGCAGATACCTTTGGAATAAAGCTGATGATAATTGCAAGGCAGGCTGCAATACGGATAACTAATGGATCATATACATGACTTAACTCTAATACACCAGTATTTTCCCCATAAGTTGTATTCGCAGGGCCACCGATCAAACCAGCTAATGCAGTTGCTACACCATCTCCAAGAAGGGTTCTGTGAAGTCCCGGATCTGCTAAAAAGTTTTTATTTACTGTTGCAGAAATGGCAGACATATCTCCAACGTGTTCCATCATTGTTGCGATTGCTATTGGAGCCATAACAAGAATTGCCGTCACATCAAACTTACAAATCTGGAATGGAGGAAGTCCTACAAAACCAGAAGAAGCTACAGATGAGAAATTCAAAATGGCAGAACCATCTGGATTGGTAAAGCCGGCTGCATTCATAATCAGCGCAACGATATAAGAAATCACAACTCCCATAAGGATTGGGATAATTTTAAACATACCCTTGCCCCATATATTAAAGGCGATAATTACTGCCAATGCTACAAATGCTAAAAACCAGTTTGTTGAAGCATTGGAAATCGCAGAAGATGCGAGACTAAGACCAATACAGATGATAACCGGACCTGTTACAACTGGTGGTAAATATCTCATAACACGCTTAATACCAACTAAGCAGATAATAAGTGACATTACTACATATAAAAGACCAGCAACCACTACCCCACCACAGGCATAAGCAGCCTTTTCATTTGCACTCATTCCTGCATAAATTCCCGTATTCAAATGCGCTACTGTAGAAAATCCACCTAAGAACGCAAAAGAAGAACCGAGGAATGCCGGAACCTTCATTCTTGCACATACATGGAATAATAATGTTCCAAATCCTGCACAAAACAGTGTTACCGCTACCGTAAGTCCCCTTGTCGGATGTTCTCCACAGGCATCCATAAAATAACTATTGACCAGAATCGGTACTAAAATCGTAGCACCAAACATCGCGAACATATGCTGCACACCAAGAATCAGCATCTTCGGCAGGCCCAGCTTCTTCGCATCACGAATTACTTGATTTGATTCATTCATAAACTTTCCTTATCCTCTCTTGTTTTTCTCTGCTATTATACGGGGATAAGATAAGAAAAACAAGAGGGAATTTATTTCTCATTCTTTCCTAATGATTCTAATTCTTTCAGGATTTCTTTATCTTAAAATCAGCCGCTCAAACGATTGTGCAAATCTCACATCGTCCTCTTCTGTCCGTTTTCTCGGTCCCTTCAGATGATTTTTATGAGAACTTCTTCTCGCCTTCTTATTCAAATGCCGCTCCATAAGCATCTGATCAATATTGTCATTGGTGTACCATTTGCCAGACTGATGAATAGCAAATGCACCCTTTCCCAACGCCATCGCTGCCACTCCATAATCCTGTGAAACCACAATATCTCCCCTATGACAAATGCTGATCAACTTATAATCAACAGCATCCGCTCCGGCACCCACAACAATCACTTCACTGTACTCAGATGTCAGGACATGATTTGTGTCACATAATAAAGTCACTGGAATGTTGTATTTTTTTGATATGTTCTCAACTATGCTGACCACCGGGCAGGCATCAGCATCAATGAATACTCGCATGTTTCTCTCCTAAAATATTTTTAAATAATTTTACTTTGAAATCAATTGTGTAATCCACTTCTGAATTATTACTCATTTTCTTATTCTCCCAATTCTGTTCCAATCTTCTCTATCAACTCCACGTCTGCTGGCAACCAGGCTATTTCTCCCAGTTCATCTTTTTTCAACCACTTTGCGTCTTCTGCTTCTTTCAGAACCAGTTCACCTTTCACGACCTCGCACCAGAAGCAGTCCATGGACAAATGGAATGTCGGATACTCATACTCGATTGTATCAATCAGTTTTCCTACTGTGATTTCCGTATCCAGTTCTTCCATAATCTCGCGTTTTAATGCTTCTTGTGGTGTTTCACCTTCTTCGATCTTACCTCCCGGAAATTCCCAGCCGTCTTTGAATTCTCCATATCCGCGCTGTGTTGCAAATATAATTGGCTCCCCTTCTTGATTCAGTGCTTTTATAACTGCTGCCACTACTTTTACTGTCTTCATCTTAATTTCTATCTCCTGTTTCCGTTCTCTTCTTATCCATTTACAATGTATTCATAAATGTCCTCACGCACTGGTGTCTCCAATGCCCATTCAATTTCTACTGCTGTCTTATCTGTATTTGGCATAATAAATTCTTTTTTATTTCCCGTTGCAATTACTCTTCCAAGATAATAAAATTCCTTGGATATCTTATCATCTTTATTCTTTCTTACAAAAAGATGTACATCAATGCCACGTTCTCTTGCCTTTAAGAAATTCTGTACATCTTCCGAATCCACGCTTCTTCCACTTTTTGAAATCGCAATCAGACGACTTGCTGACACAAAGTGATCTTCATATTTTGTTGTATCACTGATATCGTCCTGTTTATCGTAATTGATAAAGATTGGAAATGTTTTCGTTTTCTTATCGTATTTGTAACCACCAATGTTCAATGGAACTTCATTTCTTTCCCAATTCAGTAACCGACACGCGTCTTCATAGGTATATTTCTGATATAATACCAAATCTGTATCTTGATAATGAACACTATAATTTTCTTTATATCGTGTTATTCCAAAATCCAGTAATTCTTCTAAAATAGAACGGAAATCTGAATTATCTAACATTTTCATAAATGACTTTGATGCGCTATAATCGTCCCCTTCTTTTTCTAAAAATACGCACTGTGCGTAAGTTTTCTTAGCTGCGCTTGTCGGAAATTCATTGGTCATCACATTTATAATATTTCCTGCACAATTATCATCTATAAAATGGTGATATTTTTTTGATGATAATTCACGCAACCAACCTATAGGATTATTGGGACAATCCATCAAATATTTTAGTAATTCCAGTTCATATACACGTTTTCCACTGGCAAGTTTTTTAGAAATAAATTCAATTACTTTTTCCTCATCTTCAGACAGACGAATCGTGTACTCTTTTTCATATTTCACAAGGAATTTGTAATAAGAACCCAGACTGCTGTTATCGAAAATTCTAAGTACATCCATTTCTCCATATTTATCAAAATCTGCTAATGCAGGAATGTGTCCCAATTTATTTTTTAGATTCGTATAATTCTCCCGGATCAACTTAATATCGCTAAAGTTTGCATTATCAATTGCTTGGAAAATGCGTTTTCTCGATATTTCATCAAAATGAATCGTACTGGCACCTGGAATGATCCTTCCACCTTCTGTCACATAGCGACGAATGTTATCTTTATTGTAACTTCGATCTCCTGACAGAGCAATCGGAATCATAAAGTTGTTTTGATAATTTCCAATAAAATCCAAAACTACTACATACTCTTTATCTTCCGCTTTTCGCAATCCTCGTCCTAACTGTTGAATAAATACAATCGGAGATTGTGTTGGACGAAGCATGATGACCTGATTAATTTCCGGAACATCAACACCTTCTGAGAATATGTCTACAGAAATAATATAATCCAATGCATTTTCCGATTCTTTTCCTGCTAGTCTCTCAATAGCCGCTGTCCTCACCTCTTCTGAATCATTTCCACTAAGCACCAATGTTCTCCAGCCATTTTTATTAAATTTCGCAGACAGTTCTTTTGCTTCATCAATTCGACTACAGAATATCAACCCTTTCACACGCTCTCCACTATAGCCAAAATATCTTGCCTGCTTCATCACATTTTCCACACGTTCGTCAGAGGTCAGATGTCGGAAATTCTCTATCTTTTCTTCTGAAGATTTTCCTCCATCTGCAATAAGATCCAAATCTGTAATTCCAAAATAATGAAATGGGCACAACAAATCTTCTTCCATTGCATCTTGCAAACGAATCTCGTATGCAATCTGATGGTTGAAAATCTCATAAATATTTCTTCCTTCCAAATTGTCGTCTCGTTTATCTGGTGTTGCAGTCATACCAAGCCATAGCTTTGGCTGAAAATAATCCAATACTTTTTTATAACTATTGGCAGCACTGTGATGTGCCTCATCAATCACAATCGCATCAAACCTCTGCCTACTATATCTCTGTAATGTCTCCTCTTTACTCAGTGTCTGAATTGTCGCAAATATATAATCTTTGTCATATTCCTGATATTTTCCAGTCACCATTCCCATTGAAACCGAACCACCAAACACCTTGCGATAGGACTTAATTGCCTGTTTTGCTATTTGATTTCGATGCACTAAAAATAACACTCTCTGAAACCCCATTTCGCGCATGGCAAATGCCGACGCATACGTCTTTCCAGTACCCGTCGCGGAGATCAGCAATGCTCTCTCTTCTCCCTGCTCCAGAATCTTCCTCAGGTTTACTATAAATCTCTCCTGCATAGAATTCGGCTTTAATCGATATTTTTCCAGCGATGGAATTTCTTCACTTTTCGCAATCTCGCGCTGATGCTTTATAATATTGTAGCGTTCTTTGTAAATTTCATAAAAATCATTATAAGGTAGTGCATACTCGCTATTCCAAAGATTATTGAACTCTTTTATGATTTCTTCTGCAACGTCTCCATTTTCCGTAGAAATCAGTTTCGTATTCCACTCTTTATTAACCGTAAGTGCCGCACTTGTCATATTGGAACTTCCAATGATAATCTTATAAATCTCTTCTTTCTTGAAAATATATCCCTTCGTGTGGAAACCATTCCCAGCAGCTTCCACGTCATACATTTTCAACGTAATATTTTTCAATCCATTAAGTTTCTCAAGTGCTCTCGGCTCACTGAAATTCAGATAATTCGTCGTAAGAATCTGTCCCTTAACACCCTTTTTCTCAAGCTCTTTTAACGTCTGAAGAAGCGGTGTCACACCACCCATCGTGATAAATGCAACACTGATCTGAAACTGATCACAGCGCAGCAATTCATCCTCCACAGATGAAATAACCTTCTTCCCCTCTTCCGGATTATTCGACACAAATGCTGGCTTGTAAGCCAGATTCGCAGCTACAGAACCATTTATATAAGCGGCACTTAAGCCATTTTGCAATTCATTGATCGTATTCGTATCCATGTAAAAATCTTCCTCTCATTCCGTAATGAGCAAAACAAAATACTCTGGTTAGTATTATACCTTATGGAGGGAGGGGTTGTCATTGAAATCTGCTTTGTTTACGCTCTCGCTCCATTTTTTAACGCGTAACCTCCTTCTATTGCCCTTTTCGGGGCTATCTCACTAAGTATTAGTGCGCAGCTTCCTTTTTTTGCTTCTTAGATACATCTTACTCCGTAAGGTCCCAACTTGCTTTACTTCCCTTTGGCTTCTTCGTGACTTCCTGGCTTCTTTTCTTGACTCTTCATCTATGGCCTTTCCGATGAATAGCTGGGCTGGCTTTTCATTGAGATTTCTTATGCTTTTTTCGTTGACATTTAATACTGTTCAATGTATCATATAAGCAAGAAATGGGTTTTGTTACTGAGTAAAGTCATTTGACTGGAAAAGGTTGCTCGTTTCTTTTTTTATTTTCATGATATCGTATAAGTAATACTTCCCATCTTCATCGTGTCTGACCAACATCGCAACATTAAAGACGTTGTATCTCTCTATTTCTCCATCATCACCAAATACCGGAAGAGCAAATCTTGAATCATATGAATACCAACCATATTTAGCATCTTTACTATGCTTCTCCTTACGATTATCTTCATAAACCTCGTTCGTTGCTATTTTAAGCAATTCCGGTAATCCCTGTGCGGCATTCGCTTTTGCTTTCGCATTTGCTCCTTTCAAAATCCGAGTATAATTTGAGTGCGTATACTCATCAGGAAGATCCGATCCAATATAAATCATCTTATTGCAATCTTCTATCTGATAGAATTCTCCTACATACTGGCGTAAATACTTTTCAACTTCATCCCAATTAACTGCTCTTTTTCCCTTGAACAGAATATCGTGAATAAATACTGTTTTCTTTCCGTTCAAATCTTCGACAACATTTACTTTTCTCTTCAAGTTAACCTCCTAAATATTTACGTGTTATAACGCATTGCGTTATGCTTATTGCAAAAAAATATACAGAGGATACATTTTAATTATCTTCACTTTTGATATGACGCTCTATTTCCGCTCTGTATTTCAACAATCGCAGTAAATAATCCGGAAGTTCTCTTTTCTCTGCTTCCCAATCTTGAACGGTACGATACGGAATACCATAGTAGTCACAAAATTCACGTCTGTTCATTCCCATTTTTTCTCTTAATTTTTTTACTTCTTTTCCTCTACTCATGATTAAACCCTCCCGCCATAAACAACGCATTGCGTTACTTAATAGTACCCGATATATGCTATGTTGTCAATTTGCTATATTCTCACCTCTCATCATATTTTCTCCCATATATTTTTATAAAATAGAAAAAACCGACCCAATATTCGCACTATGCTTCGCTTATATTCATATATGGATAAGTTTTCAAACCTTGACTCTTGAGTCATACTGCTCTACCAGTCTTTTCACTTCTCCTTGCATCTGTTCTACAACTTCCTCAGGTGAAAGTATTTTCACCTGCTCGCCCAATGAGAATACCCAGCCCAGGAACTGCTTGCTGACATGTACATCTACATTTACGGTAAAATGATTTTCATCTGCTGGTATGAGCATAATGTCTTTTCCGAATCGATCAATGATAACTCCGGCCAGGCGGTTATCCACCAAAAGCTTTACGGTCTTTTCTTTTCCGCCGAACATTCCGAAGCTTTTCTTTGTATAGTCTGCCATATCCAGTTGCTTAAAATGTTCTTTCCCTTCGCGTGCTTCTGTGGACATTTTGATACGAAGCATTTTATCTACGCGATAATGCTTGATCAGTTCTGCCTCTGAGTCATATCCGACGAGATAATAATTTTCATCGTCCCAGGAAAGTCCCCATGGACTGATATGATACCAGGCACCATCATGCCGAAGCTCCATTTCTTTTTTCACATTCCACTGATAATACTGAAACTTGATTTTCCGGTTCTCGGATATGGCATTATGGATCGCATCGACGGTATAATAAATGCTTTCGTTCATGGCCTTGATTCTGCCAGACACATAGACTTGTCGCTGCAATTTCTGTGCGTCATATTTACTGACCAGTTTTTCCAGCTTTTTAATCAGTGTATTTGTCTTCTTTTGGGTGATGAATTTTGAAGACTGAATCGCATCTACCAGAAGCTTTAGTTCCGGAAGTTCGAATGGTCGCTCTACCACATGATAATGATAGCGATTTCCCACCGGCTCGCCTTCTACTTCTATCCCCAACTTCTCCAGATCTTTCAAATCATTATAAAGACTTTTCCGGTCTGCAGTGACTTCGTATTCTTCCAGCTTTTCCTTAATTTCCGGCATCGTGATATAGTGCTCTTCATCTGTATTTTCTAACATGATCTGTGCAAGTCGATATAATTTGAACTTCTGATTCTTTCCTTTTGGCATCGCAGCCTTCCTCCTCACCTGATGATAGTTCGATTGTATCATAGATGGAAATAATATGGTACATTCAACTCCCCCATAAATGAAAACAGGCCGACCTTTCGGCCAGCTTGTTTTCATTTATTTTTCTTATTCTCTTATAATAATTTCAATCTTCTACGAATAATTCTCTGTCAAGATTTATTTCACTGCTCCACCTTCTACAACCAGATCCTCTTCGTAGTCTTTTCCGTAAGTGTCTACAAGTGTCTCTTCGTAATCTTTGTGGAAGAACTGTTCATCACCAAGTGATTTGATTTCCTCATTTACCCAATCAAGCAATGTATCGTTTCCTTTGGATACTGCTGGTGCAATGGTGTCTTTATTTCCAAGTTCAGAGATTCCAACTGTGTAACCTTTGTTCTGAAGTGCAAATGCAATAACCTCTGTGTTGTCGTTTGCCCATGCTACACCATTTCCATTTTCCAGAGCGTTCTTTGCTGTTGCGTAGGAATCATATTTCTGAAGTGGAATATCCGGATAATTCTCTGTCAGGTAAGTCTCTGCTGTTGTTCCGGAGATGACGATCATCTGGTCTTTACTGTTCCAGTTGTCCAGGCTCTTGATAACGTTGCTGTCCGGAGATACAACTCCAAGTGCTACGTTCATGTATGGAAGTGCGAAGTCTACTTCTTCTGCACGCTCGTCTGTGACTGTGAAGTTTGCAAGAATCAGATCAACTTTTCCTGTCTGCAGATACTCGATACGGTTTGCAGCTTCTGTAGATACAAAGTTGACTTTTACACCGAGATCTTCACCGATTCTGTTCGCGAAGTATACATCATATCCCTGATATTCACCGTTTTCATCAACATATCCAAATGGATTCTTATCGGAAAATACTCCGATATTGATTGTTCCGTCTTTTTTGATTTCATCTAATGTACGATAAACAGTTCCGGAATCTTTTTTTGCTGAGGAATCGCTTCCTTTAGAATCATCGGAGCTTGAGCTTCCGCATGCTACAAGTGCAAATGTACTTGCGACTACGGTTGCCAGTGTAATTAATTTTTTCAGTTTTCCATTTTTCATAATACAAACTCTCCTTGTCTCATTTCTTATATCAAAACTCTTATGAGTCTTGCTTTTTCTAAAAATTTCCTGTTACAGATTGATTCAAATATCTCTCTTTACAGACTCAAATGTAAATGTATTCAAGAATTTCTTCGCCCGATCTGTCTTCGGGTGTTCGAAAAACTCATCTGGTGTTTCATCTTCTTGTATTTTTCCGCCTTCCAGAAATATGATCCGGTCTGCGACAGCTCTGGCAAACTGCATTTCATGGGTAACAATTATCATCGTTCTGCCTTGCGCTGCCAGGTCTAAGATTACGTCCAGTACTTCACGGACCATTTCCGGGTCAAGTGCTGCTGTTACTTCATCGAAAAGTAAGATTTCCGGGTGCATGCACAATGCACGGACAATTGCAACTCGCTGCTTCTGTCCTCCGGAAAGCTCTCTTGGATAACTTCCGGCTTTTTCTTCCAGTCCAACTCTTCTAAGAAGCTTCATGGCTTCTTCTTTCACTTCATCTTTTGAGCGTTTTTGGACTTTCGTAGGTGCCAGTAAAATATTATCTAATACAGTCAGATGTGGAAACAGATCATAGCTTTGAAACACCATTCCTATTTTCTGTCTGAGGCGGGTCAGAGATTTGCTTTTCGGGTCGATGACCTCACTTCCCAGTTTGACCACACCGCCCTGAATCGGCTCCAGGGCATTGATACATCGAAGTAACGTACTCTTTCCACAACCGCTTGGTCCAACCACCACAATGACTTCGCCTTTCTTTACATCAAGACTTACATCATCTAAGATGACTTGGTCTCCATATTTTTTTATCAGATGTTCTACTGTAAGTAATGTCTCTGCCACGATCTATCACCTCCATCTTCTTTCCAGATATTTTGCAAGCATACTGATTGGCCAGCATGCGAAAAAGTATAATAAAAATACTACAAGATAAATGCCAAATGCAGCATTTGGACTGCTCATTCGATTTGCCTCGATGATCTGCTGTGAGACTTTCAGCACTTCCACCACACCGATCATCAGGATCAGGCTTGTAGTTTTGATCATTCGTGTGATCAGATTGATGGATAGCGGAATGAGTCTGCGAAGTGTCTGCGGAATGATAATGTACCAATAAGTCTGCACTTTGCTCAATCCTAATGCCTCGCTGCTTTCATATTGATGTTTCGGGATACTGATAAGCGCCCCTCTTACCAAGTCACTCATTTCAGCTGCTCCCCAAAATGTAAATACTATAATTGATGCATTTTCTCCTGATAAGTCCCAGCCAAATGCTCGCGTTGTCCCGAAAAACACAAGGAACAGCAGTACCATTTGTGGCATGATTCGTACAATTTCCAGGTAAATGCGAAGAATCGCTTTGGTAATTGGATTTTTCCAGGTCATCAAAACTCCCAGTACGATTCCAAGTGGAATGCTTATGACTACGGAAATCAGGCTGATCTTCAGCGCCACTCCAAGTCCTGCCAGCATTCGCATGAAGTTCTGTCCTTTTAATAAAACACTAATCCCCAAATCCGGCATAGCGCAGCCTCCTTTCTAAGAGACTTCCCAATATCGAAATTGGAAGTAAGATCAACAGATAAAAGACTACCAGTAAAAACAGGCTTTCTGTTGTCTTGTAATAAAGTCCAATCAAGTCTTTTGCGGTAAACATCAAGTCCATAAGACTGACTGCGCTAAAGACACTCGTTTCTTTCAAAAGAAAGATTACATTTGCCATAAAAGCTGGTACACTTATTGAAAATGCCTGTGGCAGTACCACGTACCTCATAACCTGCAGACGGTTCATGCCGAGGCTCAATGCGCTTTCTGTCTGAATCTCTGCGACTGTCTCCAGTCCGCTTCGAAACGCTTCTGCCATGTAGCTTCCTCCAAGAAATGTCAGTCCCGCGATTCCACATGTCTGCGGATCTGTCTGGATTCCAATCTTTGGAAGTCCATAATATATAAAAAATAATTGTACAAGCAGTGGTGTATTTCGACTGAGTTCGATATAGACCGCTACGATTTGTCTTGCGACCGGTACTTTTTCATACTGGATAATCGCACAGATCAGTCCGACGATAATCGCACAGATAACTCCGGCTAATCCAAGTTTCACAGTCAGCAAGGCGGCTCGTTCATACATCGGCAAATATTTGATAATAAAATCCCAGTTCATTGCCTTACCCCTCTCTCACGATTTTTAATCTCTTGCTCCTTTCGATTTCATGAAAGCAATGTTATCACTCTTTTCCTAGCTAGTCAATAGGTTTTATATGAAATGTTGGTTTTTACTCAAACCTATAATCAATATCCAGTTATAGATGTTGACTATAGCAATTTAAAGTAAGACACGCTTTGCCGGCATCATAGATATTTTTTATCAACATTGCCTGATTCTATTATATGCATACTGACTTATATAAGTTATGAATCTTCAGAAAGTAGAAAAAAGCCGACACTTTGCATTCTTCGCAAAGTGCCGGCTGTTTTCTACTTTCTGATATCCACAACTCCTGCTTCCAGCATACCTTCGTTAAAATCATAGGCACCGCCTTCGCCATCCAGATTCAGGTACATATCCGCCAGATTATCTTCATTGACGATCCATGCCATGTTGACTTGAATGCTCTCGCCCGGTTTCAGAGACGAAATATAATTACCACCATTCCCATAATCTTCTCGCACACTACTGTAGGTCATTTCTGCAGTATGCGCCACGCCGTCCCAACTCACACGGTCATATCCGTTACCGGACTGTTCCATTGCATTATAAATATGATATTCACCGTTTTCATGACGAATCAATGCCAGATTTCCGATATACAACATGTGTTTGATTTCCTGATCTGAATTATTTGTATACGTGACTGTTGCATAAACAAGTTTCTGATTTACATTTTCTGTCTTTACGACCTGATCTACTGTATTGACACCATCACCGGATTTGATATAAGAAACTTTATTCTTTACAAGTTTTCCGTTGGAATCGATTACATTTTCCCATTCTTCCGGTAAGTCTGCACCGTTAAGCAACTTCAGATCATCCGCTATCTGAACTGAATCTACGTGGGCAGAAATTTTATCATTTACGATATTGTTTCCGTCTTTATCTTCTCCTGATACAGATAATGTAAAATCTTCGCCAATCTTGTACACCTTTAATTTATCCTCAGACACAGACGTTACCATTTCATCTCCGGTCTCAACGTTCGGGTTGACCTCATCGCTCCAGGTATACATCTTCGCTGTTTCCATCATCTTGTCTTTTTCTGTAATCTCAAGATTTTCTGCTACTTTCACAGCATCATCTTTCGATACATCATCTCCGATATAGATTGTGATCACACGGTATTTATCCGGGCATAAGAGATAGATTCTTTGGTCAAATGCACCTTTTTCAGTCTTTAAATTGTTATATTTCAGATATACACCTTCGTATTTGCCAAATGTTCTCTCCTCGGACTCGACAACATTTTTATTTTCCAGTGCCTGATTCAGATCATCATTGTCCAAAAGTACGGACGCAAAACTAAATCCACCCATACGTTTGCTTTGCGGATATTCCAGATGTGACTCGTCTACCCATTTCATGCCATCCGGAATATATCCGGTCTTGAAATCAATATCGTGAATCTGCACCGGAAGATCTGCTAATTTATTTTCTGATGTTATCCCCGTCTTCACACTGTAATCGCCCTGTTTTTCCACATACATGCGGTACATTTTCACACCCGCATAAGCTGCTGTGGAAGTTGCCAGCACGCAGACCATTGCTGCCGCTGCCACTCTTGCACCGTTCCATTTCTTCCTTTTCTTCGGAATCTGTATAATTGTAGTTCCCTGAAGCTGTCTGTCTACTTCATTTTGTATCATTTCATGGATAAAATCCGGAGTCTCCGGAATATTGTTTTTCATATCTTCAAACCTCATATCGCCGCCTCACTTTCTCGCAGATTGCATCTAAGTTTTCCTCTTGCCCTGGCAAGTCGTTTCTGTACTGCACCTTCTGTAATATCCAGAATCTGTGCGATTTCCCGGATATTAAAATCCTCAATATAATACAAAATTACCGGAAGTCGCAATTCTTCTTTTAATGCATTGATTGCCTGGTACAATTCACTGTAATCAGCCTTTTCCTTTGTCATCATTATTTTTTCTGCCTTCGTCTGCTCATCCATCATATCCAACGAAGTCAGTTTACTGGATTTTCGCAAAATGGTATAACATTCATTGATCAGGATCCGAATCAGCCATGTTTTTGCATATTTGTCATTTTTCAATGTTTGAATCTTGGAAAATGCCTTTACAATCGTATCTTGAATGGCATCAGCACAGTCCTGATCACTGTATAAGATTGTCTTGGCTGTAGAATATAACTGCCTCTCGCAGTCGAGAATCAGTACTCCCAATTGCTCTTTTGTCACTTTAACACCACCTTTATATCGGCCGATTTATTTTTTCTTACATAGATTAGACGCATATAGATAAAAAATATCCCGAAAAATATGAAAAAAATAGCTGCCCTGTATCGTAAATATTTTCAGGACAGCTATCTTGTGATAACGAATTATGAAATTTTCCCTGCCTACTCTGCTTTTTTTATAATTCCAACCCCTATTGGATATGGTCCTGTGTGTACTCCGATCGTCGCACCGATCTGGTGGATTTCAATCTCTTCGATTCCGAGACGTTCTTTTACGAGATCTTTTAACATCTCCCGGAATTTGACTGCCTCTTCATAATCATATCCATAGCCGATGCAGAAGCTGTACTCGCCTGGTTTTGCGTTGATTTCATCCAGATAATCTTTTGTCATCTCCACAACCTTTTTCATAGATTTGATGCGGTTTCTTGCGAGTCCGGAACTGAAGATTTCCCCTTCTTTCAATGTGATCATCGGTTTTATCCCCAGTGCACCTGCTGCTATCCCCGCAAGTTTTCCGATTCGTCCGCCATGCCTTAAATAATCAATGCTTCCGATTGTAAAGAATATTCGGCCGGTCTCACGGATAGGAAGGATTCTTTCAATGATTTCCTCATAATCCAATCCCATGTCACGCATTCTGCATGCCTCCAGTACAAAAAGTCCCTGAAGAACGGTATTGACCGTGGAATCAATAACTTTGATCCTGGCTTCTGGATATTCGTCCTTTACCATCTCTTTTGCAACCGTTGCAGATTGCAGGGAGCCACTGAATTTTGTCGTAATACAGATGCAGATTACCGGAATATTTTCCTTTGCACTTTTTACAAATGTCTGATAAAAATCATCTACTGACGGCATAGATGATTTTGGAAATACATCCGGGTGGTCTACCATTTCCTGATAAAATTCCCGAATTCCAATCTCTTCTATTTCTTTCTGATAAGTCTCACCGTTAAATGATACATAAAATGGTACGACTTCTATATCATGTGCATCTGTGATTTCCTGTGGAAGATCCAGTGATCCGTCACTGACGATCTGAACTTTCTTTTGCATAACTACTACCTCTCATCTCATGAAATTACGATTCTATATTGTTCTGATTTCCTTTGCATACCTCGAAAATATCAGGCTTACAGAATGAATTATTCTAATACATAGTTTCTAATACTACTTCTTATAGAAACGTAAAACAGTATAACACAAAGGCAGTATTATGTACACGCTTTGGGCAAATAATTTTCTAAAATTTTAGAATTAAACCGTATGCTTTGAGTTTGGATCTCTTGTCACTTTATACTTGATTTATAAATCTTAAAAATGCTTTTTTTCCTTCTGGTGTCCGCTTATAAACTCCAGCCTGTCCCAGAACTTTTGAAAAGACAATTCCAGTCTCTTTCTGAACGATTTCTTTTACATTTTCTGCTGTAATTTCGTAGTTCGCTGCAATATCTTCTGCCCATTTTGCATGAGACTTTGTCAGTGGATCTTCTGTCATATCCTCACCGGAAAGGAGTTTTTCTTCCACTGCCTCCAGCTCTTTTTTCAGACGTCCCGGAAGAATTGCCAATCCCATAACTTCAATCAGGCCGATATTTTCCTTCTTAATATGATGGAACTCTTCATGTGGATGATAAATTCCAAGTGGATGATCCGGCGTTGTCAGATTGTTTCGAAGCACCAGATCTAATTCAAAATCTTCTCCTCTGCGACGGGCAATTGGGGTGATTGTATTGTGAGGTTCTCCATCTGTCTCTGCAAGAATCATAGCTGCTTCATCTGTATACCCACGCCAGCTTCCAAGAATTTTATCCGCAAGATCAATTAATCTTTCTGGTTCTTTTGCATTTAAACGAATAACAGACATTGGCCATTTTACAATTCCTGCTTTTACATCTTCGTATCCTTCAAAAGAAATCTCCGTCTCAATCGGTGCGCGTTCCATTGCAAATGTATAATGTCCGCCCTGGAAATGATCGTGCGCCAGAATGGATCCTCCAACAATCGGAAGATCTGCATTGGAACCAACAAAATAATGCGGGAACTGTCTTACAAAATCTAATAACTTCGCAAAGCAGGCTTTATCAATTTTCATCGGTGTATGCACTTTATTAAAACAGATGCAGTGTTCATTGTAATATACATATGGAGAATACTGTAAATACCAGTCAGTATTGTTGATCGTCACTGGTACAATACGGTGATTCTGTCTTGCCGGATAATTGAGTCGTCCGGCATATCCCACATTCTCCTCGCAGAGCATGCAACGCGGATAATCAGAAGCTGGTTGATTTCTTGCTGCTGCGATTGCTTTTGGATCTTTTTCCGGTTTTGACTGGTTGATGGAAATGTCAATCTCACCATATTCTGTCTCGGTCTTCCAACGGATATCTTTCGCAACTCTGTCCTTTCGGATATAATTCGTGTCCTGACTGAACTGATAATACCAGTCCGTTGCCCTCTGGGAAGATTCTTCCTGAAGTTGTTGAAACTTCTTCATCACCTGTACCGGTCGCGGTGTCAGGCTGCCCATGAGTTTTGTATCAAAAAGATCGCGGTATACGACTGAATTTTCTTCCAGTACGCCACGCTCATATGCATCATCGATCAATGTGTCCAGTATCTCTGTCAGACCAGCTTCTTTTCCCTTTGCTGACTCTTCCCATGAGAAAGAATCTGCCTGCATAACCTCCAAGATTCGGTTTACTGCCCATACTTTTTCTTCCTGCTCGATCAGCTCTTTCTCCAATGCATAATTCACTAACGCAGTAATTGCTTCATTTCGATTCATCTCATTTCCCCCTCATTCTTTAAAGGATAAGTCCACCAGCCGGACGGATACTCAATACATGACAGCATCCTTCACTCAACATAGTTTCCATTGTTTTCTTAAATTCACATACATCTTCCACCGGGACAAATGCCTGGATTGTTCCGGCAAATCCACCTCCATGTACGCGGCATGCGCCCTTTCCATTCAGCGCTTTCTCAGCCACGGTCAATGCAACTGCCATGTCCTGATGTGTGATGGCTGCTGCCGGTGTAATATTCTGAAGAAGTTCCCATGAAGAACGTCCGGACTCTTTTACAAGATTTAAAAATGTCTCTTTATCTTTCCGCTCCAGTGCATCTGCTTCCTCTGCTGCTCTTCTGTCATCTGCATAGAAATGTAAAGCCCTGAGAACTGCCCGGTCTCCTGCTTCTTTTCTGACCTGTGCCAGATTTGCCAGCAGATCTTCTTCTTTGACTTCACGAAGTACTTTTTTACCAAAATGCGCTGCCACTTTGCACATTTCTTCCGGAATAGACGCATATTCATTGGTAAGTGCTGCATGATCTGCACCACAGTCGATGATACAAAGTGCAAGTCCCAGTCCTGTAAGATCTGCATTGATGGATCTTACTATCGGGTTTGCCGGATCTTTAAAATCAATGGCTACTGCATCTCCCACGGAAGAAGCAGTCTGATCCATCAATCCACACGGCTTACCAAAATATTCATTTTCTGCTGCCTGACCGATTTTTGCGATTTCTACTGCATCAAACTTGTCCTGGCAAAACAGATGATTTCCCGTTGTTCCGATCAGCACCTCACACGCTGCGGAGGAAGACAGTCCGGATCCTGGCAATACCGTTGATGTCACATACATATCAAAGCCTGCTACCGGATATCCTGCTTCATGAAGCTTGGCCAACACGCCTCTTATCAGAGAAGCAGTTGTTTCTTTTTCTTCTTCCTTCACTTCCAGATCAGCAAGATCAACACTTGTCATTGGCCAGCCTTCTGACTGAAAATGCACAACACTCGTTCCGTTTAATGCGACACATGCAAGAAAGTCCAGATTCACTGCTGCCGCCAGCACTCGTCCATGCTGATGATCGGTATGATTTCCACAGATTTCTGTACGCCCAGGCGCAGAACAAAGTGCAACCATCGTATCTTCTGTTGCTCCAAAGCTCTCCTTAAATCCTTCCATCACATGTGTGGCTCTTTCTCTTGCTGCTTTCAGATTCTCACACCCGGTCTTCAGAAGTGACGCGTCCAAATCTCCATTTTTTACCATCTGATATACTTCATTCCACTTTTTCAAAATATAGTTCCTGCCTTTCCTATATGATTTTATATGATGTTGGGGTCAAAAGCCCCAACTATGATGCCTACGGATTGTTACGTGCGTTGCACTCCCACACCCCTGGCATCATTTATATGTTAATATATTTAACATGCTTATTTTTTCAGAAAATGTTCCCGGTTCGGGTATTCCTGACGAAATGCCTGAAGTGCCGCCTCCTGTAGAAGGGCAAATTCTTTATCCATGTGCAATGCATGGGGTGCCTGAAATGCAATGGCGCTGATCTGTTCCGCGATTTTTTTCACAACTCCTTCATCCGATAGCTGTCCCATTCCAAACACAAGTGAAGTAAATCCTCTTCCGTCTCTGCTGACTTCCATAAATTTCAAAAAGACATTTTTTAATTCCATCAGAAGATTTTCTCTTAATTCTTCGTCCAAAGAATCTGCATCTGCCAGACATAATGTACTAATAATCTTTGCTGCCTGTTTTCTTCTTTGTCCGCCAAAATCTAACGATGTACCTTCTGCCAGACATTTCAGTTCCATCAGGCTTCCTACGAATGCATCTTTTGTCGGTTTTCTCTTTCCATATCTGGCGACCCATAATTTTTTTCGGAACACATCCGCCTGCGTTAATTCATTTTCTGTATTCTGTTTTAGTAATTCCAGCCTTTTTGGCGCATCTGTCTCCTGATAAAATGTCTCGATCCATGCTGCTTCCATTCACTTCTTACCTCGTCTGTCTTTTTATAAAATCTTCCACATTACTGCTGTATACTGGCTGATACTCAGAAACATAATACCTGCCTTCTTTTAATTTGTTTCGGTTCACATCTTCTCCTCGGAAAATCTCTACAGCTAGCTTCGCTATCTGCAACGCCTGATCTTCTTTATCATTATACACTGTCCCCTGCATTTCACCAGCTTTTATTGCTTCCAATGCATCATCTAATCCATCAATACCGAAAATAACCGGCCACTCTGCCTGTTCATATCCGGCTTTTCGATATGCCTCCACAGCTCCAAGTGCCATTTCATCATTGTTAGAAATGACAAGTTCAATTCCATCTTTATACTGACTGATCAGGCGGTTCATCCGGTTTTCGGCCTGTCCCCGGTTCCAATCTGCGAACTGATAACTTAATTTTTCCAGATTTACCTCTTTCTCGATCAATGTTTTTACAGAGAAATCCGTTCTGCTGATTGCATCCTGATGCCCAGCTTCTCCTTCCAACAATACATATTGTATTTCACCATCCCGATTCTTGTCTACTTCCGGATGATTTTTAATATAATCTGCCGCTATCTCTCCCTGCATCACTCCAGATTGTTCTGCATCACAACCTACATAATACAGGTCTTCCCACTGCATCAAATCCTCCCAGACCGGTTCCCTGTTAAAGAAAATAATCGGGATGTCATTCTGTTTTGCCAGCCTGATGATACGGGACGGAGCAGTTCTGTCTACCAGATTGACGCACAAAACATCACAACCGGCATCAATCATCTCTTCCACTATATCATTCTGATCCTGCTGATCATCATTTCCATTTTTTACAGATACGGTAATCTTCATATCTTCTGTTTCCATAGATTTCAGATTTTCTTTTAGCTTATCTGCCAATGCATTGATAAAAGGATCATCCTGTGTATATGTTACAACACCTACACGCAACACTTTATCAGATTTTATTTTTCCTGATCCACAGCCGGAAATACACAGCATCGCTACCATTACAACAACTGCACAGACACTTTTTTTTCTACATTTTTTACTCATAGGAATATAAAAACCTTTCTATTTCGTCATCTAAAAGCTTAGTATCCTGATCCATAATCTTTACTTTCGTTTCGTGGCTTTCCATTTTGTAAAGTCTGTTTTTTATTTTCTTTGCAATTTCTTCTACACTTTTATATCCTATCTCATATCCATCCAGTACGACAAGCCCTTGTGTCTTTCCGTAATCCTGAAGTGCAATTGCTTTCATACTGCTTCCGATCCCATAAATCTTCGTTCCCGCTCCCTGTTCTTGTGTTTCTTCCTGTGCTTCCTCCTGCGTTTCTTCCTGCGTTTCTTCAAACTGGTCTCCCAGTTGATCTAATGCACCGGGATCTAACACTACCAGCGTATCTACTTTTGGCTGTTCTTTCACTTTCTCGCAGACATCCTGGTCTTTTTCCTGATAATAATGCCATAGGATCTGACAGTCGGAACCCTCCAGTGCATCCGTAAGCCCGCGGACTGCACTGCCTGCCGCTTCCGTATCTTTCCTTCCCACAACAATTCCTATGGTCTGTTTTCTTGAATTTATCTGTCCGCCAATATATTTTCCCATCTCATAGTAATCTGGTGCGACTACCGAAAACTTCGATGTTGCTTCTGCGTTTTCGGTATACAGATCTTCCACGACCAAAATAACCGGAACATCTGAACATTCTTTTGTCAACATCTCTTTTGTATCTGTTCCAGGTGCAGGAAGCACAATAAATGCATCGATATGATTATTTTTCTGCTCTTCGATAGCTTCTTTTTCTGCTTCTGCATTTTCAATATCATCTGTGTTGCAAATGACCAGATGTATATGATTCTCTTTTGCCGACTGCTTCATTCCTTTGATCAGAGAATCCCATCTCTGGTCTCCGGATTCCGGAAGTATTACGGCTACTCTTTTTTCCGGCACGTTCTGAATAAAAATCTTCCACACAAAAAACAGTGCCAATACAAGAAGAATCAATTCCATAGCAAAGAATGTTATTTTATTCTTTTTCATGTGCATTCCCCCTCTGGCTGTATTTTTGCATTTCCAGCTTTTCTGCATTTTCTTTTGTATATGGGATTGCCGGAATGTGAATAATGACTTTCGTTCCTTCATCAGGTTCACTGTAGACAGTAAGTCCGTATCCTTCACCAAACATCAGTTTAATTCGGGAATGAACATTAATCACTCCGACTCCTGACCCATGTTTTGGAACTTTGTTGTTATCTGTCAAAATATTTTCCAACACTTCTTTGCGCATTCCCATTCCATTATCTTCTATACTAATGTATATATCATTGTCTTTCTTTTCCCCGGATACTACAATTCTTCCATCATCGTCTTCATCCATATGTCCGACTCCGTAATAAATCGCATTTTCCAAAATAGGCTGGATGACCAGCTTTACAATACAGTAATTATAAAGTTCTTCATCTATCTGAAAATCTATCTTAAATCTTTCTTTATAGCGTACCAGTTGAATATTCATATAACTACGGCTATGCTGAAGTTCATCCTTGATCGGAATAATCGTCTTACCCCTTGACAGGCTGACTCTCAACAGTTTTGCAAGCTCAGAAATCATAATGACCGCTTCTCGATTCTTCTGTGCTTCTACCATCCAGGTGATAGATTCCAACGTATTATAAAGAAAATGTGGATTGATCTGGCTCTGAAGCGCATCCAGTTCACTTTTTCTCCGCTCGTTTTGCTGACGCATAATTTCTTCCATCAACTGTTCAATCTGTTCATATGATTTCTGCACGGAATGTCCAAGATGTCGTACTTCCAAAGAGCCTCCAATATAAATATCCGGTTTTTCTCCGGCTTCATAAGCCTTCACGGAAGCATCTAATTCGCGAATCGGCTTTGATACTTTCTGGGAAATTAACCGGTTTCCCTCCAAAAGCAGCATCATCAATATAATGATCGTTGTAAAAATATAATATCTGAAGTTGTTAATATTGGCTGTCTGCACACTTTCCGGTATCACACCGATCAGTTTCCAGCCTGTATAGGAAATACTTCCGACAATAACATTTTCTTTACCATTGCCAGACGATATCTCATAAACTCCATCCTCATATCCTGCTGCCTTAAGGCTGTTCTCTTTGAATAATTCACGGTCTATCTCTGCTCTTCTTGGATGATAGAGAAGCTCCCCGTCCCGATTACAAACATAATAGTAAACTCCGTCCGAAGACTCATTGATCTGCTTTAAAACATTTTCAACAACAGAATATTTCATATCTACCAGAAGCACTCCACTCCCCGGTCTTTCTCCGTCGTTAATATCGACGGAACGACTGAGCGAAATGACTCGATGATACCGATAAGTTCCGTCCTGGAACAAGTTCTGTACATGAGGCATGGAAAAATGAATATTTTCAATCGCATTTTCCGCATTCTGATACCAGTCCTGTTTTTTAATCTCTACATTTTCTTTTTCTAAAGATACCGGCTCTGAAGCAATAAGATTTCCGTCACTTCCATACAATGCCATACTCTGTATCTTATCTGAATTCGTCTCATACAGCAGACTGAACTGCTTTGCAAATTCCTGACTGGAAATATCAAATTCCTGAATAATATTGTAGTTTGCCGCATTAAAAATCTGTCTGATATCTAACAGATTGGAATTCAACCGGTCCACGCTGCTTTCGACCGTTGCTTCCGTATTCGATACAGCGGTATTATCCATTGCCAGTTTGAATCTGTGGTAAAGCAGCAATCCCATTATAGTAATTGTAATCAGTGTCGATGCCATAAGAACAGACATGATAATGGATTGTATGTTAAATCCGCCTTTTCTTTTCTTCACGCTTTCTTTTCCCCTCATATGGATTATTTCTTCAAATGTTCATTCCGATATTTCGAAGGTGACATCCCAAATCTCTTTTTAAAAACATAGCTGAAATAATTTGCATCCAGATATCCTACTTTTTCTGCAATGGTATAACTCTTTTCTGTCGTATTCAGTATCATCTCTGCTGCAATATCCATCCTGTAATCGGTCAGATAAGAAATAAAAGATTTTCCCATCTCCTTTTTGAATATGGAAGAAAAATATGAATTGGAAACTCCAAGTGCTGAACACACATCATCAAGCGTGATCTCTGACTCCATATATCTTTCTCGCACAATATTCTGAGCCTCTGTCACAAGACGTCTTGACGTACTGTTTCTGGCATTTTTCAACTGTTCGCTGATTTTCAGCGACATACCTATGATCCAGGATGTCAGTGCACTTTCATCCATCTGGGATACTTTTTGATATAAATTCGGTACATTTCCGGACATTTCATTAAAATCCAGTGAATTATTGGAGCAGAATTTAAAGTAGCCGCTTACGATCTCCATGGTAGCAAGGTTATACTGTCCAATCGTCTTTGCGTTTTTATGAAGTTTTTCAATCTCTTTTCTGGCCGCTTTCTCAATCTCTTCCTCATCGCCTACATGGATAGCACGAAATAGCTCATGCATTCTCGCTTCTTCCTGCTGCGTCTGGATTTTCGATTCTTTTGGTACGATTTCTCCAATATTGATTGCCCGCTTTGTTCCATACAAAACTCTGTAGGAAACTGCTTCTCTGGCGCCTTCGTAGGATGTACTGATATCATAAAGACTTTCACATGTCGTTCCTACTCCTGCTGTGACAACTGCTCCCATAATCCGATAGGCCCATCGACAGAACCTGTCACATTCATCGGTAATCTGAACAAGATTCTCCTCCGTGTTCACTTCCAGTACTAAAACTGTATTACCAAGATAGATAAACTCCTGACACTTCCATTTTTCTGCCAGCCTCTGCTTGATTTCCCGGTCTACCGACATGGACAAAAGCAGCGAATCCATCCCCTCCGGTACATGATTCGCCGAAGTATGAAATACAACACAGCAAAAAAGCGGTCCCTTCATATCGATCTGATATGCTGTCAGAAATCTCTTGTAATCTTCTTCACTCACTCTTCCTTCAATCAGTGAAATCAAAAAATTAGATTTTAATGCCGGGAGCGCTTCCTGGAAATAATCTTCCAGTTTCTTTACATTTAACTTCTCTTCCCGTTCTTTATCTAACGTATCTTTTAACCTTGTCAGACATTCTGATAATTCCACCGCATTGATCGGCTTTAACATATATTCCTTGATCTCAAGATGTACTGCTTCCTTCGCATATTCAAACTCATCAAAACCGGTACAGAGCATAATGTATATATTCGGATAATCCGCACGCACTCTTCTGGCCAGTTCCAGTCCGTCCATATAAGGCATCTTGATATCTGTTAAAACGACATCCGGCTGAAGCTTTTCTATCAATTCTAATGCCTTCACTCCATTTGTCGCGCTTCCTACTACTTCAAACCCTAATTCATTCCAGCGAATCTTTGCTTCCATGACATCAATGACTTCTTCTTCATCATCCACAAGAATTACTTTATATCGTTCCATCTTAATCCCCTTTTTGTCCCTATTTCAAGTTTTTTATCATAAATCGAAAACTTTTAATCCCCATTCATTATATCAAACATTTCCCGGATTCTAAACAATCATTATACAACTGCCAGCGACTTTTATAATATAGCAGGAATTCTCTTAAGACTCCTGTTATATTATAAAAGCCGCCCCTTTCATCTATAAGACGAGCAGGGCAGCTTTCACCTTTTATGTTTACCTGCGTAAACAGCCTTTTTTAACTATTATTTTTTCTGTACATATTTCAGACAGTCAAGTGTAACGGCTGCCAGAATAATGATACCTTCAAAGATAAACTGAAGGTTTGTATCAATACCAAGAATTGTCAGAGAGTATGTCAGAGATGTAAAGATCAATACACCAGTTACAACTCCTGAAATCTTACCAATACCACCAGTAAAGGAAACTCCACCAACTACGCAGGCTGCAATAGCGTCCATATCCCAGCCCTGTCCATAAGCTGCACTACCAGATCCAACCATTCGGAGACACTCGAGCCAGGAACCAAATCCATAAAGAATACCTGCCATGATAAATGCTCCCATTGTTACTTTGAATACGGAAATACCGGATACGGTTGCTGCCTCCGGGTTTCCACCGACTGCATAAAGGTTCTTTCCAAATGTTGTCTTGTTCCAGATGAACCATACAACAACTACTGCGATGATTGCCCATAAAATAATCATTGGGAATCTTCCTGCCTTTGGAATAAAGATATTCGGAATTGCCGGATCAATTGCTCCAAAAGAAACTCCCTTTGTTGCATATGTAACAAGACCGAAGATAATCAACATGTTCGCCATTGTTGAAATGAATGGATGCATCTTAAATCTTGCCATAAAGAATCCGGCGATCATAGCAAATACGGTTGTAAGAATGATACATACACCTAATGCTAATAATGCTTTTGGAATTGTTCCCATATTGGAAAAATCAAAAATGTGACCAAATACACCACCGGTGTTAATTCCGTTATGCATAATAATGGTTGCTGTAACCATACCCATACCAACCATACGTCCTACAGAAAGGTCGGTACCTGTTAAGAGGATCAGGCCTGCAACACCAAGTGCGAGGAACATTCGCGGTGAAGCCTGCTGTAAGATATTCAGGATATTCGTTACTGTAAAGAGCTGTGTATTTTTCACAATTGGTGTAATGATACACAGAGCAATAAAGATCAGAATAATTACAATATACAGACCATTCTTATACAGGAACTGTGTCATATTGAATGTATATTTGTAATTTTCAATTTTCTGTGCCTGCTTCTGAGCAAATGTGTATTTTGACATTCTCAGAAGATCAATCAAATGGAACTTATGCATAAATGCATCATGTTTTCTGTCCTTGATTTCCTGAAGTCTGGACTCATGTGCCATCTGCGCATCATATAATTTATTCTTATATGTATACTTCTCTGCTTTGATCTCTTCTGCATCTTTCAGGCTTCCAAGTGCTTTCTTATGCTCTTCCTGAAGCTGTGTTTTAGTTTTTTCAAAGCTGCTGTTTTCTGCTTTCTTCTCAGCTTCACAGCTCTTGACAACAATGTCATAATATTCGCTGTTGTAATGCTTGGAAAGATAACCTTCTGCATCTGCGATCAACTTTGTAATCTGATCTTTATTTGCAGCTTCTGTTGCTGTTGCTTTCTCCAGCTGTTTTTTGCTTTCCTCAATAATCTTGTTCTGCTGCTCTTTTGTTAAGTTCTTATTCTCTTTTGCAATTGCAATCTGATTTTTTAAACTATTGACTTTGTCAGATCCTTCTACACGAAGTGCATCGATCTGAGCCTGTATCTTACCAACATATTCGTCAATCGGCTTTAAAAGCTTTGCTTCTTCTTCAGCCGAAATAATTACGTTGTTCTCTGCCATCTCTAATACTCCTCTCTGTTACAAATATTTCGCACTGAGTCTCAATAATTCTTCCTGATCTGTCTCTTTTGTATTTACGATTCCAGCCAGACGTCCATTTGACATAACGCCAATTCGATTCGTAATTCCAAGAATTTCAGGCATCTCTGAAGAAACTACAATAATTGTCTTTCCTTGCTTTGCCATATTGATAATCAGTTCATAAATCTCGTATTTTGCACCTACATCAATTCCTCGGGTCGGATCATCCATCATGAATACGCTCGGTGAACGCTCCAGCCATTTACCGAAGATAACTTTCTGCTGATTTCCTCCGGAAAGGCTTGTGATCATATCATCTGGTCCCATACATTTAGTATGCATGATCTTGATCTCCTCTGCGGTCGCACGTACCATTCTGTCATGAGACAATGCAACGCCGCTCTTATAATGACTCATATTGGCAATGGTAGTATTAAATGTAATATCACCTTTTAAGAACAGACCATTTGCTTTTCTTTCCTCTGTAATCAAAGCAAATCCATGATCCATTGCATCTTTCGGGGAGGAAAAGTTCATAACTTTTCCATCATAAATTACATTTCCTTCTGCTCTTGTACGTATTCCGAAGATTGTCTCCAGAAGTTCCGTACGTCCTGCTCCTACCAGACCATAAAATCCGAATATCTCTCCTTTTCTGATATCAAAGGATACATTCTGAATCTTTGGTGCATATTTTGTTGAAAGATTTTGTACAGAGAGAATTTTCTCTCCCGGTTCATTATCTACAGGTGGGAATCTGTTATCCAATGAACGGCCAACCATCGCTGCGATCAGCTCATTCATATCAGTATCTTTACTATCCTTAGTCATAACAAGACTTCCATCTCGAAGAACTGATATTTCATCACAAATCTCAAAAATCTCGTCCATCTTGTGTGAAATATAAATCAGTGAAATTCCCTGTGCTTTCAACTGACGCATCATTTTGAAAAGCTTTTCTACCTCTGGTGCTGTAAGTGATGATGTTGGCTCATCTAATACAATCACCTTAGAATGATATGAAATTGCTTTCGCGATTTCACACATCTGGCGCTGTGACACAGACATTTTCTTCATTGGCTGAGTCAGGTTCACAGTTATTCCAAGTTGACGGAACAGATTTGATGTTTCCTTTTTCATTCTTGCTTCATCAACAACTCCAAAAGAGTTTTTTGGATATCGACCAAGAAACATATTGTCGATAACACTTCTCTCCAGACACTGGTTCAATTCCTGGTGTACCATCGCTACGCCATTTTCCAGTGCATCTTTCGGTCCAGAAAAATTCACTTCCCGGCCATCTAATATAATTGTCCCCTCATCTTTCTGATAGGTTCCAAAGAGACATTTCATCATTGTCGATTTTCCGGCACCATTTTCACCCATAAGTCCCATAATGGTTCCAGGTTTGACATTCAGGTCAATATGTTTTAGAACCTTATTTCTGCCGAATGACTTACTCATACCTTTAATCGATAAGATGTATTTATTCTTATCCTCTGTCATAGCCCTGCTTCCTTTTCTTAGTGAAAGAAGGGTATCATCTCTGACACCCCTCTTTGTTTCATTAATTTACTGTTAATCAATCTCTTATTATTTAAGAAGTGATGTATAAGATGATGCATTGTCTGTTTTAACCATGTTAATTGCAAATGCATCGTACTCGCTTGGATTTCCAAGACGGTTTGTGATGTTAGACTCTGTCTGTCCATCTCCACCGATGTAATCAACTGTCAGGTTCAGAAGATCATCATAATTCTCAAGCAGTGGCTGATATGTTGAGCTCAGGAAGTTATCTGATGCATTGTAAATGTCAAGCCATACTTTCTTAGATGGACTCTTAGAAGAATCAAGCTGTTTGGAAACTTTGTCGTAAACCTTTGTTGAATCTGTAAAGTCTTTGTAGTTGTCAGCTGTTACAGCTACGTTTAATGCGTAGTATGATCTGTCCTCTTCACTGTATCTGTAGTCTTCACCTTCTGTCAGGCAGTTACCAGCATCATCTGCTGTACCGATACCTGTATCAACATCTACTCCGTCAAGTGCGTTACGAAGAACTCTCAGTGTCAGGTAAGCCTGTACATCTGCATGCTGTGAAATTGTTCCGCCGTATCCTTCAGCAATTGCTGCTACAGCATCACTGTTAGCATCATATCCGAATGTAGGAACTTTGTTGTCTTTTGCCCAAGCGTTGAACATTGACATTCCCATACCGTCATTGTTAGAAACAACAACATCGATCTGCTCTCCAAAAGAAGCTGACCATGTTCCGATTGCGTTACCAGCTGTTGCTGCATCCCATGTAGCTCCTGCTGAGTTCTTCATCTCCTGAGAAGCAAGCTCACGAATTGTATATGTCTTTCCATCTACATCAAGAGTTGCATCTTTAACAACTTTTGCTTTTCCGTCTACATTAGTTCCTGCTGGTGTAGAATCAACCTCACCGTTTGCATCAATACCTGTTCCAAGAGCAGAACGAACACCACGTGTACGAGCGATAGAATCGTTATGTCCGATATCACCAATTGCAAGTACATATCCGATTACTCCGTCACCGTTTCTGTCAATCTTGTCTGCATTAGCTTTGATGTAGTCAACAACCATCTGTCCCTGCAGTTCAGCTCCCTGGTTAGCATCAAATCCTACATAGTATGTATCATCATTGAAGTTCAGAGCCTCTTTGTCAAGTTCTCCCGTAGAACTGTTAGATGGCTGACGGTTGAACCAGCAAAGCGGTTTGTCTGCATTTGCCACGGAACTGTCTGATGATCCTGATGATTTAGAATCTCCTGAGGATCCACCACAACCTGCAAGTGATAACGCAAGTGTAGCTGTCATAATTGCTGCTAATACTCTTCTTTTTTTCATTTTGTTTCCTCCCAATTTGTTCATTTTGCTTCAATTTTCCTTGAACCAATCAACTAATTCCATTATAATCACTATGCTCTGTTTAGAACATAGAATATTTTTGTATTTATTATCAAATTTCTATGGTAATCAGTGATTTTTTTATGCATTTTCCTTACATCTACTTTTTTCGGCATATTCATCGCAACACCCAAATCTGCACATTTAAAACAAATCTACTGTTTTCATTCATGCGAAAAGAGCTTCACACACAACTTTCCAGGCTGTGTATGAAGCTCTTTATATTGTATTCTCTTCTATAATTTTATTCGATCACTCCACCGTTGGCCTCGATCAATCCATTAATATAAGCTGTTCCGAGTGCACGGTCATATAATCCGTAACCTGGTTTTCCTGTCTCTCCCCAAATCATACGTCCGTGATCCGGGCGGAAATATCCGTCAAATCCAGTCTCTACCAATGCTTTCACAATTGCATTCATATCAAGAGAGCCATTCTGTGTCAGATGTCCAGACTCTTCAAATGATGTATCCGGAAGGATCTTTACATTTCGGATATGCATAAATCCAATTCGATTCATTGCAGAATATTTGCGTACCATAGCCGGGATATCATTTTTCGGCGAACTCCCCAGGGATCCTGTACACAGACACAAGCTGTTAGCCGGGCTGTCCACAATAGAAAGATATCGATCCAGATTCTCCTCGCATGTGATCACTCTTGGAAGTCCAAAAATCGGATACGGAGGATCATCCGGATGAAGCGCCATGACAACGCCGCACTCTTCCGCTACCGGAATGACACGTTTCAGGAAATATTCAATGTTTTCCCAAAGTCCTTTTTCTCCTATTTCACCATAGGCACGGATCAATTCACGGACTTCATCCTGTGTATAGCTGGAATCCCAGCCCGGAAGATGAATATCGTCTTTTAATGGATCCAGACCTTTCATCTGTTCCCAGTACATTACAAGACTTGTGGAACCATCTTCTGCTTCTTTGTCAAGCTGTGTTCTTGTCCAGTCAAATACCGGCATAAAATTATATGTCACACATTTAATCCCGTATTTTGCGCATCTGCGGATAGACTCGCAATAATTCTCAATGTGACGGTCTCTTCCCGGTCTTCCAAGTTTGATCTCTTCCGTTACCGGAATGGATTCTACAACATCAAAAATTAATCCATGCTCCCGGCATTCATCTACCAGATGTTTGATACTTTCTTCCGGCCATACTTCTCCCGGTTTTACATCATAGACAGCGGAAACGATAGAACGCATCCCCGGAATCTGACGAATCTTATCTAATGTTACCGGATCACTGTCTCCGTACCAACGAAATGAACTCTTCATTGCATTTTCCTCCTATTCAAGAATGCCTCGGCATTCCTGCTCAGTTATTTTACTGCTTTTTTAATACTTCTTTCTTCAAGAATGCCTCGGCATTCTTGCTGCGAGGTGCGCTTCATGCAATTGCATGACATACTTCTACCTTTTACAGCTTCACTTTTACAACAATCTTCTTCACCGGACACGGACCATTCTTTGTCATACGTCTCGGCGCATGTCCGTCTTCCGGCGGAACAATGGCAAAATCTCCGGCCTTCAGGATTACAGAGCCTGCATCGTCTGGCTCATTGTAGAAAATCAGGTCTCTTTCTGCATCGTAGTCCATAGAAGGTGTCAGATTTTTCACCGGCTCATACCCAAAGCATTCTTCTCCTTCTACCACATACTGTACATCAAAATATTCCAGATGACTTTCAAATGCACATTCTTCTACAGTCATAGTTGTATAGCTCTGCACACTTGCATAAACTTCATCTCCATCAATCTCTGTTCTTCCGATCGGAAGTGATGCAAGATCTGTTTCTCTTAAAAATGTAAATGCTTTTTTAAACTTATCACTGAGGTAATCATACTTCTCAGCTAATGTAATATTCGTTGTTAACATTTATTTCCTCCTACAGTGTTCACTGCTTCTTTGTCATGTTCATGATTTCATCGTATAGTCCCCATGCTGCATTCTTATCATAAGAATACACGAGAAGTACATCTAACATATACGGGGACACCTTCAAATCCAGAAGTTTCCCTGCGAATGCCATAGCCGCAATCTCAGAAAGACAGGAAATCGTAGATTTATTGGAAAACGGTTTTCTCCAGAGTTCTACCCTTTCTGTTCTTGTATAGATTTCTTTCACGTGCTGCTCCTCTACTGCATGAAATAATTCATGAGCAAGCAATGTATTGGTAAGATTTTCTCTGCGAAGCAGATCACATCCACACTCTTCTTCCAATCTTGAAGCTTTATCCACACAATCCGTAAAGATAGTGATCTCGTCCGGTTCTACAAATTGAGCAAAAAGCACCAGACCGCCTCCTACCGGGACTTTTGGAGTTTTTACTTTCATCCCAAGTTTTTCAGCTAATTCTCCCGGATTTCTCGTTCCATACTGCCTCGCGATTTTTTCAGCCCACTCTCGACCGCAATCATTTGCTTTGTGCGTATACTGCATTTTCTGCTCGTTACTGAACCTTCCTTCTAAAGGCTCTCTGCTAAATGCATATTTTCCCCAGTCTTCCTCTGTCAAAGCCCCCAGTTTCTCTATCATTTCCGGAAACGGAACTTTGGGATATTCCGGCATAGAAAAGGCAGTACCCCTTCCTGAAAATGCGTCTATAAGTCTGTTCCACTTTTCCTGTCTTCCCATATATTTTATACCTCTGCATCCTTAGATGCCACGGATCATGATTGATCTATAAACTGTTCTTTGCTCCTACGATGATGACATCATCACCTGGATCTATCATCTGCATTTCCACTTCCATCAGCATCATGATCTTATCAAGGTCTACAGAACCTGAGAAATCCATGACACGCGCACCGGCACAAATGTAATAGTCCGGGCGAAGGATTGCGTCCTGCTGATAAATTGCAAGCTCTTCCCATAACTGAGATACGATATTACGATAGCTTCCGGCTTTACAAAGAATTGCTTTTCCGTCATTTCTCTGAACCTTGATAAATCCTTTTTTATCCAGAATACGAACCGGATGTTTTCCTTTGCCTTCTATAGCAAATACATAGAAGTTCTTTGTTGCACATTCTTCATTTACTTCTGACGGAGCAACCTTCAAGTCTTCAGCCGCCAGTTCTCTTGCTTCCTTAGCTGTACACTCTTTTAAGAGGTCCGTTGTCTTAACTTCTGTTGATCCAAGGGCAATGGCTGTCAGTTTTGATGTCTGCGGATCGATCTCAATATGTACATCTACGCTGTCTGCTGCCGCACCACTTTCTACAGCCTTATCAATTGCCTCAGCTTTGATGGAGCGGATATCTTCCGGTGTCGGGTTCGGAACAACACGTTCTACAACGTCTCGTACCATTGCAAGCGCAACTCCGATAGAAGAAATAACTTCTGCATTGTCCGGGATTGAATAGCGCAGTCCCATTTTATCAGAACAGAATCCGATAAGAGCCGCTGCTCCTCCACCAACTCCGACCAGACTGATCTGGTCTTTTTCCAGACGGTATTTGTCAGCCAGATCCATAATGATCGGCTCAATCTTTTCGTAAGCCCTTGTCAGGATCTGAGTTGCAACTTCTTCTACAGTTTTTCCCATGTAATCTGCCAGCGGCTGCATTGCCTTTCTTGCTGCATTCGCATTTCCATATGCAAAATATTCCGGCTTAATAAGACCAAGCACATTGGCTGCACATGTATTCGTAATGGTGATACGTTTTCCATTCTTTAATTCGATTGCAACATAGTCCTCCGGATCTCCTTCTTTCGGGCTGAAGAATACAACTTTCGGATCTACGATTTCTTCTTCCGGTGTAAATACTGCATAATCAAGACCTGCAATATGTGCGGAACGTGGTCCTACATCTTTTACTCCGTTCTTATCTGCACGAACCATACTTCCTCCGGCAACACCGAGAACTCGTACATCTAAGCTGCTGATATATGTACGATGTCCGCCAACTACAGAATAGTCGATAGCAGGACGTCCATCTTTGATAACACCGATATTGGTCGTTGTTCCACCTACTTCAAAGTATACACCATTAGAAGCACGCAGATACATCAGACTTCCCATAACAGATGCAGCCGGACCGGATAACATGGTCAGTACCGGACGTTTTTTCATCTCGCTGATTTCCATAACTCCACCGTCACCTCGCATGATCATCAGCGGAACTTCAACACCTGCACTCTTAACACTTTGTTCTGTAGAGTTTGCAGTGTTAAGCATTTTCGGAAGAATAGACGCATTGATCGCTGCTGTACGGGTACGTCTTGTCAGTCCGTAAAGTTTTGTGATCTCACTGGCTGCTGTTGCTTCAAGTCCCATGTCTTTTGCAATCTTGCAGATGCCAGTCTCATTTTCCATATCATCCACGCCGAAAGACTCACTGGCAACGATAACCTCTGCGCCATCTCCAACCAAAGATTTAATCGTATCTGTCACAGCCTGGTCGGACAGTTTTTCATCACAGATGTAACGATTCTTAAGACGGATAAAACGTCCGGACCCAAGATTGATGTCTTTCATATTTGTCTGAGCTTTTGCAATGAGTCCGCCGATTCCTTTCGGACCGACACCGACAACACCAACCTTTGCAACGTCACCTTCGATCAAGGCATTGGTTGCCTGGGTCGTAGAATGTGCTACGAAAATGACATCTTTCGGGTCAATATTATTTTCCCGCAGACAATTCTGAAATGCTGCTACAACACCGGCTGCTACGCCTGCTTTATCATCGTGAGTTGTCTTTACAGAAGATTTTCCAATTATTTCATGTGTGGCATTGTCAATAGCAACCGCTTTTGTATGCGTTCCACCTACGTCAATACCCATACGTACTTTTCTATCGCTCATTTTTCACGCCCTCCTTAACCGAACATAACATATGTGATCGCCTGCATAATGATACATACAAGCCATGCATATGGCAGTGTCATCTTCAGATGTTCTCTTGTGGATACTTTTGAGTAGCTTACTCCCCATGCAATCCAGCTCTGTGTCATACAGATTGATACATTCATTGTAATAGAAGGAATGACCATCAGTGCATACAGATATGGTGTTGAGAATCCGATTCCTTTCAGGATTCCAAGTGTTGCAGCTCCGCAGCCGAACAGTGTAAATGGTCCACGGAACAGTCCAAGTGGCGCAAGAATTGCAAATACAATGCTGATAACCAGTGTATTATTTGGAATAATATTTCCAAGAAGTGCATTAAAATATGGCACGCAAAGCTCTGCTGCTTTGTTGAACATCGGAATCATAAGCAGGAATCCTACCAGCGGTGCAGTGTCAACAACACCATCATAGAAATCCTTATTCAATACACGGCATGCACCGCGGAATGATGTCAGTTTCTTACATACGAATAATGCATAGAAACTTCCAATTGTAAATCCAAGAATGATCGGTACATTAAATACTACAAGAAGTACAACCGGGATGATCGGTGCGATCAGAGCAATTGTCGGAACATATCCCGGGCGGGCTTTTCTTGCTGCGGATGCACTCCACGCATGAACGGTTTTCTTCTTTCCAAGTGTCACAACGCACATAACAATTACTACAAGAAGCTGTACTGCAACTCCGATGATCGCCCAGTGAAGACGCGCCGGATCATCATAAGTAATGAGCTGTTTTCCATCTTCTCCAAGGAAGAATCCGAGGAACTGTCCGGTAAGTACCGGATTTAAATACATTCCGGCTCCGACACTCATCATGAAGGATCCGATGGAAAGTGTCTTAGGAATACCAAGACTCATAAGGATTGGAAGAATGATCACTCCAATCGCTACAACGGCACCTGCGCCAAATAATGTTGAAAAGATTGCTGTTGTAACTGTAGAAAGTAATACACAGATGATAACTGGTTTGTCTCCACCAAGCTCAACCGCTTTACGGATCAGTGCATCTGCAATACCTGTCTGAAGAAGAACACGTCCAAACCATGCACCAAATACAACATTTACAAGTACATTTCCCCAGCCTTCCGGACCGGACTGGAAAACTTTTGTAATTGCATCAACAACACTGATATCCGTGATTCCCGGATAAGAACCAATAAATTCCGGATTTGTCGCAAATGTATTTCCAATAAGTGGAAGCACTGTCCAAATAATTGCCATAATCAGCATACCCATCATCAGGTTACCGCCGCGCACTGCGTATACAGCCAACCCTACAAATGAGATGAGCAGCAGGATTCCAATAATATATTCCATGATATTTCCTCCTGTATCAAAGATTCTTTATGATTTCTATAACCTCTTTTAAATTCGAAACTTTCGCATCCCACAGGCCTTCTTCTTTCTCAGGTGCCGGGGACAGATCGGGGATTACAATCGCTTTGCAGCCAGCATTTTTTGCAGCCTTCAGACCATTTGGGCTGTCTTCCAAAACAAGACATTTCTCTGTCGGAACTCCCAGTGCCTCTGCCGCAGCTATGAAGATATCACCAGCAGGCTTCGCTGCCTTCACTTCATCACCACACACTGATGCACTGAAATATTCTGTTACATTTGCCATATTCAGATAACCCATCGCTTTCTTGCGGTTTGTCAAGGTTGCGAGCGCCGCCGGAATATTTTCTCTTTTCAAATACTCCAGCAGCTCCACCAGCCCTTTCTTTACCGGAAGTCCATTCTTATCAATCCATTCTTTTGCATATACCGTCCGAAGCGTAAATGCTTCATCATATAACTCTTCACTTCCAAATGCTTCTTTGAAATGTCTTCGCTTTTCTTTTTCTCCGGTTCCACGAAAAGACGCAATCAATTCATCTTTCATATGAATGCCAAGCTTTTTTCCTGCATATTTCCAGCCTTCGTATCCGATTCTTTCCGTATCGAACATAAGCCCGTCCATATCAAAAAGTACTCCCTGAATCATTGTTTCTTCCTATTCTATATTTCCTAATTATTATTACATCTTCAGAACAGATTCCCATACTTCTTCAACAACCGGGATTCCCTGTTCTTTGTTCTCTTTGATGTTCTTAAGCTCTAACTCTCCCGGATAAAGAACTTCTCCGTCCTCTTTGATCGGCTCAGAAGATTTCACATCTGCAAGAATCTCATCTACAATTGCATCTGTCTGCTCCACTGTGTTGAACTTTGTAGGATCTACTGCAATCATAATCTGAGTAAGTCCAATCTCGTCACCGAATGTTCCGATTTTTGATACAGAGTTTCCATCTGTAAGAACTGTTGCGATCAGATCCAGCACGATGGAAAGTCCACTTCCCTTCCAGTATCCCATCGGAAGCACACGCCATGTCTTCTCGATTTCTGAAGGGTCTGTTGTGAGTTCTCCCTTTGTATCATATCCTCCCGGCACCGGAAGTTTCTGTCCTTTCAGACGGCAATCTTCAATCTTTCCATAAGAAAACTGAGATACCGCACAGTCGATCATTGCATGTTCCCCATTAGAACGAGGCACTGCCATGATCAACGGGTTATTTCCGATCTTGCGGTTCAGTCCACCCCATGCAGGCATGTTCGGCATTGTATTAGACCAGCAGATTCCGATACAACCATGATCTGCTGCAAGCCAGCCATATGTACCGCCACGCATCCAGTGGTTATTATTTCCAAGAGCTACACAACCAATTCCATTCTCCTTCGCAAGCTCGCATGCACGATCCATTGCACGTTTTGCATTCAGAGGTCCAAATCCACGATGTCCATCCCAACGTTCAATCGCTCCCATCTTCATCTCACAAGTTGCTCTTGCATTCGGATCAATCTCACCTTTCTCCAGGTAGCTGACAACTCTTGGAAAACGGTTCAGTCCGTGGGAGTATACACCAGCCAGACTGTTCTGTGCGAAAATGATTGCCGCATTCTCGGCATCTTCATGAGTGAATCCTTTTTTCTCTAATACTCTTGCAAACTCCTGCACCATTACATCATATTGAACTCTCATATTAATCTCCTTTCAATTTCGAGAAAATATTATTGAAAATTTATAGAAGCGCTTTCTTTACTTTTCATTATATTTATTTCACTCGTTTTGTCAATTTCATGCGCATATTTTTATTTTTTTCGGCATTATGTTCAAATCCTAGCATTTATTTTAGTACAAAATAACGATTATTTTTTAACAATCTTTCATATTTTATGCAAGCGCTTTCAGTTTATTGAAGATTATGAAGAAAAAAAGCAGAGGTACTTTCAGTTTTTCTTTCTGAAAATCCTTCTGCTTTTCATAGCTCTATCTGCAATCTTTCACCTATATCGTCTTTTTTTGTTGTCTTATGTCAGCTTATGTTGTCTTTCCTTCCACCAATTCCGGCTGGATCACACAGGAAGAGTACACATCCGTCTGTTCAATCAAACTTGTAAGGAGCTGCACGCTCATCATCGCAACCATCTCCGGCTTATTGTCAATAGTCGTAAGACGTGGTTCACAGATTCTTGCATATTCTGAATTATTGTACCCGGTAACCGCTACATCTTCCGGTACTCGAAGTCCGGCACGCAATGCCGCTTTCACCGCTCCCGTTGCTGTAATATCTTCTCCACAGACAATGGCTGTAAATTTCTTATTCTCGGCAATCAGTTTTTCTACCGCTTCGATTCCTCCACCGATACTTCTGTCCGTATCGATCACATATTGCTTCGCGTCACTAACACCGTGACTTTCCAATGCTTTTATAAACCCTTCACTTTTTAACCTGGCACTGACTGTATCCATATCCTTTAGATAGTACATATCAAGGTGCCCTCTTTTTAGCAGATGTTCCACTGCCAGAGAAACGCCATACCGGTCATCAACTAAGACAGAATAGGAATTCGGCAGTTCCAGTTTTCCATTCGCAAGCACTACCGGTGTATTCTTGATCATATTTCCAATTTCATCTTTTTTGCAAAGTGTATTAAAAATTGAACCGACCAGTACGATTCCGTCTACTTTTTTCTCAAGCATTGTCTTTAAATACTTGGCTGTCTCTTCCAACTCACCACCCGTATTACAGATTGCGACCTCGTAACCTCTGTGGCTAAACTCCCGTTCAATTGTATAAACAGTTCTCGCATAATGCGGCACGCGGATATCCACAGTCAGTACTGCAACCGTCTTCATTGTTTTACTTACCATACCACGCGCAATCGCACTGGGCGTATAATCATGCTTGTCCAATATTGCTTCTACTTTTTTTCTTGTAGCAGCATTCACATTCCCTTTGTTATTCATAACACGAGAAACCGTTGATATAGAAACTCCGGCTTCTTTTGCTATATCATATATATTCATCTTTTTCCTCTTTTCACTGCTTTGCATTGCATACCAAGCTCTTATGAAAGCGCTTTTATACTATGAGGATACGTGATTTCAAAGGGATTTGTCAAGAGATTATTGATGAAAGTAATTTTTCCTGATATCTAGAAGTCCCATATTCTTCAATCGCTTCCGCCAGTGGGTAATTAATTTATCTGACACCTGCATAAGCATACTCCTTTTTTAAATTAATTTTACTATAACACACTAGTCATAAAATCCAAGAACGTCCATGCCGTCTCACTTTTACAACCGTTTTATTCTTACCTCAACTGTAAAATCAATGAATAGAGCAAAAAATGAGACAATCTCATTTTTCAATTACAAAAGAGAGGAGCATTTATATGCCAAAACCAAAGACAGCCACCGGAGAAAAGAACTTAATCAGTAAAAGACTCATCGAGCTTCGTGAGAAAAACCATATGTCCCAGCGGATGCTTGCCCATCAGCTTCAACTGCGCGGCTATGATATGGACAAAAATGTAATTACAAGAATTGAAACAAATAAGCGCTTTGTTACTGATGTTGAAATCAAAGCATTTTCTGAAGTTTTCGAAATATCTTATGAATATCTCATTGATGGAAAAGAAAAGTAATGCGAGTGGCTTCGCATTACTTTTCTTTCCTATCCTATCATATCCACTTTCAAAAATCGTATATCTCACACTTCTAATTTTCTTGTCGCCTTCCCTGTATGATTAAAATATTTTCAAGAATGCCCAGTTTTTCCTTTCGCGGCTTCAACGGCTGCTTGTACGGCAGAAAATCCAGCACCATAGCTGTCCAGCAGGCATAAGCATATACCTTTCCTCCTGCCGGAACATCCCGTTTGATCATCATTGCCCCACAGTCTCCACAACCCACAAGTCCAGATAGCGGATATACCTTTTCCTCGTTCGGAGAAGTCCTTGTATCTATCCCTAATAATCTCTGCACCAGAGTTCCAGTGTATACTTCATTTCCAAGGATTCTTTTTACCGACATGGTGCTCCATTCTGCCTGTTCGTGTGTTTTAAAATTATCCTGAATCCTTATTCCAAGACTGTGCTTGTATTCCATTGGTGAAAGAACACCCTGTTTGTTCCATGCATTGGCAATTGCGGTCTGGCTCATACCTGATAATTTCATGCGGTAAATTTCTTTGACGATACCTGCTGCATATACATCTATCACCAGTTTGTTTTTATTATCTGAATCTTTCTGGCTTCTTATTTTGATAGAAATGTCGCGGCAATATGCGTCATTAATGAGATTCTTGAAGGGAATCACGATTTTGTCTGCCTGACTTTTTCCTTCCAGGTTGTCATAATGATCATTGACCGCAATAAACCGCACGCCAAGTGCCGGAAATAATCTTTCGATATATTTTCCGGCATCAATATACTCACGTCCAAAACGGGAAAGGTCTTTTACAACGACACAATCCACAATTCCTTTTTTGATATCTTCCAGCATCATCTGAAATGCAGGACGTTCAAAAGCTGACGTTAGATAACGATACTTTTGAAAACACTGGAAAATCAAGGTTTTTCGAGCGACGGACAAGCAGGGTATTGTACTAAAAACTGAATACGACGCAGAAGCGGCGTTTCTTACTCTCTACATGGGAGAACAGGAACGCCGCTTTTTTATGCCCTTTGTTACGCAGTAGGGGCAGAAAAAGCCTTGCTACAAGCGATTTTGCGGGCGCGTATCTGGCGCGGCAAGGGATTTATACCTTATCCCCCGAAACCGCGCTTCTACTGCGTAACAAATCCACAGCAAAAGGAGTGATTTACTATGGCAGTTTTCAGAGTGGAACGGAACAAGGGCTACACCGTAATGAGCAACCACCACCTACGCAACAAGGAGCTTTCCTTAAAGGCAAAAGGGCTGTTGTCGCAAATGCTGTCACTCCCCGAAGATTGGGACTACACCTTGAAAGGCTTATCCCTTATCAACCGGGAGAAGATAGACGCTATCCGCGAAGCCATTAAGGAGCTTGAACGCGCCGGGTATATCGTTCGGTCAAGGGAGCGCGACGAGAAAGGACGCTTGCGGGGCGCGGACTATGTGATATTCGAGCAGCCGCAGCCGCCTACGCCGGATTTACCAACATTGGAAAATCCAACATTGGATAATCCAACGCAGGAAAAACCAACATTGGAAAAACCTACGTTGGAAAATCCAACGCAATTAAATAAAGATATACAAAGAACTGACTTACCAAAAAAAGAAAAATCAAATACAGATTTATCAAGTACCCATTCCATTCCTATCCTTTCCCCTAACCCCTCTCCTTGCAGAGAAGCGGC
>ENA-OPVG01000297-OPVG01000297.1-human-gut-metagenome-genome-assembly--contig:-NODE-297-length-43992-cov-4.177322_pt1 | contig 43992 bp, 35 predicted proteins | sample MGYA00241093_ERZ501975 | MGnify/ENA primary metagenome ERZ501975 (study PRJEB25962, sample SAMEA2042993) | human gut metagenome | biome: human gut; feature: human-associated habitat; material: faeces... | reverse complement strand
CCGCTGATATTCAAGCAGGAGAGAGTAGGGCTTAAGAATAAACCGTTTATGATGTACAAGTTCCGTTCGATGGTAGTACAGACAGAGGAAGAAGAAAAGCGACAGGATATGGCGCTAACATTTCCTTGGTATAATCTTTCAAGTGGGACAAAGGTGTACATGAAGGGAATGCTTGATCAGGAAATGGTTGATGTTCAGGAGCAGCCTGTTTTAATCTGGCGTAAAAGCACAGGAAATTCATTTGTGTTTGCGGTCAATGGAGATTATATGAAAGGCGCCTCAGGACTGGGACTTTTGACTGGAATGGTTTGCCAGACGCAAGATTACACACTTTATCCGGTGGTGAATGCGCAGAACTTTGTATTTGCTGGATATCCGGCACTGGCAGAGGAAAACTCCGATACGCTTCAGTCACTTTACAGCCAGACAATGAGCGGTGTATTTCGCGATATTATTTGGCCTTCTGTTTCAGTAATCAGCCATAGAACGTCGCTCGGTATTAGCAGCATGATTGCGGTGCAATATGATTATAGCGACGATGTCTGGCCAAAGACGCAGGAACTTTCCTACTATATGGAATCAACGAAGGAACTCGGTGCGGAAATGGGCTATTCAACTGTCAGTATATCTGATACTGATATTGAAGAAAAATTGATTCAGGATGAAGCATTCTGGGACAAGGCACTTCCTACGTATCGTTTTTCCTCACTTTATCGCGGGACATTCTCGGATGATGAGGTGAATACGGCATTAAAAAATCAACTTTTATCAGATATTTGTACAATCGTGGAGCCAATAGAGGATACAAGTGATCTGATCGGCTATGCAAACGAGCATGTGACGAGACAGCGTGCATTGATTGATGGCTATGAGCATACCTACAGTCAAGACTTTGCTATTCGGAGCATTGAGACAGCTCTTGGTTATACCAGTGTTTTGACGGATATTGGAAGAGTTGCCTATCCGAAGTCGGAGGCAGACGCATGGGAGAATCTGTCAAAGGAATTGATGGCAAATATAACGACTTACTGGAAGCCGTTTTCTACATTTGAGGGAACTACGCTTTCACAGAGTGATGCGCATATCCGAAAATTTTTGGCGATGAGCTACACTGAGGAAAAAGAAGATTCATGTATCAAAGTGAATATAAAAGGTGTAGGCTTTCCAGTGTGGTTTGTATTAAAGATAGGAGAAGGAGAAATGGTTACGCAGGTGGAGGGCGGGAGTGCTTCTAAGATTGAAAAAGGTGCATGGCTCATCGAAGCAGATCAAAGTCAGATTGAAATAAATCTTGATCAATCCAGCAAACCGTTTTATTATGAGTAAAAACGGCTAATAAAAGTAAAAAGAATGTAGCAGATAATAAAAAACGCTGTCAGAAAGGAGAAAGGCGAATGAGAGTATGTATTGTAGCAGAGGGGTGTTACCCATTTGTGGTAGGCGGTGTTTCAAGCTGGATTCACAGCATGATTCGTCTGTTTCCCAAAACGGAGTTTATTATACTAGCGATTGCGGCGAACCGCTCGCAGCGCGGAAAATATGCATATGAACTGCCAGAAAATGTTTCCGAGGTCTATGAGGTCTATTTGCAGGATGTAGATTGGGGAAAGAAACGAAGAAAACGCTTTCGCTTGAATAAGGAGCAATACCATGCGCTTCGCAGTTTGATTCTCGATCAGGATATCGAATGGAATGTATTGTTTGATCTCTTCCAGAATCATTCGGTTTCGTTAAATGATCTTTTGATGGGAGAAGACTTTTTAAATGCGGTAACGGAGTGCTATCGCATCAAATATAGTCAGATTGTGTTTTCTGATTTTCTCTGGACAATGCGTTCTATTTATTTGCCACTCTTTTTGACTATGGGAATGGAAATTCCCAAAGCCGATCTGTATCACTGTGTTGCAACTGGATATGCAGGAGTGCTAGGCAGCATGGCAAAACATAAATATGGGTGTCGCCTTCTGATCTCGGAGCATGGCATTTATACGAGAGAGCGCGAGGAGGAATTGATTAAGGCAAAATGGGTTACTGGTGTTTATAAAAATATCTGGATTGATCAGTTTCGAAAAATGTCGCGTCTGGCATATCAGGAGAGCAGTCTTGTCACGAGTTTGTTTGAGCAGGCAAGGCAATTACAAATTGAGCTAGGCTGTCCGCCCGAGAAGACGGTAGTTACGCCAAATGGCATCCGTGTAGAAAATCTGCAAAATCTAGCAGGAAAGCAGCCAGAGGATGAGGAAAAGATCAATATCGGAGCAGTTCTTCGTGTCACACCGATCAAGGATGTAAAGACTATGATTCAGGCATTTGGTTTTGCAAAGCAGCGCGAACCCCGTCTGAAAATATGGATTATGGGTCCGTGGGACGAGGATGAAGCATATGCAAATGAATGCTTTGAGCTGGCACAGTCGCTCGGTGTGGGAGACATTGAATTTACTGGACGAATCAATATCAAGGATTATCTGGGGCGCATGGATATGACCATTTTGACAAGCGTCAGCGAAGGACAACCACTTACTATTCTAGAAAGCTACGCGGCGCACAAACCCGTTATCGCAACAGACGTTGGAAACTGCTATGGTCTGATTTATGGGGAAAGTGATGATTTTGGTCAGGCGGGAATTCTTACTCACATCATGAATGTGGAGGAGATCGCACAGGCAATGGTCGAAATGGCACAGAAAAAAGAGTTGCGTCTTTCAATGGGAGAAAATGGTTACCGCCGCGTCATGGCAAAATATCGTGTGGAATATATGCAGAAAACCTACTGGAAAATTTACCGTGATTTTGCAGAAAGTATGAAGTTGGAATGGAATGAGGCTCCGGTAACAATTCCTTAACAAAAGGATAGTAAAAAAATGGTTGGAAAGAAAAAACACAAGAGGAGGTGAGAAAATGGCAGGAATCGGAGTACGACTTAATAACCTGTTCCAGAAAAATACGCTGACAACCGATCTGCTTGGCTTTTTTTATAGTACAGTAGTTACGGTTGCACCTATGTTCGTGGTGATTATCAATCTGGTACTTATGGAGTATTTTCTTGATTTTTCATCGCTTGGCTATGCAGAACGAGAGTTGTTTTCCTGTACGGTATTGTACACGTTTATCTTTTCGTTGTTGACCTCAGCGCCGTTTAATGCGGTGCTGTCAAGGTACGTGTCTGATGTAATCTACCAGGAGCGCTATCAGGATATTCTTCCATGCTATTATCTTGGCATGATTTTTAATGTGACGTTAAGTTGCATTTTTGGTATTCCGTTTTGTCTGTGGGAGCACTTTGTGGGCGGCGTTTCTGTGTGGTATGTGTTTGCTGGATTCTGGGCATATATCAGTCTTGTGTTTGTCTTTTACGCGATGATTTATCTATCCATCTGTAAGGATTACCAGCGAATTGCGCAGTATTATGGGGCAGGTATGCTGCTTGCATTTTTTACATCGCTTTTTTTTCGCTTTAAATTGCACTGGGGAATTCCACAAAGCATGCTTGCCGCACTTGACGTTGGATTTTTTCTCACAGCAGTGCTGGAGAATGCATTGATAAAGCGATATTTTCGAGAGAATAGCAATCGCTACAAGCTGATTCTTGGATATTTTAGGAAATATTGGAAGCTTGTCATTACCAACTTTTTCTATATACTTGGTATGTATGTTCACAACTTCGTTTTCTGGACGAACAAAGAAATGAATATGATTGTGGTAAAAAGCTTTGTCTGCAATCAGCCGTATGATATGGCATCGTGTCTTGCGATGTTTACCAATATTTCCGCGACAATCATTTTCATTGCCCGCGTCGAGATGTATTTTCATGAGAAATATAAGCTATATTCTGACGCAGTTACGGGTGGGCGAGATGCGGATATTCAGAATACAAAGCGGCGAATGTTTCGGCAGCTGTCAAATGAGCTGATGACATTGGCACGGATTCAGTTTATTATATCTGTTGTAATTTATCTGGTATGCATGGTAATTCTTCCAAGCGTGGGAATTTCCAGCATGACGATGAAAATCTATCCGTCACTTGCGGTTGGATATTTTATTTTGTTCTTGATGTATTCTGCGATCATTTTCTTGTATTATTTTAATGATCTGGCAGGTGCAGTCTGGACATCCACCATTTTTTTATTGGTGACGCTGGTTGGAAGTATTTTATCGATGCGGTTGCCTGTAATCTGGTATGGCACTGGTGTGATCGTAGGTTCCTTTGCTGGATGGACGGTCGCGTACCTTCGACTGCGCTGGATCGAGAAGCATATGGATGTCCATGTATTTTGCGTAGGTGATCTGATCCCGAGGGGAAAAGGCAAACGACCTTCTGGAAAGGTATTTGACAGAAGGCTGGGAATCTCAGAGATTCAAAGAAAGGAGAACACATGAGTATTGCATTTTTGGCAAAAATAGGTTTGATTATGACAGGAGTCATTGTTATGGTTTTGACGTTTCTTTTGCATTCGGCAAAAAAACTCACAGTGAATCTAGCAGTGGCATGGGAGGCCATAGGCATCGGTCTGATATTGGTAGGTACGGTTCCGTTTTTTTCAAGTTGGTGTTATTTATTGGCAAGAGGAACAATGATTGCAATGTTTCTGGTTGGTGGGCTCACGATATGGGGTGGCTTTGAGTTGAGTATTCTGATATCATCGCTGGCAATGAAAAATCAGGAACTGGCGATGCAGGTATCTCTTTTGAATCAAGAGAATGAACGAATTCTTGAGGAGCTTTGCAAGTTAACAGGAAAGAGTCGAAGAGAACTGTAAAGAATTGTAAAAAGCTGAGGAGAGCCGGATTGTATTATTCAAAAGATTATAAAATCAGGAAGAAAAAATACACAGAGGGAGAGACACAGGAAAAATGAAAAAGCAAAAAATACTCTTTGTGATTAACACACTGGGACGAGCAGGTGCAGAGTCAGCATTACTTTCACTGCTTTCGGTGTTGGATCCATCTCAATATGACATTTCCTTGTATGTGATTATGGCACAGGGAGAGATGAGAGCAGAACTTCCAATTTATGTGAAGCTGTGCAATCCTCAGTTTGAGGATGAGTCGGTGTTGACAAAAGCAGGGCGCAAGAAAATGACACATACTGTTTTTCGGATTTTTTTCCGAAACGGCCATTTGATTTCCAAGAGCCGATATCTGTTTAGTACGGCATTTTCCATGTGCCGCAGTAAAAAAATATCAGCTGATAAATTGTTGTGGAGAGTTATGTCGGATGGAAGCTATCGATTTGGGCAAACCTTTGATTTAGCGGTTGCCTATCTGGAGGGCGCATCAACCTACTATGTGGCGGATCATGTTAAGGCAAAGAAAAAAGCAGCTTTTGTACATATTGATTATGAAAGCTCAGGTTATACACCAGCTATGGATCGGGACTGTTATAAAAAGATGGATGCAATATTTACCGTATCCGATGAAGTACGGACGCATTTTTTAAACTGTTATCCTGTATATAGTGACAAGACAATGGTATTTCATAATATCATTGATCTGAAAAAGATACAAAAGCTTGCTAGTAAAGGAACTGGATTTGAAGATCAATATGATGGGCTGAGGATTTTGACAGTTGGACGGCTGACTTATCAGAAGGCATATGACATTGCCGTGGAGGCGATGAAACTAGTAAAGAATGCAGGCTGTCGGGCAAGATGGTATGTGCTTGGAGAGGGAGATGAGCACAGAATGCTTGAGCGAAAGATTGAGCATCTTGGTTTGACGGATGATTTTTTGCTGCTTGGTGCAAAAGAAAATCCATATCCGTATTATGCGAATGCAGATCTTTATGTGCATGCAACCAGGTTTGAGGGGAAAAGCATTGCGATTCAGGAGGCACAGACGCTGGGGTGTCCGGTGATCGCCTCTGACTGCAATGGAAATCGGGAGCAGATTGAAAACAAAAAGGATGGACTTTTGTGTGAATTAACTCCGCAGGCAATCGCGGATAGTATTTTATTTCTGGCAAAAAATCCAGAAATTCGAAAAGCCTATGCGGCTGCTGCAATGAAAAAAGAAAGCCAACAGAAAAAGGAGTTGGAGCAACTTTTGAAATTGTTGAAATAAATTCCTGAAATCATTAGAAATGAATTGTAAAAACAATTTGAATGAGTTTTTTCTTGGAATTGCAAACGCAACTTTTATGAATTATGAAAATGCAGAGGGACAAGAGATGGATGAGAAAGAATTGCTGGTGATCATTCCGGCTTATAACGAAGAAAAAAATATCGGCTTTGTATTGGACGAACTGGAAAAGCCTGAAATAGCAGGTATAGCAGATGTTTTGATCATGAATGATGCGTCATCGGACAGTACAAACTGGGTAGCGAAGGCGCGCGGTCATGCAGTTGTCACACATGTATTTAATCTGGGATATGGAAGCGGCATTCAATTAGGGTATAAATATGCGATACGAAGAGGTTATAAGTATGTGATTCAGATGGATGCAGATGGACAACATGATGTATGCAATATTCCGGTGATTTACGATCGCTTGCGGACAAAGGATGCAGATGACCGCTATCCAGATATTGTGCTGGGTGCCAGATTTATGGAGGAAAGTGGAAACTTTGAGGTGTCAGCGGCAAAACGGCTGGCATTTCGATTGTTTCGCTTTATGATTCAAATTGCAGCCGGAAGAAAGATTGCTGATCCGACAACGGGACTTCAAGGCCTTAGCCGAAAGGCTGTGCTTTATTATTCGAAGTACAATCACTTTGATGATAAATACCCAGATACCAATATGATCATGCAGATGATTCTTCTGAAATTTAAGGTCGTGGAAATTCCGGCAGTTATGCATATGAGAAAAAGTGGAAAGAGCATGCACTCTGGTCTGAAACCAATTTGGTATATGTTTCGGATGTTCTTCTCGGTTTTAGCAGTTATTTTTCGATGTAAGGTACTCAAGATTGATAATGATGCCGGATTGATGGAGGATGGCAGAGAGGAGGTGCAGGAGGCTGTAGGTTACAGCAAACGATATGAAGATAAAGAGTCTATTTCGCAATAGTTTTTTCAGCCTTTTGTCCCAGCTTGTATTATTACTTTTTGGATTTTTAAGCCAGCGTGCTATGAATCTATACATGGGAACCGAGCTTGTGGGCATGAATGGTGTTATTTCAAATGTTATTTCAATGTTGTCTGTGACGGAGCTTGGTGTGTCCACAGCAATTGTCTATCATTTATATAGTGCACTGGTAAGCCGGGATGAGCGGCAGATAGCAGCGCTGATGAATTTGTATCGGAAGGCCTATTATGTGTTTGCTGCTGTGCTTACGGTGCTTGGATTGGCGTTAATTCCAGTTGTTCATTTATTTATGACAAATAAGAGTTATTCAGTTAGTTATGTTCGTGTGTTGTATCTTTTGTGGCTGCTTCGTTCAGTTTTGTCATATCTGCTTTCTTATAAAAAATCATTGCTCATTGCTGATCAGAATGAATATATTGTCAGCGTCACTACGATACTGGCAAATGTGATTGGCTATTCTGCGATCATTCTTTTTGTCAGCACTACGGGGCGGTATCTTCCAGCATTGATTACTGGAGTCCTTGGCGATACCATTTTAAATCTCTGGGTTAGCTGGTATACAGATAAGAAATATCCTTTCCTTCGTCGTTATCGAAAGGAAAAGGCAGGAAACGAAACGATTCAAAAAATTATGAATGATATCAAAAATATTTTTGTGTCCAGACTTTCCCAAAACCTTTTAAATGGAACTGATAATCTAATCATATCAGGATTTATCAACGTGGCAACTGTCGGCATATTCAGCAACTATGGTCTGATTACGCGTTCAGTTGGCAATATCATCCGCGCATTGGCGATGAGCATTCAGCCAGGGGTTGGAAATCTCTTTGTGGAGGAGGATCATGAGAAAAACTATCGCGTTCTTAGGCAGATGACCTTTTTATTTTTTCTTATTGTAGCAGTTGCTGCGTGTGGATTGTATGTGATGATTGATTCGTTTGTTGAAGATATTTGGTTGGGAAAAACATTTGGTTGGGATAGTGCATCTGTGTTTTTATCAGTTACGGGATGTATATTTTTAGGAATTGGTCAGCCAATTGCTGTTGTGATGGCGGTGAGTGGGCTGTTTCATAGAGAAAAGACGCTCTCAGTTCTCTCGTCCGTTGTAAATCTGATTGTTTCTATTGCGCTTGTTATTCCGTTTGGTACAGCTGGTGTATTGTTGGGAACCTGCCTGGCGTATTTAATTCAGATTGGATATCGCATTTATTTTTTCTTTCACGAGTATGTGAAAATGGATGAGAAGCGCTATGTGTTTGATTTGCTAGAGTATGGCGTACTCATTGCAGTGGAGGTTATTGTGACGAAGCAAGTAGTGCATCTGGTATACTGTCAGTCATTATTTACCTTTCTTCTTGGAGTTGGAATTTGCGTATTTATTCCAATGACAATTAATGTTTCTATCTTTTGTAGAAGTGGCCGATTAAAGAGTGTGAGACAGCTTTTTTCATCTGTTAGAAGATAAATCAAAAGTAAGAAAATAGAGCATGACAATAAGTTGGAATGGGTGACTCTGGAACAGATCAGTGTTTTAGCTTTAATCGACGAAATAGTGCTGTAATTTTCCAAGCAATAGGACGAAGCGGACGAAGCCAAAGCCATAAACCAGATAGAATGCGGTAAAGCGGATTGTGCACATCAATAAAATGACCATTTCGGATAACACCAATCAGCTTGCCGCGGACTTGATCAGCGCGAAGTGGTCCTTCAATTTCAGTCTGGTTGTCACCGACCATATAAAAGGAGTTGCCTGTGATTTTCCATATGCGATGAAAAACAAGAATACTTTTGTCGCGACGGTACAAAATGACATCTCCGCGTTTTAGGGAAGAAAAGTCAGTGCGCTCAATGCAGGCTTCATCACGTCCAGGAACAAAAAGAGGATACATGCTGGTACCTTGTGGCTTAATTCGTATGACATTTCCCTGTTTGAGTAGTTGCTCGATATCCAGTGTAAAAGAAGAATCAGTTGTTTGCTCTGACTTGTTGTTGTGTAAGTGGTTCATATTGAGTACCTCCAGCAGTCATAGATGCAGCGTAACGCGTATATTCGCATCGTTAATCGGGGCTATGCCCATAAACTGTAAATATGTAACTAGTATATCATAAATGCGCATAAAAATGGAATTGACATCTTAAAAGAAAGTGATATACTCAAAAAAGAAAAGTTTTTGCGAATAAAAACAGACTTTAAGGGAGGAGAAAATGATGGTAAAATATTCAGATATTGTTATATGTGATTCTATAAATATTGAAAAATATATTCATCAAAGCTATGATGGAAAATGTATTAAAGGAAGGAATCCTCAAACAACTTATATAGCATATGGTGCAGATATGACTAAGAGTAAGCTTGCGGATAATGATGAAAGACTTGTAAAATGGTATGCGGAAAAAGGATTATCCAAAAAAGAATATTATCTTGTCGTTGGTCGTTTTGTGCCTGAAAATTCATTTGAAATTATGATACGAGAATTTATGAAATCAAATTCAAAACGTGATTTTGCAATTATAACAAATGTGAATGATAAATTTTTAAATGAATTAGAAAGAAAATTACATTTTAAATCTGATAAAAGAATAAAATTTGTAGGAACAGTTTATGATAAAGAACTGTTAAAGAAAATAAGAGAAAACGCATATGCATATTTCCATGGACATACAGTTGGAGGAACAAATCCAAGTTTAATCGAAGCTTTGAGTAGTACAGATTTAAATTTGTTAGTTGATGTTGGCTTTAACAGAGAGGTTGCAAAAGACTGTGCTATGTATTGGAAAAGAGAAGATGGATATCTGGCAGACTTAATAGATAAAGCGGATAGACTTACTCAAAATGAAATAGAAAAATATGGAGATAAAGCAAAAAAAAGAGTTAAGGAAGCGTATACGTGGGAACATATTTGTGCATTGTATGAACATGTTTTTTTAAAGGAGACATTTAATGAATAAAGAGTTGATAAGCATAGTAGTTCCTGTATATAATGTTGAAAAATATTTAGACAAATGTGTTAAAAGTATAATTAATCAAACATATGACAATTTACAGATAATTTTGGTTGATGACGGTTCTAAAGATAACAGTGGAAAATTATGCGATTTGTGGGGGCAAAGGGATAGAAGAATACTTACAAAACATAAAGATAATGGTGGATTGTCTGATGCAAGAAATTATGGAGTGAAATTTGCCGAGGGGAAATATGTAATGTTTGTTGACAGTGATGACATAATTTCTGAATATATTGTGGAATATTTGATGAAATTAATTTATGAAACAAATTCTGATATTTCAATATGTGACCCATTGCATTGTTATCCGGAGGAAAACATTGTATTTGAGGAAGAGAAATTTCACAAGGTATTTAGTGCTGATGAAGCTGTAAAAGAAATGTTATATCAAAAATCGTTTTTGGTTTCTGCGTGTGCAAAAATATATAGAAAAGAATATTTTGATAATATAAAATTTCCTGTAGGAATGTTGTTCGAAGACAGTGCAACAATTTATAAGATTTTTGAATGTGCAGACAGAATAGTATATGGTGATGCGAAACTATATGGATATATGCACAGAGAAAACAGCATTACAACCAAAAAATTTTCAAAGGCTGATTGTGATATTTTGTATATTTGTGATGAGATTGTAGCATATATGGATAGAAAAAAAGATCATGATTTAATTGCAGCATCATTGGCTTATCAAATGTCCGCAGCATTTAGAATATATTTAAATGCACCTAGAAATAATCAATTTAATGATGAAATTAAAAAAAGTGAAGATATTATTAAAACAAATTCATATAAAGTCTTACTAGATAAAAATGTAAGAAGAAAAGCAAAAATTGCAATTATTATGTTTGCATGTTCAAAAAAAATGATGATAAAGGTGTACAAACATGTTGATAGATGGAAATGATGAAAAAAATTTTTTGTTGAGTATAGTAGTTCCTGTATATAATGTTCAAAAATATCTTGACAGATGTATGGATTCTTTATTGAATCAAAATATAGAAAATTATGAGATTATATTAGTTGATGATGGTGCAACGGATAATTCAGGTTTGATATGTGATAAATATAGTCAGGAATATTTTAATGTTAAAGTAATACATAAAAAAAATGAGGGATTGGGATTAACAAGAAATGTAGGTATTGATAATTCAAAAGGGCAATATATAATGTTTGTTGATTCTGATGACTATATTGAAAAAAATTGTTTGTTTGGTTTATATCAATACGTCAAGAAAAATAATTCTGATGTTTGTTTTTTCCATAGGGCAAAATATTTGAAAAATGGTGTGGTTAAGGAGTCTCAAGAAATTTTTGACAGTAAATGCAATACAAATGAATTGATAGGGTTATGCTTGGGTGAACCATTAAAAAAAGATTTGTTTGAAATTGGACCTGCATGGAAAGCCATATATAACAGAAAGTTTTTACAAGAAAAAAATATAAAGTTTAAATCGGAACGTGAGATATTAAGTGAAGATTATATTTTTTCTGCCGAAGTATGTGCAAAAGCAAATGTTATTTGCTTTTATGATAAAACAATTTATTATTATTGCGATAATGAACAATCACTTACTAATTCCTACAGAAGTGACAGATATAAAAAAGCCGTTGTTTTGTATAAAGAAATGCACAAAATTGCTGAAAAATATAAGCTGACCAATAATGAGATATTAAGAATGGACAATAATTTCTTAATAAATATGCTTGTTTGTTTTAAACATATAAGTTTAAGCTCAGGAATGAATAAAAGAAATAAATTGTCTGAAATAAAAAAAATATGTAAAGATGAAGATGTAAATGGAGTTTTATTAAAGATAACATATGCTGATTCATTAAGCTTAAAAATATTGAAGAAATTAATGTTGGAAACTAACTCAAGAATGATTTATATTTTAATGCGATTAAGATACCATTAAAATATTTATTTATGATATTAGGAAGAATTTTAAAATGAAAATCAAGTTAAATGTATTAATATATATCATAATAACTACGTTAAATGTAACTTTCAAATTTAACGGAGTTACTGTAAAACCTATTTTAAAATATATTTTATCACTTCTATGGATTGCGTATACAATACCATATATATTTAAAAAGAAAAAAGAGAATAAAATAGCAAAAATTCATTTTAAATATGCGATTATACCATTAGCAGCTATGTTTATATATACAATTTTTTTGTGGATTACAGGTATATCACGCGTCGAAAATATACGTTACGTAACACGTCTTATAAGCACAGTTGGTTATCTTGGAATTTGTATATTATATGCTTGTATATCATATATAGTTTTAGGTAAAAAAATAATAGATTATACATGGTATTCATTAATTATATCATATTTTTTCGGATCTATTTGTATGGCGTTTTTTGGAAGTCCTGTTGATACTTTAAGATATATGTTTACACTTAAAGATACGGTGCAAATTACAAAAATATTTGAAGTTCATGACTTGACATTTGCAATGGGATTTTTCCTTATATATTTTGTGTATTTTGGCAAAAAAGAGAATATAAAACATTTATATAGCAAGATAATTATATCGATATTGTATGTTATTTGGGGATATAAACGAATTGAATTTGCAGCAATAGCGATAACATTTATTTTATTTATTTTCATAGGTAGAAAAAGAAAAGAATTATCTTTTAAAACAACAGTAATAACAGGAGTTGTTTTGGCAGTATCATTGATATATGTTTTTTTGGCATCAAGTGGATTACTTTCAATATTGGCAGAAAAATATAATGTTAATTTTATGGGTCGATTGTATACTTATGAATTTATGACAAGATATTTTGAATTTAAACCTACATTTATGGGGCACGGTTTGTCATATGTTGATAAACTTATAGAAGAACTTAGAACTAGAGGAACATTATACAAAGGCTGGATGCTATTGTCGGGAATGCATAGTGATACCTTAAAGAAATATATTGAATTAGGATTTATTGGTTTTATTGTTTGGACAATATATGTCATAAAGATTAAAACAATAAAATTCAAGAATGAATTTTCAGATAAAGTTGCAGCAATATATTTAATGTTTACTGTATATTCTTTTGTATTGTATCTTACTGATAATGTTTTTGAATATTATATATTTACATTAATATATGTTATTATACCTTTAGCTATGAGTGAAATAACGGATAATACAATTAAAAAAGCTGGTGATTGATATGTTTATTAAAGAATTTGTAAAAAAAATATTATATGGCAATAGATATTCATCAGAAACATATATTAAATATCTGAAAAGATTGGGAGTAAAAATTGGTGAAAGAACTGTGATTTTTTCTCCGAGAGAAACATTTATTGATGAACAATATCCTTGGATGGTTGAAATTGGTAATGATGTTCAAATAACTAGAGGTGTTATAATATTGACACATAGTTATGATTGGAGTGTAGTTAAGAAAAAATATTCAAGATTATATGGTGCATCCGGGAATGTTGTTATTAAAGATAATGTTTTTATTGGAGTAAATACTGTAATATTGAAGGGCGTAACTATTGGTGAAAATTCCATAATTGGTGCCGGAAGTGTTGTTGCTAAAGATATACCGGCTAATTCCGTAGCTGTTGGAAATCCGGCAAAAGTTATTCATAAGATTGACAATAGTTATTTAAAAAAATATTCTGACAGACAGGAGAAAGAAGCTATTGATTTGGCTGTCGGTTATTATAATAGATATAAAAAGTGGCCTGATAATACTATATTTTATGATTATTTTTGGTTATGGAATGATGATAAAGACTATGAAAAAATACCGAGATATAAATACGAAATGGAATTGCTGGGAAATTACGAAGATTGTATGAAAAATCTAAAATTAATAAGACAGAATCCTAGATATGCTTCATTTGATGAGTTTATAGAAAAGTGTAAATGTTTGGTATAAAGGAGAAAAAATGATAGCTTTTTTTTGCAGAACACCTATACATATATTTAGAACAATTCAGTTAAAATATGAAATGTTTGAGAAAGAGAAAGTTGATGTTTATGTTTTTTCATCATTTAATGGAGCAAGTAATATTGTGCAAAGATTGAAAAAAATAAATATTTTTGAAAATGTATATTATATTGATGATAGCACATATATGAAAGGAAGACATTTGGTTGATCTTAAAGCATGTGTTATAAAATCAGAGTTTAAGAAAATCTTATCAGAAAAAAAATATAGAGAATTGTTTACATATAATATTTATGGACCGTTTAACGAGGTTGGTTATAATGTTTTAAAGAAAAATAATATTGATTTAAAGTATAATGTTGTGGAGGATGCTCCAACTGTATATGGAATACAATATAAAGAAAATAAGTGTATTAAATATTTATTTAAAATATTCAATTTAAAATCATCAATAAGAAATATTAATTGCTGGTGGTTTAGCTCACCTGAAAGCATGTCTCCGTTCAGAAACGGAAAAAAACAAAAATTGCCTATGGTTTCAAGACAAAATAAAAAAATGTGTCAAACAATTAATTATGTATTTGAATACAAAGAAGATGTTGATTTGCAAAATGCAGATGTAATATTAATGGAAGAATGTTATTCTAATGATGGATTGATAAAGAATGAAGATATAGAATTGTTTAAGCAGGTTATTGACATTGATAAAAAATTTAATTCAGTTGTTAAGTTACATCCCAGATCAAAGATAAATAGATTTGAAAATAAATTTAATATTATTAAATCACAGGGAATACCATGGGAAGTTTATATTCTTAACTGTCCGATGAAAGATAAAATATTAATATCTTTATCATGTGCAACAATGACATCAGGAAAATTTATGTTTGGTGAAGAATCATATTCTCTTCTTTTATTTCCTATTATAGAGGATAAAGTAATTGATACATATGATAAATCAAAATATTTTACGGAAGAAAGAAAGAAAAAATTGAGTAGTCAAAAGCAGATGTATGATGATAAAAATAAGTTCTTTATAGCAAGTACTGTTAAAGAAGCAAAAAATAAATTATTTGAATGGTTGGATAATAAAAATGAGTAATATTAAGAAAATAATTAAAAAAATTCTTCCGGATAAATTAATATATGATTATAGAATTATTCAGATATTACCTCAGTATATACGTTCAAAGCATAAAGCAGCAAAGATTAGTATACCTGAATTTAAGATGATGTCAGATGAAGAAACAGTAGATTGTATTATTAATAAAAATATGTCTCTTTCACGTTTTGGGGATGGCGAATTCTTATGGATGTGTGGTCAAAAATTAAATTCATTTCAGAAATACTCACCAGAACTAGAGAAGCGGCTTATAAATACAATGAAATCAAAGAATGAAAAGTTGCTTATAGGATTTCCTAAAGGAATTATTGATTCACATAAATGTAATTTGTTTGCAAGAATGCATTGGACAATTATCAGGGCAAATTATTTTTATGATATAGCAAAGTTCTTGGATGAAAGTCAAACATATTGTGATGCAAGTATAACAAGACCTTATATTGATTATTGTGATATAGAATTTAGCAGGCATAAGTTTGAAAATTTAAAAAGAATTTGGGATAACAAAAATATTGTTATAGTAGAAGGAAAGAAAACAAAACTGGGCATAGGAAATGATTTGTTTGACAATGCATTGTCAATAAAAAGAATAATATGTCCGGCAGAAAATGCATTTGAAAGTTTGGAAAAGATAGAAGAGTCTATTAAAAAAAATGTATCAAAGGACACTCTTATGCTTGCAGCTTTGGGACCGACCGCTACGATTTTAGCATCAGATATGTGTGATAATGGTTATCAGATGGTTGATATAGGACATATTGATGTTGAATATATGTGGTATTTGCATAGAGCTATATTAAGGGAACCTATAGAGGGAAAATCTGTAAATGAAAGTGGAAACAGAGATTGTTCTAATGTTTACGATAACGATAAAATTTATTTAAATTCTATTATATGTGAAATCAATTAAGTTAAGTAAGTATATTTTAAAGAGGTATTTAATGTGAAAAATAAGTATAGTTATTTGTCAAAAAATATATTGTTATTTTCAATTAGTTCGTTTGGGCAAAAAATACTTGCATTTTTATTGGTTCCGTTATATACATCTGTATTATCAACAGCAGATTATGGTACTGTTGATTTGATTACAACAACTGTAAGCATATTAGTCCCAGTGTTTACAATTAATATATCAGAAGGTGTTTTGAGATTTACATTAAAAGATAAAGATAATAAGGATTATTTTTCATATGGTATTTATATGACAATTAAGGCGGCACTTATATTGTTGGTTTTACTTTTTTTGTTGTCAATAATACCGGTAGAGTATAGTTTTAAGAAATATTATGCATGGATGTATCTGATTTTTATTGCAAATTGTATATATAGCTTGTTTCAAAATTATCTTCGTGCGGTAGATAAAGTGCCGATTATGGTTTTTTCAAGTTTGTTAAATACTGTTGTTATGTTGGTATCGAATATTATATTACTTGTATATATAAAAATTGGTATTACAGGATATTTTGTATCAATGTTTTTGGGAATTATGGCAGCCAATATATATATGTTATTTAAAGGAAAGCTTGTAAGATGTATAACTTTGGATTTTAAAAATAATCCCAAAATGAAAAAAGAATGTATTTCATACTGTTTTCCTACAATATTTACAGCTTTGGCATGGTGGATTAATTCAAGTCTGGATAAATATTTTGTTACAGGTATGCTTGGAGTAAGTGAGAATGGTATATATTCGGTTAGTTATAAAATACCTACAATATTAGGAGTGTTTCAAAATATTTTTTCACAGGCGTGGATGTTATCTGCTATAAATGAATATGATGCTGACGATAGTGATGGCTTTTTTGGAAAAACATATGAAATGTATAATTCGTTAATGATTTTTTGTTGTGAAGGGATAATGATATTTAATATATTATTATCACGGATTTTATATGCAAAAGATTTCTTTGTTGCATGGAAGTATGTTCCACTGTTATTGCTTTCATCTTTGTTCAGTGCATTAAGCGGTTATTTGGGAAGTATTTTTTCGGCGGTAAAGGATACAAAAATTGCGGCAAAAACAACAATGATTAGTGCATTATTAAATGCATTATTAAATGCAGTTTTAATACCTAAATTTCATATATATGGAGCTGCGGTTGCTACGGTTTGTTCATATGTAATAGCTTGGGGAATAAGATATATTGTTTCAAAAAGATATGTTAGAATGAAAATAAATGAAAAGAGAATGCTTTTTGCATATGTATTATTGGTATTACAGACAATATTGGCATCTACAAAAAGTCATTTCTATTTGTTACAAATAATTATTATATTAATTACAATGTTATTATTTAGAAAATATTATATAAAAATATTCTCAATGGTCATAAAAAAAATTAAAAAGGAGAAATAATTATGAAAAAAGTAACAGCGGTTGTGCCAATGAAGCTTAATAACAGAAGATTGCCACAGAAAAATACGAAATCCTTTACTAATGGTAAGCCATTATGTTATTACATATTGTCTACATTATTAAAAATAGATGGAATAGACGACGTGTATGTATATTGCAGCAATCCTGATATAAGGGAATTCATTCCGGAAGGGGTTAAATATTTAAAAAGGTCAGAGTCACTTGACACTGATTCAACAAAGATGAATGATGTGTTAAAAAGTTTTGCAATGGAAGTTGATTCAGATATATATGTAATGACGCATACAACGGCACCATTTGTAAAAAAAGAATCAATAATAAAAGGGATACAAGCCGTTTTATCAGGAGAATATGATTCGGCATTTGCTGCAAAAAAATTACAGGATTTTCTTTGGAAAGATAATAAACCATTTAATTATGAACTCGATAATATTCCAAGAACGCAGGATTTGCCGCCTATTTATGAAGAAACTAGTGGGTTTTATATATATGAAAAGGATGTAATCAATAAATATAATCGTAGAATAGGACAACATCCATATATTGTTGAGGTTGGTGAAATAGAGGGGATTGATATTGATGAACTTGAAGATTTTATGATTGCAGATGCAATATTTAATCATATTATATTAAATAATTATGGTGGTGAATAGACATTGTATAATAATATAGTTAAAGAAAACAGAAAAGAAGATTTAGATATATTAAGAGTAATAGCTATTATTTTTGTTCTCAGTGTTCATGGACTTAGTTATATTGGGTTTTATGAGCATCGTTTTAGTGGTGGAGTGATGTTTATATTATCAGTTGTAAGGACATTGTTTATTACTTGTGTTCCTTTGTTTTTGATAATTACGGGAGCTTTACATAATGAGGATAATTACAATAAAAAATTTTTTGTAAGATTAATAAAAATTATTATTATATATACAATTGCAGCAATATTGTGTTCAATATTCAATATTGTAAAAGATAAGATAACCGTAAAAACGATATTAATAAATTATTTTTCTTTTAAAGCTGCACCATATGGTTGGTATGTAGGTATGTACATGGGATTGTATTTAATGATTCCGTTTTTAAATAAAGCATGGAATGGTTTTGAAGAAAAATCAAAAAAAATAATTATTACATGTTTGTTTTTAATAGTGATTATTCCAAGTGTATTTAATACATTTAATTTTGATAATGTAAATTGGTTATATGGTACACAAGAAAGTTATACTAAAGTTGTTGATGAATATTGGACATTTTTATATCCGGTTTTCTATTTTTTTATCGGAAAGTATATATATGAATTTTCAAAAAACAATAATAGATATAATAAGAAAAAAGTCATTTTGTTGTTAATACTTGCATGCACTTTGTTCGGTTTTATAAACTATTTTAAAAATTATGATTATTTTTATCCGTTTACAAAGGAAACATCTTACAGTGGTTATCAAAGTGTTGTTATATCGTGTCTGATAACAATGCTGGTTTTAAATACTAATATAAAAAATACGGTTATTAAAAAAGGTATATACATATTATCAAAATATACGCTCGGAACATATTTGATTTCTTATATTTTTGATGTTGTTTTGTATTATATAGTAAAGCATATATTTAATAATATAGCTGGTTTATCATTAGTGCTTCCGTTTACTATACTTGTAAATTTAATTTTATCTACATTAACATCATTTTTTATAACTGAAATTTCTGAAAAATTATATAAAGTTATATCAAAAAAAATGTTGGATTAGAATAAAGATGAAATGGGGACTTGTTATTTATGGAAAAGCAAAGAGAAGTAAATCGTAATTGTGGAATAGAGATGCTCAAAATAATATCAATTTTTCTGATAATTATAAGTCATGTTGTAATGACAATACGATTAAAAAATCAATTTGTATCATATGATGATTATATTTTTGACTTTTCTTATGTATCAAAGGGAATGAGTGGAATTATATTGGCGATATTTCAGCATTTTGGTTCTTTGGGTAATACAATATTTTTTGTATGTTCGTCATGGTTTTTACTTGAAAAAGATACCGTTTCAAAAAATAAGTGGATAAAAATGTTTTTGGAAATTTGGACTATATCATGTGCTATTCTTTTACTCATGTTAATATACACTGGCGGAAGAATAAATAATAAATTAATTATAAAATCGTTATTACCTAATTTTTTTACCAATAATTGGTATGTTACGGCGTATTTAATATTTTATCCATTACATACGGTTTTGAATAGAATAATAAAAGATTTAAATCAAAAAAATTTATTAAAGATAACGACGGTTTTATTTTTGCTTTATTGTGTATGTAATTCTTTGTACGATTCTTTTTTTTCATCAGTTATTATTATGTGGATTACGTTATATTTTTTTATTGCATATATAAAAATATATATGATTGAGTTATGTAATAATATAAAAGTAAATAGAATTGTATTAATAATCGGAATTTCAATAATAGTTTTTTTGATAGTTTTTACATATATAGTAGGGGGGGATAATAAATTTTTTTCGAATAAAATGATTTTTTGGAATAAAAACTGCAATCCGATTTTTTGGGTAATTGCTGTTACTTTATTTAATATATTTCGTAAAATAAAGATAAAAAGTAGTTTTATTAATAATATATCAAAATATTCGTTACTTATATATATTATACATGAAAACATTTTGCTAAGAAATTATATCAGACCATATATTCTTCATTTAATATATAATATTTTAGGTTATAAGTATATTATAGTATGGGTTGTATTATTAAGTATTGTTATATTTGCATTTTCATTACTTATTGGTATTATTTATAGAGTATTATTTGGAAAAATCATTGAAAAGTTAGCTGGTAAAATGATAGTGTTGATTGATAAGATATATAAAAAATATGAAAAAACCATGTATAAAATAAAATAAATGAGCATTTACACTTAATAAATATATGATATAATTTACTAAAAGTCGCTCATAATTAAATGATTAAGAAAGGAGTATGATGTTAAAGACATCATGATGATGCGTATGAAGAAAAGAACATTCATAACAAGAATTACAGCACTTATAATGGCGGTTTTGCTTGCGGTTGGAATGCTTCCAAATACAATGGTTAGAGCTGAACAGCCAGATGTATTTGATTCTTATTCTGATAGTAATGATTTATTAGAATATTATGAAGTAAAGCCATTAACCTTATTGGCAGATAATGAAGAAGAACCTGTGGTTCATTATGATGATATAGCTTTATTGTCAGAACAGGAAGATATAACGGTAAATAGTGAAAGTGAATTGTATAAGTATCTTTCAAAGAAAATGGCAGAAAGAAGCACACAGATTAATATTATACTTCCAAACGATATTAATAATTCAATAGGTGGTCCAGTAAATGCATATACGAATGCCATAGCATATAGTGACTCATGTTCAGGCCAGGAGGCAGATGCTATAAGATATGGTGGAACAGGTTTTCGTGTTTCAACAGGATATTATTCATCACAATATACGAAGTATTCTTACACTATGACATATTATACGACAGCTGAACAAGAAGAGAAACTTACAGCTGCAGTAAATAGTGCAATGGATTCAATGAATCTTAATGGTAAAACTGACGCAGAAAAAGTAAAACTTATACATGATTATATATGTGATAAAGTTGATTATGATTATTCAGGACTTTCGGATTCCTCAAATTTAATAAAATATACTGCTTACGCTGCTTTATGTGAAGGAAAAGCAGTATGTCAGGGATATGCAGTATTATTTTATCGTATGTGTAAAGAAGCGGGATTATCAGTAAGGATTATTTCTGGAACTGGAAATGGAGGTCCACATGCATGGAATATAGTTAAAGTTGATAATGCATATTATAATGTGGATTCAACATGGGACGGACAGGATAGTACAACTTTGGATACATATCTGCTTCTTAATGAAAAGGATTTTTCTTCTAATCATACAAGAAATAGTGAATATACAACAGATGAATTTTATGAGACGTACCCAATGGGACTTGTATCATATTATAAGCAAAATCCAACATATGACACACCATTAGAGACCATGAATTGGGAGTTTAATTACTCTGCTATTGATGGGAACACAGTTTCAACAAAAGCAAATGGAAAATCTAAGCTGTTAATTTATTTCAGTACAAATTGTGGAAATTCGCGAGCTGTTATAAAGAGTTTGTCTGATAAAAAGTATACAGATTTAGATATTATAGCAATTAATGCAAATCAGGCTTCGCTTGACGATGTAAAAACATTTAAAAATACATATGGAAGCGATAATGTTATATTTACGTATGGTAATTCGCTGAATGGAACAATGGCAAGCAGTAATATGTGGAATTATGTATATATGAAAGATTCCTCTATGTCATCAATTTATTATCCTGTTATGGTATATATTGATAAGAATGATAATGTTCAGCATGTTACAGTAGGATATCAGGAGTTATCAGTAATACAAAACTATCTTGAGTATTATTGTGGCATACAAAATGAAGATAGTGTATTTATTGTTAAATATCGTCCAAATGGTGGTGATGGCGATGAAATAGTAAAAACATATAATATGAAATCAACTGCTGAGGTTTTAAATAATCCCTATAATAATACAGGCTATGTATTTAAAGGCTGGAATACTAAATTTGATGGTTCGGGTGATTTTTATACAGCTGGTTCTAAGATATCCAATCCTAAAACAAATATTATACTATATGCACAGTGGGAGAAGTTCAAGCAGCTTGAGAATGTAAAACTTGGAGAATTTAAGAATACAAAAGATGGAATAGTGATAAACTGGGAAGAAGTAGAAGGTGCTGATACATACCGAATCTACAGGAGAACAGTAAATGGAAACTGGATGGCACTGACAAGCAGTGCAACAGGAACAAGCTATACCGATAGAACAGCTGTGGAAAATGTTACATATTATTATACAGTAAGAGCTTTAAGAGCCGATATAATAAGTCCAAAATATGATGATACAAAATTTATAAAATGTAGTAGATAAATAATGGAGGGTCTTGCGATGAATGATATAGTATTAAAATTTAGAGAAAAGATTAAAAACAATGAATTTGTATATGGTATATTTACGAAATCGCAGGACCCAATGTTTGTCGAAATTCAGGGAATATCTGAGTATGATTTTGTGATTTTAGATTCTGAACATGGACCTTATTCTGTTTCACAGCAACAAAATAATATAAGAGCGGCGTTATTAAGAGGTTTACTTCCTATTGTACGAGTAAGTGAACTTTCCGAAAACATGATTGGTAAAGCCTTAGATATAGGAGCATTAGGCGTACAGGTACCTCAAATAGAAAATGCAAAACAGGCTAAAAAAGCTGTTAAATATGCAAGGTTTTATCCTTATGGAGAAAGAGGTGTTTGTAGATTTGTGTCTGCAGCTGATTATTCAGCAAAAGATAGAAATGAATATTTTAAAAGTTCAAAAGATTTGCTTGTAATTCTTCAATTAGAAGGAGTGCAGGCAATATCTAATTTAGATGAAATTTTAGAGGTTGAAGGAATAGACATTATTTTTATTGGTCCATATGATTTGTCACAGTCTTTAGGTGTACCAGGAGATATTAAAAATCCTAAAGTTTTAAATGCTATGATTAATATTGTTGAAAAGGCAAAAGAGAAAAATATAGTTGTTGGAACATTTACAGATGATTATGAAATGGTGACAAAATGGAAAAATATGGGAGTTCAGTATATAAGTTATTCTACTGATTCAGGAATGTTTTATGATTATTCTCGCGATGTATATAATGCATTGCGAATGTGTGGAGAAAAAGAAAAAAAGTCTTTAGTTTTAGATAGTACATTAAGTAATGGTGGTCAGGTAATAGATTGGAAATATTCAGATAAAGATATAAAATTTATTTTAGATAAACTTGAGAACTCAAAGATTGAGTTTATTGAGATGGGTATATTGAATGATACAATAAACCCGGAAGGAACAAAATTTAATAATATTCTAGAAGTTAATAAAATTTTAAATAATAGGAATCCGGAAAAGTATTTTGTTAAGATTGAATATGGAGAATATCAAATAGAAAGCATTAAGCCATATAATGGTTGTGGAATAAAAAAAATTAGGATTTGTTTTTATAAAAATGATTTATTGAAATTATTGGGTGATGTAAATATATTGATAGCTAAAGGATATCAGGTTATTTTAGAGGCTAAGTCAATTTTTGATTATTCTGATAATGAATATGAATATTTTATAAAAGTATGTAATGATATTAAGCCATATGCTGTATTCATTTCAGATGATTTTGGAATGATGAGCAGAGAAAAGATATTATATTATTACAAAATGATTGAAAGATTACTCAATAGTAATATCTATATAGGATTTCATTTACATAATAATAAGCAACTTGCTATGGCAAATGCAATTCTATTGTTAGAAAATTCGCAAAGAAATATAATTATTGATTCATCCATATATGGAATGGGTAGCGGGGCAGGTTTGTTAAATACTGAATTATTGATTGAATATTTAAATGATAATTATAATGATGAATATGAAATTATTCCTATATTAGAAATAATGGATTCGGTTGTCAATAATGTATATATTAAAAAAAGTTGGGGATATTCGTTGCCAAATTATTTATCAGCTAATTATAATGCTAATCCTGATTATGCTAAATATCTTGTTGAAAAGAATAATTTAACTCTTAAAGAAATGAATAATATTTTTTCTATGATAGATGAAAATAAAAAAATATATTTTGACAGGAAGTATATTGAGGCATTATATGAAGAAACTTTGAATAATCCTGTTGATAATACAGATTTTTATGAAGTAAAAAAACTATTTTACCATAGAAATATTGTTGTAATAGCACCTGGAAAATCATCTGAACGAAATAAAAAAATAGCATCGAAAATAAAACAGGATGGTGGATTAATCATTTCGATTAATTTTATGTATGATGAAGAGCTTGTAGATTATATTTTTGTTGGAAATATAAGAAGAATGTCCGAATTGAATAAAAAATATTATTATAAAGTAATAGCTACATCAAATATTCCAGTATCAAATGTTTATGCAAGAATAAAATATTCATTATTGCTTAATTCTCAAGAATATGTAAAAGATAATTCAGGTTTAATGCTTTTAAAATTATTGTCATTGTGTGAATGTTCTGGAATAAATGTAATAGGAATGGATGGATATTCATATAATTCAGAAGAAAATTATTATTTGAATGAATTGGAATTAGCAAGTAGCATGGAGCAGGTTGATAATATGAATTTGGGAATGCAGATTATGAAGAAAAAATTTAAAGAAATGGGAATTAACTTTATTAAGTGACTTAAGGAGAGAAAATCATGTGTGGAATAGTAGGTTACATAGGAAATGAACAGGCAGCACCGATTTTGCTTGACGGATTATCAAAACTTGAATATAGAGGATATGATTCAGCAGGAATAGCAGTAAGAGACAGTGATGGAAATATTAATATTGTCAAGGCAAAGGGCAGATTAAAGGGATTGATTGAAAAAACTGACAGTGGTAATGCAGTTCCTGGAACATGTGGCATCGGGCATACGAGATGGGCTACACATGGTGAACCATCAGAGACAAATGCACATCCGCATATGAGTGATGATGGAAATGTTGTTGGCGTGCACAATGGAATAATTGAGAATTATCAGGAATTAAAAGAGAAACTTTTAAAGAAAGGTTATTCATTTTATTCATCTACAGATACAGAAGTTGCAATAAAACTGGTGGATTATTATTACAAAAAATATGAGCATACACCTGTAGATGCCATTAATCATGCTATGGTTCGTATTCGAGGTTCATATGCGTTTGCGTTTATTTTTAAGGATTATCCGGATGAGATATTTGTTGCTAGAAAAGATAGTCCTATGATTATAGGCGTATCAGATGGCAATTGTTATGTAGCTTCTGATGTGCCTGCAATTTTGAAGTATACAAGAAATGTATATTATATTGGCAATATGGAGATTGCTAAGCTGGGTGATGGTAAAGCAGTATTTTATAATCTTGATGGTGATGAGATTGAGAAAGAACTTGTTGAAATCAAGTGGGATGCACAGGCAGCTGAAAAGGGTGGCTTTGAACATTTTATGATGAAAGAAATCCATGAACAGCCTAGAGCAATCCTTGATACATTGAATTCAAAGTTAAAAGATGGAAAGATTGATTTGTTGGATGTAGGACTTAGTGATGAAGATATAAAAAGAATTTCTCACATCTATATTGTTGCGTGCGGATCTGCATATCATACAGGGGTCGTTACCCAATATGTAATGGAAGATTTGGCAAGAGTTCCTGTACGTGTGGAACTGGCATCTGAATTCAGATATAGAAGACCTATTCTTGATAAAGATGATTTGGTGATAGTTGTAAGCCAGTCGGGTGAGACTGCTGATACGTTGGCAGGTTTAAGACTTGCAAAAGAACAGGGAGTAAAAACACTTGGAATTGTCAACGTTGTTGGTTCATCAATAGCAAGAGAAGCGGATAATGTATTTTACACATTGGCAGGTCCTGAAATATCGGTTGCTACTACAAAGGCATACAGTGCACAGCTTATAGCGGGATATTTATTGTCAATAGAATTTGCAAAAGTGAGAGAACAGATTACAGAAAAACAGTATTTTGAATATATAGAAGAACTTAAATCTATTCCGGAAAAGATTAATAGGATTATTGAAGATAAAGAACGTATACAGTGGTTTGCAGCTAAACAGGCAAATGCAAAGGATATTTTCTTTGTCGGCAGGGGAATTGATTATGCGGTATGCCTTGAAGGAAGTCTCAAATTAAAAGAAATAAGTTATATTCACTCTGAAGCATATGCAGCCGGGGAGTTGAAACACGGAACGATAAGTCTTATTGAGGACAATATACTTGTTATCGGCTCACTTACACAGCCGGATTTATTTGAGAAGACAGTAAGTAATATGGTTGAGTGTAAGAGCCGCGGTGCATCACTTATGGGTCTTACAACATTTGGCAATTATTCAATTGAGGATACAGCGGATTTTGTTGTATACGTTCCTAAGACAGACCCACATTTTGCAGCAAGTCTTGCAGTAGTGCCGCTTCAGCTGCTTGGCTATTATGTATCGGTTGCAAGAGGACTTGACGTAGATAAGCCTAGAAATCTGGCGAAGAGCGTGACGGTGGAGTAAAATATAGCGATTTAATAAAGAAGTACTAAATTCGGGAAAGGAAATTACTAATCTTTTATTACAAAAAATGCTGTGGCTTAACGGTTGTCGTTAAAGCCACAGCTATTTATCTTTTTATTATTTTTTTATAGTCTATAACATAAATAAATACATACATAACAGCCATTAGAGCAAATCCGCCGATAACATCTAAGACAGAGTGCTGCTTTAAGAATATAGTTGACATGCAGATTAAAATGCAAAGAACAAGAGATGCATATCTGACTGCCGGTTTATTTTTAAGTGCTTTACATTTTGCAAGTGCAATGTGTACAGCAAGCGAATTGTATACATGAATACTCGGAAATACATTAGTGGATGTATCTGTTTTGTAAAGTCCTTTTACGATTTTACCACATATATTATCAGGAATATATGAAGGGCGAAGTGTTAATCCATTTGGATAAATCATGCATATCGTAAGTGCAAGGCTCATTCCTATTATAAGAGAGAGAGCAAATTGTACAAATTCTTTATCGGATGCTTTATAAAGCATAAAAATACATGAGCCTACAACATAGAAAAACCATAAAATATATGGAATTATAAAAAATTCACAAAATGGGATTTTATCGTCGAGGGGTGTATTTAAAATATGAATTCCGGGCATATCCGGCTGGATAAAATGCTCAAGCGTAAAAAACCATGGCATATATATGAATACATACAGACCATAAAGGCAACGTTTGAGATATTTTTTATTTTCTTTATAACCCATAATAAAATAACCTTTCCGAAAACAAAGATATTTCATTATATCATTGATGCTGTTTTTATGCAATCAAAAGCTGAAACTTTACAAATTATATATCAATGTAATATAATAATAGGAACGATAAAAAACAAATGGAGAATGTTATGTTACAGCTTGAGCATGTAAAAAAGTCGTATGACAAAAAAGAAGTCCTTACGGATGTCACATATACATTTGAAGAGGGAAAAGTATATTCTCTTCTTGGTGGTGCAGGTGCAGGAAGAACCACATTGCTTGAGTGTATATGCGGTGATTTGTCTATAGATGACGGAACTATTGTCACAAAAGAAAAAGAGGATATATTTCTTGCTTCAAAACAGAGTATTCTTCCTATGTATATATCAGGTAATGAATTTATACATTATCTTTGTGAACTTCAGAAACAGGCAAGAGAGCCTGAGTATTATCTTGAACGCGTTGGTCTTGATGAAAAAATCCGCAGCAGAATGATATGTGAATATACATTTGAAGAAAAGAAAAGAATCCAGCTTGCGGCATATCTTGTTCAGAAACCATATGTTATTATGTTTGATGAACCTTTTGATTATTGCAGTGATGAATATATAGATATGTTTCTTCGTGTTCTTAATGAGGAAGCGGAAGGTCATATTGTAATTGTTACAACTGGTATATTTGCAATGGCAAAAAGGATTGCTAAAGATGTGCTTGTTTTAAGTAATGGCGAGATAAATGAAGTTACTTATGAGATGATAGATATTCCTGAAATAAAAAAAGCGATATTTGATATATTGGGAGAATTAGAAGAATGATTATTTTCAAGAAAATGTTTGCCGAGAAGATTCTGAGATTCCACGAAGCAATGAACAGATTCTCAGAGCTGCTTATGCGTATGCCGCATCTTGGTGACAAGATAAGAAATCAGATAGAAGAGAATGATAATTACAGATTAAAGATGACATTTGGCGTGATTGCCCAGATTGGCATTGTTTTATTTGAACTTTTACGCAAATTTTTATATGTCGGATTTTTTGTGTATCTGCCATACAGAATTATAGCACATTTTTGTCCGCTCATTGCATCACACAGAGAGCTGACAATGATATTTTTGTTTTTTATGCTTTCAACAATATGTGGAAGTCTGGCAAATACCACGCTTATGTCGATGGGTGACAGGGATTATCTTATGATAAGAATAATGTTAATAAGCCCGTACATGAATTTTCTCGGAAAGATTGTATACAAGATTGCGACAGATCTGGTTTATTTTACAATTATACTTACGATATTCGGTATTCCATTCGGACATAGTCTTGCACTGAGTATAGTTACGGCATCACTTCGTCCGGTTGGTGAGATGATTGCTATTATTATGTTTGATAAAATAAAAGCGATTTATAATAACAGAGGTATTTACAATGGATTAGTAATGGCATTATGCGTTATTATTGCATATGGAGTGCCGGTATTCCAGAGAAAGCTTTCATCAGAGTGGATGTCAGTAGTTCATCCGGGATTTGTAATATTTATGGTACTGATTGGTGCCGGGGCATCATTTTTCCTGTGGTGGTACAAACATTACAGAAAGATAATGAGAGAAGCTATGTATATAAAACGCGAAATGTAAGCGGTTTTTGAATGGAAATAGTTATTTATAAAAATAGAGCAGGGAGAAAGAGGTGGCTGATATGTCAGATAAGAAAAAGATTTATAATATAATCCTTAAAGCAGCGATAGCAGCCGGATTTATCCTTGTTTTCTGGTTTATATGGTATTATCATTACCGTGAAGATAAAGCTGGACAGATAGTTTTGAAGTCGCGTTATACGTTCAGCGTCCGCATAGATTCTAACGGAAATGTAGTAAATGGCGAGGAGGACAGTGATTCGGTTGACCATACACTTGCGGATGCATTCGGCAATCTGAAGATTGATGAAATCGGTGATGTATGGATAAGAGAGTTTACTGCACAGTATACACAGAAATATCTTGCATGGTCAAAGCAGCTTAAAAAGATAACACTCAATAAAACCCAGATTTTAAATGAGAGCGAAAATACCGTTTTAATAAGTTTTTCAGCCGGAATGAATGAACATGATTCGGAAAATTTTGCTTCATGGAATGGTGTGCTTGATGATGGAAGATTAAGCTGTGAGTGGGTTGTGTCATTTTACATAGATAATCATTACGACGGAACAGCTACTATTTATGTAAAATCAATTGATACACCTGAAGATTACGGAATTGCCCAATATAATCAGAATAAGAAAAATAATGTTGATAAAGTTGACGAGACACAGAAAAAGTCACTTACAAATTATGAGATAAAAAATAATACATTGTCAGTTACATATGATGGCGGTGAAAAGTATATTAATGTTCCGGTTGATACTTCAAATCTACTTTTCTCAGGCGATTCAACGACTGAACTTAAAAAGGGAAGTTATTATATAAGTACGACAAAGACTGCATTTGTATATGGAGGAAAAGTATCGGGAAATAATAAGGTTCCTGTAACTCTTGTATATACAAATGACATGGGGGCTAACTGGATTACATGTGAAATTGATAAAATATACACATCTACATATTATTATGTGGAATTTTTTGATGAAAATTCAGGTGTCATGGCAGTTGGATATGATAAAAATGAGCAGCAGCAGTCATCGCGGATTTATTCGACAACAGACGGTGGAGAGACATGGAACACGGTCGGTGCCGGACCTGCGACTAATATAATAAAAGGTATTAAGTATATTGACGAAAAGATTGGATTTTTCTGCTATGATTATGTTGACGGAATGGACAGCAATCTTTACATGACATCTGATTCAGGAAAGACATTTTCAAAGATAATCCTTGAACCGCAGGAACTTGACAGCACAGCACTTGATGCAGTTTCATCCGGTCAGTCGTCATCTGCTGATAATAAGCTGAAGTGGTCTGATGTATATAAGGAGGCTCTTGTGCCTGTATATGGAAGCGACGGAACAATAACGGTATACCTTACGCAGGGTGCCGGCGGCGTTTATAATAACGGAAAAACGGCAGCCATGTATCAGTCAACAGATAAGGGTGCAACATTCAAATATATTGGACAGTATGAAATCAACAAGAATAATTAGCAATAATCATTATAGGAAAAAATTTATAAAAATACCTGAAATTGCATAAAACTTGATTGATTTCATACTTGAAAAAAACACGATAGTGTGGTAAAATTTATAAAATTTGAGAAAAAAGGCAATTTTTTGTCTTTTTTTTTGTCCAAAATACGAAAGGAACAGGTGGCATTCATGAAAGCATTTTTAATACTTGAAGACGGAACAGTGTTTAGCGGAACCAGCATTGGTGCTGAACGTGAAGTTATAAGTGAGATTGTCTTCAATACGTCGATGACAGGATATTTGGAGGTTCTTACTGACCCATCATATGCAGGACAGGCAGTAACAATGACATATCCATTAATTGGTAATTACGGTATCTGCTATAAAGATATGGAGTCTTTAAAGGCATGGCCGGATGGATTTATTGTGAGAGAACTTTCCAGAATGCCAAGTAACTTCAGATGTGAAGATACTATACAGAAATTCCTTGTTGATAATAATATTCCAGGTATAGCAGGAATTGACACAAGAGCACTTGCTAAGATTCTTCGTGAAAAGGGTACGATGAACGGAATGATTACAACAAATGAAAATTATAATCTTGAAGAGGTTCTTCCTAAGATTAAAGAATATACAGTTTCAGGCGTTGTTAAAAAGGTTACATGTAAAGAGAAGAGTGTACTTAATGGTGATGGATTTAAAGTTGCTCTTTTGGATTTTGGTGCAAAGAAAAATATTGCTCGTTCATTAAATAACAGAGGCTGCGAGGTTACTATCTATCCTGCCGAGACTAAGGCAGAAGAGATTCTTGCTTCAAATCCTGACGGAATTATGCTTTCCAACGGTCCTGGAGATCCTAAGGAATGTACGGAAATTATTGAAGAATTAAAGAAGCTTTATGCAAGTGATGTGCCTATGTTTGCAATATGTCTCGGACATCAGCTTATGGCTCTTGCAACAGGTGCAGATACTCACAAGCTTAAATATGGACATCGTGGTGCAAACCATCCTGTAAAAGATCTGAAGACAGGCCGTGTATACATTTCATCACAGAACCATGGATATGTTGTAGACGAGACAACACTTGATCCGAATGTGGCTAAGCCTGCATTTGAAAATGTTAATGATAAGACTAATGAGGGTCTTGAATATGTAGGTAAGAATATATTTACGGTTCAGTTCCATCCGGAAGCATGTGCAGGTCCTCAGGATACAGCATATCTTTTTGACAGATTTATTGACATGATGAAGATGAAGAAGGAGGAACAGTAAGATGCCAAAGAATCCCAATATTAAAAAAGTATTAGTAATCGGTTCAGGTCCTATTGTAATCGGACAGGCAGCAGAGTTCGACTATGCCGGAACACAGGCTTGTCGTTCATTAAAGGAAGAGGGCATAGAGGTAGTCTTAGTCAATTCCAATCCTGCTACAATCATGACAGATAAAGATATTGCTGATGAGGTATATATTGAACCTCTTACAGTAAAAGCATTAGAGCAGATTATTTTAAAGGAAAAGCCTGACAGTATTCTTCCGACACTCGGTGGACAGGCCGGACTTAATCTTGCAATGGAAATTGCAGAGACAGGTTTCCTTGAGGAACATAACGTAAAACTTATCGGTACAACTGCACTTACAATTAAGAAAGCAGAAGACCGTCTTATGTTTAAAGAGACAATGGAAAAAATCGGTGAGCCTTGTGCTGCTTCGCTTGTTGTTAATGATGTTGAATCAGGTGAGGCATTTGCAGCCAAAATCGGTTATCCTGTAGTTTTACGTCCTGCATACACACTCGGCGGAAGCGGCGGTGGTATCGCACATAATGTAACAGAATTAAGAGAAATTCTTGAAAATGGTCTCCGTCTTTCAAGAGTTGGTGAAGTTTTAGTAGAACGCTGTATCGCAGGCTGGAAGGAAATCGAGTACGAAGTTATGCGTGACAGCAACGGTAACTGCATTACAGTCTGCAACATGGAAAATATCGACCCTGTAGGTGTACATACAGGTGACAGTATTGTAGTTGCACCTTCACAGACACTTTCAGACAAGGAATATCAGATGCTTCGTACATCTGCATTAAATATTATTGATGAACTCGGAATAACAGGTGGATGTAATGTGCAGTATGCACTTAATCCTGACAGCTTTGAATACTGTGTAATCGAAGTAAATCCTCGTGTCAGCCGTTCATCAGCACTTGCTTCTAAGGCAACAGGTTATCCGATTGCCAAGGTTGCAGCAAAGATTGCACTCGGTTATACACTTGATGAAATCAAGAATGCAATTACAGGAAAGACATATGCAAGTTTTGAGCCTGCACTTGACTACTGTGTAGTTAAGATTCCAAGACTTCCGTTTGATAAGTTCATCTCTGCAAAGAGAACACTTACAACACAGATGAAAGCAACCGGTGAAGTAATGAGTATCGCCAACAACTTTGAGGGCGGTCTTATGAAGGCTATCCGTTCACTTGAACAGCATGTTGACAGTCTGATGTCATATGATTTTACAAAGCTTACAGATGAAGAACTTCTCGAAGAACTTGCAATTGTAGATGACAGAAGAATCTGGAAGATAGCTGAAGGTTTAAGGAGAAATATTCCTGCTGAAAAGATGCATGATATTACAAAGATAGACCTTTGGTTTATTGATAAACTCAAGATTATTGTAGAGATGGAGAATTCATTAAAGAATGAACCGCTCACAGAAGAACTTTTAAAAGAAGCAAAGAGAATTGAATTTCCTGATAATGTAATAGCACAGCTTACAGGAAAGACAGAAAAAGAAATCAAAGAATTAAGAGATAAGTATGATATTCATGCTGCTTTTAAGATGGTTGATACATGTGCTGCTGAGTTTGAGGCAACAACACCTTATTATTATTCAGTATTCGGCAGTGAAAATGAAGCTGTAAAGACTAATGACAAGAAGAAAGTTCTTGTACTTGGTTCAGGTCCTATAAGAATCGGACAGGGTATCGAATTTGACTTCTGTTCAGTTCATTGTACATGGTCGTTCAAAGAGCAGGGATATGAGACAATTATTATTAATAATAACCCTGAGACAGTATCAACTGACTTTGATATTGCCGACAAGCTTTATTTTGAGCCATTGACACCGGAAGATGTACAGAATGTAGTTGATTTTGAAAAACCTGACGGAGCAGTAGTACAGTTTGGTGGACAGACAGCTATCAAGCTTACGGAAGCACTTATGAAGATGGGTGTACCTATTCTTGGTACAAGTGCGGAAGATGTAGATGCTGCCGAGGATAGAGAGTTATTTGATGAAATTCTTGAAAAATGTGAGATTCCAAGAGCTAAAGGTCAGACAGTATTTACTGTAGAAGAGGCTTTAAAGGCAGCCAACGAACTTGGCTATCCTGTACTCGTAAGACCTTCATACGTACTTGGCGGACAGGGTATGCAGATTGCTGTATCAGATGAAGATGTAGTTGAATTCATGAACATCATTAATAGAATTAAACAGGATCATCCAATTCTTGTAGATAAGTATCTCATGGGTAAGGAAATAGAAGTAGATGCTGTATGTGACGGTGAAAATATTCTCATTCCTGGTATCATGGAGCATATCGAGAGAGCCGGAATTCACTCAGGTGACAGTATTTCAGTATATCCTGCAAAGTCACTTACACCTAGAATTACAGACATGATTGTTGATTACACTGCAAAACTTGCACGTTCACTTCACGTAAAGGGCTTAATCAATATCCAGTTTATTGTATACAACGACCAGGTATATGTAATTGAGGTAAATCCTCGTTCAAGCCGTACAGTACCTTATATCAGCAAGGTTACAGGTATTCCTATTGTAAAACTTGCAACAAAGGTAATCACGGGAAGCAAGATTACAGATATGGGTTACGAACCGGGCTTACAGAAGAAATCAGACTACTATGCAATCAAGATGCCTGTATTCTCATTTGAGAAAATCCGTGGTGCAGATATCAGCTTAGGACCTGAGATGAAGTCTACAGGTGAGTGCCTTGGTATTTCAAAAGATTTCGATGAGGCACTTTACAAAGCATTCCAGGGTGCAGGAATATGTCTTCCAAAGCATAAGCAGATTATTATGACTCTCTGCGATGCAGATAAGGAAGATGGTGTAGATATAGCACAGAGATTTGAGGCACTTGGATATAAAATTTATGCTTCAAGAGGAACAGCTAAAGTATTGAAGGAACATGGTGTCCATGCAATTCAGGTAAATAAGATTGGACAGGAAGCACCAACACTTCTTGATTTAATTCTTGAACATAAGATTGACCTTGTTATTGATACACCTGAAAATGGTATTGAGAGAGCAAGAGACGGTTTCCTTATCAGACGTTATGCTATTGAGACAGGCGTTCACTGCCTTACTAGTCTTGATACAGCTCATGCACTTATTTCAAGTCTTGAGCATGCATTTAACAATAAGGATCTTTCAATTGTTGATATTGCAGAAATATAAAAATTACATTGCAGGCACGTAACATAGGTGGCGTGTAAAGCTTAAAAGAGGCTGCTTTCATAGGAAGGCAGCCTTTTGAAGTTATAAGATAATCCTGTTAAGACGGGAATAAAGGAGAAAAGATGCTTAATCTGAATATAAATTGCGATATTTTGCAGGAAAAAAATATAGTTAGGTTTAATGGTGCAGCACTTGAACTTATGAGGTATGAGGGGCAGGAAATACAGGTAAATACATATATTTATCTTGAAAAAGACGGTAAAAAATATCAGTTTATAACATATAATCACTGCGATGCACAAAAAAATGTATCGCTTGACAAAAAAATAATATGTGAGGAAATACAAAATTATGAATTTCCGGAAGAAACAAGAAAGAACCAGATAATATATTATCTTCCGCCTGAGGGAAAAGAAGAGACAGCACTTACGAAGCTTACAAGAAGACGTGAGCAGGATGATTATGATGGTGCATTTCCGGGAGATAATGTGTCAGGCTGTGAATATTTTGCATGGCTTAATGGTGAGGGTGATGACAATTATATGGTGCTTTTATCAACTAAAAATCTTACAATGGTTTTCAGGCCGCAGTTTATGGATAAATTCGGCATAGATATGCTGGCACAAAGAAATCATGAGTTGTTTGAAAATGTATTTACAGAAGGAAATGTTATAAAATTTGATGGTGCTTTGATGGGAATTGTAAAAATTTCTGATATTTATGCAGTAGAAACATGTATTTACATTGAAAAAGACGGTGAAAAATATGTATACAGATGTCTTGAAAAATTCGATGAATGCCGTGAAGAGATAATTAAAAATACAAGATTTTACCGCGAAATAAGTTTTTGTAAAACGGAAGAATTTAATATTCCGGACGAGTCGGAATATGCGATGCTTGACTGTTATATTTCATATGATGATAAACCGGTTATGATAAAGAAAACAGGCAGGGCACAGTACGGAAAATATGTTCCGTTTGAAGATAAAGATGTCGAGGCAAGAGGCTGTGGATATTTTAATGCAGTGCTTGAAAACCAAGTGGATAAAGACAGTGAAAATATGATTTATCTCACGATTGAGGCATGTCGTAAGACAAGGTATAAAAAGTTGAAAAACATGCTTTGATGTGTTAAAATAAATACAATTTAACATGATTGGAGAACAATATGGACGCTAGAAGAGCACAGGATTTATTAAAACATATTACACAGGATGAAGATTATGGCTTAAAGGCTATGCAGAAGGCATCACTTGCAGAATGTATATCAATGGTTAATAATGTTCTTCCTGAATGCCAGAAAAAGGCATATGAAGACGGCAATGATAATGATGCGGGCTTTTTTTCAAAGATGACAGAAAATTACAGAGCACTTATAATTGACAAGATAAAGGAAGAAAATCTTTTATGGATTGCATATACAGATTTGACAGGATATCCGTACATGATTGATGGTGACATGATTGTTATCTATGATTTTGCGGCAGCAAAGCAGATTGAAGCAGACCTCAATAAAGCAGGATACAGAGTTACATTCGGCAATGTTGACAAGGATGCTTTCAAAACAGAGATTGCACATATGTACAGAAACGGTTATAAGAAAATCCGTTTTATGGATGGAAAGATGGAACCTTTTGTTGTAGAAAGAGAAGAGTTATATCCGTATGAAGAATTTTTCAAAGATGATTATATAACTAATCCGGGACTTCAGGCTGCAATGCTCAATTATTTTCAGGAATTCAGAAAGCAGGCTCCGCTTGAAAACAGAGGTGATATATTAAAACGCCGCGAGCAGATTATGATTGATATGATGCTCAATGCTGAATATATGGTTCCTTGTGTTAAGGAAGAGACTGAAGAAGAGGTTGAGATTTCGCATCATTTTATAGACATAACAGACCGTGTTACAGAAAAAGAAGAGGGTGAGCATGTGATTGCCATCCCTGTATTCACAGATGGTTTTGAGATGGACAAGTGTTATGAAGGACATCATGAGAATATGCTCTATAAGTTTGATGAACTTGTATCGCTTATGGATGAGCTTGGAGCTTCAGGCATAATAATCAACTGTCTCGGTATCAGCTATTTTATGAGAACAGCACTTATGAAAAAGATACTTAAATAAATTTTTGGCAATTTATATTAAAAATAAAAATAACCCGGAATTATCACAGACTTTGTAAGGCTGTGATAATTCCGGGTATATTTATGTCTGTGTCTGATTACTTGAGGAAATCCTGACGCATAGGATTAAATACGTCTACAAGCTTTCCTTCTTCAAGACAGGTAACACCATGTTCTACGTTAGATGGCATGTAAACGCTGTCGCCTTTATTTACAATCTTAGTCTCACCGCCGATTGTGAATTCAAAACTTCCCTCAGCAATGTAAGTAATCTGTAAATGCTCATGTTTGTGAAAATTTCCCTTAGAACCTTTCTTAAAAGAAATCTCGCACATCATAAGGTCGTCTGAATAACATAAAATTTTTCTTGTAACTCCCGGTTCGCAGTCTGTAGGAATTACGTCTTTATTAAATCTGAACATAAAAATTCTCCTTTCTAAGTGTCAGTTCTGCAGTTTTGCATTACAACTGCAAACTGATTATTTATACTGTAACCACTATAAAACAAAAAGGGTGAAATAACAATAAAAATATGGTACGATATATTTAAAAAACAGATTTATTGCTTTTTGGAGGAATTTTATGTATTTTTTGTGGCTGGCAGCAGCATTGATATGTTTTGCATATTATATACTTTGTGCATCATATGCAGGTATAGGCTCGTCGTTTATATTTATATGGCTTATAGGAGGTATGTTTTTTTCAGTGGTATTCGGAGTAAGATTCGCACATGTAAGGGGAATTATATCTGTATCACATAAAATTTCAACTGCTTTTGCGGCAGTTATGATAATTGGTGTCATATTATTTGTTATATTGGAGTGCCTCGTTATTTCGGGGATGACGGAAAATACAGATGAGGACTGCCGTTATGTAATAGTTCTCGGATGTCAGATAAGAGGTGACAGAATAACAAGGTCATTAAGGAAAAGACTTGACAAAGCTTATGATTACGGCAAAAAACATGAAGATGCGGTTATAATTGTATCAGGTGGTAAAGGCGACGGCGAAAATACGACAGAAGCAGAAGCTATGTTTAACTATCTCGTTGAAAAAGGAATTAATCCCGAAAGAATCATACAGGAAGATAAATCTTACAATACAGACCAGAATATGAGATACAGTGCAAAACTGATGGATGATACAACAGCAAAGACAGCCATTGTCACAAGTAATTTTCATGTATACCGGACAAAAAAGCTGGCTGCGGCAAAAGGCATAACAAATACTTATGGAATTGCCGCAGGCAGCGATAAAGTTCTTATAACTAATTATATGGTAAGAGAAGCTATAGGAATATTAAAGGATTTTATCTGCCATAATTTTTAGATGGAAAAAGGTGCGTATATGAATATTTGCACCTTATTTTGCAAAAAATTCAGCTACTTTGCCGGATATGTCAATTCCTTTGGCATATCCTTCATCATACATATTAAGAATTTTTTCTTTGTCTCTTTCAAGTCTTGAAAAACCTTCTGTTGAGTCAGGTCGTATGACAATAACTTTGCCCTCTTTTTCAAGACGTCTTAATTTTTTCAGGCTGTGATTGTATCTTCCGGCACGTTTCACAAGGTCTATCGCGATATTAGGATAGCGGTGATAAGCTCTTGCCATAGCTTTTGTAGATGATGTTGTTGATTTTTTATATCCTGATTCTCTTGTCAGGACTACAACAACTCTGTCACAGCCGTCTTCAAATGCTTTTTCATATGGAATTGAGTCGCTCAGACCACCATCAAGGTAAGGTGTGTCATTAATATATATATTAGGAAAAAGAATTGGAAGGGCACATGTCGCTTTAAGGATAAGATTGTTGCGGTCGGCTGTTGTGTATTTCATATATTCAGGTTCACCTGTTAAAACATTTGTCACAACAGCATAAAATTCGCCATGGTAGTTGTCAAATTCGTCATAATCGAATGGAACAAGTTTATTAGGGATTGTGTCATATGCAAAATCGAGTCCGTAATAACATTTATTTTTGGGATTAAGAAGATTATTGATACCCATATAACGCTTATCATCGCAGTAATCAAGGATGATTTTCAAATTCCGGCCAGGCTGTCTTGAGGCGTATGAAACGCCATATGCAGCACCTGCGGAAACACCTATTATGTAGTCAGGCATAATATTTTTTTCAAGAAAAGCATCCATTACGCCGCATGAAAATATAGTCCTGAAAGCACCGCCTTCAAATACGATTCCAGTTTTCATAAATCAAGATTCTCCTTATTTTTGATAAAACTATTTTCGTCTTAAAATGATTTAATGTCAATAGACATTTTGACAATCTTACTTTATAATAAAATTGAAGTTACAATAGTTTTTGGAATAGAGGAATTGGTAAATGGCAGATAATAATATTCACAGAGCAAATAAACGCGGAATGGTTCTTGCGATTGACATGGGAAATACTAATATAGTTATCGGTTGTATAGATGATGATAAAGTTTATTTTGAAGAGAGACTGGCAACAGATCTGAAAAAGACAGAACTTGAGTATGTAGTTCTTATAAAGACAGTGCTTGAACTTTATGGAATAGACAGCAGCCAGATAAGCGGTGCCATAATTTCATCGGTTGTGCCACAGCTTGTAAATATAATCCGTGAAGCAGTCGAGAAGCTTATTGATATAACACCGATGGTTGTTGGACCGGGAGTGAAGACAGGACTTAATATACATATGGATGAGCCAAGACGTGTCGGAAGTGACCTGATTGTTGATGCAGTTGCAGCAATAAAAGAATATGGTGCACCGGTAATGATTATTGATATGGGTACAGCGACAACAATTTCGATTGTTGATGATAAAGGCAGCTATGTCGGAGGAGTCATTCTTCCGGGAATACGTGTATCGGTTGATGCACTTGCATCAAGAACAGCACAGCTCCCGCGTATAAGCCTTGAAGCTCCAGGACATGTAATCGGCAAGAATACGCTTGACTGCATGAAGAGCGGTGTGATTTATGGCAATGCGTCATGTATAGACGGAATGATAGACAGAATGGCAGATGAAATCGGAATTCCGCTTGCATCAAAGGAAAATCCGCATGGAATCAAGGTGGTTGCAACAGGTGGACTGTCGAGGGTGATTGTGCCGGAGTGCAGACATGATATAATAGTTGACCATGCATTGTTATTAAAGGGTCTGAAGATAATATATGATAAAAATGTAGAATGATTTGTATTTATGCGGCAGGCCAGGTAGATATGTGACGGTATGAATTCCGGTATCAGCCGCATGATAAGGGAGAGAAAAGATATGTTAAAAGGTAAAAATGTGATTCTTGGAGTCACAGGAAGTATTGCAGCATACAAAATAGCAAGTCTTGCAAGTGCGTTAAAAAAGCTTTCGTGTAATGTTGATGTAATTATGACAGAAAATGCATGTAATTTTATTAATCCGATTACATTTGAGACACTTACGGGAAATAAATGCCTTGTAGATACATTTGACAGAAATTTTCAGTACAGCGTAGAACATGTTTCACTTGCAAAGAAAGCAGATTTATTTCTTGTCGCTCCTGCATCGGCGAATTTTATCGGCAAAGCAGCAAACGGTATAGCTGATGATATGCTTACGACAACATTTATGGCATGTGAGTGTAAAAAAATAGTTTCACCGGCTATGAATACGAGGATGTTTAACAATCCGGTTGTCAAAGACAATATGAAAAAACTTGAAAGTTATGGTATTGATGTTATAAATCCAGCAAGCGGATATCTTGCATGTGGTGATACGGGAGAGGGCAAGATGCCTGAACCGGAGGTGCTTCTTTCATATATTTTAAGAGAACTTGCACATGAGAAAGATATGAAAGGGCTTAAAGTATGTGTCACAGCAGGACCGACAAGAGAAACGATTGACCCTGTGAGATTTATATCTAACCGTTCAACAGGAAAGATGGGCTTTGCACTTGCTAAAAATGCCATGGAAAGAGGTGCTGATGTAACGCTTGTATCGGGACCTGTGGAATTAAAGGATGTACCATTTGTAAAAATGGTTCACGTTGAATCGGCAAGACAGATGTTTGAAGCGGTGACAAAAGAGGCAGAAACGGCAGATATAATAGTGAAAGCTGCAGCGGTTGCTGATTACAGACCGGCGGTTGTGGCAGATGAAAAAATCAAGAAAAAAGACGGCGATATGTCAATTGCACTTGAAAGAACGGATGACATAATTGGCACACTTGGTAAAACGAAACGTGATAATCTGTTCCTTTGCGGATTTTCAATGGAGACGGAACATATGCTTGAGAATTCAAAAGCAAAGCTTGAAAAGAAAAATCTTGATATGATAATTGCCAATAATGTGAAAGTCAAAGGTGCAGGCTTCGGGACGGATACGAATGTTGTCACACTGATAACAAAAGATGAGATAAAAGAGCTTCCGATTATGAGTAAGGAAGATGTGGCAGATGAGATTTTTAACAATATTCTTGCAAATAGAAAGGGGATAGTATGAAGAACTGGAAAGCAAAAACAATTATAGCAGGAACAATACTGCTTCTTATTGTAGCATCGGTTTATTATTATATAGCACTTCCGGCAATTAATATTCATTCGCCGGGATTCTGGAAGTTTATAATAGTTGTGCTTGTTGCCGCAATGATTATATATCTGCTGTTTCAGACTCGTTTTACGCAGAGTGCAGGGAGTGGGTATTTTTCGGCAGACAGATTTGGTATAGAATTTAAGACACCGCAGTCTGCAAAGATATTTAAGATAATGGCAGCAGTATGTATTGTGGTCGCTGCTGTTTTTGCCATTGGAAGCCTATTATCTTCAAAGATTATAAATGCTTCAAAATATCAGAAGCTTCTTGATGTTGAGACAAGAAGTTTTAAAGATGATATAAAAGAAGTTTCGTATGATCAGATTCCAATTCTTGACAAGGATTCGGCAGAGACAATCGGTAATCGTGTTATGGGAACAATGGTTGACCTTGTATCGCAGTTTGAAGTAAATGACATGTATACACAGATTAATTATAAGAACAAACCTGTGAGAGTTTCACCTTTACAATATGGAAGCCTGATAAAGTGGCTTACTAACAAATCAGACGGAATACCGGGATATATAAGAATTGACATGACAACACAGCAGGCTGAAGTTGTGCGTCTTGAAAAAGGCATCAGATATTCGACAAGTGACCATTTTGGTAGAAATATATACAGACATTTAAGATTTGCGTATCCGACATATATGTTTGATGATATAAGATTTGAGATTGATGATGACGGAACACCGTACTGGATATGTCCGGCAAAGAAATATAATGTAGGACTTTTCGGTGGTGTTACAGTAGGCCGTGTTGTTTTATGCAATGCTGTTACGGGACAGATGCAGGATTATGACGTAAGTGAAGTTCCACAGTGGGTAGACAAGGTTTATTCGGCTGATATGCTTATAAATCTATATGATTATTATGGAACACTCAAACACGGATTTTTAAACAGTGTACTGCGTCAGAAAGATTGTGTGAAAACTACTGACGGCTATAATTATATAGCTCTTGATGATGATGTATGGGTTTATACCGGTATAACATCAGTAGGACAGGATAAATCCAACGTAGGTTTTGTTCTTATGAACCAGAGAACCATGGAGACACGTTATTATGAGATTTCCGGTGCAGAAGAGAATTCTGCGATGAGTTCGGCTGAGGGAAAAGTGCAGCATCTTAATTATACGGCAACATTTCCGCTGCTTCTTAATGTAGGAGGTGAGCCGACATATTTCATGGCTTTAAAGGACAGTGCCGGACTTGTAAAATCTTATGCTATGCTTAATATTGAAAAATATCAGAATGTTGCAATCGGCGAAACAGTGAGTGAATGTGAAGCTAATTATATTAAAATGATGTCACAGAGTGGTGTCATAACGCAGGAAAAGCAGGAAGAGAAAAACATTTCCGGAACAATAACAAAAATAATACAGACAGTAGTTGATGGCAATTCTCATTTTTATATAACTATTGACTCTTCGGATGCAATATTTGATGTCAATGTGATAGAAAATCCTGAGATAATAAAATATAATGTGGGTGATGTCATAAAACTGTCTTATACGGAAAATGATAAAACTAATGATGCAAAACCTGTAAAATAATCAGATATAATATAAGTGATATAATTGGTTAAATTTATTGTAAAATTTTTGCAAATGTAGTATAATGAACAAAATTAGCAATGTAATTTTTAAGGAGAAGGAAAATGGATATTATTGTTAAGTATATTGACGAGCTTTTAGAGAAAAGCACACCTGAAGCACCAATGTGGAATATTGAAAAGATTAAGCAGGGACTTAAATCTAAATGGAATTATATTGATGGATGTATGATTAAGGCCGTACTTCAGATGTATGCAATTTCAAAAGACGAAAAATATCTTAAATTTGCAGACGATTTTATTGATTATCGTGTATTTGAGGATGGAACAATTGACGGATATAATGTTGGTGAGAAAAATATCGATAATGTTAATGCGGGTAAGACACTTTTTGAACTTTATGACCTCACAGGAAAAGAAAAGTACAGAAAAGCAATTGACCTTGTTTATTCGCAGATAGAGATTATGCCAAGATGTAAATCTGGCAATTTCTGGCATAAAGATATATATCCAAATCAGGTATGGCTTGATGGCATGTATATGGGACAGCCATTTTATCTTGAATATGAGACAAGATTTAATAACAGAAAGAACTATGATGATATTTTCTCACAGTTTAAGTTTGTAATTGAAAATATGAGAAATCCACTTAACGGATTATATTTCCATGCAATGGATACAAGCAGAGAAGCATTCTGGTGTGATAAGGTAACAGGCCTTTCACAGCTCAGCTGGCTTCGTGCAATTGGCTGGTATTCAATGGCACTTCTTGA